>Ga0268298_10000163_pt1 | contig 82402 bp, 64 predicted proteins | sample WWTPWeurt_MetaG_FD_194462 | JGI IMG/M metagenome (GOLD analysis project Ga0268298, IMG submission 194462) | Activated sludge microbial communities from WWTP in Nijmegen, Gelderland, Netherland - WWTP Weurt | ecosystem: Engineered > WWTP > Aerobic digester > Activated sludge | place...
CCAACGCTCGCGGACGGCGAGCCGTGCACGCTGGATTCGCAATGTACGAACGACCACTGCACCGACGTGCCGCTCACCGGCTATGGGGTGTGCTGCAACGTCGCGTGCACCGGCCTCTGCCAAACCTGCCGCGGCAGCCAGAAGTCGAGCGGCTCCGACGGCGTCTGCGGTGCGGTGAAGCCGGGCGCGGACCCGCGAGCGGACTGCGCCCCCGACGGCACCGCCTGCGGACTCGACGGGACGTGCGACGGCCAGCAAGCCTGCGCGTTCCAGCCGGCGTGGGCAGCGTGCGACAACCTGACGACGTGCAGCGTGTCCCTCGGCCAGGCGCAGGTCAGCGGGCTCCTGTGCGACGGCAAGGGGCAGTGCAACAAGACCGGCGGGCAGGCCGCCTGCATCGGCTACGCGGTCTGTGACGGCTCCAAGTGCGCCACGTCCTGCGACGAGCAGAGTGACTGCGCATCGGGCTACGTGTGCGCCGGCGGAGCCTGCGTCACCGCCAAGGGCCTCGGCCAGAGCTGCAACAGCGACGCCGAGTGCTCGCCCCCTTACTGCGTGGACGGACGCTGCTGCTCCGCTCCTTGCACGGGTCAATGCGAGCACTGCGGGGACGACGGCGTGTGTGCGCCCGTCCTCGGGGCGCCCAAAGGAAACCGCCCGCCATGCCCGACGGGCACGACCAAGAACCCCTGCCTCGGGCGCCTGTGCGACGGAACGGACCGCACCACCTGTCAGGGCTTCGTTTCGGGCGTCGTGTGCGTGGCAGCGAGCTGCAACGCCGGCAGCAAGACCCTCGAGGCCCAATGCATGGGCAGCGGGGAATGCCCCGAGCCCGTCGTGGTCTCGTGCGGCGGATTCGCCTGCGACGGAGTCGACTGCAAGGACGCTTGTCAGACTGACGCAGACTGCGTCGACGACACCACGTGTGATCTCGCGAGCGGGCTCTGCAAGACCGGGACGACCTGCGCCAGCGAAGTCGAGGTGCGCGACGTGACCGGTGGCCTCACGAGCTGTGCCCCGTACCGCTGCATCGCCGGGGGTTGCGTGAACCAGTGCGAATCGAACCAGAGCTGCGCTCCCGGCTATCTCTGCAATCGTGAAACCGAGCGCTGCGAAGCGCCCGAGCCCTCGGCTGACCTCACGGGTCCGAGCTGTCTGTGCGGCGCCGGACGCCGGCCGTCTTCGCTCTCGCTTTGGCTCGGTGTCGCGCTGGCGCTCTTGGCCTGCTCTCGGCGGAGGGGTGATTGAAGCGAATTGGACGAGCCGTCTGCCTCCTCGTCGGGCTGGCGCTCCCCGACCCCGCGCGCGCGGAGGGCAGCGCGGACACCGAAACGCGTGCGCGTGCGCTCTTCGAGCAAGGGCTCGACTTGGCACGGTCCGAGCGCTGGGACGCGGCACTCGCAGCGTTCCTGCGCTCTCGCGAGCTCCACCGCTCGCGGGGCAACACCCAGAACGCGGCCATCGCGCTGGCGCGAGTGGGACGCTCGGACGAGGCGTTCGATCTGTTCTCCGAGCTGCTCCGCGACTACCCCGGGCTCTCGTCCCAAGATCAGGCGCTGGTCCAAGCGGAGCTCGGAAAGCTCGCGCCGCTCGTCGGGTCCATCGACGTGGTCAGCAGCGACGCTGGCGCCAGCGTGCTCATCGACGGTCGAGCCCGCGGCAAGATCCCGCTTTCAGGCTCGCTGCGCGTGGCGGCGGGCGCGCGCATCGTACGCGTGGTGAAGACGGGCAGCGCTCCGTTCGAGACCCGCGTCGACGTGGCCGGCGGGGAGACGGCGCGAGTGAACGTGAAGCTCGAAGCGCTGCGCCGCGCGGGCAGCTTGAGGGTGAGCGAGAGCCGGAACGCTCCGGCTCAGGTCTTCGTCGACGGCGGGCTCGTGGGCGATGCGCCGTGGGAAGGGCGACTCTCGCCCGGACGTCACGTGGTGAGGCTCGGCGGCGCCGACCGCCTCGGAACCGATCCCGTGAGCGTCGCCGTGAGCGAGAACGAGCAGAGTCGCGTCGCCCTCGAGCTCGTGCCGGTCGAGTGCCACGCGCGCATCGCACCGACGCCCGCCAGCGCCAGCGTGGCACTCGATGGCGTCGAGCTCGGGCGCGGCGTATGGCAAGGCGCGCTGAGCTGCAGGCTGCACCGGGTCGAGGCCCGAGAGGAGGGCTTCGTCACGATTCGCCGCAGCGTGACCCTGGAAGCGCTCCGTCAGACCTCCGTCGAAATCGAGCTCGAGCGCGATCCGAGCTCCCCGCGCTGGCGCGTCGTCGAGCCCCCGCACCTCGCGTTCGATCTCTCCGTGGGAGCGCCGCTCGGCGTACTGGGCGTCACGCGACCGAACGGCTGCGACGATGCGTGCAGCGCCCCGCTTCCGCTCGGCGCGCAGGCGTCACTCGGCGCACGCTACGTGCTCGGCAGCGGCCTCGGCTTCGGGCTCGAGCTCGCCGCGCTGCGAGCGACGGCGGACACCAAACGAGTGGGGACTCGCATCCACGATCTCTCGGACGGCGGGAGCGCGGACGCGCGATTCGACGACGATGCGCGCCTCGACGGCGTGCAGGCCCTGGCCCAAGTGTCCTTCGAGCGCGGCAAGGACTATTGGGTGTTCGGCCGCGCGGGGGTCGGCTTCGCGGTGGCGGAGCTCGACGTGGCTCGGCGCGGAACGACGGGCTCGGGCGAGAAGATCGATGCGCGCCGGAGCGCGGTGAACGCCGAATTCCTGGCGCTCGACGCCCGCGTCGGATTCACGCGCCGTCTGGGTCGGCACTGGCGCGTCGGCCCGGCGCTCGAGCTCTGCGGTTGGGTCGCGCTCGGGAAGCCCCGATACGACGGGGACCGCGGCGCTCCGTCCGCTGCGTCGCTGAACGGTGTTCCGACGCGCTTCGTTCGCTATCCCGCCGATCCGCTGCTCGGCAGCGTGACGCTGTTCGTCGTACCCGAGCTCACGCTGGGCTACTCGTTCTTGTGAGCTGCGCCGGGCAGCGTGCTCAAAACGGAACCTGCGTCGCGACTCCGCCGAGGGCGGTGGCGGGGGCGGCGGGCTTGGACTGCGAGGCCGCGGGCGGCGCTTCGGCGGACGGCGCCGACTTGGCGGACTTGGCGGGTGCACCCGGTTTCGCGCGGTCGGGAGCCGTGCTGACGGGCGTCGCGGACGGAGCCGGGGCGGACGGACCGCTCTTTGCCGACGGCTCGCTCGGGGCCGCTGCGAGCTCGGTCGATGTCGCCGTTGGCGCGCCGCTGGTGCGAGCAGCCGGCTCACTGACGCTGGCTTCGCCGCTCGATCCGGACGCCGCGCCGGCGCCGCGCGCGTTCGCGAACCAGATCCCCCCGCCCACCACCAACGCCAGACCGAGACCGATCGCCACGTAGGGTGGACGATAGGTCGGCGTGACGATGGTGTTTCCGGTGGTGGAAAACGCCGAAGACGTCATGGGGTGGGCGTGCGGCGCGTCGCTCGAGCTGTCGGTGGACGGGCTGGGAGTCACGGCGGAAACGCCCGAGAACTGCACGAGCTCCGACGTGCCCGGAGCGTCCACGCCCATGGCAAGCACCCCCGAAAACGACTGCGCCATCTGATCGGTGAAACGCCGCAGGACGTCGTACGCCATCTGCAGGCTCGCGCAGCGACGCGTTCGATCCGTCACCAGCATCTGCCCGATCAAGTCGCGCACCGCGAGCGGCAGGTCCGGCGCGATCTCGTCGATGGGACGAATCGTTCCAGTGGCGATCACTTTGAACAGCTGACCGAGGTTCTCGCCGTCGACGGGCCGAACGCCGGTGAGCGCCTCGTAGAGGATCACTCCCACGGACCAAACGTCGGCCCGCGCGTCGATGTCTTTCTCGCCGAATACCTGCTCCGGCGACATGTAGTAGGGCGTACCGAGCAGGGCGCCCGTGCGCGTGAGGTTGGCGGACTCTGCCGCATCCGGAGTATTGCGGTTCAGCTTCGCGATGCCGAAGTCCAGCACCTTGGGCGACATCGTTCCGTCGGGCAGCCGGGCGAGGAAGATGTTGTCGGGCTTCAGGTCACGATGAACGATGCCCGACGCGTGAGCGGAGCCCACGGCCGAGACCACCGGGAGCATGATGGCCGCCAGCGTCGGCAGCAGAATCTTCCGCTCGCGCTCGAGCTTCTGACCCAACGACTCGCCGATCAGGAGGTCCATGACCATCACGGGGGCGCCGTCCGGCAAGAGGAAGATGTCGTGCACGCGGATCACGTTCGGATGATTCACCGAGGTGGCCGCGCGCGCCTCGCGCATGAAACGACGGACGGCGGCCGCGTTCTTGGTCGCTTCGGGCTTCAAGAACTTCAGCGCCACCGGGCTTCGCGTGAGCGTGTGGGTGGCGGCCCAGACCGCACCCATCCCGCCTTCCCCCAGCAGGTGGTCGAGCCGATACCGCTCGGCGATCACCTCTCCGGCCGCTACGCCATCGCCCATGCTCCGCTGATGTTACCGCGGATCTCCGGCGCGCACGCGACCTGGTGTTCGGCCGCGGGATTCGAGGGGTAGCGGGGGCGCGAAACGGGTTTCGACCGCGCTCCGTTCGCTCAGAACGAGAAACCCTTGGGCTGCGCGACCCAGCCGGTGTTCCCGCCCTGGTACGCAGGCGGCCCCGGGTCTTCGCGCGTGAGCGCGTACGTGAGCACGGCACCGCCGACGACCACGACTCCAGCGCCGGCCCAGAACCACCAGCGTTTGGTGAGCGGCACGCGCTCGGGCGAAAGCGTCGCGCGCAGGTCCGATTGTTCGCCTGCGCTGACCGTCATCACGCTCTCGAAATCCTCGTAGCCGGACTTGGTCACCAGCACGCGATGGGTACCGGCGGGACGCAGCACGTCCACGGGGACGGGGCCCATGTCCGCACCGTTCACCCGCACGATGGCGTCGGTGACGTTGGACGAGACGCGGAGCGTGGCCGGCAAGCGTTCCAGCTCGAGTACCAGCGGAGGCTGCTTCCCGGTGCTGAAGTTCCGATTGATCACCGCGTCGGCGTAGCCCTTGCGGGTCACGGTGATGACGTGGACGCCGGGGTCGAGGATCAGATCGAACTCCCGGAGCCCGGCCGGCGTCCCCTTGCCGGCGGGCAGGAGACCAGCCACCAACTCGCGGCGCGAACCCGACGTCGCACGCGGCGCGAGGGGTCGACCGTCGACGGCCATGCTGACGTTCGGCTCCTTCAGAGTGACGGGCACGCGCGCCAGCGTGGCTTCGATTTGCTGCAAGAAGCCCTGGGCGTCCGCCGCCAAGTTCGGTGGCAGCTCGGAACCCGGTTTCTGCTCGGCGAGCGCGCGCTCGAGGGTGGCTCGCGCCAGGGTGTAGTGGCTCATGGCGCGCTGACAAGCGCCCATGTTGAAGGTCGTCACGGGATGGGGCCGGAGCCGCGCTGAGGCTTCGAAGGCGACCAGTGCGTCGCCGAAGTGCGCGTTCTTGACCAGCTCCACGCCGCGCGTGAACTCGGCACGCGCTTTGTTGCTCTGCTCGTCGTCGGCGGGTGCTTGACTGGGCGCAGGCTCTTCGGCGCGCGCAGAAGCGACGGAGAGCACAGCCGCCAAGATCCAACCACTGACCATACGCGCTCTCATCTCGACCACCTCGTTCGCCGCACCGCGTAGACCCGCCGGGCGCACCGCTGCCGCCATTCTCCGCCTCCCGGCGGGGCCGCCACAAGCCCTTTGGGGAGGAGTCCCTCGGGAAGGGCCGACCGCCGCGTGGGTGGCGCCTCCGAGCGAAACGAGATCGCCGTCACCGGCGCGTTGCCGCGGAACGCCGTCGACTCACTTGCACAAGTCTTTCTGGCTCTGATCGCAGCCCTCTTCCTCGTTCGGGTCGGCTGAGTCGTCGCTGCAATTGCAGGCACCCTGGCAGTGCCACGCGATGCGACCCGTTCGGAAGAACTCGTCCTGCTGGGCGAACGACGGCGTCAGGAGACGCACGCGATCGTGGGGGTCGCAACCATCGGTGTTCGCCTTGTTGATGGTCGGATTCGGCGCGAGACCGAATTCGTACTCGACGAGAGCGGACTTGCCTTCGAGGGGCGCGCTCTCCTGCCCGATGCCGTAGAGGTCTTCCCACACGGGCTTTGCAGCGTCGTCGGACGCGAGTTGGACGGCGCCGATGGCGCGAGCCATGAGGTGAGCGCTGAAGTTCGTGACCTGATGATCTCCGCGCGCCACGTGCAAGAGGACGTGGTGGGCTGGAGTTCCGGGAAACGGGTCGCTCTCGACGTGCGTTGCGAAGCCCGACGGCTCCGTGCGGTCCCAGGACATCTGGATCATGCCGAGCACGAGCTGGTTCGCCACTGGGTCGAAGCCGAAGCCCGTGTTCATCAGCAGCGAGTACTTCAAGAAGTCCACGCTGCGCGGCAGCATCAGGTTGTACGACATGCCAGGCTCACCCAAGAGACCACGGGTCACGTCGGTGCTGAGCGCCATGTAGGTCGCGCCCATGATCCCACCCTGGCTGTCGCCGCGATACGCACGCAGGCTCGCGTCGATCCACGCGGGGTCGAGCACGAGCGCACCGGTCGAGTCTTTGATTCCGCTCTTGGCGACGCGGCCGAGCATCATCCGCATCGCGAGGAGCTGGTTCACCATGCCCTGGACCTGGCGTTCGGGGAACGACTTCAGCGCCTCGCAGCGGCCCAAGAGACCTTGTGCAGCCAGCGCCGTCGACTCGCCGTCGAAGCCGAACAGGTTGGTGGCGAAGACGACCCAACCGTATGCGTTGGCGGTCTTCGCCAGGAAGCCATCCGCGCCCTCGAAGCGGTCGCCGAAGAGGCCGTGCCCGTTCTGGAGCAGGCCGTGCTTCTTCCCGGACTGAACGCTGCGCGGGACGAGCACGAGGACGTCGAGGTCCATGCTGCCGTTCTGGACGAGCTCGCCCTTCTCATCGACGTTCAGGCGATCGAGCGCTTGGTTTTCGTCGAAGGAGGTGCTCGCCTGGGTCAAGAAGAGGGGCACCTTCATCACGAGCTCGATTCGACGGAGAAGGTCCGGGCTCTGGCTCACGTCCGGGTACTCGGTGACGCTCTTCACCACGAAGGTCGGCCCTTCTTCCCCCACCACCGCCAGCGCCTTGTCCCGCATCGAAAGCACGGGCTGAGTGATGTTCTCGCCCGTCGCCGTGGTGAAATCCCAAGCAACCTGCAGGTCGGAGCGGTCGACTCCTGCGGCCGCCAGCTTGGCGAAGATGTCTTTGTAGAGCGCGCGCCGCGCGTACACCGTCCAGCGTTCGGCCTGCGTCGGCGATTCGAGCTCTTTGCCGTCCCGAAGCGCGCGGAAGACGGGGGACGGCGCGATGGGCTTGCCGTCCAGGTCGTCGATGTGCCGGATCGCCACGATGTAGCGCGTCGCGTTCTTCAGGCGCATGGCCGGGCGCAACATGAAGAGCCGGCGATCGAGCTCGTCGCCGTCCGCCGTGTTTGCATCGATGTCGACCCAATGAGGGACGCGCTCCAGCGTGTCGGCATCCAGAAGAACGGTGGGAGAATCGTCTTCGAGCGAGCGACCGATGTCGTAGGGGGTCGCAGAGTCGCCGAGGGCCGCGCGCGCGAGATACGTCATCGGCGCTTGAGACGGCGAGAAGCCGTCATGATCGTACAAGAGCTCGGGAGAGCACGGGAGGTCGCTCTTGGCCGGTTTGGGCAGGGTCGTCGCGCCGAAGCGCACGGACTTACCGCTCGGGTTCCGCCCACTCGGATCGTCGTCGAGGTAGACGTTGGACGGGAACGGGAGCGCGCAGAACTCCGGCACCATGGGATCACAGTCGGCACCCAGCAGCGGCACGCCGCCTTCTGGCTTCTCGGGTGGCGCGGAAGTGCCGCCCTCGTCGTCGTCGGCGCAACCGCCGAGCGCGAGGCTCGAAAGCATGACGATGGGAGCGAACGCCCGACACGCCCGACGAAGGGCGCAGGAAATCGGCATGACGGTCGGATTCCGTTGGAGCATCCCGCTACCTCGCTGTCGCGGCAGGGTGAAGTGCCCGCCCGGGCTTGTCCAAGCCAGAGCGCCGGTTGGCGGCCGAACGGCGGCAATTGGCGCCGGAATGGCGCTGGTTTCGGCCTGCTCGTTGCGGGGGTGCTCGCGCTCCGCGATACTGAAATCCGGGTATGGTCCAAAGGCCGACGGCGCTCGCGTCCCTGGCACGCTACGCGCTGGACGCGGCGCAAAGCGCCGGTCTCGAGCCGACGCGCTTGCTCGCCGAGGTGGGTCTCGACCCGGCCGTCGTAGCCGACGTCGACGGTCGCGTACCGGTGGAGCGACTGCTCAGGCTCTGGGAGCTCGCTGCGGAGCGATCGGGGGATCCGAGCTTCGGACTTCACACCGCCGAGCGCTTGGCCTCTCCGCAAACCGTCCATGTCGTGGGCTTCGCAGCTCGCACCGCGGGAACGATGGGCGAAGCCATCTCCACGGTCGGGCGCTTCGCTCGCGTCATGAACGAGACCACCTCGTTCGAGTTGGTGGCGCGTGGTGAGCTGAGCTCGCTGCGCGTCGGACCTGCGCCTGGCTTTCCGCGCTGGCCTCGGGTCTATGCCGAAGTCGTCATCGCGGGCTATCTGAAGGTCGGACGCTTCTTGGCGGGCGGCGATCACGAGTGCAACGGCGCGAGCTTCGAGCACGCGGCCCCGCGCGACGTATCGGAGTATCAGCGCATCTTCGGACCCAACGTCACGTTTTCGGCAGCCAACAACTCGCTCTCGTTTCGGCGCGAGCTCTTGGAGCTCCCGGTGAGGTTCGCTGATCCAGCGCTGGCCGATTACCTGCGCGTCCAGGCCGAAAGCATGCTCGCAGGGCTTCCCGCCGCGAGCGCCGTTCGCCAGCGCGTCCGGCGCGCCATCGCCGACCGCCTCGCCGAGTCCAACGAGGTTCGCAAGGTAGCGCGTCGCTGCGGCATGAGCAGTCGGACGCTCCAGCGAGCCCTCCGCGAGGAGGGCACGAGCTTCCAAGAAATCCGGGACGAAGTGCGAAGATGCGTGGCCCTGGATCTGCTGAACGAGAGCAGCCTGAGCGTCAGCGAAATCGCTGCGTGGGTCGGGTACGCCAACACCAGCGCATTTCGTGCGGCCCTCCGCCGCTGGACCGGTGGCTCCGCACGAGATGCGCGTCGAGCGGCTCGGGAGCGGAGCGGAGTCGCCTCGGCGCCGTCAGCGTGAGTGCGCGAGAACCCGCACCGCGCTAGCATCGCCGCATGTGGCTCCGCTCCTGTACGCTCTTGGTCGCGGTCGTTCTGGTCGGTTGTGGCGGCGAGTCCTCGGAGGAACAGAACACGGGAGGCGCCGGCGGGAGCACGGGCGGCGCGGGCGGCAGCACCGGCGGCGCGGGCGGGAGCACGGGCGGCAGCGGGGGCACCACGGGTGGAGCCGGCGGCAGCACCGGCGGCGTCGGCGCGAGCGGTGGAAGCGGCGGTGTCGGGGCGACCGGCGGAACGGGTGGCGCGACCAGCGTCGACTGCAACCCGAGCACGGTGCTCTGCAAGTCGATGGCCCCGACCTGTTCACCGGGGGAGGTGCCCTCGGTCGTGAACCAGTGTTGGGGTCCGTGCGTGCCGATCCTGACCTGTGCTCCCGAAAAGGACTGCACCAACTGCCCGAACGGGTTCTGCGCCGAGTACGTCGCGCTCGGGACCGAGTACCGCTGCGTCCTCCCGTCGCTTCAGTGTGCCGCTTTGGCGTGCAGCTGTCTCGCCGACTACTTCTGCCTCTCGCCCTACAACAGCTGCTCGACGCCGTCCGCCGGAAGCGCGAAGGTGCGCTGCGAGTGTCCGAACTGCTGACGCTCGGTCCGCGCCGTCACTTCGTGTAGCTGAGCTTCGTCGTGCTCATGGCACCGACATCGACGGCTGCGCGCGACATCGGCGCTGGCGCGAGCGTGCCGGATTTCCAGGCCTCCACGTTGATCTTGAACGTGGCTGACGCCGGGTCCTCCGACACCCCGGGCGGAAGGATCGCCTTCGAGCCTTCCACGTCGGCGAGGTTCACCCACTGGGAGTACGAATTCCCGGCCTGCGACCAAATGGAGCCGATCACGTCGTCGACGAGGCTCACGGGAAAGCTCTGGGTGGAGTCGAGGGCGCACCCGCCGAGCGAAGCGTCGAGCTTGCAGAAGAAGTTCACCTGGTACTCGACGCTGAACGTCTTCGTTGGGGCGGTCCAAGTCGATGGCTCACCAGGCTGACTCACCGCGTCCCAGCCCGCGGCGGCGGTCTCGATCAAGAACTTCTTGGCCTCTTGGCTCGGGTCGACGAGCCCCTGCTCGAACGACTTCAAGAAGAACGAGAGCCCGCCTTGGGCACCGCCCCACTTGCACGCGACTTCCGGGTAGTGCTGAGCGCGGAACTTCCCCGGTGTGTTACCCGCGACCCAGCGCGCGGCCGGCGTCAGAGGATCGGAGTTGTCGAAGGCGTTCTTCCACAGCTTCAGCGCGCCGAGGAACGCTTGGGCCTTGCCGGCCTCGGCGCCGTTGGCAATGCCGAGCAGGCCTTTCTTGTCGAGCACGTCGAGGGCGTCACGGTAGAGGCGCACGATGTCGGAGCCCGCGTCCGTGTGGATCGCGAGCACGTCTTCGGGTGTCATCTTGCTCGCGGGGTCCACCGGATCCCACGGCTTGGGAGGCCCGGCGCCGGGCGCTTTGTGGAGCCGCTGTGCGAGGAGAAAACGCAGGCGCAAGCTGCGGTCCGTGTCGCCCGTACCCGCGAGGCCCGTGTAGTAGGGGAACCACTTCCCGACGCTCAGGTGGTTGCCCGAGAACAAGTAGCCCTGAGCCGGATCGATCACGTGGGGTCGCTCGTCGGCGCTGAGCGCCGCGCCCCAATCGTTGGCGCTCTTGGTTCCGTCCTGGGGCACACGACCGTGCCAGCCGGGATAGGCGGCGTGGGGGGCTCGCTTCGGTATCGCGATCAGCGGATGGTAGGCGGTGTGACCTTCGGCGTCGGCGTAGAGGGCGTTGGCGCCGGGCGCGAACCAGTGCTCGAGCGCCGCGCGGTACTCCGTGAGGTTTTTCGCCTGGAGCATGCGGAGCGCCCCGACTACGCTGTGGTCGTCCTGCTTCCAGAGGTTCACGTGGCGCTGTGCGAAGAGCGCGCCGCCCGTGTCGGCCTTGGTGAGCGAGTTCACCACCGGACCGAAGCGGGTGGTCTGGACGTCGAAGGATACGGGCGCGCCGCCTTTCACTTGGATCGTCTCGGAGCGGAGCGAAAACGGCTCGACTTGACCGTCCACGACGTATCCCTTGCCGTCGGAGGTCGGCTCGATCTGGAACAGGTCGGTGACGTCTCCCCCGGCCGCAGTGAGGCCTTGCGCGATGTGTTGGTTCCAGAAGATCAAGAACACCGGGGCGCCTGCCACGCCCACGCCGCGCGCATCCACGTCCCCGGCCGAGACGTGCCACTCGTACCAAACGCTGGGCGCGCGCACCAAGGTCTGCGGGTCGCTGTGGAGCACCGGGAGACCGGTCGTGGTGTGTTTGCCCGATACCACCCAGGCGTGACTCGCTTTCATGGGATGGTCGGGCCGCGTCCACTCCGCGTCGGCGTTGCTCGCGAGGGAAGGATCCGGGACGATGGCCGCGGCTTCGTCGATCACCGAGGGGCAGCTCGGATCCTTGACGCAACCCTGAGGCGATCGGCATTGCGCGAGCTGTTCGAGCTCGCCATCCATGTCGTTGCCGCCGAAGATCTGCGTCAACCGGTCCCACGCGAGCAGCGAGTCCGCCGGCGTCCAGGGGTCGAACTTCTGGACGCCGATGCTGGCGTAGCCCGGGGGCAACGTGAACTCGGGGCGCGCGACGAAGTCGTTCACGCCGCGCGCGTACGCTTCGAGTACCGCGCGGACGTCGGTCGGTAGCTGGTCGACGACCTGCTCGGCGAATTGCCGGAAGCCCAGCACCCGCTGGTAGCGGTCCATTTGCACGATGGCCCCGGCGTCGCCGGCGCCGAACCATTCCGCCAGCGACCCGCGAGTCCATCGGCGGGAGAAGTCCATCTGGAACAGCCGGTCCTCGGCCGTGGCCCAACCGAGCCCGTACATCGCGCTCTCCAGATCCGACGCGTAGATGTGGGGGACGCCGCGTGCATCTCGCACGACGTCGACCTTCGGGGCCCCGCCGCTCCCACCGCTGTCACCGCCGCCCGTGGAGCTCCCGCCCGTCGCGCTTCCGCCGCTTCCACCGCCGCCGCCCGCGCCTCCGGTCGTGGCGCTCTTCGCTGGGTCGTCCGACGCGCTCGAGCAGCCGAGCGCAGAAGCGAGCAAAAGCGCGAAGCACGAGACCTGGGCCGTACGAAGCATGACGAGTCCTCCGAATCGGACCGCATCGCAAGCCGCGTGCCGAAGGCCGAAACTGCTAGGATTCGAGCTGCCCCGCCGCGGCGACGGAGCCGCGGTCGTCCAGAAGTTGAACGATCGGATCGAGTGTTGACCGAAGCAGGCGAACCCGTAATCGATGGCCGGTATCGGCTCGGACGTCGCCTCGGCGCAGGCGGCATGGCCGAGGTGTTCGAGGCCACCCAGGTCGGGACTCGACGGCGCGTGGCGCTGAAGCTCGTGCTCCCCAAGGCCCTCGAGGCGGCGGACCGCGACACCTGGGTCGGGCGCTTCAAGCGCGAAGCTCGCGTGCTCGCCGCCATCGACGTGCCGCACATCGCGCGGGTGTTCGACGCCGGGACCGATCCTGACTCCGAGCGCGCGTACATTTCGATGGAGCTCCTGGAGGGGGAAGACCTGCGCGATCTCTTGCAACGCGAGAGCCCCCTCGAGCCGCGCACGGCGCTCGCCGTGGCGGCACAGGCCGCGGCCGGGCTGGCCGCCGCGCACTCCGAAGGCATCATCCACCGCGACGTGAAGCCCGCGAACCTGTTCTTGCACCGTACGAAGGCCCAGGTGACGGTGAAGGTCGTCGACTTCGGTGTCGCGAAGCTCGTCGGCGAGCCGCTGGTCGATCCCGACACCGCGGAGCTCACCCAATCGGGCAGCCTGCTCGGCACCCCCGTCTACATGTCGCCCGAACAAGTCCTCTGCAACCGCGAACTCGACGCGCGCACGGACGTGTGGTCCCTCGGCGTAGTGCTGTTCCGCATGCTCACGGGCAAGCTGCCATTCGAGCGGAGCTCGCTGGGCGCCAGCGTCTACGCCATCTGCGCCGAGCCCATCCCTCGGGTCGATGTCGTGGCGCCGTGGGTGAGCCGAGAGGTGGGTGACCTGGTGAGCCGCTTCCTCGAGCGCAACGTCGAAGAACGCGTCGCATCGGCGGTCCTCGCCCGCGCGCTCCTCCTCGACGCGCTCGGAGGCGACGACGCTCTTCGCGCAGCGGAGCTCGTCACTGCGAAGGACGCGACTCCCGTCGTTTGGGTTCCGAGCTCTCCCCTCGAAAGCCCGCTCCGAGGCGACGGCGCGCCGACCGAAGCCACTGCGCTGGACGCGACGCCCGCGCGTGCCGAGCCCCCCGAGTCCGCGCCCGCGCGCCGGAGCGCCGTGCCCGGCTGGTTGCTCGGCGCCGCGACGCTGGGTCTCGCTGGCGCGCTCGGGGTCGCGCTCCTGGCCGCGCGCCGCCCGTCCGACGACGCCGGGCGCGAGGCAGGCTCAGCTGCGAGCGTCGGCTTCGCGGAGCGCGCGCCCTCGGCGAACGCGTCGAGCGCTCCGCCTGCCGCCGCGCCGAGCACTGTGCCTACCGGCGCGCCGAGCGCTCCCGTCGCGAGCCCGGCGATCGGCGCCGCCCCTTCCGCCAGCGCGAGCGGCGTCCGCACGAACGCGAAGCTTCGCCCGGGCGCGAGCGCCCAACCCAAAGCCGGGCCAACTCCGCCAGCGTCGGGACTCGGCTTGAGCGGCAAATTCGACTGACGAAGCCTTCGAAAGCTCTCGCGTCACGCGCCGTCGAGCTCGATCCCGTCGTAGATGGCGTTCACGGGAAAACTGGCGCCGAGCACGGGCAGCGAGATTTCTTCTCCCAGCGCCACGTCATGCTCGACGAAGCCCGCACCCTCGCGCGCAACGACGGTGACCACGGGCGCTCGGTGCGAGACGAGCAATACCGCCTGGAGGGAGGCGATGCGCTGATAGTGCCTGAGCTTCTCGCCGCGGTCGTAGTCTTCGGTAGAACGGCTGGTGACCTCCACGAGCAACGTCGGGTTGGTGAGCGCGTTGGGATCGATCGACGACGAGCGCGGCTCCCCACACACCACCGAAACGTCGGGGAACGTCGACAGGTCACTTTCGTCGATGCGGATCTTCAAGTCCGAGGTGGCGATGCGGCAGGTCTTGGGGAGTGCCGAGGCCAGCGCGACGATGGTAGCCGCGGCGAGCTCGGCGTGCGCCCGCGTTCCCCCCGTCATGGCATAGATGACGCCGCGGTAGTACTCGAGCTTCAGCGAGCTGGCGTCGAGCGACGCGAGGTAGTCCGCGTAGTCGTAGTGAAGCGGGTGGGCCGTCGTCACCAGTCGAGCATAGCCCATTCGACGGGAGGCGGCGCGGGCGCGGGCCGGGCGGCCGTCACCTCCCCTTCCGCGGTCGCCTCACGCCGAACGCGTCGAGGCGCTGCGAGAGGGTGGTGCGCGAGATGCCGAGGCGCCGCGCCGCAGCCGTCTGGTTGCCACCGCACTCGTCGAGCACGGCCAGGATGTGATCGCGCTCGACTTCGAGCACGCGGTCTCTGAGCTCCCCGACGCCGTCTGGGCTCGCGGGTGCGAGGCTCGGGCGACGTGCATCGCCACGCGGTAGCTCGAGATCGCCGGCACCGATCTTCGAGGAGTCGCAGAACAAGCTGGCGCGTTCGAGCACGCTCTTGAGCTCGCGCACGTTGCCGGGCCACGGGTAGACTTCGAGCGCCGCCAAAGCGCTCGAATCGAGGCTCGCGAGCGGCCGCCCCGTGAGCTCGGCAGCTCGGCGGAGGAGCTCCCGGGCGAGCGCGGGGATCTCGCTCTTGCGCTCGCGGAGTGGAGGAATGACGAGCTCCACGCCGTTCAGGCGAAAGTAGAGGTCTTCGCGGAATCGGCCCGCGGCGATCTCCGCTTCGAGCTTCTTGTTGGTGGCCGACACGAAACGCACGTCGATGTGGATGGGCCCGAGCCCGCCGACCCGCACGATCTCGCGGGCCTCTAGGGCGCGCAGCAGCTTTGCTTGCGTCGGCAGGGACAGCTCGCCCACCTCGTCGAGAAACACGCTGCCTCCGGCGGCCGTCTCCAAGAGGCCCGGCTTCGTGCGTACGGCGCCGGTGAACGCGCCGCGCTCGTAGCCGAAGAGCTCGGCTTCGAGCAACGAGTCGGCAAAGGCCGCGCAGTTCAGGCGCACGAACGGGCGATCTCGCCGGCTCGAGCCCTTGGCGATGAACTCGGCCAAGTGCTCCTTGCCGACCCCAGTCTCGCCCAAGATGAGCACGCTGAGTGGACTCTGGGCCACCCGCGCCGCCTTCGCGTAGAGCTCCACCATGGCCGCGTCGACCAAGACCACCTCGCGGAAGTGCGGGCTGTCCGAGAGGCCCACCGTGAGGAGCGTGGAGCCGATCTGGAACGTGGAGCCCGGCTCGAGCTCGATGGGCTCCCTCGGCGCGAGCCGCTGGCTCGACTCCTCGGCGGTGAGCACGGTCTCGGGATCGGTTGCGGGGGCGCGCCCGGCGTGGAGCAAGCGGGTGCCATTGGCGCTGCCGAGATCTTCGAGCACGACCCGCGAGTCGACGGTGACGAGCACGTGCTCTCGGGACACGCGGTCGTCGGCGAGCGCGACGTCGCACGAACGCGAACGGCCGATGACGAGCCGGGACCCAGGCGGCAGCTCGCGGACCAAGGTGCCGGTCGCATTCACGACGCGCAGCGTCCAGCGTTGCTCGGTCATCGGGCAGAAGGAACCTTACACGGGAGGCGCCGCGGCGCGCGCGGGCCCGACCGGACCGCGGTACGGGACTGAGATTTCCCGCGTTGGAAGGGGCTCGCGTTTTCTGCGCACTCCATCGGGTCAGCCGGCGCGCGGGATTTTCGCGCTCGTTTCTCCCACCGTCGAGTGCTCCCCGCTCTCCGGCAAAACTGCTACGGTCCGAGCCCGTTTCCGAAAGGGTCGAGACCATGAGCCATGCGAAATCCAAGCACGCTCGCCTCCTCGCCTGGGTCGACGAGATGGAGGAGCTGTGCAAGCCCGATCACGTCCACTGGTGCGACGGCAGCCAAGAAGAATATGACCGCCTCTGTCAGCTCATGGTGCAAGGCGGCACCTTCATCAAGCTGAACGCCGAGAAGCGACCGAACTCGTTCTTGGCGCGCAGTGACCCGCGAGACGTGGCGCGAGTGGAAGATCGCACCTTCATCTGTTCGGTCTCCAAGACCGACGCCGGTCCCACCAACAACTGGATGGACCCGCGAGAGATGAAGACCAAGCTCGCGAAGAGCTTCGAAGGCTGCATGCGGGGCCGCACGATGTACATCGTGCCCTTCAGCATGGGTCCGTTGGGCTCGCCCATCGCGCACATCGGCGTGCAAGTCACCGACAGCCCGTACGTGGCGGTCAACATGCGCATCATGACGCGCATGGGGCAGAAAGCCCTCGACGTCCTGGGCGAGAGCGGCGAGTTCGTTCCGTGCATGCACTCCGTGGGGCGTCCGATCGCCGCCGGCGAGAAAGACGTGCCGTGGCCGTGCAACCCGGACAACACCGTCATCGCCCACTTCCCGGAGACACGCGAGATCTGGTCCTTCGGCTCGGGCTACGGTGGCAACGCGCTGCTCGGCAAGAAGTGCTTCGCGCTGCGCATCGCCAGCGTGATGGCTCGCGACGAAGGCTGGCTCGCCGAGCACATGCTGATCGTCGGCGTCGAGAACCCCGAGGGCGAGCGCACCTACGTCGCCGCCGCCTTCCCCAGTGCGTGCGGCAAGACCAACTTCGCCATGATGGTGCCGCCAGCCGGTTTCGAGGGCTGGAAGATTTGGACCGTGGGCGACGACATCGCGTGGATCAAGCCTGGCAAAGACGGAAAGCTCTACGCCATCAACCCAGAGGCGGGCTTCTTCGGGGTGGCCCCCGGCACGGGCGCCAAGACCAACCCCAACGCCATCGCCGCGCTCACCAAGAACTGCATCTTCACCAACGTGGCTCTGACCGACGACGGTGACGTGTGGTGGGAGGGCCTGGCGGATCCGCCCAAACACTGCATCGACTGGCGCGGGCAAGATTGGACGCCGGACACCAAGACGCCGGCGGCGCATCCCAACGCGCGCTTCACCGCACCCGTCTCGCAATGCCCGACCGCGGATCCGCGCTGGGAAGATCCCGCGGGCGTACCCATCAGCGCATTCATCTTCGGCGGGCGCACCTCGAAGGACATGCCCCTCGTGTTCCAGGCCTTCAACTGGAGTCACGGCGTCTATCTCGCCGCGACCATGGGGTCCGAGGCCACGGCAGCCGCCGTGGGCCAAGCTGCGGTGCGCCGTGATCCGATGGCGATGCTGCCCTTCTGTGGCTACAACATGGCCGATTATTGGGGGCACTGGCTCAACATGGGCCGCCGGATCCCGAACCCGCCACGGATCTTCCGCGTGAACTGGTTCCGCCGAGACGACAACGGCAAGTTCATGTGGCCGGGGTACGGCGAGAACATGCGCGTGTTGAAGTGGGTCGTCGATCGCGTGCGCGGGCGTGCCTACGCCGTCGAGAGCCCGCTCGGCTGGATGCCCCGTCACGAAGACCTCCACTGGAAGGGACTCTCCTACGATCCCAAGACCTTCTACGAGCTCATGACGGTGAGCCGAGAAGCTGGGCGCCACGAGGCGGTCGCTCACGAAGAGCACTTCGATCGGTTCTACGATCGGCTGCCGAAGGAGCTGCTCTACGAACGTGAGCTTCTGCGCTCACGCCTGTGGCGCAGCCCCGAAACGTGGGAGCTCGGCGCCGAGCGCTGAGCCCCCTCGCAGCCGGCTTCAGGGCTGCACGCCGATGGCACCTGGGACGTTTTCGGTGCCTCCCCCCAAGTCGAAGACCCCCAGGTCCATCGGCGGCTTTCCAGCTGAAAACGCCACTTGGCGGACGCCGGGAACTTCGGACACGAGCACGCGTCCTTGGAGTGAACCGCGGCGGAGCTGCACCATGTCCACCGGCAGCTGGGGCTTCGCACCCTGATACGCGAGCGCCTTCGCGCTGTACGGCGCGCTGGCGTTGCCGGCGTCGAACGAGAGCACGAGAAGCGCGTTGCCGAAACCGCTCGACACCAGCGCCGTGCGGTCGAAGGGCGAGGTCTCGATGTCCGCCGGGTCCTCGATGTCGGCGAGCTCCTGCACGCCCTCGAGCGCGCCCGAGGCCACGTCGACCGCGGCCACGCGATTGGGCACGGACGAGAACCCGCTGCCGTCACCGATGAAGGCAAAGCTCTCGTCGTAGGTGACGCCGAACCCTCCGACGATGGGAGGTTCGACGCCGAACACCACCGCGCTCTTCATCACCACCGGCGGCGGGCCGAGCGACAACCGGTGGACATTCTGGTCGGCCTGGCTCGACAGCACGTCGCTCGCAGCGAGCAGCGCCTGGCCGGGGGATTTCTCCGACAACCAGAGTCGAGCGGGTAGCTTGGCGGGAGCGAGCAGCGTCTCGTCGGTCAGCTGATCGTCACAGCCCACCCGCAGCCGATACACTCCGCCGCCGACGTCACGCCACTCGTCGTCGAGCACGTAGAGCCAATCTCCACTGCCGTCCATCACCAGTCTCGCGGCGTAGAAGCCACCGCTGAAACCGGCGTCGAGCACGCTCACGTCGCCGTTGGCCTCGAAGCGAAACACCCCGATCTTGCCGTCTTCGGTCGGGACGAAGCCGAGCTCACCATCGGGCGTGAAGACGATCTCGCCGGTGGTCGCCCGACCGAGCTGGAAGGTCTTTCCCGTCTTCGCCAGCACTCCTTTTGCATCGAGCTCCAGCACCTCGTAGAGCGACGACTTCTGCTGTGCGGCGTCGTAAGGATGGGAGACGACGAGCTTGCGCTTCGCGTCGGCAGGGCCCGGTGTGCGCGTACAGTTGCCGGCGGTCCCGCCGGATCCCCCTGCCGTTCCGCCTCCACCGGTGGTGGAACCACCGCCCCCCGAGGTTCCTCCCGCGCCTCCACTTATCGAACCACCGGCCCCGCCGGGCGTTCCGGAGCTGCCGGCGTCTCCATCGTCGCCGCAGCCGAATACGACCAGTACGAGAGCGAGCGGGAACGTCGACACCAGACGGGCTGACTGCATCAGGGGCCCGATGACACTCTTCGCAGGCGAGAGCAAGCCTCGTGTGCCTGAAGGTGCGCCGGTGTGGGTCTTCGCCGGGCACTGGTCCCGGGGAGGCGAGCGTGAGAATCTAGGGGATGATGACCGACCGCTCACTCTGGCTTTGCGCGCTCGCTCTCGGGCTCACCTTCTCGTGCACGAACGACTACGAGTCGTTCAGCTTCAACTCCGGTGGCGGCGGCGGCCAAAGCAACAGTGGCGGCTCGAGCACGGGCGGCACGAACACGGGCGGCGCGAACGCGGGCGGCTCGGGTGGTTCCAGCGCCGGAGGAGCGACGGGCGGCGGTGGCGCCCCGAGCGGCGGCACGACGGGCGGCGGTGGCGCTCCCACGGGCGGCGCACCGAGTGGCGGTGCACCCAGCGGCGGTGCACCCAGCGGTGGTGCGCCGAGTGGTGGTGCGCCGAGTGGTGGTGCGCCGAGCGGTGGTGCGCCTAGTGGTGGCACGGGGGGTGTCGTCACCGGCGGCACCGGCGGCGTCGTCACCGGCGGCACCGGCGGCGTCGTCACCGGCGGCACCGGCGGCGTCGTCACCGGCGGAACCGGCGGCGTCGTCACTGGTGGAACCGGCGGCGTCGTCACTGGTGGAACCGGAGGAACCGGCGGAACCACGAGCCTGTGCCCGGGGACTGCTCCCGCGGACAACTCGGCGTGCACGACTGCCGGAGCCATCTGCAAGTACGGGAACAACCAGTGCAGCTGCTACAACGGACAATGGGCGTGCAACCCTTGTCCCGACAACCAGCCCACGGACAACTCCGATTGCGGCACGTTCGGCTACGCGTGCAACTACGGCAGCGTCGCCTGCGGTTGCGACTTCCAGAACACGAGCTGGCACTGTCTGACTTGCCCCACGACCAAGCCGGCAGACGAGAGCAGCTGCAACGATCAGAGCGCCATCTGCCCCTACGCCAATTCGTACTGTCGCTGCCGGTTCACGAGCGGGAACTTGCGCTGGGATTGCCCGGCCTGAGCGCCGCCTTGTAGGGCTACTTGCAGCAGATCGCGCCGTAACCTTCGCCCAAGCCTGCTGACGCATCATCGGGAGCGATGTAGCTGCACTCCGAAATCGGGCATGTCGGCGACGCCGCAACCGCCTTCAACTGGTCGGTGCGCAGGCCGGTGTTGATGGCGGCGACCTCGGGCTGTGGCTTACCCGAGCAATCTTGGCTCGCGACGAGCGGAGCCGGCGCACCGCTGCTCGAGCAGTTGTTGCACCATTCGTCCTTCGGGCAGAACAGCACGTCGGCATCGTTCGTGCGCACGCAGGCCTTCAGCCACCAGCGGCCCGTGGCAGGAACGTCTTTCCCGCCGCGGGCGACGTATTCGGCGAGCGTGCAGAGGTGCCAGCCGCTCGCACAGAGAGTCTCGGCGTTGCACTGGTTGGTGTTCCCGTTGCACCCGACCATGTCGCCGCCATATGTCTGCTTGGGCAAGGCATCCGCGCACCCGTTGCCGCTCGCGGCCGCGCTCCCCCCTGTGCCGGCGGTCCCCGCGTTCCCACCCGTACCGCCGCTCCCGGCGCTACCACCAGTGCTCCCCGCGCTGCCGCCCGTGCCCGCGACGGTGTTGACGCGGGAGGAAGAGCAGCCGAAAGCGAGAGAGCCAGCCAGAATGGTCAGCGTGAAGAACGCAGCTGCGGAATGCTCGGTCATCAGCCTGTTGCAGCCTACCACGGCCATCAGTGAGTCGACGTGCGCACGAACACGTAGTCGTTCTGGCCGTCGCTGACGGAGAGCGTCGGGCGCGCGTCGTCTCCTCCGACGCGGAACTCCGAGCCAGCAAACGGCGCGTCGAGAAAGACGAGCGTGGCAGCAAGTTCGCCCACCGCGCCCTTCAATTCCCCCGCGTCGAAGACCGCGCCGTCGGGCGCAGGGCGGAGCAGGCGCGCGCCGAGATTTGGACATACCCAAGAAGCCGAGCCAGGCTACGCGCACGCCACGGGTTCGCACGATCCGCGCTCCGCCAGTTCGCCCGGGTCAGCGCGCCCACGGCAGACGGATGGGCAGCGGGCGCTCCGCTTCGGGACCGTTTCTCCGGGTGGGCGCACCTCGGAACTCGTCGATCAGGTGGTACTCGCCCTTGTACTCGCGCGCGAGCCACTCTTCACACGTCCGGCTCGCCGCGTCCCAGTATTGATACTTCACGGAGTACGAGAGGCAGGTCTCGTAGGCACTCTTGGCGAGGAGCTTCTGCGGCTCCGACAGCCGGTCGAGCTCGGCGTAGTAGGCAGCCCGGAGCTCGGGATCCTTGCGGATCGAGTCCGGGATGGGGGCCCGGCGGAACTCCTTCACGAAGGTGCCCCACATCTCGCCCACGCGGGAACCGGACTGGATCACCGAGCGAGGGGGCGCCGCCGGTACGAGGTCCGCGATCTTTCGATATTCCCGGGTGGCCTCGTCGAGCAGCGGTCGTTTCGCCAAGACCCAAGGCTTCACTCGGGTCGCGATGTGCTCCATCACGGCCGCCTGGGTCCCGGGCCCGCGGTAGACGGGGAAGCGCATGGCTTCGGCCCGCTCTCGCTTGCGTTCCGCGAAGAAGAACAGCGCCTCGCCCACTGCCTCCAAGCTGCGCCCGAGCTTGCGTTCGGCGACGTCGGCATCGGCCTCGCTCGCACGAATGTCCGCAGCCGCGCGCTGGGGCTCGGCCCACAGGGCGAGCACGCGCTGGTACTCCGTCGCAGCAGCGGCGTCGCGCCGGAGCTCGTGCAGGGCCTTGCCGAACAGGGCGTGGGCGGCGAGGCGTACGTCGAGCTTCGCCTGCGCATCGATGCTGGGCATGGCTTTCGCGAGGCGCGCGCGCACTTCGTCCCAGCTCTGCCGCTCGGCGAAATGGGCAGCGATGGCGAAGCGAAGTTGGGCCGCCTCGGCCGCCTTCTTCTTGCCGAACCAGCGCTCGTATTTGTCGGCGTCTTCCAGGGCGCGATCCGCGGCGCCGAGCCCGAGACGGAGGAGCGCGGCGTCGAGCAACGCTCGGTCGGCGTCCTTGCCGCACTTGGCCCCCGCGCAGCTCGCGTCGACGAAGCGCTCGTAGTGCTCGGCGGCTCGATCGTAGGCGGCGATGGACTGGTAATTCGCGCCGAGATCGTAGAGCGCGCGTTTTCCGAGCTCGCTCTTCGCGAGCCCGTAGCGCTCGTCGAGCAACATCGTCCGCGCCTGCATCGCGCGGGCGAGCAGGCGCCCAGCTTGATAGGCCCGCGCCATGTTGGTCAGGATTTCGGCGGCTCCCTCGCACGGCTTGGGTTTCTCTGCCTTCTCGAGGGGGCCCTCGCAGTGGCGGCGAAAGAGCGACAGGTAGCCGTCGCCGGCCTTGCGGTAGAGCTCGAGGGCGCTCGGGCTGCCCGGCGGCAAGGCATCGGCGGCTTTGACCTGCGCTTCGAGGCGGGTGCGTTCGACGCCGACCTCGACCCGCGCCAAGAGCTCGCACTGCCCCGCAGGCATGTCCTCGCTCGGCGCTCGGCAGTAGAGGGCCGAAAAGCGCGTCACGTCCTTGCCCATACTCTCGATGCACGCGGTTCTCTTGTCCGCCGAACGGTTCGCGAGCACGTTGAGTGCTTCGAGGTAGAGCTGGGCGGCGTAGATCCCCGCTTCGTGGCTCGAGTGCTCGAGAGCGATGTGGCGAAATCCGGCGGCTGCTTCCGCCCAATGCTGCGCCTCGTAGTAGGTGCGAGCTCGCGCGAACTCGACCTCCACGTGTTGGTCTTTCCCTTGCTCTCCGAGGCTCGACGGATCTACCCAGCAGAGATAGCGATCGAAGGCCGCGAGCATCTTCTGGTCGAGCGCATCGATGGGCCGCGGCGCCAGGGCATCCAGCGTGCCGAGCTCCGCGCCGGGAGCGAGCCCGCGTCCCGTCCGATCCGAGCGCCTGCTCCGCGTCTGATCCCGAAGCTTCTGGTAGCAGAGGAGCGCCGCGTAGGCCGACTCCGCCGCCTCGACGCCTCGCGGGTTCGAAGCGAACACCTGGTCGAACGCCGTGGCGCACTCCGCCCATTTCCCGCGCGCGTACGCGAGATCCGCGCGCGCATAAGCCAGCTTGCCGTAGCTCGGCCAATCGGCGCGTTCGAAGCGCGGGAAGGTGAAGCGCGCGAAGTCTTTGGCTTGGAAGCTCGAGAGAAGCTTCGCGTAGAGCTCCGACGCGCGGTCCATGGTGCGCGAGTCGTTGGTACCTCGGACGCCCCCCGACCCGATGGCTTCGAGGTGCCATGCCATGGCCGTTTCGCTCGCCACCTCGGCGGTTCGGTTGTCGCACGCGAGCACGACCTCGGCCGGCGCGTCGCGCTTCCGAAGGGCCTCGCGCGCCTGGAAGAGACGGCCGAGCTCACCCGAGATCGATTCCTTGTCGGCGCTCTTCTGGGCCTGGGTCGCGGCCACGATCTGCGCCTGGTATCGGCACTCCGAGGTTCCCGGATCCTTGCGCAAGAGGTCGCGATAGAGCGTGATGGCCTCCGCGTAGCGACCGACGTCGAGGTACGCGATACCGAGCTCGTTCATGAGGCCGACGAGCCGTTCGGTCTTGCCCGGCGCATCGGCAGCGAGCGGGCCGAAGAAGCCGAACGCGCGTTCCGCAGCGCCGCTCGAAGCGTACACCGCCACGCTGTCGCGGAGCGCAGCTCGAGAAAGTCCGCCCGCGCCCGGAGCCGTGGGGTTCGCGCGCCCCCACTCGATCACGCGTTTGAGCTCGCTCAAGGCGCTCGGAAGGTCGCCCTGGTTCCAGTGAACGTAGCCCAGCTTGTAGCGCGCGATGCCGTAGACCGTGTTGCCGGGCGGCGGCGCCTTGCTGGCTTCGCGGTAGGCCTGTTCGGCGAGCGCCCACTTGGACGGATCGCCCATGGCCTCCTGGTAGAAGAGCTCACCGAACGCGAGGTACGCCCGCGGCACCCAGGGGCTCGTCGGCGCCTTCTCGATGAGCGAGAGGTAGGTCTTGCGTGCGCGGCCGAGATCGCCCGCCTGCTCGTACTCGTACGCGAGATAGTAGAGGATCTCGTCGAGCTTCGCGTAGCTCCCGTGGTCGCCGACGATGCGCTCGTACTTCTGGATGGCGTTTTTGCGCGCAGCCCGCAGAGTCTTGTCGAAGCGCGTCCGGTCCGCCCGTGCGCGGTTCGCTCGCGCCGGGTCCTTTTTGCCGAAACGCGCGACATCGCGCTCCGCCCGATCCTTCTGCCCCCGCGAAACGGCCTCGATTTCGGCGTAGTCGTCGGCGAGCCGCTTGGCGAGCCCGAGATGGTCTGGGCTCGTCTTCGCCGTACGCCGGAGTAGACCCTCGAGCCCGTTCGTTTCTTGGATCAAGAGCGAGAGCGAGCGCAGCTTCTTCTGCGCGTTCCGCCGGTCGCGTTCGTCGTCCGGCACTGGCGGCGGCGGCGGCGGCCCCGTCTTGGCCTTCTCTCCCGCCTTCTTCTGAGACGCGAGGCCTACCGAACGTCGACTGACTTTGCTTGGCTTCGCTTCCGCCGGGCACGCGGCGAGCGCTTGGGCGGCCGCATCGACACACGTGAGCTCGGAGGTTTCCGCCCGCGCCCGAGCCGGAACGAGCAGGCACGCGAGCGCCACTCCTAGCACGCACTTCTTCCACATCGGACACACCTCCGCGCGTGGGACTTCGCCCGAACCGCCGTTCGAGCGAGCTTTCGAATCCCGCGCCGCTTGGAACCCGCGTGGCGAAGGTTCCTTGGGGTGGCGCGCCAGCCTGGCTCGGTAGTCGGGCCGGACAGCGGCCAAGAGGCGCAGCGTTTCGATCGCTTGCCGGCGAGTCACGAGGCCTGAAGTGGGGGGCACACATCGAAGTGCTTCAAATGCCTACGCACAGAAGCTCGTCGGCGCGCACCCCATCGCGACGTTCACCGGCGTGATCGACGAAGCGCTGGGCACGGCGCGCTAAACGCAGGCACCCGGCCCGCGAGACTGTCCCCATCCGACTCACCGAACACCCAGCGACCGCCAGTCAGTGCCTTCGCGCGGTACATGTCCACTCATGGCCGACGCGAGCTCGCGTGGCGCGGTCCAGGAACCTTGCCGGCGTGACGCCGTGTGCTTGACAAACCGGGCCATGAAGCTCGTCGCTCGTCTTCCGGTCTGCGCGCTCGCGCTCCTCTTTCTCACACCCATCGGCGGCTGCGGTGACAACGGGAAGAGCGATGCAGGCAGCGGCGGAGCGGGCGGCACCGCTCAAGGTGCGATGGTAACCGTGACCTGCACCGACGCCCCCGGAGACCCTGTCTGCGATTCGGCTACTGGCACGGTCGATGCGCCCAAGCTCGACAACTGCTCGCTCAGCGAGGGCAGAGGGACGCTCTACGTGAGCTTCACGGACACCGGCGGAGCCAAGGACCCGCAGCAGATCGACGTCGTGATCGAGGGCTTCACCGGCAACGGCCAGTACGACACCTCGACGGCAGGGACCAAGGTGACCCTGCAGGGCTCGGACCTCTCCTCTCATGCGGACTCCACGGGCGCCTCCAAACCCTGCACGATTCAGGCGACATCGAACCTGGCCGACATCAAGCCTCCGGAAGGCGCCGGGCTCTTGAACGTGACGCTGGACGTGAGCTGTCCCGGCCTGACCGCTGGCGGGGCCTGCGAGGTCGTGTGCGCAACGACTCCGTTCACCCTCACGGCGAGCGGCTGCGACCTGAATCCCTGAGCGGCCGGCAACCGCCGTCGCTTCACGCTGGTGGCTCCGCTTCGAGCCCTCAGTGGTACGAAACGCCCCCGACGGCGCGTCCGGGTCGCAGAGTCGCCCGCTCGCCGCACGGCACGTCGATCTCGCGCCGCGCGCTTCCACACTCGAAGACGACTGACGCTTCGCGCAGGTGAACCGTGCACAGCGGCTCCTTGCGCTTCTCGCAGGTGAGTCTGAACGTGGCGGGGGCGTCGGTGCCCTCCACGCTGCACCATGGATAGATCTCGTTGGCGGGCGGGACCGGGACGCCGCGGCCGCGGAAGCTGACGGAGAACGTGGTCCCGCGCTGCATTCCGGCAGTGGGCACGAACACCTGCTGATAGCTGAAGCTGATCGCGCGTTCCTTTGGCGCACCCGCGTCGGGGCAGCGGGGCGTCGCCGTCGGCCCCGATGTGCTCGACGCCGGCGGGGCGGCGCTGCCGTCCGCCGTTGGTAGACCCGCGCTGAGCTCCGGCGCGGGGCGGGTCGCACTCGCGGTCGCTGCGGGTCGAGTGGAACTCGCGGCTCGGGCGTTCGCGGGCTCTTGCGGCTGCGGGTCCTGACACGCGGTCGCGAAGAGCAGAGCGATGGCGGTCAGCCGCCCCACGACCGTACGTCACCTGGAGCTTCGCGGGATCGTTTCACTTGAGGTCGCAGTTGTTCGCGGGGTCCTGGCACAGGGAAATGTAGTTCGGCTCGCTGCCGTTCATGGCGCACGGCTGGCTCAGACCTACCACGCACTTGGTACAAGCGACCGAGTTCTCGTTCATCTTCTGCACGCATTCGTCCAACGTGAACCCGTTGGCTCCCGCGCCACACTTGTTCACGATCGTGTCACAGGCCTTGTCCACGTCGCTCGCCACGCCTCCGGTGTTTGACCCGCTCGAAGAGCTGCAACTCAGCGCCAAGCCCGCCACGATGAAAACACGGCAAACGCACGCCACACCCATGCTCGCCTCCAGCGCTCGATACTAAGGCTCCGCGACAGCCGTTGTCACCGTGCACCTCCGCGAGGGCGCGGACGGCGACCCTTGGGCTGTAAGCCGGCTCGGAGCGGGGCAGCGGACCGCTCCTTTCTCGCCCGGCGCGGTGATCCGACGTGGCGGAGTCCGGGTCCTCTGCCGGGGAGGGCGCGCGACGAAGCCCGATCTGCAAGCGCGACGGTGGACGACTGCTCCCTGCTCTGTCAGGCCCGTCAGGCCCACAATGCCTACCGCGCGCGACAAGTCTTCGGTGACGAGAACATCCAGGGCAAGACTGCCGAGGCTCGTGCTCGCCGCGCCGAGACCAACGCACCGGCATCAGCACCTGCACCGGCGCTCGAAGCGCAACGCCGCGTCCATGACGAGGTTCTCTTGGCGCAGGAGCACACTGGCTTTCAAGCGAAGCGACGCCCGGCGAGCCATTCAGAAGGTGCACGCTCAGGAGGTCGAGCCTCGACTCGATTCCGTGTTCCGCGCAGCGATCGCCGCCCCCACACCGTGAGACGGTTCGGGCACACCCCGAACGAGTTGCGAACGAGTTGGGGTGTGCAGGCATGCCCTTGGCGGTCTTGGCAGCGGCGGCGGGCGCCGCTGGAGCCTCGACACGCTCTTGACCTGCGCGCTCCTCGGCCTGGTCGCTGGTTTGCCGGAGCCTGCGCGCAGCTGACCTCGCCCTGCTGGCCCGCGAGAAGCTGCATCCCGCGTCGCGTGCCGGACACGGCGCTGCGTCATGCGCTCTCGTCGCTCGAGCCCGACCTCGTCCGTCCAGCCTTGCAGGCTCGACGGCTGCTCCTGGTGCGACGCGACTAGCGCGTCGAGACCACTCGGCAGATCCTGATGGGGCCTTCGCCGAAGACGACCATCCGTGGATTGAGCAGAACTCGCGAGCCACCGCGCTTGTGATGGTCTTGCGTCGAACCCCAGAAACCACTGGATGCCGCCGGCTCCCTCGTTGTCACCACCCGGGCCTCCCGGCGGCAGTCCCGCTCGGCCCGGCGAGAACTCGATCGAGGCTGGGGTGGCGCGCGAGTTGGGTTGAGTCCGCTGTCGCACCGTGGTCCACTAGCGAGCACGATGAGTGGAGGTGGGGACGGATTGAGCGGAGCGTTGCTCGACACGCCGAAGCGGGCCCGCTGCGTTGCACTTCACGTGTTGGACGACGACACCGATCTCGTCGCCCAAGTGTTGGCCGCCATCGGCGGCGAAGACGAGGGGTTTTTCGCGCTCTCGCCGGGCCGGGACCTCGCAGACCGCGGAGAGATCGCGGTCATCGTCGGCGCGAGCGCGGGAAATCGAGTGGTCGACCGAGCCGCCGAGCTCCGAGCGCGAGCGTTCCCGGGGCCCATCCTGGTCGTGTCACGCGCCGTCGACGAAGAGCTCATGGTCGCGGGCTACCAGGCGGGCGCGCACATTTGGCTGGTCGCACCGCTCCGTGCGGCGGTGTTCCGCGCACAGCTCGGCGCGCTCGCGCGGCGCTTCCTCGGGCCCGACGAAGCAGAGGTCGAGATCCGCCTGCAGCCGGACCGCGCGAGCCTCGTACTGGACGGGCAGCGCATCCATCTCACGCCGAGGGGCTACGAGCTCTTCACGTGGCTGCTCGTCCGGCGCGAGCATTGGTTCACCGAAGAAGAAATCCTGCACGCGCTTTATTCGGCTGGGCCCAACTCCTCGGCGGTCCGCGTCCAAGTCGGCAAGATCCGTAAAGCCCTCGGAGAACGCTACGCTTGGCTGCTCCGCAGCAGCGAAGGACTCGGCTACTGCGTCACGTTGCGCCTCGACTCGACGGCAGCCCGTGAGCTCAGTCCACACCGGCGCTTCGGGTCAGGCGTGCGTAGACGCACCGACGCGTGAGCGCCAGTCGCGAGTAACGCGGCGGTAACGCGTGTCGCTCGCGCATGTCTGCGCAGCGACCGCGCTTGACCTGTTGGATGCGACCACGGATGCTCGTGTCGGAACGCGGGGCGAACGGACGGACCCGACATGTCCGAGGGAGCACAACGAGTCGTCACGGCGCCGGGAGCGACGCTCGGCGACGCTGCGTCCGCCGAGCACGATTTCCACGGCGAGGGGGCGCGGACCTTGGTGGCGACGATCGGTGATCCGGAGCTCTGCTCGCTGATGCGTCCCGCCATGGTTCGCCACGGCTTCTTGGTCCGCACGTACGCCGGGCTCGAAGAGCTACTCGACTCCGTGCTGTTCACTTCACTCGCCGTGCTCGCACTGGCGGTCGGTGGCGTCGGCGGCGTTCGAGCTTGCTCCGCGTTGAGACGCGCAGGGTTTCGTCAGGGGATCATCGTCGTGAGCGCAGATGCGGATCCAACGCTCAGGGCGCTTGCGTTGGATGCGGGTGCGGATGACTGCATCGGCACGCCGTTCGACACCGCCGAGCTTGCAGCGCGCGTCGACGCGCTCCGAAGGCGTTGCGCGTGGGCAACCGACGAGGCCGCCGCCGAGGTTGGCGAGTTCGGACCCGTGCGGCTCGATTGGCAAGGGGTCGGCGCCTGGGTCCGCGGAAAGTACTCTCGGCTCACGCCGCTCCGGTTCCGCTTGCTCGCTCTTCTGGTCCGGCGTCGCGGCGCACCCGTCTTCGTGGAAGAGATCGCGGCCGACGTCCAAGGCGGCCATCGGTCGGCACAAGCAGCCGAGAACCTGATCTTCCTCCTGCGACGAGACATCGGCTGCCACGGCGACCTGATCCGGCGCCAGCGCGGGGGCGGCATTGCCCTGGCCCTGAGCGACGACCCTCCGGTCAGCGGCGCAAGACCTCTCTCGCGCGGGCGAGCTCCGAAGCGCCACCGTTCGAAGGGGTGAGTGTGGTTTCAGGTGTGAGGTTTTCAAAATCAGATCAACAAATCCACGGCGCTGCGCTGGCTACGCTGACTCGTGTGGTGTGAACCATGAGGACGACCAAACCGATCGTATTCGCTGCACTGGGCGCACTTGGGTTTCTGGTGGCGAGCGGCTGCGGTGGCTCCGGCTCGGCCGGCGGCGGCGCCGGCGCGGCCGGTGGCAGTGGCGGCGCGGGCGGAAGCGGTGGTGCCGGTGGGAGCGGCGGCGGACCCGGCGGTGCGGGCCCGGGGCCCGCGCGCACCGTCGAAGAGTACTGCCAGATGGATGCGGAGCTCTCGAAGCCCTGGTGTGACTACGCGGACAAGTGTTGTTCGCAGGCGGAGAAGGACGACATCGTATTCCTTCTACCAGCGTGTTCCTTTGGCCCCGACGATCCGGCGGAGTGCGTGAAGTTCGTCAAAGACCGCATCGCCGACGGCACCATGGCGTTCGACGGCACGTGGTCCGACACCTGCGTCGCCAAGCAGGCAGCGGGGATCCCGGCACCGCCCGCCTCATGCAGCGGGCTCCCCGGCACCAAGACGGTGCTCGAGGGCCACGGCCGGCCGATCTTCGCGAAGATCCCCGAGTGTCGCAGGCTCTGGGTCGGGCTGGTGAAGCACGGCGGCGCCTGCGAGTACGAAGCGCAGTGTGGGGAGGGGCTGAAGTGTGACGACGACGGCACCGGCACCTTCCGCTGCCAACCGCTCGGCACGCTCGGCAGCGACTGCACGCTCGAAAGCGATTGCCAAGACGACCTGGTCTGCAACTCGAAGCTCGGCTGCTCGACCCTGGGCGGCGTGGGTACGCCGTGTCTCTACGCCGGTGACTGCCAAGACGGGCTTCAGTGCGCGTCCGGCAGTTGCGCGACGCCCATTCCCCTCGGCGTGGCCTGCGCTGGGAAGTTCGACGGCTGCGGCCCCGGCGCTGGCTGCAGCTACGCCACGAGCACGTGCGTGAGCCTCTCCGCGAACGGCCAGACTTGCACCTCGTCGGTCACGTGCATGGGACGCTGTGACGAGGTCCAAGGTACGTGCGTGTCCATGTGCGGGGGCAACAGGTACTGAACCGGATTCGAGGGCGTGATGAACGGAGCGAGAATGCGAACGACGCGAGTAGCGAGCAGGAGCTCACCCGCCGTCGAGGCCAAACGCACCATTACACGGCCGCAGTGACGAGCAGCGCGCGAGCATGCTGATTGAGCGAGAGCCGGCGCGGTGGGCACCACCGCGGCGGCGGAGACGTGATCACGACGTGGGCGGAGCTCAGGCGTGGCGCTCGAGCCGGTTCTTGTCGATGAACATGTCGATGACGGCGAGGAGCTGCTTGCGCTCGCGGGGAGGGAGCCGCTCGATTTCAAGTGGCTGGTCCGCCAGAACGTCCTTCCCTCGAACCCCGCGAGCGAGCTCGAGCTGCCGCGGCTGCCGGACCGGCTGCCCCGGGACGTCCTGACCAGCGAGGAGGTCGAGCGGGTGATGGAGCAGCCCGACACGCGCACGGCCGTGGGCGTGCGGGACCGGGCGATCCTCGAGGTCCTGTACTCGACGGGCGTCCGGCGGAGCGAGCTCTCGAAGCTGCGCCTGTCCGACGTGGACACCGAGCGCGGCACGTTGATGGTGCGCGAGGGCAAGGGCCGGCGGGACCGCATGGTGCCCATCGGCGACCGAGCCCTGGCCTGGGTCACTCGCTACAGCCGCGACGTGCGGCCCGAGCTGGTGGTGCCGCCGGATCCGGGCTGGCTCTTCCTGACGATCCTGGGCGAATCGCTGGTGCCGGACTACCTGACGCAGCAGGTGCGGCGCTACGTGCGTGCGGCGGAGCTCGGCAAAAGCGGGCTTGCCACACCTTCCGGCACACGATGGCGACGCTGATGCTCGAGGGCGGCGCGGACGTGCGCTACGTGCAGGAGATGCTCGGCCACGCGCACCTCGACTCGACGCAGGTGTACACGCGGGTCTCGATCCGGAAGCTGAAGGCGATCCACTCGGCGACGCACCCGGCGGCGAAGCTGCCGAAGGCCTCCGGCGACGCCGAGTGAAGAGCGGCGAGGTGCGGCACTCGGCTCGGTAACCCAGCCGTTGGGGCAGACGGCGGCGAGCGCGTCTCTGAGCGCGCGCGCCCGATGTGCGGCACTGGAGCGCGCCGCCGCAGCCCAACGCAGCGTTACCGAGCCCGCACGCGGTGCGAAACACTGGACGGCCGCCCGCGGGGGGACTTTTGCGGGTCCCCCCGCGGGCTCTGCGCGTCGGGGGGTGACGTCGCGGAGCGCTGAGCGCGGCTGCGGCGAGATACGACACGGCCCGCGTGGGACCCCCCACGCGGGCCTCGGTGTCGGCGCGGGGCGGTGCTATCTTTGGCCGTATGAACGCCCTGAAGGCGCACGTGAAGAACGGGCAGATCGTGCTCGACGAGCCGGCGGATTTTGTCGAGGGAGCGGAGCTGCTCGTTTTTCCGGTGACAGATCGGATGACTGCCGAGGAACAAGTCGAGCTCGAGCGCGCCGTCGAAGAAGGCGCCGAGGATTTCGAGCGCGGTGACTTCGAAGATGCACGCGAGTTTGCGCTGCGCCTTGCGGCCAGGCCGTGAACGTTTTCATCTCCAAGCGAGCCGGGCGGGCTGCGACGCGCATCAACGCGCGCTGGCGCAAGCACGCTGACTTCCCCAACACCTTCGCGCAGGAGCTGCTCGAAGCGATCGATTTCCTTGGCTCAGTCGACACGCCTGGAACGCCATTTCCGACGGAGAAGCGCCCAGGCTTGAAGCGGTTGCTGATGCCGAAGTCGCGGTGCCACATCTACTTCGAAATCGACGAGCGCAAGCAGATGATCCGCGTGCTCCACGTTTGGGACGGCCGACGCGAGACCACACCGAAGCTCTGATGGCTTCCCTTTTTAGCCGCCGAAAACACGTGTCCCCGTGCGCGTGCGCGTCGGGACTCGCGCCCTGGCGAGCACGAAGCTAGGCTGAAACTCGCGTCAGGGGTTTTCGTCGCCGAGCGAGAATCTCGTGTCTGGTCTCTGAGTTTCTAAGCTGCGAATCGCGCCCGGGAAAACCGAGATGCGCGCTGCGAGCTCGCGTCGGAGTCGAGCTTCACAGGGAAGGAAGAGGACGTCGAGGTTGGGTTGCAGTACTTCGGCAAGAGGTACTACGCGCCGCTCTTGAACCGGTGGGTGAGCGCGGATCCGCTGGCGGTGCACGTGCCGGGGGAGGCCGACTTGGCGAGCGCACCGTCCGCGGAGATCTTCGATCCGGCCGCATCGGGGAACCCGTGGTCGCTGACCGGAGCTCAGGTCGCGACGCGGTCGGGTCCAGCTGCCGTCCGGCTTCCGGACGGGCGGGTCTTGTTGTCGGGCGGCGATGGCAGCCCGCTACCCGCCAAGTCGGCGGAGATTTACGACAAGGCCACCAACAAGTGGTCGAGCGCCGGAAACATGTCCGTGAACCGCACGAGGCCGGCTTCTGCCCTGTTCGGAGGCAAGGTGCTCGTGGTTGGCGGTGCTTTTTCGACCGTCGATGTCTTCGATCCTGCGACGTCGTCCTGGTCGCTTGGACCCGAGGGGCCCTACGCCATGGGCAGCGGGCGCTTCGTGTCGCTCTCGAATGGAGATTGGTTTGGTTACACGGAGGGCAGCTCCAGCTACGCCGAGCTCTACGACTCCGTAGCTCAGAAGTTTTGGGTCGTCCAAAACCACGTCTTTCAATCGTCGACGGCGGCGGCGCCGCTGGCGGACGGGCGCGCCTTGGTCAGCGGCGGCGGCCTCAACTTCACGTTTTCCGCGGAAGCGTTCATCTTCGACCCCAAAGCGCCCGAAGCGTACTTGGGTGGCCTGTGTACGAGCGCTTCGGAGTGCAAAGGAGGCTTCTGCGAAGGGCACGTCTGCTGCAACGCGGCTTGCGGGAAATGTCTTTCGTGCAACCAGGCCGACACCGGCCAGCCCAGTGGCAATTGTGCGCCCGTGCAGGCGGGGAAGGACCCGAACAACGCCTGCAAGGACGACGGTTCGCCGAGCTGCAACGACAATGGCCTGTGCGACGGCGCCGGTGCCTGCCAGAAGTATCCGGCGGGCTCGAGCTGCGCGCCGCAGGCGTGCAGCAGCGGCTCACAGTGCACGAGCGGTGTGTGCAGCGACGGCATCTGCTGCAACGTCGCTTGCTCCGGCACGTGCAAGGCCTGCACCGCGGCACTCAAGGGACAGGGAGCGGACGGCATCTGCGACTTCGTCAAGGACGGCTCCGACCCAGAGAGCGAGTGCGGAACGATCGGATCGGCGACGTGCGCCGGCAATGGCGTCTGTGACGGCGCGGGCGTATGCCGGTCGCCCCTCGCCGGCACGGTGTGCGGACCGTCGAGCTGCATCGGCGTAGACGCCCAGAACAACGCTTCCACCTGTAGCGCCGCGGGGACCTGCACGAACAACGGCACGTCGGCGTGCGCACCGTACCTCTGTTCCGTCGCCGCGTGCCTCACCGCTTGCACGAGCGACGCGAACTGCGCACAGGGATACAAGTGCGCGGGCGGCAAGTGTGTGCAGCCGAAGGGGAACGGTCTCGCCTGTGCCGCTGGCCCGGAGTGCGAGTCTGGCTTCTGCGTAGCGGGCCTGTGCTGCGACTCGCTCTGCGACGGCACCTGCGAAGCTTGCGCGGCCTCCGAGAAGGCGAGCGGCTCGAGCGGCGTGTGCGGACCACGCAAGGCGGGTGCCACTTGCGGCGCGTCGAGCTGCAAGGACGGCGCAAGTGCGACCGTGAATGCCTGCGATGGATCCGGCGCTTGCGTCGCGAAAGAGCAGCCGTGTGCGCCGTATCTGTGCGCGAACGACGCCTGCCAAACCACGTGCGCGACCTCAGCCGACTGCGCGGCGACTTTCGATTGCGTGTCGAGCGCCTGCGTCTCCTCGACATCGGACTCGGGCGCCGGAGGCGCCGCCGGCTCGAGTGGTTCCGGAGGCACTTCGAGCGCTGGCGCTACGGGAACCGGCGGCGCGGGGACGGGCGGCGCGGGGACGGGCGGCGCAGGGACGGGCGGCGCGGGGACGGGCGGCGCGGGGACGGGCGGCGCGGGCGCAGGGGGAAAGAAGCAAGCGAACGACGCGAAGGACGATGGCGGATGCGGCTGCCGCTTGCCCCACTCGTCGCCGAGCGACGGACCATGGGCTGCGCTTCCACTCCTCGGCCTCTTGGCGTCGAGGTTGGGCCGCCGGCGGGAACGACCGCGCTCGCGCCTCGGCGAGCGCTGAGCGTTCGGCTCACCCGCCGCGCTTCGCGGCCGAAGGCAGGTTCGGGTGTTGGAAGAGCAGCTTCTTCAGCGCCGCGTGCTTGCGCACGAAGGGTTGTTTCAAGAGGTGGGTGAGGAGCGCGGGCGGACAGGCCGGGAAGCGTGCGAGGTTCTGGATGAACAGGACGGAGTTGTAGGGGCGGCCGCAGAGGAGCGTGGTCATGCGCGAGTCGAAGGTCTGCCCGACGAGGAGCGAGAGACAGCGCGCTTCGGTTTGGATCACGAAGCTCGCGCGTTCGTCGCTCCCGCTCGAGGACCAGCGGTTCCTGAGGAGCGCGCGGCAGGCGATGCGGTTCTTCTCGGGCACGTCGCGATCGAGACAGGGCTTGTAGAGCTCGGCGAGGGGTTTGCCCGCCAGCGTGCGCCCGAGGAGGCTCGCGTCGAGCTGAGGGTTTCGCACGAGGAGGCGCTGCACCTGGGTGTCGCGCAGCCATTCGGCGCGCTTCACCACGCATTCGAGGCCCGCCGCCGTACGGTGGTGGCGTGCGATGTCCCGCGCGTGATCGGGCCCGGCGAGCGCGTTTTCCAGGACCGCGCGCACCACTTGGGGCTCCGGATCGAGACAGAGCGCGCGCAGCTCGGCGCCTTCGGCGCTCTGGGCAGCGGCGACGCGCGCGTCGCGTTCCAGGCCACGGAACTTCGTCTCGTAGACTTGCCGGTAGTTGCGCGAGGCCTCGAGCTCTTCGGGCTCAGGCGGCTCGCTCTCGGTAACGAGCTCGGTGTCCGGCGGCACGGCTGGAAGCGCCTCGGGTTCGTCGTCGTGGACCTCGTGCTCGGGGCCCAGCTCGGGCAGCGCCTCGGGTTCGTCGTCGTGAACCTCGTGCTCGGGGCCGAGCACCGGGAGCTCCTCGGGGAGCTCGTGCTCGGGCTCCGAGACCTCGATCTCGACGCGGAGCTCTTGCTCGGGGTCGAGGTCGGGGAGCTCTCCCGTGCGCGATGACGTGCCCGGCGACAGATCCGGCAGGCCGTCGTCGGAGAAGTCCGGCAAGCTCGCGAGATCGACCGCGACCTCGTGGACTTCGGCCTGCGCCGGGGGCCGGACCGCAGCCGCGGCCTCGGGGTCGGACTTCGGGTCGGACTCGGTCACGCCCTTGGAGAATACCCGACGCCGTCCCTCAACCGGTGCAGGTTTCTTGAGCCACGACGGGCTCGAGGGCCTGACACTTGCCGATGGCGCACACGAAGCTCTGACACTCGAGGTCGCTCCCGCAGTTGGCGCCGCCCACCTTGGCCTTGGTGCAGACGCTCGTCTGCTGGTTGCAGTAGAAGCCGGGCCCGCACTCGAGATTGAACTGCTTGAAGCCGTTGCACTTCTGTCCCTCGGCCGTCGCCGTCTTGCACACGCCGGGATAGGGCGGGAAGGGTGACCACGCGGCGTCGCAGTAGAGACCCTGGGCGCAGAAGTCCTTCGCGTCGCCTCCGACGGCGCAGTTCGCGTTCAGGTGCAGGCGCTTCGACTGCGTACACTTCTTGGTGGTGTCGTCGCAGTCGACGAACACGTCGGGGTCGCTCGAAGGGGCACACTGGACATCGCGATCGCAGCTCGCTCCCTGGGGCAAGTAGCCTTCGAACAGGTAGCTGCACTGCTTGAGCTCGTCGAGCACGAGCAAGAGGTCGTTCACACCGAGCGTGCAGGTGGCGAAGACCTTGGCGTAGACCGAGAGGCACACGTCGACCTTGGTCGGGTCGAACTTCATCTTCCCGCTCTTCACTTCGTCGACGTTCTCTTTGCAGGAGGCCAGAGCCCCCTTGGTGCAACCCGCCTCGTCGTAGCCGAAGCCGCTCGACTGGCAGCAGCTCTTGGCGAGCGCGCAGCCCTGGGGTTGGGTCTTTTCGCACACGTTGTCGAGCGTGATGGCCTGTCCGCCAGCACCGCCCGTGGAGCTGCCGCCCGCGCCGCCCGCGCCACCCGCGCCACCTGAAGCGCCGATGCCTCCCGCACCGCCACTCGCTCCCGCGGCTCCCCCGACCGCACCCCCGCTGCCCGCGTCGCCGCCGATCCCGCCGGATGCGCTGGAGCCGCCGCCACCGCTCGCACCACCCGTTCCGTTCTTCAGCCCCGAGTCCGTGCTGCCCCCGCAGCCGACGCCGAAGATCCCTAGGAACGTGAGCCCGATGGCGAAGCTTTTGAGCATGGCCTTTTCGCCTTAGCACGAGTCGGGCCAGCCGACCTTCCAGGCCATTTCCACGAATTTCTCGGCCAGCGAAGCTCCGAGTTCACACCCGGAGCGTGATCTTCCGACCGGGGGCCCCGCACGCGGACCGTGGTATCAGGAACGCCCGTCCGGGCGGCGGGCAGGCGGAAGCACATGAGCTGGTCCGAAGGCTACATCTCCGAGGTCGACTACACGACGGGCTACTTCACGGAGCTCTCTCCGGCGCTGGCCGAAGTGGCGCTCTTGAATCGTTCGATCCGAACGCGCTCGCTGGCCCGGCCGACGTACCTCGAGCTCGGATTCGGGCAGGGGCTCTCCTACGCCATCCATTGCGCCACGGTGCCCGGCGAGCTCTGGGGCACCGACTTCAACCCCGGGCAAGCCGCGAGCACCGAAGAGATGGTGCGCGCTTCCGGCTCCGACGCCCGTGTGCTCGACGCGAGCTTCGCCGAGCTCGCCGAGCGGGACGACTTGCCCGAGTTCGACATGATCGCGCTCCACGGCATCTGGTCGTGGATCGGCCCGGAGAACCGGCGCGTGATCGTGGACATCGCGCGGAAGAAGCTCAAGCCGGGCGGCGTGTTCTACGTTTCCTACAACGTGATGCCCGGCTGGGCGCCCATCGCGCCGCTCCGCCATCTGCTCGACATCCACGCCAGCCGGGGCAGCGCCGAAGGCACGGGGCTCCTGAATCGACTCGATTCCGCCATGGAGTTCGCCGAGAAGGTCTCGAGCGCTGGGGCGCTCTACTTCAAAGCCCACCCGCGGGTGCTCGAGCGCCTTCAGAAGATGAAGGACAAGAACCGCAAGTACCTGGCGCACGAGTTCTTGAACGCCGAGTGGCACCCGATGCCGTTCTCGCAACTCGTGACCGAGCTCGAGCCGGCCAAGCTCTCCTTCGCGGTGTCGGCGACGCTCATCGAGCAGGTCGACGGCCTGCACTTGAGCGCGGAGGGGCAGGCGCTCGTCAACTCGTTCACGGACGTCGTGCTGCGGGAGACCGTGCGCGATTTCCTGGCGAACCAGCAGTTTCGACGCGACTACTTCGTGCGAGGTTCGCGCCGCTTGCCCGGCTTGATGCAGGCGGAGAAGCTCCGCGCCGCCCTCGTCGTTCTCACGGAACAAGCCAGCAACATCAAGTTCGAGGTGCGCGGCGCGCTCGGAACCGCCAAGCTCCAGGAATCGACCTACGCGCCACTGGTCGAGGCGCTCGCCAGCGAAGGTGCGCGGAAGAAGAGCCTGGGCGAGCTCGAGCGCGTGCTCGAACCCAAGAACATCGGCCTGCCTTCCATCGTGCAGGCGGTCACGGTGCTGATGGGCAAGAACCAACTCATGCCGGCGCGCGCCGACGAGGTGGTGAACGAAGTGATGCCGCGCACGCGCGCGCTGAACCTTCATCTCATGGATCGCACGCGCGCCAACTCCGAGATCGGATACCTGGCCTCGCCCGTGACCGGCACCGGCATCCCGGTCGGGCGCATCGATCAGCTGTGTCTCCTCGCGCGCTCGCAAGGCAAACGCGGCGCCCAGGCCTGGGCGGACAGCGTCTGGGAGACCCTCTCGGCCCAAGGTCAACGCGTGCTCCGAGAAGGCAAGCGTGTAGAAGAAGAAGCCGAGAACCGCGTGGAGCTCCTCAAGATCGCCAGCGCGTTCGAGAAGGAGAGACTGCCGGTGCTCGAACGCTTGGGCATCGCCTGATACGCCAGGTCGGCTCGGCGGAGCTCGAGATTCGACACTTTCACCTTGGACGCCGGCCGGCTTTGAGCTAGTCCGCGCGCCAACATGTCCCTGCCCAAGCGGCCCGACGTCCGCAACGTCGCCATCATCGCGCACGTCGACCACGGCAAGACCACCCTGGTCGACGCCATGCTGCGTCAGACGGGCGTGTTCCGTGACAACGAAGTCGTCGCAGAACGGGTGATGGACTCCAACGATCTCGAGCGCGAGCGCGGCATCACCATCCTGGCCAAACACGCCAGCGTGCGCGTTCGCGGCGTGCTCATCAACATCATCGACACGCCGGGACACGCCGACTTCGGCGGCGAGGTGGAACGCACGTTGAAGATGGCAGACGGCGCCATCTTGCTGGTGGACGCGGCCGAAGGGCCCCTGCCCCAGACCCGATTCGTGTTGAAGAAGGCCCTCGAGCTCGGGCTGCCGGTGGTCGTGGTGATCAACAAGATCGACCGGCAGGACGCCCGCCCCGACGAGGTCTTGAACGAGATCTTCGACTTGTTCTGCGAGCTCGAAGCCAGCGACGAGCAGGCCAACTTCCCGACGCTCTACGCCATCGGCAAGCTCGGGCAGGCCAAGCACAAGCTCGAAGACGAGGGCCGCGACCTCGCGCCGCTGTTCGAGACTCTGATCGAGCGCGTGCCAGGGCCGAGCGGTGACCCCAAGGCCCCGCTCCAGCTCCTCGTGCACAACATCGAGCACGACGACTACGTGGGCCGGCTCGCCATCGGGCGGCTCTGGCAGGGCTCGGTGGAGGTGAACCAAGAGGTCGTGCTCTTGCAGGAGACCAGCGAGGTGCGCTCGCGCCTCTCGAGCTTGTTCACCTTCGAGGGCACGAAGCGCACCAAGGCGAGCCAGGCCTCGGCGGGCGACATCGTCGCCATCGCGGGCATGGAGAACGTGCAGATCGGCGATACCGTCGCGGCGCCCGAGAGCGCGAAGGCTCTGCCTCGAATCCAGGTCGAGGAGCCCACCATCAAGATGAGCTTCTTGGTGAACACGTCCCCCTTCGCGGGGCGCGCCGGGAAATGGGTGACTTCGCGCCACGTGCGTGAACGGCTCGAGAAGGAATCTCGCAGGAATCTCGCGCTCCGCTTCGAGGACACGCCGGAACCCGACACCTTCATCGTCTACGGGCGCGGGGAGCTCATGCTCGCCATCTTGGCCGAGACCATGCGCCGCGAGGGCTACGAGTTCGCCCTGGGCATGCCCGAAGTCGTGGTACGTGAGGTCGACGGCCAGAAGATGGAGCCCGTCGAGCGCGTCGTGGTCGACGTGCCCGAGCAGTTCGTCGGCGCCGTCACCACGCGGCTCGGCGAGCGCAAAGGCCAAATGGTCAAGATGTCGAACCTGGGCTTCGGGCGCGCACGCATGGAGTACATCGTGCCGTCCCGCGGGCTCATCGGGTTCCGCTCGTCGTTCCTCACCGAAACCCGCGGCATGGGTCTCTTGAACACGCTGTTCGAGGGCTGGGAGCCCTACCGCGGCCCGATGCTGCGCCGCGTGAACGGCGCCATCGTCTCGGATCGCGCGGGCACGGCCACTCCCTACGCCCTGTTCCACCTCCAACCGCGCGGTGTGCTCTTCATCGAGCCGGGCACCGAAGTGTACGAGGGCATGATCATCGGGGAGCACAATCGGGCCAACGACCTCGACGTGAACGTCACGCGAGAGAAGAAGCTGACCAACATCCGTGCTGCGGGTCGCGACGAAAACGTGATTCTGTCGCCGCCTCACCTCCTCAGCATCGACACCGCGATGGAGTTCATCGATCGCGACGAGCTGGTCGAGGTCACTCCAGACGCGGTGCGCGTGCGCAAGCGCATTCTCGACGTGAATCGCCGGCCGCGCCGGGACGACGAGCGCGTCGACTGAGCCCGAGCCGACCAGCCCTCGGTGGAAGTGCCCGGCCGGAGCACGAGTTCGCGTCTCGGCGCTTGAAGCTCGGCGCCCGGCCTGCCACTTTTCAGCGGCGATGCGTCGCAAGATCGCCGATCGGTTCGAGCTCCTCGAGCGCGCGGGGGTCGGTGGCATGGGCAGCGTCTATCGCGCGGTGGACCAGCGTGACGGCCGTATCGTCGCCGTGAAGCTGCTGCACACGCTCTCGTCGCCCGAAATCGTGACTCGCTTCGAGCGAGAGGCGCGGCTCTTGGCCGAGCTACGCCACCCGCACATCGCCGAATGGGTGGCCCACGGGCGCACCGACGAAGGCGAGCCTTACCTGGCGATGGCGTGGCTCGCCGGCCGCCCGCTATCGGAGCGGCTCGCCCGCGGGGCGCTCTCGCTCCAAGAGACGTTCTCGCTCTTGGAGCGAATCGGGAGCGCGCTCGGCCACGCCCATGCTCGCGGTGTCGTCCACCGCGACGTGAAACCGGAGAACTTGTTCCTGGTGAACGACGACGTCGACCAGGTTCGTCTGCTCGACTTCGGGATCGCCCACGCGGGCACCGTCATGACGCGACACGGGGAGTTCTTGGGCACGCCCGGCTACGTCGCGCCCGAGCAGGTGCGAGGCGAAACGGTGGACCCGCGCACCGACCTGTTCTCTTTCGGTTGCGTGCTCTACCACTGCCTGACCGGGCGCCCTCCGTTCATGGCCGACGATCCGGTGGCGGCGCTCTTCAAAATCGTGGTGGAAGAAGTTCCACCGCCGAGCGAGCTCCGCGCGCTGGTGCCGAGCGGCCTCGACGAGCTCGTGGTTTCGCTGCTCGCGAAGGACCCGGCGCGACGCCCGGCCGACGGCGGAGCGCTGCTCGGTTTGCTCTCGAACATCGAGCCGCAGAGCTCCAGAGCCTCGAAGCCGGCTGCCACCATCACCGAGAGCGAACGCGCCATCGTGACCGCGGTCTTGGCGGCGACCCCCAGGGATGCGCAGCTGACCGCGCTCGCAGCGGCGGCCGCGGCATCGGGAGCGCGGGTCGAGGCGCTGAAGAACGGCACGCTTCTGGTGCTGTTCGAGCCCCAGGGAGGCACCGGTGAGCACGCGGCGCGAGCCGCCATGAGCGCACTGACCTTGGCCGCTCACGGCGCTCCCAGGGTCGCGCTCGCCACGGGCCGTGCGACGACCCAGAACAAGCTGCCCGTCGGCGAAGCCATCGACGCCGTGGCGGCGCTCTTCGCCGCGACCCCGCCCGCAGAAATCCGCACCGACGAGCTGACGCGTGCCCTGCTCGATGCGCGCTTCGAGCTTGCCCCCTGCGAACGCGGCTACCGACTCTTGGGCGTGAGGAGCGAAGCCGCGACGATGCGCACGCTGCTCGGACGCCCCACGCCCTTCGTGGGTCGAGCCCTCGAGCTCGGGACCCTCGAAGCCGTGGTCCATGCCGCGCTCGACGAATCGACGGCGCGTGTCGCACTGGTCGTGGCCCCGGCGGGGTCGGGCAAGTCGCGTCTGCGTCACGAGCTCCTGCTCCGACTGCAACAGAGCCGCCCGGAGCTCACGGTGTGGCGCGGTGAGGCCGAGGTCATGTCGGCGGGTGCACCTCTGGGCCTGGTGGCGCAGGCCATTCGACGCGCGGCCGGCATCGAGCGGGGCGACGCCGTCGAAGAGCGCAGCGCGAAGCTCTCGGCGTTCGCGCGAGCGAGCGTAGCGGAGACTGGCGCCGATGAAGTGGCGGACTTCGCATCGGAGCTCCTGGGCCTCACCCCGGAGCCCTCGGAGCGGGTGCGCGCAGCGCGCCGCGACCCCGTCGTGCTCGGCGATCGCATTCGAGCGGCGATTCACCGCCTGTTCGCCGAGAAGACCGCAGCCCAGCCGCTCCTCTTGCTGCTCGACGATCTGCACTGGGGAGATCTGGCCAGCGTGAACTTCGTCGACTCGCTGCTGCGAAGACTCGCGGACAGGCCCCTCGCCATCTTGGCGTTCGCTCGACCCGAGGTCGACGAGCTCTTCCCGAACCTGTGGCACGAGCGCAACCCCACACGCATCGCACTCGGCAAGCTTCCCGAACGCGCAGGCCGCGAGCTGGCGCGCGCCGTACTCGGAGCGGAGGCGGCCGACGCCCAACTCGCAAGTCTCGTGTCGCGTGCGGACGGTAACCCGTTCTTCTTGGAGGAGCTGATCCGAGTCGCAGCCGAAGGCCGTTCGAGCGAGCTGCCCGAGAGCGTGGTGGCCGTCCTGGCCGGGCGTCTGGCGGGGCTCACGCCCGAAGAGCGCCGCATCCTACGCGCCGCCAGCATCTTCGGTGAGACCTTCGAAGCCACCGGCATCGCGCATCTGCTCGGGGCGAATGCGGACAGCGTCGATCTCCAGCTCTCGCTGTCTTCGCTCCGGCAAAGCGAAATCCTGATCCACGGCGAGCCGAGGGGCGGGCAAACCGCGTTCCGATTCCGCCACGCGCTCTGGCGCGAAGCGGCCCATGGCATGCTCACGGACGACGATCGGCGCACCGGTCACCGGTTGGCGGCCGAATGGCTCGAGCGCGAGGGCAACGCCGACCCGCTCGAGCTGGCGGAGCACTTCGAAAAGGGCGGCGCGAGGGCACGCGCTGCAGCCTGGTACGTACCCGCCACGGAGGATGCGCTCACACAAAACGACCTCGAGGCCGCCATCGAGCGCGCGGAACGCGGCTCGAGCACGGCGGAGGCCAGCGAAGAGATCCGCGGGAGCTGCCGAGCGCTGGCTGCGGAAGCCTGCTTCTGGCTGGGTCGTTCACGGGATTCGCTCCACTACGCGTTCGAAGCGGTGATGCTGCTCGAGCGTGGGAGCCCGCGCTGGTGCCAAGCCATGAAGCGGGTCATCGGCGCGTCGTGGGTGCTCGGCCACGCCGATTGGGGCGAAGCCGCCGTCGCCGCGCTCAGCGCCATCGAGCCCAGCGCCGACGCGGCCCCCGACTGGACCGCTGCCATGGCCATCGCGGGCTTCCGGTTCATCAACGGCGGTCGACGCGCAGAAGGCGATGCCCTCGTGGCGCGAGCCGAGTCCGTGGCCACGCACACGCCGGCGCCGGATCCGGCTGCGATGGCCCACCTGCACCAGGTGATCGCGACCCAGGCGCTGTTCGACGGCGACTTCGCCCGGTATGCCGAACAAAACGCCGAGGCCGCCACGTTCTGCACCGCGGCGGGAGACATGCGGCGCTTGGCGAACATCCGCGCGAGCCTCGGCTACGCCTTCACTCTGCTCGGCCTGTACGCGGACGCCGAGCGAGAACTCCATGCCGTGGTCGAGCTCGCCACGACCATCGGCCTGCCGACCGTGCTCTCCCTCGCCCACAACAACCTCGGGCTCACGCTAGCTTGCCAAGGGCGCTTCGCCGAAGCCGGCGAACACGAGCTCACCGCGCTCACGCTCACGCGGGCCCAAGGCGACCGGCGCATGATGGCGTCGGCGCACATCTACTTGGCCCGGATCCTCCTCGGTCTTTCCCAGAGCGAAGCCGCCGCTGCGGAAGCTCGAAAGGGCGTCGAGCTCACCTCGGACGCGGGCCCCATGCGAGTGGTAGCCCTGGCAATCCTCGCGCGCATCGAGCTCGTTCGGGGCGAGGTCGACGCGGCCGTCGCGCACTCGACCGAAGCCGTGGAGATCGTGGCCGCCGAAGGCGTGGAAGAGGGCGAGGTCGCGCTGCGCTTGGTCCACGCCGAAGCGCTGTTCGCCCGAGGTCGTCGCGAAGAAGCGAAGCAGGCCCTTACACTGGCCCGCGAAGCAGTGGAGCGGAGCGCATCGAGAATCTCGCGTCCCGAATGGCGGCGGAGCTTCCTCTCGAACGTCGAGGAGAACGCGCGCACGCTGGAGCTCTGCCAGAGCTGGTTCGCGACGGAGTGAGCGGCCGCTCAGCGCAACGCTCCGACCGCGGCGCCGACACAGGCGAGCGCCAGGACGAACAATCCGGCGGCGACGATCCGCGCCCCCGTCGTCGACCTCGTCGTGACCACGAACTGTCCGAAGCCCCCGGGGCGAGCGCCGCCGAACATGTGGATGCCGCTCCTCCAGGCCACGAGGCCCGAGTAGCCCCACGCCGCCGCGGCAGCGCAAAAGCCCAAAGCCAGCAGCTTCTCCGAAAGACCGCTCGTCAAGACTCCGACGACGACGCTGCCCATGCCTCCCGCGAACGCCAGCGCGTGCCGCGAGTAGTCCCGATGCGCAGCGGCCTTTGCTCGAGCTCGAGCTCACGAGCGTCGAAGTCGTCTCCCGCCACGCCAGCAAAGTAGCAGAACTTCGCCGGCGGACCGTTTCCTCAACGCCGCCCCGCGCCGAAGTCGTAGCGGCCCGGAGCGAGGATTCCGGCAGGGTCCAACAGCTCGATGAGCCTGGCGAGCAGCCGCCCGTGGTCGTCGCGGGCGCTCGGCAGCGCCTCCATCGCGGGCAACGCGAGCCGCTCCGGCAGGTGACCGCGCGCGGCGAGCTCCCGCAGCATCGCGTCGTGGCAGGCCAGCGCGCGCTCGTCGGCGCCGGGCACGTCGCGGTCGAAGACCAACATCGGCAGGAGCGTGAACGTCCGCTCGCTCTTGCCGAAGATGGCGAGCAGAGGTTCCAAACCGTGCTCGAGGCAGATTCGCTCGATGTCGTCCGTCGCGACCACGACCTCCGAACCCCGGGCAGGCACGACGGGGCACAGCCAGAGCACGCCGGCGCCGTCGCGATCGGGGTCGAGGTCGGCGGGCGCGCCCGCGGGCTTCCGGTAGTACATGCTGCGAAGGCTCTGCTCGTGGGGGATGCCCTGCAGGAACGCTCGACCCGGGTTCTCCGGATCGAAGAGTGGACGATCGGCGCGAGGATCACCCGATCGCTCCTCGACCGAGAGCTGAGCGACGTGCGGACCGAGCACTTCTCGGATGCGCGCGACGCTGGCGCGGCCCTGGGCTTCGCTCGCCGCGTAGACCGAAGCGAGCCCGAGCCAGCGCGCTCCACCCCACTCCGCGCGCTGTTCGGCCAAGAGCTCGGCCGGGAGCGGCGTCTCTCCGTCCGTGCGCTCGAACGGGTAGCGGCCGGCAGCGGAGAGGACGCGATAGTCGTTCCAGATCCCGACCGGCGTGCGCAGCGTGCCCTCGAGACGCAAGTCGCGAAGCGCGTCGAGCGCTCGCGCGAGCTCGGCGCTGGTATGGAGCGCGAAGCGCAGGGCGGCGAGGTAGCGCGGAAGCGGCGCGAGCCAGAGCGTGCCACGGGTCACGACTCCGAGGCGGGACTGGGAGAACAGGCCGTCGAACGCGGGTCCCACGCCGAAGCGGTGCAGCTCCGCGGCGCTCGCTCCGTCGAAGCGATCGAACCCCGTATGGATCACTTCGCCCGTCGGCAGCACGACTTCCAGCGCAGCGACGTGAAGCGCGCGCTCGCCATTGGGTCCGGAGCCGTCGCCCCGCTCGAGGGCGTTGGCGAGCACGCTGCCGTCGGGGCTGCCGCCCGTGCTCGACAGCATGAGCCGCGACTTCTTCGCCACCAAGTAGCGATGGAGCTCGCGGAACGTGACGCCGGCTTCGACGCGGACGGTCGCGAGTTCCTCGTCGAAGTGATCGATGGACCGCATGCGACCGAGATCGAGCAGCGCGGCAGGCACTGGCGGCACGCGGGAACCGAGACCCCAGTTCTTCCCGCCGCTGATGGGGTAGAGCGGCAGGCCCGTGCGCTGAGCGATGGTCAGGATCGCCGCGACCTCCCGGGCGTCGCCGGGGTGAAGCCAGGCCAAGACCCGCGACTCGGTGCCAAAGGTCGCACGACCGGCGTGCGCGAGGGCCTCGGGATCGGTCACTACGTGCTCGGCCCCGATGCGGCTTGCGATCTCGCGCAGCGGAGACCCGAGGTCGGGCGTGGGACGGGACATCCCGCGATGCTACACCGGCAGGTCTTTGCGGCTATGCTCCAAGGCGGTGAAGCTCGACGCCCCGCGCAACTGGCTGACCCAGACGTTCCGGGATCCGAAGCTCGAAGACGAGTACCACCGGAGCGAGCTCGACGGGCTGCGTGCTCACCTGAGCTTCAGCATCACGCTGACCTCGCTGGTCTTCGTCGCCTATGGCGTCCACGACGCGCTGGTGGTGCCGGAGGTGAAGACGCGGGCCTGGCTCGTGCGCTACGCCCTGTTCCTGCCGGTGGCGCTCCTCACGATCGGGGTGGTGCGCTCGAAGCTGCTGGCGCGACTCGGTCAGCACGTCATGCTGCTCTACGGGCTCGCGGTGAGCAGCGTCGTGCTCTACATCGGCACCATCGCCCAGGGAGCGGGGTTCTATCTCTACACGTCCTACGCCGTCCTGTTCGTGACGCTGGGCCCGTTCGTCGCCCGGATGAACGTGGTGACCGAGTCGGCGTACACGCTGCTCTCGGTGCTGCTCTACAACGGCTTGGACGCCCTCGCCGCGCACAGCGGTGGCACGGTGCGCGCCAGCGTGAGCGTGACCTTGCTCGCGCTGGGGAGCATCGGAACCTTGATGGCACGCGAGGCCGAGGGACGCGCGCGTGATGCCTTCGTGCAGCGGAAGCTCATCGGGGAGCACGTGGAGGCGCTCGACGCCGAGAAACAGCGGAGCGAAGCGCTGCTCTTGAACCTGCTCCCGCCGAGCATCGCCGAGCGCCTGAAGAGCGAAAATCGGGCCATCGCCGAGGGTTTCGAGCAGGTCTCGGTGCTGTTCGCCGACATCGTGGGCTTCACTCAGATGAGCGAGCGGCTCGAGCCCGAAGAGGTCGTCTATCGCTTGAACCTGATCTTCTCCAGCTTCGACGACCTCGTCGACAAGTTGAAGCTCGAGAAGATCAAGACCATCGGGGACGCCTACATGGTGGCGGGCGGGCTCCACAGCCGCGAATACGACCACGCCCAGACCATCGCCGAGATGGCGCTGGCAATGCGTCGCCGGACCGAAGAGCTGAGTCGTCACTTCGGCGACCCCCTGAGCATCCGCATCGGCATCAACACCGGACCCGTGGTCGCCGGCGTCATCGGCAAAAAGAAGTTCATCTACGACGTGTGGGGCGACACGGTGAACACGGCGAGCCGCATGGAGTCCCATTCGGAGCCGGGGAGCATCCAGGTCAGCCACGCGACCTACCTCCTACTGCGCGATCGCTACGAGTTCGAGCCCCGAGGGGAAATCGAGGTGAAGGGGAAGGGGCGCATGAAGACCTGGTTCTTGGTGGGGCCACTGGTGAACTCGGCGGGCGGTCGCCCGGTTTCGACCCAGTTGCCCCAGCGCCTACGCTCGAATTGAAACGCGAGTACAACGAGCCCGCGAGCAGCGCCGGCGCTCGACGCGATCTTCGGAGCGCTCACGCGTCGGGCAGTCTCGGCAGGGCCCGCCCGAGCTCGCGCACGAAGGCCTCGAGCCGCGCGGAGTGCTGACGCCCCGCGGGAAACACGGCGAAAACCGGCACCTCGGGCAAGGCGAACTCCGGCAGCACGGGCACGAGTCTTCCGCTGCGGAGGTCGTCGGCCACGAGCCATTTGGCGATGGGCGCGATGCCGAGTCCGGCGAGCACCGCGTCGTGTACCGCCTCGACGTCGTCGCACACGAGCCGCACGCGGAACTCGGGCGGCGCGGCCAAGGCCCCGCGGGCCACGAGCGCCGCCAGGTGCGCGCGCGTGTCGGTGTGGAACACGGCGTCGTGCGTGTTCACGTCAGCCACGCTGCGCGGAACGCCACGCCTTTCGAGGTAGCTCGGTGCCGCCACCAGCACGATGGCGAGCTGCCCGAGCTTCCTGTGGACCACGGTGCCAAAGCCTGGAGCGGTGATGCGCACGGCAAGGTCGATGCCTTCACCGATGAGGTCGATGGGGCGGTCGGAGAGCAGGAGCTCGACTTCGACGCGCTCGTGCTCTCTCAAGAACGCGGCCACGACGGGCAAAACGAACCTGCGACCGAACGCACCCGGCGCGGAGATCCGGAGCGGGCCCGAGAGCGAAGCCAGACCGGCAGAGACCTCGTTCTCCGCGTCCAAGAGCTCGCTCACGGCGCGCGAAGCGCGCTCGTACAGGGCGCGACCGGCGTCCGTGGGGCTCACGCGTCGGGTGGTGCGCAAGAGCAGCCGGGTGCCGAGCCGCGACTCGAGCTCGGCGACGTGCCGGCTCGCGTTGGGCTGGCTGATCCCGAGCTCGCGCGCGACGGCCGAGAAGCTGCCACGCTCGACGACCCGGCAGAACACCCGGAGACCGGTCAGGCGATCCATGCAGGCCAAGCATAACTGCTAGCCAATTCGAGGCAATTATCCCGAGCCGTCGCATTAGTTACATGGGGTGCATGGAAGCAATCAGCCGCAGGTCGTTTGGCGCTTGGCTCGGGGCCGGGGGCGTTCTGTTCGTCGCGCCCTGGCTCGAGGGCTGTGGCCAATACCCGGCCGAGGAGGGCGAGGCGTACGCGCCCTGGGACTTCCCAGGAGACGAAACCCGCCCCGAGCGCGTCGCCGTGGCAGCAGCCCTCCTGGCGGCGAGCCCGCACAACACCCAGCCCTGGCGTTTCGCGATCCGAGAGACCAGCATCGACGTGTACTTCGCCACCGAGCGGCGCCTCGGCGCCGTGGATGCGCTCGGCCGCGAGCAACACATCGGTCTCGGCTGCGCCATCGAGAACCTGATGCTCGCAGCGGAGGCCCACGGACGAAGCCCGACGCTGAGCTGGCTACCGTCGCCTGCCGACCCAGAGCACGTGGCCCACATCGAGCTCACCGAGTCAGCACCAAAGACGCCGCCGCTCTACCACGCCATCGCGCATCGTCACACGAACCGTGGAGCCTATCTCGACGGAAAGCCGCCCGGCGATCTCGAGCCCGCCCTCGGCGCTCTGGTCGACGACGCGGACGTCGAGCTCACCTTCCTCGGAACACCGGAAGCGAAGTCGCGCTTTCGGCAGGGCACCATCGCCGCGGCCCACGCCATCGTGGACGACCAAGAGATGTGGAACGCGAGCCACCGCTGGTGGCGGCAGACCAAGGCGGACATCGAGGCGTATCGGGACGGCATGACCATCGACGCCATGGGCTTCGGCGACGGGCTGCGCGTCCTCGCCAAGCTCACCGGCGCGCCGAGCGCCGCCAAGGCTGCCGAGTATTGGCTCGATCGTACCGAACACGAGCAGACCACGGGGTTCGCGTTCGTCCTCTTGTCGACCACCGACCGCGCGTCCCGCCCGCAGCAGTTGCGGTTGGGCCGCATCTTCCAGCGCATCCATCTGTGGACGGCGAGTCAGGGCTTGGCCCTTCAACCGCTGAACCAGCTGCCGGAGCGCCAGGACCGCGAAGAACAGCTGAGTCTCGCGCCCCGCTTCGGCCCCCTGCTGGCCGAGCTCAGCGGGCGCGCGAACTCGACCGTCCAGATGTGCTTCCGCATCGGCGTGGAGTGGGACCCGGCGAAGAAGAGCCCGCGGCGTCCCCTCGGGTGGGTGGTCCAATGAGGCGCTGCGCTCTTGCCTTCGCTTGCGCGTTGGCGTTCTGGCCGAGCTCCGCACGCGCGGAGGCGCGGTTCACTCCGTTCACCGGCGTGGCCGCCGGCCAGAACGGCGAGCGGCTCCGCGTGCGGTTCGACGGCGAGGAGCAGTACGAAGATCGTTGGCTATGGAACACGCGGCTCAGCGCAGGCTTGAGCCTTCGCCTGCCCGAGACTGTGGGCCCGCGCGCGCGGCTCGACTCGAGCGTCGGCTTCGGCGTCGTCTACCACACGGGTCATGGTCAGCTCGAGCTCCGTGAGGCCGCACTCTACGAGCTGCCGATCGCAGGCGACCTGTCGTTGCCGGTGGGAGTCGCGCCGGCCGTCAGCGTCGATACCGCGAGCAGCGCGCGGAGCTCGCTGGCCCTCGCGCCTTCGCTCGGGCTCGCGTGGCGCTTCATCGAGATCGCGTATCGTCCGAGCTACACGCTTCCGCTCGGCGCAGAGCGCAGGCGCGTCTTCACCGGAACCCGAGAGCTCTCGGCGAGGCCGGGCATTTCGCTCGTGGAGTTCTCGCTCTTCTTCCACCCGCGTGGGCTCGATTTCTGACTTCTGCTGGCGCAGGGCGGCGTGGCGTGCTCGAATGAGCGGCGATGAAAACGAGCCTCGTGGTCTTCGCTTGCGTGCTCACCCTGACGGGCTGCGGCTCGAAGCAGTCCGAGCCCCAATCCGAACCCCCGCCCCAGGGCTACTACGGTCCGCCGCCTCAGGGGCCCATGGCGCCGGCACCCGCCGCCGCACCCGCGCCCGCACCCGCGCCTGCGCCCGCACCCGCCGCGACTCCGGCACCCGCAGGCACGACGCCGCCCGCTGCCGGATCCGCAACGCCGACGGCCATTCCCGGCGTGATGAAGAACGCCGATGGCACTTGCAGCCTGACGCCGCCCGGTGGCCAGCCCATCAGCGGACCGTGCCCGCCAGGCATCTGAGCCGTCGCTGAAAACTGGGCCAATCTCTCCGGGGCATGCCACCGGGGGACATGGCTCGCCGTACGCTCGGACTCGGCCCCTATGCGGTTTCGGCCGTCGCGCTCGTCGTCGCGACGGGGACCCTCGGCTGCTCCAAAAAGAAGAATGACGACCTGCCGGCCCTGGCGAAGAACGAGGAAGTCGAGGTGCCCTCGGTCCCAGTTCCGCCCGCCAATGGTCCCAAACTGGGTGCCATTGCCGAGGTGACGCCGGTGATGGACCGGCCTTCGACCACGGGCAAGCAGATCGGGTACCTGCACGCGGGCGCGTTGGTGCCCCGCGCGGAGAAACCCTATACGACCGATCGTTGCCCAGGCGGTTGGTACCCCATCCGCCCGGCTGGCTTCGTCTGCGTCGGAGAGGGGGCGACCCTCGATCTGAAACACCCGACCTTGGCCGCCATGGCGCAGGCGCCGAAGATGGATCAGCCCGCCCCCTTCGTGTACGGACGCATGAAGAACGAGAGCCCGCTCCTCGAGCGCGACGGCTCCAAAGAGAACGCCGTCAAAGAAGTCGGAAAGCTCCGCCGGCGCAGCATCGTGGCGGTGGTGGGTTCCTGGAACGCGGTGGATCCGGAGGGGAAGATGCAACGGCTCGCGCTCACGCCGAGCGGTCAGTTCGTGAAAGCGAGCGACCTCGAGCCCGTGCAAGGGAGCGAATTCAAGGGCGTCGAGCTGGGCGACAAGGCCGAGCTCCCCGTTGGCTTCGTCGTCCGGCGCGGCGTCAAGGCGTGGGCTGTGGAGAAAGGGGAAGCCGAGAAGGTCGACAACCTCGAGTTCCATCAGATCCTGAGCCTCACGGGGAAGTTCCGCACGGTGGGTCCGCTCAAGTATTGGGCCATGGCCGATGGTCGCTTCGCCCGCCACCGAGACGTCTTGGTGGTGCGCAAGCGCAACAGCTGGCCCGACTTCGCCCAAGGGGACCAGAAGTGGATCGACGTCAGCGTCGTGACCAACACCGTCGTGCTCTACGAAGGCAAGAAGCCCGTCTTCGTCACCTTGGGGAGCACCGGGCGGGATCGATTGGGGGACCCCAAGACCACGGCATCCACCGCCCAGGGCGCCTTCGAAGTCGTCACGAAGCACGTCACGGCGTCCAAGTTCAATCCGAAAGGCATGGAAGAGCTCTTCGACGTGCACGACGCGCCGTGGGCGCTCGAGCTGACGAGCGGCCAGCTCGTGGTCGGGGCGCCCTGGCACGACCGCTTCGGCATCGAGAATGGCCAGGGCCAGATCCAGCTCTCCCCGGCCGACGCGCTGCGCGTCTGGCATTGGGCAGATCCCGCCATCCCGGACGGCTGGCACGGCGTCTCCGCACAGGCGGACAAGAAGGTCTACGTGGTCGTACGCAAGTAGCCGGGCAAGGTCCCGTATACTCGCGCTCGCAATGTGCGCCGCGGCCCTCGAAGCTGAGCGCGCCCTCGGAGGCACACCCTATCGATTCGTAGCGGTGTTGGGCGAGGGCGGCATGGGCACCGTGGTGCTCGCCGAGCACGCCGGGCTCGCGCAGCGCGTCGTGCTCAAGCTCCTGAAGACCGACCTCGCCGCGCGTAGGGATCTGGTCGATCGACTACGCGTCGAAGCACAGGCACTGTCGCGACTCTCCCACCCGAACCTGGTGCGCGTCACCGACTTCGGTACGACTTCCACGGGGCGTGCCTACCTCGCCATGGAGCACCTGTCGGGACGGACGGTCGCCGAAGAGCTCGCGCGGAGACGCCCTCTGCCACTCGCCGAAGCGCTCGACGTCGTGCGGCAAACGCTCGCGGGTCTCGGCGCCGCACACGCCGTCGGGCTCATCCATCGCGACGTGAAGCCGGAGAACCTCTTCCTGTGTGAAGACGGCACGCTGAAGGTCCTGGACTTCGGCGTCGCCAAGGTCGTGGCGGAGGCGGCGCTGGCCGCACACGTGCGCCCGCGTTTCTCGACGTCGGAGGGCGGTGTCGTCGGCACACCGCACTTCGCGGCGCCCGAGCAGCTCCAGGGAGGCGTCATCACGGCGAGCACCGACGTATACGCGGTGGGCCTCGTGCTCTACGAGCTCGTCACGGGCGCACATCCGTTTGCGCGCCATCGCTCCGCCGACGCCATTCATCACGCGCAGATCGTCGAGATGCCGCGTCCCCCGTCCGAGAATGCGCCGCAAGCCATCCCGGAGTTCGTCGACCGCGCCGTGATGCGCGCCATCGCGAAGCGACCCGAAGACCGCTTCGCGAGCGCGGACGCGTTCCGGAGCGCCCTCGACGCGAGCGGCGCCCGGCAACCGCAAGCTCCCGATTCGCGAAACGCGCCGACCCTGGCGTCCGAAGCCATTCCCCTGCTCGATTCCGCTCCGCGCACCCTCGCCTCCCCCGTGGCGAGCGAGAGTGTTCCGACCCTGGCTACGCTTTCTCACGGCGCCCCGCCCACGGTCGTCGTCGTGACGCCGCCGCCCACGGTGGAAACCACTCCCCCACCCGAACGCGTGAAGAGCGAGGGGCTCGGCGTGCTGTGCCTGGTCGCCGGCATCGCGACGAGCCTGTGGAAGCTGAGCTCCGCCTTCTTCGCGCTGCCCGAGATCGTCGACCCCATCGGTTTTCTGAGCAGCATCCGTGGCTCGGCTCCGGTCCCAGACGAATCCCAGGTTTCGCTATTGGCTCGCTCTGCTGCGGTGGTGGGGCTGCTCGACAGCGTGCTCCTGATGTTCACCGGAGCGGCGCTCATCGTGGTCGGAATCGTCACCATGCAGCGGACTCCGCGGGGTGTGCGCTGGGTGCGACGTTGGAGCCACTTTGCGCTGGTCGTAGTACTCACGAGCGCCTTTCTGAACCTGGCGCTGGTGGTGCCGCTCCGCGCCATGTTGGTGAGCCACGTTCCCGCGCTGCCCGACGTGATCCCCGGGCTCGAAGAGTTGGGGTTCGCCTTCGGGATCGCGCTCCTCCTGGGCACGGCCGTGCTCGAAGTGGGGTTCGTGCTCGGCGTGCGCGCCTGGGCCAAGCGCCTCGAAACCGCCCGCTGAACGATCGTGCTATCAACCGGTCGTGGTCGATCCCCCGCCGAGCATCCCACGCGAGACGTTGGCTACCGAACACGCGGGTACGCGCCTCGAGCTCGGCGAGCGGCGCTATCTCGCCGTATTCGAAGCGAGCTCGTCGCGGGTCGTTCCACTCCCGGAAAGCGGGGAGCTCCTCGTCGGCCGCGGTGACGACGTCGCCATTCGAGTGCGCGACGCCAAGGTCTCGCGCCAGCACGTCCGATTGACCGTGTCGCCGAACGGCGTCGTGCTCACGGATCTCGGCAGTCAGAACGGGAGCTTCGTGAACGGTGAACGGGTCACGGGCTCTCGACTGCTCTTGTCGGGGGACTTGGTCGACCTCGGGAGCACGTCCATCGTGCTCCACGCCCGCGGCGCGCCGTCTGCACCCCCGGATGCCTTCCGCCGGCTGTGCGACAAGCTCGCGCACGAGATCGATCGAGCCGAGCGCGGAGGCAAAGCGCCAGGGCTCACGGCGTTCGAGCTCGCGAACACGGAAGCGACCGAAGCCGAGGCAGCGCTGGAACCCGAGCTGGTCGGACTCGAGCAGGCGGCCTGCGACGGACACTCGCGCGTGGTGGTGCTGATGCCCGACGCCAGCCCCGAAACCGCCGCCGCGCGCACGCGAGACTTGCTCGCTCAACTGGGAGCCCGCGGGATTTCGGCCCGTGCGGGCCTCGCCAGCTATCCCGGCGACGGCTGCGAGCCCGACGCCTTGCTGGCCGCCGCGCGGCGCGCGGCTTCCGAGGGCGAAGCCGGAGCGCTCCGCAACGCCGACAGCGCCTTTCGCGAGCTCGATCTCGGCGACGCCCGTGTGCTCTTGGCAGACTCGGCGATGCTGGAGCTCTATGCGCTGATCGAGCGCCTGGCCCAGTCGGACATTCCGGTGCTGATCCACGGGGAAACCGGCAGCGGAAAGGAGCTCGCAGCACGCGCGCTCCACTTCTTCTCCAGCAGGCGCCAGAGCCGGCTGGTGGCCATCAACTGCGCAGCCCTGCCCGAGTCGCTCATCGAGAGTGAGCTCTTCGGTCACGAGCGCGGCGCGTTCACGGGAGCCACCGGCACCAAAGTCGGGCTGCTCGAAAGCGCCAGCGGCGGCAGCGTGTTCTTCGACGAGATCGCGGAGCTACCTCTCGGCACCCAAGCCAAGCTGCTCCGCACCCTCGACACCGGACGCATCGTCCGCGTCGGCGACGTGAACGAGCGGCCCATCGACGTGCGTTTGGTGGCGGCGACTCATCGGCACCTCGAACGCGAGGTGGCCGCGGGACGCTTCCGGCAGGATCTCTATTTCCGCCTGAGCGGCGCGACCCTGTGGCTGCCGCCTCTCGCTCATCGACCGCGCGAGCTGTCGCTCCTCGCGCGGCGCTTCCTCGAGCTCGCGCGCGCGCGTCTCGGACGTCCGGCGCTGAGCCTCTCCGACGATGCTCTCCGCGCGCTATCGCAACATTCCTGGCCCGGCAACGTGCGGGAGCTGAAGAACGTCATGGAGTTCTTGGCGGCCACCGAAGACGGACCGGTGATCCAGGCGCGACAGCTCTCCTTGCGGCTCACCCACCCGGACGCCGAGCCGCCCGAACCTCCAGCGAAGGCGCCAGCCGGCACGTTTCGCTCGCTCGAAGAAGAGGTGCGGGACCTCGAACGCATGCGCATCACCGAAGCCCTCGCCGCCACCGGCGGCAATCAGACCCGAGCGGCCGAGCTCATCCAGATGCCGCTCCGCACGTTCGTGAGTCGCCTCACCGAGCTCGGTCTACGCGCCAAGAAGCGCTGACCGCGTCAGTGATACGCGAACACCCAAGCTGCCGTTCCGTCGAACACCGAGGGCGGGAGCCCCAGCGGGTGCGAGATGGCGATACCGAACTTGTCCGGGTCCACGACCCAGGTCACGGAGTAGTCGCTCTCGATCTTCGGAGTCTGCCCAATCCGGTACTCGGTCGTGATGCCATACGCCTGGAGATCGATCGGCGTGTAGACGCCCCCTTGGACTTTGAAGAAGTCCTTGATCAAGATCTCCGACTCGGTGTCGCCCTGGATCCACTTGGGATACGTCGCCCAGAAGCCCCCAGCTTTGGTTCCCGAACCGTAGGAGATGTTCGCGGACTCGACGTACGCCGTGTGCACGAAGAACCGATAGAGTCCGACGGACTTCCGACCGTCGGCGCGGTAGAGCGCCTTCGCGTCGGGATCGTCGGGGCGCTCCAGCTCGACCTCGTACGCGCGCGGCGACAGCTTCTGGAGCTCGTGAGGCAGCATTCCGGCCTGGGCGTTGCTGGGGAATCCGCGCTTCGAGCCGGGGATCCGCGCCCATACCGTTTGGTTGTCGTAGGACCATCCGCCCTTCTCGAGCTTCAGGTTTCCGTCCCAGATGTCGAGGGACTGCTTCTGACCGTTCGCGTTGGTAGCGACCACCTTGCCAACGGCGCCGCTCCCCGTCTTGATGCCGATGTTTTCGCCGCTGAGCTTCAGCCAGCGGTTTCCATCGTCCTTCACGATGGCGCCCACCGAGTCCGGGTCGTCGGAGGTCTTGCGCACGTCGAGCACGGGGATCATCTCGCACCAGTTCTCGAGCGACTTGGGTGCGTGTCCCCACGCGCCCGGCTTGCCGGGGCCGTCGACGTAGCCCGGTTTCAGATAGTACGGCTTGTCGTCGTCCTTGGCGTCGGTGGTGCGGATGTCCGCCGCACCGCCATCGTCGAAGTACGCACAGATGGGTTCGTAGCTCGGACCGTACTTCGGAGAGGTGCCCTCGGGCAGGAACTCGCCGATGCGCTCGAGCCGTGTCCCAGACGTGTAGGCTGGGTCCGTCGACTTGTAGACGCGGCCCGCCAGGTAGGCGCACGCCGCCCGTGCGCGCTTCGATTCCGTCGACAGCCGCGACTGCTTCAGATTGTCCTTTTCCTTCTCTGCTGCGAGCTCCAGCTCGAGCCCCTGGTTGCGCAAGAGCTTCAGGGTCACTTCCTTCTTCTTGTCGACCTTCTCGCTGCCGTAGAGCGTCTTGCACCAACCCTGCACCCGCGCGCGATTGAAGAAGCCGTCGATGCTGGAGCGATCGCGCCCACCGCTCGGCTGCTTGCCGCTCTCCGTGGCTTCCGAGAACCACGGCAGGTCGTCGATGTCTTCCGGCTCGAAGTACGCGGGTACGTCGAACTGGTTGTTGGGCCGGAAATCCAGGCCGAAATACGAGAACGAGATGCCGTCTTTGGCGCTCTCGACGCCATAGCGCACCTGCTTGCCAGCCTGGGCTTCTTCGTCGGCCCACTTGTTCTTGCGCGCCTGCCAAGCGACGAGGATCGAGATGGGCAGAACTCGCACGCCCGGCGGCGTGTAGCTCGGGTCTTGAGGGATGTCGTACCAGCTCTTGATCTCGTCGGGGATGGCTTGGACGGCGGTCTTGCCGAACGCAACGACTTCGGCGAGGAGGCCGTCGCCGAGCAGCTTGGTGGCGCCGACGATGGTTCGCGCACCGTCGACGAACGCGTCGTTGGTCACCCAGGGCTCGGTGCACGCGGGCTGCTTCGTCGGGTCGTTCCCCGACGTCGTCGCAATCGGAAGGGTCTCGTTGGGGTCCGGGGCCGCCAGCGAGAGCTGGTGTGCGCCGTATACGCCGTTCTGCGCAGCAAACGCAGAGATCACGTCCCGCATGCCCTCGCCGGCGCAAGTCCGGAGCGCCTTCTTCTGGTTGCGGGCTCCAACCTGCTTCTCCGGCACGGCCTTGGGGATGCCCGCGTTCTTCTTCGAGTCGAGCACGGACGCATCGCACTTGTCGTCGATGACGTCTGCGAAGTAGTAGTCGCCGACTCCGTTCGCGAGGCTCTGGATCGGGTCCTGGTAGACCGCGTTCCCCTCGCTGTAGCGCCAAGTCATGGGACGGATGACGTCGTCACCCACCAGCGTGTAGTCGATGAACGGCGCGCTCAGCGGATCCGGCTTACCGAAGACGGCCAGGCTCCCGTGCACCGTGCCGCTCAAGAGACCCAAGACGGCGACGTCGTCGAGCATGGGCGTCGCGGTGAACTTCTTCGGCAGGTCTTCGTACCCGCCGCTACCCCAGCGCGAGAACATGTGTCCGGTGGACCAGCGGTCGTGCAGGAAGTGCTGGCCCACCATCTCGTAGATCAGCGCCAGAAGCTCCGCCTCTTTGGCGTAGTCCGCGTGCCAGATGGCGCCTTCGACGGGCAGCGACTTGCTCGCCCCACCCTGGCGGAGCATCTCGAGCAGGGCTGCCGCGCGCGCGGCCTCGGTCTTGGCGATGGCGTGATGGCGTGCGTACACCTTGCTCGCCAGAGATCCGAAGTGCGAGCTGTTCAGGCCGGCCCCGAGCCAGGCCGAATAGACGTGGCAAAGGTCGTAACGGTCCGCAGTGAGCGGCAAAGCAGGACACCGGGTCCCTTTGTTGATCCAGTCGTAGACCGTGTAGTTGAAGTCGGGCAGGCCTCCCCACATGGCGAGCGGCGGCAAGCGGCGCTCTTCCAGCACGGTATTCGGATCGTCACCCCACGGTTTCACCGCCGCGACTTCGGGGCGCATGTAGCTCGAGTTCAAGTCCACGATGGCAGGCGTGGCCGCGCAGGTATTCACGTCCGTGCAGGCATTGGCGGCGTTGGCACCGAACAGGTCCAGATACTTCTTGCCGAGCATGAACAGCACGTCGTCACTGATCTCGGCGTGCTCGTTGCCGGTCGCCTTGGCACCTCCGTGGAAGCTACCGGTCGGGCTTTCGTAGATCGATCGCCAGTCGTTTTGCGGGTTCACGTGGGTGTCCCACGCAACACTCGGCCGGGCTGCCGTGGCCGCACCCAGCCATGTCAGCGCGGCCAGCACGCGCGCGCGCCTCACGGCGTCACCGCTTTCGGCTCGGGCAGCGTGCACGGCGCATCGGCATCGAAGAAGGTGCGGTCCACCGCCTGGACTTCGCTGCCCGAAGCGAGCGCCTTCTCGTAGGCCGCCTTGCACACGGCCGGGCAGACCGAGCCCGCTACGCACTCGCGGATCGCCTTGCCGTCGTCGATGCAGTGCATGAAGCTCAACATGCAACGGCTCCACTGCGCCGTGGGATCGTCGGTCACCGTGTCGGCGAGCAGATCCGCCTCGCCAGCGTGAGCGATCTGGCCGGTTCCCAGCGGCCTGCAGCTGGCACACGTCGGGTCGAACGGATGCGTCGTCGACTTCCAGGGAGCGCCACCGGGCGGGTTCGACGAACCGCCGCCGGCGTCGTCCGAGCCGCACGCGAACATGATCGAGGGCAGGAGCCAGCACGAGACCGCCAGGAGCTTCCGCATCGGATCCTCACTTGCAGCTGTCGTTGAAGCAGAGCTGCCCGCACGCGAAGTAGTCGGAGCAGTTCGCTTCCTTGATGCAGTCGCAGTTGCACAGCGTGTACGCCGCCATGTCCTTGCAGTTGCTTGCCGTGGCGTACCAGCCCTCGCACGTCGCTTGGGTCATGGGCTCCTTGCACTCCTCGATGGTGCGCTTGCAGAGCTCGGTCGGCCCGCAGCTGGCTCCGCCGCTGCCCGCTCCGCCTCCACTGCCCGAAGCTCCGCCCGTCGCTCCCCCGCTACCGCCGGTGGCGACCGTGCCCCCGGTTCCGCCGCCTCCCGAATCGTCCCCCTCACAGCCCGCCAGCAGAAACCCCAACAGTGCGAGAATTGCGAAGTACCCCATGCGGAGCAGTGTCCGCGATGCGGTGGGCCGTGACCACGAGCGCGACCGGGGGTTTTCCGGGGAGGCCCGAGCGGCGGGGCGCGGCGGCGGGCGGGGCAGGCTGGTCGGCTACGCAGGAAGTCCGGTAGTCTCGGGAACAGTGGCCATGACTCGACTTCATCTGCTCTTCGCCTCCGCTCTATGTCTGGCTGTCGCCTGTAGCTCGGAGTCCACCAACGTCGGTGGCACGGGCGGCGCGGGCGGCTCGAGCGGTGGCAACAGCGGCACTGGCGGCGGCACGGGCGGCACGGGCACAGGGGGCAGCGGCGGAACGGCCGGCGCGGCTGGGTCGGGCGGCGACGCCTCGACGGACCCTTGCACCGACGGCGTCAAGAACGGCGACGAAACCGCTCAGGACTGCGGTGGCTCTTGCTCACCGTGCGACAACGGCAAGGGGTGCAAGACGGGGGCGGACTGCGTCAGCAAGGTCTGCGACGACCAGCAACTGACCTGCACGCCGCCGGACTGCACGGACGGGCAGACCAACGGGCAAGAGACCGCGCCCGACTGTGGGGGCCCGGCATGCCCCAAGTGCGCCGACGGGAAGGCGTGCGCGAACGGCTCGGATTGCTCGAGCGGCGTCTGCGTCGGCAGCGTTTGTCAGGCCCCGAGTTGCAGCGATGGACTGAAGAATGGAAGCGAGACGGGAGTCGATTGCGGAAGCACCTGCACCACGGGACAAGGCAAGACGTGCAAAGACGGGGAAGGTTGTGGCGACCCGAGCGAGTGTGCGAGCGGCGTTTGCATCGGGTCTCCGGTCAAGACCTGCGCCGCGGCAACCTGCACGGATACCTCCAAGAACGGCAGCGAGACCGATCTGAATTGCGGAGGCGGCTCGTGCCCGAAGTGCGCGGACGGTCTGGCCTGCGGAGCCGGTACGGATTGCACGAGCGGGGTCTGTTCGAGCTCGGTCTGCCAGGTCGCAACCTGCAACGATGGCGTCAAGAACGGTGCCGAGACGGATCAAGACTGCGGCTCCGGTTGCCCCAAGTGCGCCAACGGGAAAGCCTGTGCAGCGCCGGCGGACTGCACGAGTGGGGTCTGTTTGGGAAACCTGTGCCTCGCGCCGACGTGTAGTGACAACGTGAAGAACGGGAACGAAGGAGACATCGACTGCGGCGGCAGCCAATGCGCCGGCTGCGCGGCCGGGAAATCTTGTGGCGCCGACGCAGACTGCACGACAGGCCTCTGCTCGACGCAGAAGTGCGAGCGCTGGTCGAAGGACTTCGCCACGGCGAATTGGGAAACCCCGCTCGGCTTCGCCATGAGCGCTTCCGGACGGACGGCCATCTCGGGCCAGCACCTCGGCGCCGACTTGAACTTCGGCGCGGGGAAGCTCGACGCCGGCGTCAACTACAATGCGTACGTTGCCGTTCACGACGTGAAGGGCAGTCTCGTCTGGGCGCGGAGCTTCGGTAACGCCGTCTACTTCGAGTCTGCACTCGCAGTCGCGATGGATGCTTCCGACAACGTCCATGCGCTGGTCGCGTATGCCGGCGAACTCGATCTCGGCACCGTGGCGTGCCCCAAGCTGACCGTGAGCGGGCCCATCTACGGGCTCGCGGTGGTGAAGCTCGCTGCAGCAACCGGCACCTGCTTGGGCCAGACGTCGCTGGTCACCACCGGAGGCGTGCTCGGGAACGGGGCCTTTGGAGCCAACTTCGGTGATATCGCCGTGAACGCCGCAGGCGTGGTGGCAGTGACGGCGACGGTGAACGACGGCGACGACGATGTCTTGGTTGCACGCATCGACGGCGGGAACGTCTGGCAGAAGAAATTCAGCGGCGCTACGGCCGACGCAGGAATGGGCGTCGGCCTGAATGCCACCGGTGACGTATTCGTCACCGGGTTCTTCCACGGCAGCCTCGACATCGCGAACCCGGCACTGACGGCGGTGGGCGGGCACGATCTGTTCGTGGCGCGCCTCGACAACACGGGAGCGACGGCGTGGGCAAAACGCTGGGGTTGCGCCAACCCAGCCGAAGGGCCCGGACCGGACCGAGGCGAGGCGCTCCTCGTGGACGGCAGCGGCGACGTGTTCGTCGGCGGGGCATTGATCCCCAGTGGTTGCGACCTCGGAAACGGAAGCTTCAATGGGACGGGCGACAGCGACGCCTTCGTCGCGAAGTACAAGGGCTCGGACGGCTCGTACCAGTGGTCGGCGTTCGCAGGCAGCGCGGTGGTCGACGTCGTGACGGCACTCGGCGTGGGGCCAGGTGGAAGGCTCGCCATCGGTGGGCACACGGCCGGCTCCACGTTGAGCTTCGGCGAACCCGTGGGCGCTGGCGGCTCTACCGACGCGTTCGTCGCCACTTTCAGTCCCGCGGGCGCGCACGTCGACTCGCTCACGATCTCGGGCGCGGGCGAGGAGCGAGTGATCGGTCTCGCCTACAACACCCAGGGCGGGCTCGTCGCCTACGGACCGCACGGCGTGAGCGCCAATGTGGGATTTTCGCCGCTTCTCGCCGGAGCGGCGGCGTATGATCTCTATCTGGTGAGCTGGGGCAGCACGCTCCCGTGATGATCCGGCCGCTGCCTCCGGGGTATGCGTCGTAACGCTTGCGTCCGAGCGCAGGGCGACGTTCCCCGGTGGCCGGGCTGTCGTGACGCCCGGGGCACGGAGCCGCGCTGTGGCTCATTCTGAGGCGTATGGCGGGCAAACCTCGGCGATTTCCCGGGTTCCCTCAGGGTTCGAGCGTCAGAGCCGTTCAGAGTGTCGGATTGCTGCGCTATCGTGAGAGTGTGAGAGGCCAAGCGCCTGGCCGCGAGGTCAACACCGTCGTCGGCGACCCCCAAGACCGGCTGGGTCAGATCACCATCTTGGCCGGGACCCTGCTCGGCCGGCGCTACGTGGTGAAAGACGGTGTGACCATCGGGCGCGCCGCCGACGCCGACATCGCGCTCGAGGACGCCGAGGTTTCCCGGGCCCACGCTCGCATCGAACGGGCTCCCGACGGTCGCTTTTTCGCGTCGGATCTCGGCAGCCGAAACGGCACCTACGTCAACGGAGCGCAAATCGAGCGCGCGCCGCTGACCTTCGGCGACAAGCTCCGCGTCGGCGCTACGTCGATGGTGTTCACGCGCCACGACGAGTTCGAAGAGGAGCGCATCCAGCGCCACCGGCTCGAGACCTTGGGCCGGATGTGCGTTGGGGTGGTCCACGATCTGAACAACGCTTTGTGCGTCGTGTCCTCCAGCGTCGCCTACTTGCGCGATCAAGAGACTGCCTGTGCGTCCGAGCAGCGAGAGTGCCTGGAGGACATCCAAGCCGCGAGTGACCGGGCTGCACAGCTCTCGCGCCAGCTCGTGGCATTCGCGCGCGGCACCGGCGACGGGCCGCGGCGCATGGACGTGGCGGCGCTCTGCACCGAAGCGACGAAACTGGCGCGGCGAACCTTTCCCCAGAGCATCTCGATCACGGCTCGCCTCGAGCCCGGCCTGTTCGTCTTGGCCGAGTCGCCCCAGCTGCACCAGATCTTGATGAATCTGTGCGTCAACGCGCGGGATGCGATCCTCGCCACCGGTCGACAGGGCACGATCCTGATCGAGTCGCGCCGCGGCCTACTCGAGCCGCGTCCAGGTCAGCCTCCCTGCGTGATCGTGTCGGTGCACGACGACGGGATGGGCATGGACGAGCGCACGCGAGCCCATCTGTTCGAGCCGTTCTTCACCACCAAGGGGGAGGGCGGAGGATTCGGCATGGGCCTCGCGACCGTCGCCGACCTGGTGACGCAGCTCGGCGGCCACATCCACGTCGAGAGCACTCCCGGTGCAGGCAGCGTGTTCTCCATCGAGCTCCCCATGGCCCCGGACCGCGCGGATCCGGCCGTGGCAGTCACCGGCTCACCGACGCCGCGCGGCACGGAACGCCGAGGGAACGGCGAGCGGATCCTGGTGGTCGACGACGACCCTGGCGTCCGCAGGAGTTTCGCTCGTGTGCTGCGCCACGCTGGCTATGCCGTGTTGGAGGCGGGCGACGGCGTCGAAGGGCTACAGCTGTTGTCCCGGCCGGAGTCCGCCATTTCGGTCGTTCTGCTCGACCTCGACATGCCCAAGATGGGCGGCGAAGAGATGCTCGGCCGAGTGCGCCATGCGTTTCCGCGGCTGCCGGTCTTGATCGTGTCGGGTCACACCGGACCGGAGACGCTGGCGCGCGTGCGTGCGCGCGGCGCACACGGGCTCATCGCGAAGCCCTGCGGTTCCGAAGAGCTCCTCGCGTACATCGGTCGCTCGCTGGAGGCGGCCGCGGCGCGCGGCATCTTCGAAGAGCACACCGCCGTGTCGCGAGCTCGCTGAGACTCTGGCGCATCGGGCGCCAACGAGGGAGACGGCTGCGGTGGTCGGGTGTAGCGTGTCGTGCATGCGCAAGGTTTGGGCCGCAGGTATCTTCGCGTTTCTCTCGTTCGAGGGCGAAGCCCTGGCCGTGTGCGGCGACATCGTGACGTTCAACGACGCGACCACCACGCAGGGAGTCCAAGCCAAGAGCGTGTCGGTCGAATTCGACGTGACCGGGATCGACCCCGCAGACTACCCGGACGGCAAGGGCTGGCTGCTGGAGTTTGCTTACACCCAGTGCAAGAACACCGACTACAACGACTTCGGTGGGCTCGCGAACCTGAAAGTCTACGGTAACCAGTCGGTGCCTGGGAACCACGCCTCGGGATCGATCAAGTTCGAATACGGCTTGTGTTGCGTGTCCCCGCCCGGCGGGTGCCCCGACAACTGGGCAAGTGGCGATTTCCAGCAGGCCATTTTCACCAGTCCGAGCCAGAAGTGCCACGTGAAATCCGGCGTCGATCCGACCAACGTGAGCTACAGCATCCAGTGCGACGGCGGTACGACGTACGCGGGCACGGGTGACAACGTGGCGTTCGGACTGATGCCGGACAAGGTATCGGTGTTGAAGAGCGTGAGCGGCGGACACGCCATGGCCGCGAAGGTCCAGGTGAGCAACGTACAGGTGTGCTGGGAGCTCGCACCGCCGACGGTGGCCAAACAGCAGGTGATGGCCATCGAGGACGCGACCATCTCCAGTGTGACGCCGACCACCGTCGTCGCCCCGGACACCGATCTCGCCTGTGGACCCGACGACGGCAACGTCTTGCTGAAGTTCACGGTACCGGCGTCGGTCGGAAAAGTGACGAGCGCGAAACTCACGCTCACCGCGTCGAGCGCGCCGTCATCGGACGGCGACGGCGGCGATCTGTATTTCGTCGGTGACAACTCTTGGTCGGAGAAGACGGTCACCTGGAACAACGCTCCACAGACCGTGCCGCCGTCGCTCGGCAAAGTCAGCGGTGTCACGCTCGGCGGCACGTATTCGGTGGACGTGACGAGCAAGGTCCCTGGTCCCGGCACGTACTCCTTCGCGCTCACCGCGCTCACCACCGGCAGCAACGGCGCTCACTTCTTGTCCAAAGAGGCGTCGAGCACCAAGGGGCCACGTCTGGTGCTCGAGTCCGATCCGGACGCCGGAGTCTCCGGCGCCGGCGGAAGCGCTGGCACGGGCGGCTCGACCAGCGCCGGCTCGGGCGGCAGCGGTGCGTCAGTCGACGCCGCAGTCGGCGGCGGTGGTGGAACGAACGCGACGGGCGGAACGGAGGAAGCCGGGGACGACGGCTGTGGTTGTCGGCTCGCGCCGCGTGGCGCTTCTCGCGTGCTCGCGCTGGCCGCGCTCGGGCTCGGGCTCGGGCTCGCGCGCCGGCGCCGGCGCTGAACTCGAACCCCCGAGGCACCGCGCTCTTCCCCGAGAGCGACTCGTCACCACCACGTGTTAGGCTGTGACACCTTGGCCCATCGAATCATCGCCACTGGGCTCGTGGCCCTCGCGCTCGTCGCTGGCTGCGGCGGCAGCGACGGCTCGCCGTCGCAACCCGGACCCGCCGTACCGGATGCCTCGGACGGCTCCGCCGGCGACGCCGGCGCGGACGTCGCGACGGACAGCGCCTCGGATGCGTCGGACGACACGACCGAAGTCGATGCCGGGAGCGACGCGAAAGCCGACGCCGACTGTGGCACGCCCACCGCCTGCGCCCTGGCCGACGAAGAGCGCGCGGCGAACCAGCTCGAGCAGGTCGAGAGCGATCCGGTCGCGCTGGACAAGTTCCTGACCGCCGTGCCCAAGGGCGGCGACCTGCACAACCACCTCTCGGGCGCGGTCTACGCCGAGACCTATCTCGGCTGGGCCAAGTCCGAAGGCGGCTATTGCATCACCACGAGCTCGCTCTCGCTCTCGACGTCTTGCAGCAACAGCGCGACCACTTCTCCGATACCCAACGCTGGCGACGCTCTGTTCCTCCAAGTCGTCCGCGCCTGGTCGATGCAGGACTTCGTCGCAGGTAGCGAGACCGGCCACGACCACTTCTTCGCCACCTTCGGCAAGTTCGGCGCCATCTCCGGGCCAGCCCACCACGCCAAGGGCCTCGCAGACGTCATGCAGCGCGCGGACAGCGAGAACGCACTCTACGTCGAGCCGATGCTGTTCTCCAACTCGACCGCCAGTAACCTCGGGAGCAACGTCTGGACGGGGGGCACGCTCACGACCGCCGACCTCCCGACGTTCCATGCCGCGCTTCTTGCTGCGAGCGGTTGGAACGCCGCAGTGCAGGCCATCCTCACGGACGTCCAGAACACGGACTCGGGCGCCAAACAGCTGCTCGGTTGCGGGGGCGCGAGCCCGGCCAGCGCGTGCCGCGTCGGTGCGCGCTTCATGGTCTACATCTCCCGGAGCGGCAGCGGCCCCGGAGTCTTCGCGCAGATGGTCGCGGCGTTCGAGGCGGCGAAGACCGAGCCTCGCCTCGTGGCGCTGAATCTGGTGGGGCCCGAAGACGGGTCGACGGCGCTGAACAATTACGACCGTGAGATGGAAATGCTCGGCTATTTGCACACCGCCTACGCCGGCAAGAGCCCGCTGCACGTGAGCTTGCACGCGGGCGAAATCACGCCGAAGTACCTGCCTTCCAGCTACTCCATCCCGAACATCAACCACATTCGGAAGGCGGTCGAGGTCGCCCACGCCGAGCGCATCGGGCACGGAGTCGACGTGCTGGGCGAGACCGATCCGACGGGGCTCCTCGCCGAGATGAAACAGCTCGGCGTCATGGTCGAGATTGGCCTCAGCAGCAACGTCCAGATCCTCGAGGTGGACGGGACCAATCACCCTCTCGACGCCTACTTGAAGAACGGCGTGCCGGTGGCGCTCGCCACCGACGACCAGGGAGTGTCTCGCTCGAGCATGGCGGGCGAATACGAGCGCGCGGTCTTGGACCAGAAGCTCGACTACAGGACGCTGAAGAAGATGGCGCGCACGAGCCTGGAGAAGTCTTTCCTCCCCGGCTCGAGCCTATGGACCTCCCTCGACCCGCTGACGTCCGTCACCGAGTGCGCTCCGAGCGCGACCGGCTACTACGGCGACGAACCGGCGGCGGCGGCGTGTCAGACCTTCTTGCAGGGCAGCGCCAAGGCCACGTTGCAGTGGGAGCTCGAGCGCCGGTTCCGCGAGTTCGAAGCCCAGCAGTGACTGGAGCGCGGTCAAGGCAAGAGGTGCGCGAAGAACCCGCTCTTTCCGCTGGGCAAAGGTCCCGTGCCGACGTCGACGATGCCCGAAGCGTAGGTGCCCGCGAGCCCGATGGCGGCGGAGGTGAATGCCACACTGGTCACCGTCTCGACGCTGTTCGAGCCCCAGGACTTGGACGCTAGGTGTACCCCCGCGGGCGAGTAGCGCGCGAGGACTCCGTCGCTCTGGCCGCCGAAAGGCAGCGAGCCGCCGCCGAAGTTGGCAGCCGCGGACATCTCGGCAACCAGCGCGATCTCGCCGTTGCTCTTGATCGCCAACCCGCGCGCCTTGTCGTCTGCGCTGCCGCCGAAGGTCTTCGCCCAAGTCGGGCTGAACGTCGCGCCGTTCACGCTCGTGAGAAATACGTCGAGGCCGCCGCCGCTCACCACGGGGCCTGCTCCGAAGTCGACCTGGCCGGAGAAGTTCCCGGCAACGACCAGCGCTCCGCTGCCGTCGCGCGCCACGGCGGTGGCCGAATCGGCGCCGGAGTCGCCGAACCGTTTCGCCAATAGGCCGCTGCCGTCGGGGCCGGCGAAGCGCGCCACGAAGGCGTCGGGGTTTGCGCTCGCGCTGGTCAGGGGCTTGCCGCTGAAGTCGGCGGTGCCGTTGAACTCGCCGGCCGCCACCACGTCGTTGCCGTCTCCGACCAGATCGCGCACGGGTGCTCCAATTCCGGGCGTGGAGGTGAGTTCCTTGCCCCACGCGAGGTCTCCAGTTACCCCGGAGTACTTGGCGACGAACCCTTGGCTGTAGACGTCGTTGATCACACTGCCGCCGAAGTCGATGCTGCCGTAGTAGCGACCGCCGATGTAGACGTCGTCCTTGGCGTCGGTCGCGATGGCGTAGGGCTCGACGTTGGTGCCGGCGCCGATGGTGAGGCACTTGCTCCACACCTCGGCGCCCTTGTCGCTGGAGAGCTTGACGATCGCCACGCCCAACGCCGGGCAGCTCAGGGGCTTCGCGAAGCTGCCGCCACCCGTCGTGGAGAGGAGGAGCAGCAGGTTGCCCTTGCTGTCTACGGTGACGTCGGCGAGGGTCTCGCCCCCGCTTCCGCCCAGGCGAACGAGCCAAGAAGTGGCCCCCGCCGGCGTGAGCTTGCCCGCGAAGACGTCGTTGTTTCCCGCCGACACGAAGGGCACGCCCGCGATGTCTTGGGTGCCGTAGGCGCTTCCCGCGACCAACAAGTTGCCGCTCGGATCCGCCGCGACGCGCGGCTCGCCCAAGAACGCCTCGACCCAGTTCACCGCTCCCGCCGGCTTGCACGTCTTGGCGACGCAGTTCCCACTCTTGCAGTCGGTGTTCAGCTTGCAGGCCTTGCCGTCGGCGCAGGCCGTGCAATCCGGACCACCGCAATCGGTGTCGGTTTCGTTCCCGCTCGTCGTGCCGTCGGTGCACCCGGGCGACGTACAGCTGCCCGCCACGCACTTGCCCTCGACGCAGTCGTTCCCCGTCCAACAGCCCTTGGGCGCGGGGCACTTGCTGCACGCGTTGCCGCCGCAGTCCGTATCCGATTCATTGCCGTTCTGGAGCCCGTCGGTGCAGCTGGGCGCGGCGCAGGTTTGTGCCACGCACACGTGGCTCGCGCAGTCGCTCGGTTTGGTGCAGGCCGCGTTGGGGCAGCTGCCGCAAACCCCTCCGCAGTCGACGCCGGTCTCGCCTGGGTCCTGCACGCCGTTGCCGCAGGCGCCGGGCCCGCTGTCGACTCCGGCGTCGCTCGACGAGAGCTCGCACGCGGCAGCCTGGCAGGTCGCGCCGAGCGGGCAGTCCTTGTCGGTCTTGCACTCGGCCTGACACGACCCGCCTACGCAGTGGAGATTGCCCGGACAGTCCGAGTGATACACGCAAGATTTCCCGAGCGACGCGTCGAGGGACGCATCGGCTGGCGGGATCAAGCCGCCGTCTGCGTCGACCTCGGCCTCGACCGCGCAGGACCCTTCCGCGCACTTCTGACCCGAGACGCAGTCCTTGTCTGTCTTGCACTCGGGCCGGCACTTCGAGAACACACACTTGAAGTTGGCCGGGCAGTCCGTGTGGTACGCGCACTGCTGTTCCTTCTCGAACATGCAGACCTTGAACGGCTTGTCGGTCGGTACGCAGAGCTCGCCCGCAGGACAGTCGCGTTGTTCGTTGCACTGGACGTGGCAGGCGCGGAACGCGCACACGAGCGGGCTCTGGCAGTCGGTATTGATCAGGCAACCTTCGGCGAGCTTCGCCCGGCGGATGGCGTCCGCATCGTCGGAGCCACACGCAGGCGCCAGACACGCTCCGAGCCCCAAGCAACCCAAGACCAGAACCCCGCGCCGGACTGACCTCCGCTTCGCTCCGCCCATGAGCGAAGCGTAAGCCAGCTTCGCCGGACGCGCGAGCGCGCCCCCCGCTGCCTTCAAGACTCGATGCGCGGACCGCCCAGAGCTTCGATGGCCGCGCGGAACGCGTTGGCGCGGAGCTCCTGGCGCTCCACCAGCGAAGGACGACCGAGCCGCTGCGCGGCTGCCTGCAGGTTCACCGCATCGCGCTCGAGGCGTTCGGCCTCGCGCGACAGCGCTTCGAACACCAGTGCCTTGGCTTCGTCGGTGAGCTCGTCCCAGAGCATGCCCCGCCTTTTTCGCAGAGCCTCCACGGCGAGGCAAGTGGCACGGCGTTCAGCGCAAAGCTTCGAGGATCTCCACGGTCGCCGTGGAACGATTCAACGTGTAGAAGTGGATGCCGGGTGCGCCGCGCTCGAGCAGCGCCCGACACTGTCGGGTGGCGTGCTCGACGCCAACCTTGCGAACTTCGTGGGGGTCGCCGTGGGCGGCCTCGAGGCGCGCCAAGAGATCTTCCGGAATGTGCGCACCGATCATGGCCGTGAAGCGCTTCACCTGGTTCACGTTGGTGATGGGCATCACGCCCGCGATGATGGGGACCCGGATGCCGAGGGCCGAGGCTCGCTCGACGAACGAGAAGTAGTCGTCGGGGTCGAAGAAGAGCTGGGTCAGGAGGAATTCGGCGCCCGCGTCGACCTTCTTCTTCAGATTGGCGAGGTCGAGCTCCAAGCTCGGCGCTTCGGGGTGCTTCTCGGGGTAACACGCGCCGGCCAGACAGAAGTCGTATTGGCTGTGGACGTACTCGATGAGCTCCGAAGCATGGGCGAACCCGCCCTGGGTCGGCACGAAGTCCGTTTGGCCCTGCGGGGGGTCCCCTCGGAGCGCCAGCACGTTTTGAACGCCGCCATCCCTCAGATGGTCGAGCACGCCGTGGAGCTCGTCGCGCGTCGCGCCCACGCAGGTGAGGTGCGCCATGCACTCGATCCCCGTTTCCCGCTCGATCCGCAGGGTGAGTTCCACGGTCAGGCGGCGGGTGCTCCCCCGTGCCCCGTAGGTGACCGAGACGAAGTTCGGGGAATACGGCGCTAGGTGCGCCACCGTCTCGAACAGTCGCTCCTTGCCTTCCTCGTCTTTCGGCGGGAAAAACTCGAACGAGAACGACGGCTTTTTTGACGCCAGCTTCTCGATGATCTTCATACGGGAAGCGTCCGTGTAGCAGGGCGAGGTCCCGAGCGAAAGGGAACGAGAGAAGGCATGCACATTCATGTAGTGGCCGTTGCGGGAACCGGAATGGGGGCGCTCGCGGGCCTGCTCCAGGAGCTCGGTCACGATGTCTCGGGCAGCGACGTGGCGTTCGACCCACCCATGGGCCCGGCCCTCGAGTCCTGGGGCATCCGCCTCTTGCCCGGCTTCGACCCAGCCCACCTCGAGCCGGCTCCGGGCCTGGTGGTGATCGGAAATGTCTGTCGACGCGACAACCCCGAGGCAGTGGCGGCGTTCACGCGGGGCCTTCCGACGACCCACATCGCGGGCGCGCTCCAGGACTTCGTGTTGTCCAAAACCTCGCCGCTGGTCGTGGCCGGGACCCACGGCAAGACCACCACGAGCGCCATGGCCGCTTGGCTGCTCGAGTGCGCGGGTCGTTCGCCCGGCTTCCTGATCGGCGGACTCCCCAAGAACTTCGCTCGAAGCTTTCGAGCTCCACGCGCGCTCGGATCGCTTCCGACCCAGGGTGCGCTCCGCAGAGCTCCCTTCGTCATCGAAGGCGACGAATACGACACGGCCTTCTTCGAGAAGACCGCCAAGTTCCTCCACTACCGCGCCGAGGTCGCCATCGTCACCAGCATCGAGCACGACCACGTCGACATCTATCCGACGCTCGACGGCTACCTGGACGCCTTCGCGAAGTTCGTCGCCGGCATTCCCGAGAGCGGGCTCGTGGTGGCGTGCGCCAGTGATCCGCTGGTCGTCCAGGTCGTGAAGAGCTCGGCGCGCGCGCCCATCGCCTGGTACGCCCTGGAGGGCGAAGAGACCCACGGCGTTCCTCCGCACTGGCTCGCGGCGCCGGCGGAGCACACGCTCGAGGGCACCACCTTCGACCTCTACGCCGGGGGCATGTCGCTCGGACGCCACGCCGTGCGGGCTCCGGGTCGCCACAACTTGAAGAATGCCCTCGCTGCGTTCGCGGCCTGCGCCCAAGGTTTCGGCGCCAAGGTCGCCGACCTTGGCCGAGGTCTGGCCGAGTTCGGCGGCGTCCGGCGGCGGCAAGATCTGCTCGGCACACCGCGAGGCATCAGCGTCTACGACGACTTCGCGCACCACCCGACGGCCGTGCGCGAGACCTTGGCGGCTCTCGCCCAGAAGCACCCCGGTTCACGGCTCCTCGTGGTGTTCGAGCCTCGCAGCGCGACGGCCTGTCGCAGACTCCACCAAGACGAGTACGAGAAGAGCTTCGACCAGGCTCACACCGTGCTGTTCGCTCCGCTCGGGCGTGACAACCTCCCCGAGTCCGAGCGACTCGACACCGCTCACCTGGCACGAGTGATCAGCGCACGCGGCCCGAAGGCCGAGGCAGCGCCCTCCATTCCGAGCATCGTTCAGACGCTCGTAGAGCGCGCGCGCCCCGGCGACGTGATCGCGCTGCTTTCGAATGGCGCGTTCGGTGGAATCCACGAAAAGCTCCTCACGGCACTCGGTCGCGACGCGCGCCCGACCAACGTCGAGCCGAACCCCGACACGATGGCTTGAGCCACTTCGGCACAATCGTCCACCGGTGGTTGCCGATCCCCGTCGAAAGGACTAGAGCCATCTCTCCCTTCGTTGGCTTCCCGTTTCCGCTCTCCACGATTCGTACCGCTGCTCGCGCTCGGCGGTTGCGTGCTGACTTCCGCGTCGGCCGCGGGCGCCACGCCACTCGAGCACGACGAGCAGAAATACTCCGCGTGGCAGTCGAATCAGCACAGCTTCTACGTCTCGAGCGCCAGTGACGTGGGCGTGATCTACGCTCGGCCGCAGCTCACGCTGGGCTGGGGCGCGCCGTTTTGGAACTTCTTCGGCATCGATGCCTACGGGCTCGCCACCAACGAGTTTTCCGCGGCCTACGTGGGCTGGCGCGCGAGCCTCCCGTTCTTGGACGTGCAACTCGGGCGACGCTGGAACTACGCCTACGATCGGCGGTTCTTGCCGCCACGCGACGAATACGAAGCGAAAGATCTCGAGCTCATCGAGGGAGCGACGCGTTCGAAGTACCAGGTGATGGAGCTCGAGGTGACCCCCCTCGCTCCGGTGCTGCACGGCGCGGTGTTCGTGGAGTTTCACCCCATCTGGATCGACGCTCCGAACGACCGCTACGTGTTCGAAGAGGTGACTCGCGTCGTCGCAGTGCCACCGTTCGTCATGCGAACACGCCTCGGCTACGTCTACGGGGTCGGCGCGAGCGGCGACGTCAAGGCCGGGGCGATGGTCGAATACTTGATCGCGCCGGGGCGCCCCCAGAACACCACGCGTGTGGGACCGCTGCTGCTCGCGAGCTTCACCAAACACTTCGAGGGCCTGTTCACCTGGACGGTGGTGGTCGACGGCCCCGACAAGCTCGGCGTCTACGCTGGGAGCTACGGCTTCCTCGGCGTGCGCTACCGCTTCGCCGAGCGCTTCTGATCGGCCGAAGCTTCGCCCATCAGTTGTTCTGCGACGCCGGCATGCCGATGCGGCGATCGGCGCACGACGAAGCCGCCGCCCATTCGTCGAATTGAATGGCCACCGTCGGGTAGGTCGGCGTCGACCAGAAGCTCGCCCAGGGCACGCTGTTGGCGGCGCAGCCCGTGCCGGCGCTGCCGCACTCGCACGTGGCCGCTCCCGGGTGCGTCTTCGAAACCTGGAAGTGCAGGTGGATGCCGGTGGACCAGCCCGTGGTTCCGGCCTTGGCCAGGGCCTGGCCGCGCTGCACCGAAGCGCCGCAAGAGATGCCCGAAGCGAGCGTCATGCCACCCAAGTGGAGATAGGTCGCGTGCGTCCCGTCGCCGTGATCGATCACGATCAGGTTGGCGTTGTTCACGCACGAGCTCGAACCGCAGCCGCTCGTCGAGTTGATCTTCAAGTGCGTGATGGTGCCGCCACGCGCAGCGACCACGTCGAACGCCGAACCGTTGGCAAAATCCCAAGCGTAGCCGTCGTCGTTGATGTGATCGCTACAGCACGAGTCGTTGCAGTCTTGGGTGAGCTGCATGCTCACGCCCGGCTTCCACGGCAGGCGATAGCCACCCGGTGAGGTCGTCACCTTGCAGTGATCGGCGACGCCCGCCTGCTCGACCACGCAGCCATTCGGGCAAGGCGTGGAGCTCGTCGGCGCCTTGTTCTTGCCCGGGCACTGGTAGAGCACGTTGGGATCGGCCCCGGTCATCTCGTCGTTGCCGCAATACGCTCCCGCCTGGCTGCCGAGGCAGACGGGGCTCGTCGCGCCGGTGCCCCCGGTGTTGCCGCCGCCGCTGCCCCCGGTTGTGCCGCCGGCGCCACCGCTCGCGCCGCCGGTCGCACCGCTGCCGCCGCCGCCACTCGGAGCACCGCCGCTTGCGCCAGCACCGCTCGCGCCGGCAGCGCCCGCGACACCAGCAGCACCACCCGCGCCTCCTCCAGCAACTCCACCGCTCGACGAACCACCCGATGCCCAGCTGCCGCCGGTGTTCACACCACCGCTTCCGGTGCCGCCGGACGACATGCCAGCTTGCCCAGCGCTGCCCTCACCATCGGGGTTCGTTCCGCACGCGAGACCCGAAGCGGAAGTGAACGCCAAGCCGAAGACGAGCCATACCCGAGACCTCATCACCAGAGCGGCCACACCCTCAAGATACCACGCCTTCGAGCCCTTTTCGCGCCGTCAACGGCCCAGATTGGGTTGGGCGACTTCTTCGCCGATGCAAAGCCCCGTGAGGCTCATGGGTCCAGCGTCGACCCGCCACCGCTCATTTTCGTCTGCATCTCTACATACGAGCGTGAAGTCGAAGCTCCACGTCGATGTGTTCACGGGTTGGGTCGCGGACCAGAGGAGCTGGCCCGAAGGATCGACACATCCGAAGCCGTCCCCGGAAAGGTAGAGGTGGCCATCGTGGACGACGCCCACCGTGGCGGTGAACGGCAGCTCCGTGCTCGCCACTTGGGCGCCGGACTCGGCATCGACGACCAGCAAGGTCTTTTCCACGACGAGGAACAAGCGGCCACCCGCTCGGAAGATTCGTGAAGCGGCGCTGGGCAAGGCGATGGTCCAGCGCAGCGCGCCGGTCTTGGGTTCGAGCGCCAAGAGCTGCTTGGCGAACGCGACGTACAGCGAATCGGATTGGGGCGGAGTTCGATAGGTCACCCCACCGGGGTAGCATCGAACGGGTCGCGCGCGTTCGTCTTCCGAGAGGGACATGCGGGGGGTCTCGCGTGGGAACCTCGCGAACTCGAATCGGCGAGACGCCCGCTCACTTCTTCGCCTTCGGGTCCTTCGCCTTCGGATCCTTCGCCTTCGGGTCCTTCGCCTTCGGGTCTTTCGCCTTCTGATCCTTCGCTTTCGGATCCTTGGCTTTGGGTGCCGGGTTCTCCCCGCACTCCTTGACGCAGGCTCCCACTTGCTCGGCGCAGCTCTTCGCGCAGGCGAGGTCGCCGTCGCAGGCCAGCGTGCAGTCCGTGTAGCGCTCCTGACAGCGCGTATTGCAGGTCTGGGTCGCGTTCGTGGGGACCCAGTCGGAAAACCCGAGCAGGCAGAGGGCGACGATCAGGGCGGTCTTCACTCGATCCTCGGGAACGGTTCGGGACGGTCGGACTTGAGGAGCTTCCGGGCCCCGTGCTACGCGGGCGGACTTCGGGAGGCGGCATGACGACGGTCGCGCGTGAAGAGGACCTGAGCTCGGGGCCTCCACAAGTACGTGAAGTGGGAGAGGTCTTCGAGGTCGTCGGGACCATCGACTCGCCCTACAACAACCACGATCTCCGGCCGATCCGCGCCGGGGAGCGCAAATGGGGAATGAAGGACATCGCGGCGCTGTGGATCTCCATGAGCGCCTGCGTGCCCACCTACATGCTGGCGTCCAGCGTGATCGCCGAGGGCATGAGCTGGTGGCAGGCGGTGCTCACGATCTTCATCGGCAACACCATCGTGCTCCTGCCGATGGTGCTGAACGCCCACGCGGGAACGAAATACGGCATCCCGTTTCCGGTCTACTGCCGGCCCGCGTTCGGGATCTTGGGTGCCAACGTGCCCGCCATCTTGCGCGCCCTGGTGGCCTGCGGTTGGTTCGGGATCCAGGCGTGGATCGGCGGCTGGGCCATCTACAAGATCCTGACGGTCTGGATCCCCGGTTGGGAGAAGCTGCCGAGCATCCCCGGGCTCGGCATCAACGTGGCCCAGCTCGTGTGCTTCCTGGTGTTCTGGGCGATCAACATGCTCGTCATCTACAAGGGCATCGAGTCGATCCGCGTCCTCTTGAACATCAAGGCCCCGCTCCTGATCGCCCTCGGGCTGGCCTTGCTCTACTGGGCGTACTCGCGAGCCGGCGGCTTCGGGCAAATGCTCGACCGCCCGAGCGCCTTCGCCGAAGGGCAGCCCAAGGCAGGACAGTTCTGGTCCTTCTTCTTCCCCGCGCTCACCGGCATGGTCGGCTTTTGGGCCACACTCTCCCTCAACATCCCGGACTTCACGCGCTACGCGCACAGCCAGCGCGATCAGGTGGTGGGGCAAGCGCTGGGCCTGCCCACGACGATGGGGCTCTTCTCGTTCATCGGCGTCGCGGTCACCAGCGCCACGCTGGTGATCTACGGCGAAACCATCTGGGACCCCGTGATCCTGATCACGCGTTTCAAGAACCCGGTGCTCTTGGTGGTCGCCTTGGCGGCGCTTTGCATCGCCACCCTGGCCACCAACATCGCCGCGAACGTAGTGAGCCCCGCCAACGACTTCGCCAACATCGCTCCCAAGAAGATCTCGTTTCGCACGGGCGGTCTCATCACCGGCATCATCGGGATCTTGATCCAGCCGTGGCGGCTCGTCTCCGATCCTTCGGGGTACATCTTCACCTGGCTCGTCGGCTACTCGGCGCTGCTCGGCGCCATCGGCGGCGTACTCATCGCCGACTACTACGTCGTCCGGAAGAAGCGCCTCGAGCTCGTGGAGCTCTATCGGCGCGAAGGGCCCTACTGGTATTCGGGCGGGTTCAACCTGAAGGCGCTGATCGCGCTCCTGGCCGGCATCTTGCCCAACCTGCCCGGATTTCTGGGCGTGGTGAAGTGGGCGCCGGTCTCGAAGTTCTGGCTCGACCTCTACAACTACGCCTGGTTCGTGGGCTTCGGCGTCTCGTTCCTGGTCTATCTCGCGCTGACTGCGCTCGATCGGTCCACGCAAAGGCCCGCAACCAGCGGCTGACCGCGCGCGGGTCGTCTCCGCGTCCGGCCGCGGGTATGCTTGGACACCATGAAGCACACCGCCTCTCGCCACCTCGTCGCGTGGCTCTTCGTGCTCGCGAGCACGTTGGTCGGCTGCGCGAAGGCATCCATGGGCCCACCACCGCAGGCACCGGGAGGCGGCGCCTATAGTGCGACGGCAGAGAGCGGCGGCAGCGGCGCCGGGTTCGAAAGCGACGAGGTTTCGGCGGAGTACCGCGCGACGGACGCACCGCCGGCGCCCGCACCAGCGGCCCCGGCCGCGCCCGAACCCATCGCGGATCGGACCAGTGCCGCGCGCGGTGCGCCGCCGCCACCCCCGGCGGCGATGCCCGTGGCCAAAGCGGCTCCGGGCAAGGACCAACGCGAAATGGAGCGCACGGGCTCCACGGGCGGGCAGCCCGTCGCGAGCGCCACGACACCCGCGGGCAAGAAGAGCGGCAGCGAGACCGCCGCTTCCCAGATGTTGGTCTACACCGCCAACGTCGTGATGGTCGTTACCGACGTCGCCAAGGGCGTGGACGCCGTGGAGAAGCTGGCGAAGTCCCGCGGAGGCTATCTGGTGATCCGCGAAGACCGCCGGATCACCGTGCGAGTCCCCAGCGCGAAGTTCGACGAGACCCTGGATGCGCTCGGTGGCTTCGGCGAGGTCACCCATCGCAACGTCAGTATCGAAGACGTCACCGACGCCTACTTCGACATGCAGACTCGGATCAAGAACCTGGAAGTCGTGAAGAGCCGCCTGGAAGAGCTGTTGAAGAAAGCGACGACGGTCTCCGAGGCGCTGGCCGTGCAGCGGCAACTCGAACGCGTGAGCTCGGAGCTCGAGAGCCTACGCGGCAAAGTGAAGCTCCTCGCCGAGCTCGTCATGTTCTCGACCATCACCGTCACCCTCGAGCCGCGCGACAACGAGCGCGTCGACTCCAGGGTGCGCCTGCCCTTCCCTTGGATGGACCGCCTTGGGCTCGGGGAGCTCCTCCGCCTGTGACGTTCGCCAGCGTCCTCGATGCCGCCCGCGCCGCGGAGGGCGAGCTCGTCGAGCTGACGCAGGCCCTGGTGCGCGTGCCCAGCGTGAATCCGCCGGGCGAAGCCTACCGTGACGCCGTCACGCTGCTCGGAGAGCGCCTGGGCGAGCTCGGCTACGCGGTGGGCTACCACGAAGCCGAAGGCCGGCCCGAGCACAGCGTCCGCTACCCACGCGTCAACGTGCTCGGACGCTTGGGCGACGGCCACCCCACCGTCCACCTGAACGGTCACATCGACGTCGTGCCGGCGGGCGCGGGCTGGACCGTGGATCCCTTCGCTGGAGTCGTGCGCGACGGCAAGCTCTACGGGCGCGGTACCGCGGACATGAAGGCCGGCATCGCCGCCGCGGTCTACGCCGTCGAGATCCTGCGACGCACCGGCCACACGCTTCGCGGCAGCGTCGAGCTCTCGGGCACGGTCGACGAAGAGAGCGGAGGGCACGCTGGCGTCGCCTGGCTCTGCGAGCGTGGTGTCGTGAGGCGCGAACGCATCGATCACGTGATCATCCCGGAACCGTTGAACCCCGACCGCGTGTGCGTCGGCCACCGGGGCGTGTACTGGTTCAAGGTCACCGCCCGCGGCCGTGTGGCTCATGGCAGCATGCCGTTTCTCGGCAAGAGCGCCATCGACCATCTCTGTCACGTGATCGAGCGCATGCGCACCGAGCTCGTGCCCGCCCTCGGAGCGCGCTCCACGGAGATGCCGGTCGTTCCGGCGGCGGCTCGCCACGCGACGCTCAACGTGAATGCCATCGTCGGCGGCCAGGCTGGCCGCGAGCCCCAGACCCCGTGCGTGGCCGACCACGCGGAAGCCATCTTCGACCGCCGCTTCTTGCTGGAAGAAGGTTTCGAGCGCGCGCGGGAAGAGATCGTCGAGCTCCTCGCTCGCGCGGAGCGGGAAGATGGCGCTCGGAGCTTCGAGCTCGAAGACCTCCTGGTCTTCCACCCCGTGAGGACTCCCGACGGTTCCCCGCTGATTTCGGCGCTCGAGCGCGCCATCGAGCGCGTCTACGCTCGAAAAGCCCAGCGCGTGGCGAGCCCGGGGACCTACGACCACAAACACTTCGCGCGGCTCGCCGGCATCGAGAGCTGCGTCGCCTACGGCCCGGGGACGCTCGAGCTCGCCCACCAACCCGACGAGCACGTCGTCGTGGAAGAGCTCGTCCACGCCACCGCCGTGATGGCGCTCGCTCTGCTCGAGCTCGGCGTTTTCGGCTGAGCTGGCGGTCTGACCGAATCCTGACGAACCAGGTGCATTTCCGGAGCGAACCGTGACGCAACGTGAAGCCTCCGCACACCGCTGACACGGAAGCCATGACGCGCGCGCGGCGCGGCTCGAGAAAGCGCGAACAGTTCTTCGCGGCGTGGAGCTTGCACCCAACGCGACCATGCGCTCAGTGACATTCGCTTTGCTTCTCGCCTCCACGCTCACGGCTTCGCTACCGGCATGGGCCGAAAGTCGGGCCGAACCCATCGACGATCGGGATCTCGGCCCGCGAGATCACTTCGAGCTCTCGATGGGCTTCTTGGGCGGTCAACGCCGCCACTCGCAGGAGAACTTCACGCAGCAAGGAGGCGGTCAGGTCATGAACCTCGACGAGCCATTGAGCCGCTTCCCCTACGACAAGGTCACGGTGCTCGGCTTGCGCTACGACATGCGCCTCGTCGTCAGCTACGTGCGCATGACCGCGGGCTTCGATCTCCCGTATGCGGTCTATCGGGCCGGCCAGACCACGGGCCGGTACGAAATCGACGGGACGGAACGCGAGGTGACGGCGCGCTCGCTCCACATGAAAGCGCTTCGCTTCGGCATCGGAGGCGAGCTGCCGCTGTCGCCGGTCACGCCCTTCGCGGATCTGCTCGGCAGCATCAACTGGCTGAACACCGAGCTCGCCGTGGACAAGGACCGGCGCGAGCTCGAGGCGACGACGTTCGGCTTCTCCGTGCGCGCCGGCGTTCGCCTGCAGGTGCGCCGCTGGTTCTTCGCTTCGGCGGCCGGCGAGGTCGGGCTCTCGAGCAACGTACTCTGGGGTGCCGAGCTCGCCGTCGGCTTCTCGACCTGGTGACCGGGGCGACGCGGTCCGAGCGCAACGCGGCTCAGCGACGCGCCGGGGGTGTCGTGGATCCGACCCGCGTCATCTCCAGCATCGTGGGCAAAAACCCCGCGCTCGCGAACAGGCGCTGCGCCGCGTGATTGTCCACCATCGTCGACAGCAAGATGCGGGGAGCACCCATGCGCTCGAGCTCGCTCACCAGGGCGTCGAGCAGCGCCTTGCCCACGCCGTCGCGTCGCGCCGACTCGACGACGAAGATGTCGTGCACCGCGCCGTGCGCATCGAGCAAGAGGTTCCAGTCCCGCCCTTCGAGCGTGCCGTAGGCATAGCCGACGAGCTCCCCGCCACGCTCGGCCACGAAGAGGCGCGCCGCTGCGCGCGCGAGCTCTCGATGAAACCAGCTCGCGTAGCCCTCTTCGACGCGATCGACGAGCAGGAATCGATCCGGGTTCTTCGCGTGATGCTGACGCACGAGGGCGCCTGCCATCCGGCCCATCTCGCGCAGGTCGCCTTCCGCTGCGCGACGCACTTCGAAACTCGAGGGGGTCACTTGGGTGGGATGCCGTACATGGGCGCCGCGCTGCCCGGATCCGGCGGGGCACTCGAACCGCCGCCGGGATGCGGCGCGGGCATTCCGTACATGGGGGCGGGCGCACCCGGATCACCGGGTCGCGTACCCGCACCGGCGTCCGCCGGAGGCAAGGGTTCGAGGGGCTGGCCGTTGCCGGGCTCACCTGGGCTCGGCTCGACGGGCGAGGGCTCCACGGGAGCGGGTGCACCGTAGGCGGGCGCCACCGGGTCGGGGGCGGGGCTCGCGGCGCAGGCGCTGGCGAGCGCGGCGCCGATGGCGATGCGCGCGGCGCGCGAGAGGCGCGACACGTCTTGCACGTGCGGCGGTGATTCGCTGGGCAGGGACGCACCGCAGAACGGGCAATGGGCGTCTACGAAGCGCACGTGGCGCGAGCAGGCGGAGCAGAGCCGGAGCGTGGCGATCATCTAGTGAAGAACCTCGGTGGAGCGCCGAGCTTACACCGAGCGGGTTTCACTGAACATCGGAACGGCGCCCCGGCCCGGTTCCATCACGCGGAAAGTCGCTCTATGACCGAGGGCTCGAACAAAGGACGGAGACCATGGCCCAGATCGTTCGCTGCGGGTTGATTCAGTGCGCCAACGCTCTCAACGACGAGAGCGCTCCGGTGAAGAAGATCCAGGAGGCGATGCTGGCGAAGCACATGCCCTTCATCGAAGAAGCCGCCAAGCGTGGCGTGCAGATCCTGGGCCTCCAGGAGATCTTCAACGGCCCTTATTTTTGCCCGAGCCAAGACAAGCGCTGGTACGAAGCCGCCGAGAGCATCCCAGGTCCCACCACCGAGCTCTTCCAAGCCATCGCCAAGAAGCACGGCATGGCCATCGTGCTGCCCCTCTACGAACAAGAGATGCGCGGCGTCTACTACAACACCGCCGCGGTCATCGACGCCGACGGGAAGTACCTCGGCAAGTACCGAAAGCAGCACATCCCCCAGGTCGCCGGCTTCTGGGAGAAGTACTTCTTCCGCCCGGGCAACGGCGGCTACCCGGTGTTCCAGACCGCCTTCGCCAAGGTGGGTGTGTACATCTGCTACGACCGTCACTTCCCCGAGGGCGCACGCTGCCTCGGCCTGAACGGCGCCGAGATCGTGTTCAATCCGAGCGCGACGGTCGCGGGTCTCTCGCAGTACCTCTGGAAGATCGAGCAGCCCGCCCACGCCGTGGCCAACGGCTACTACGTGGCGGCGTCGAACCGCGTCGGCACCGAGGCGCCTTGGAACATCGGACGGTTCTACGGCACGAGCTACTTCGTGAACCCGCGCGGTCAATTCGTCGCCGAGGCCAGCGAAGACAAGGACGAGCTCATCGTGGCCGACCTGGATCTCGGTCTCATCGACGAGGTGCGCCAGACCTGGCAATTCTTCAGGGATCGCCGGCCCGACGCCTATCACGAGCTCGTGCGGCCCTGAGCGATCGTCAGTCGCAGCCGCCGCAGAACCCCTGTGGGCAGCACGGTGGGTTCTGGCCGCAATCCGCCGGCTTCGTGCACATCACGAGGCCGGTGCAAGTGCTCGCACACTGCGCCGGACCGCTGCCCGTCTTGCAGCAAATGGCGCCACCACAATCCGACGCGCCCTTGCACTCGGCGCCGCCGG
>Ga0268298_10000164_pt1 | contig 82228 bp, 74 predicted proteins | sample WWTPWeurt_MetaG_FD_194462 | JGI IMG/M metagenome (GOLD analysis project Ga0268298, IMG submission 194462) | Activated sludge microbial communities from WWTP in Nijmegen, Gelderland, Netherland - WWTP Weurt | ecosystem: Engineered > WWTP > Aerobic digester > Activated sludge | place...
TCTACAGCCTCCCGGCGCTCCAGGGCCACGACCTGTCCCGCCTGCCCTACTCGCTCAGGATCCTGCTCGAGAACCTGCTGCGCTTCGAGGACGGCGTCAACGTGACCCGCGAGGACGTCGAGGCGCTGCTCGCGTGGGACCCGAAGGCGACCCCGAGTCACGAGATCGCCTTCACGCCGGCGCGCGTGATCATGCAGGACTTCACGGGCGTGCCCGCCATCGTCGACCTCGCCGCCATGCGCGAGGCCATGGTGAGCCTCGGCGGCAACCCGCAGGAGATCAACCCGCTCGCACCGGTCGAACTCGTCATCGACCATTCCATCCAGGTGGACAACTACGGCACCGCGGACGCCCTGCAGAAGAACAACGAAATCGACTTCGCACGCAACGGCGAGCGCTATTCGTTCCTGCGCTGGGGCCAGACGGCGTTCCGCAACTTCAAGGTCGTGCCGCCGAGCACCGGTATCGTCCATCAGGTCAACGTCGAACACCTCGCGCGCGTCGTGTTCGCGCAGGACAAGGACGGCGTGAAGCGCGCCTTCCCCGACACGGTCGTGGGCACCGACTCGCACACGACCATGGTCAACGGCCTCGGCGTGCTCGGCTGGGGCGTCGGCGGCATCGAAGCCGAGGCGGCCATGCTCGGTCAGCCGGTCACCATGCTGATCCCGCACGTCATCGGCTTTCGGCTCAAGGGCTCGCTGCCCGCCGGCGCGACTGCGACCGACCTCGTGCTCACGATCACCGAGATGCTGCGCAAGAAGGGCGTCGTCGACAAGTTCGTCGAGTTCTTCGGCGACGGCCTCGCGAACCTGCCGCTCGCCGACCGCGCGACCATCGCCAACATGGCGCCGGAGTTCGGCAGCACCTGCGGCATCTTCCCGATCGACGAGGAAACGATCCGCTACCTCGAGCTGACCGGGCGGTCGGCCGAGCAGGTCGCGCTGGTCGAGGCGTATGCGAAGGCCCAGGGTCTGTGGCGCACCAACGGCATGCCGGAGGCGCAGTACACCGACGTCCTCGAACTCGACCTCGCCAGGGTCGAGCCGAGTCTCGCCGGCCCGAAGCGGCCACAGGACCGCGTGCCGCTGCGGATCGCGCAGGACGTCTACCGCACGAGTCTTGCCGCGATGGTCGCCGAGCGCAGCACCCGCAACGCCGCGGCGACGGGCACGGCGCAGGTCACCTCGGGCGGCAGTACGTTCGAACTCAAGGACGGTGCCGTGCTGATCGCGGCGATCACGAGCTGCACCAACACCTCGAACCCGAGCGTGCTCGTCGCTGCCGGTCTGCTCGCGCGCAAGGCGCGCAAGCTCGGTCTCGTGGCGAAGCCGTGGGTCAAGACGAGTCTCGCCCCCGGTTCGCGCGTGGTCACCGACTACCTGCAGAAGGCCGGCCTGCTCGCCGACCTCGAAGCCGTCGGCTTCTACGTCGTGGGTTACGGCTGCACGACCTGCATCGGCAACTCGGGCCCGCTGCGGCCGGAGATCTCGGACGGCGTGAGGGCCGGCGACATCGTCGCGACCTCGGTGCTGTCGGGCAACCGCAACTTCGAGGGACGCGTGCACGCGGAAGTGAAGATGAACTTCCTCGCCTCGCCGCCGCTCGTCGTCGCCTATGCGCTGGCCGGCACGATGGACATCGACCTGGACAACGCGCCGCTCGGCACCGACGCCGCGGGCAAGCCCGTTCATCTCAAGGACATCTGGCCGTCCGCGCACGAAGTCGCCACGACCGTCCGCGCCTGCGTCGACTCGGCGATGTTCGCGCGCAGCTACTCGAGCGTGTTCACGGGCGACGCCAACTGGCAGGGCATCGAGGTGCCGGCCGGCGAGGTCTATGCGTGGGAGTCGGCTTCCACCTACGTGCGCAATCCGCCGTATTTCGCGGGCATGTCCATGGCGCCCGGTACCGTGGCCGATATCCGCGGCGCCCGCACGCTGGCGGTGCTCGGCGATTCGGTGACGACCGACCACATCTCTCCCGCGGGCAACATCGCGCGCTCGAGTCCGGCGGCGAAATATCTCATGGGCCAGGGCGTGCAGCCGGCCGATTTCAACCAGTACGGCGCGCGCCGCGGCAACCACGAAGTGATGATGCGCGGCACGTTCGCCAACATCCGCCTGCGCAACCTGATGCTGCCGGGCACCGAAGGCGGCGTGACGCTGCACGTGCCCACCGGCGAGCAGATGTCGATCTACGACGCGGCCGTGAAGTACAAGGCCGAAGGCACACCACTGATCGTCATCGCCGGCAAGGAATACGGTACGGGCTCGTCGCGCGACTGGGCTGCGAAGGGCACGATGCTGCTCGGCGTGAGGGCGGTCATCGCCGAGAGCTTCGAGCGTATCCATCGCTCCAACCTGATCGGCATGGGCGTGCTGCCGCTGCAGTTCAAGGATGGCGTGAGCGCGCAGTCGCTCGGTCTCACGGGCAAGGAGAGCTACGAGATCATCGGCCTGAACGGCGGTGCCGCGAAGGTCGTGACCGTGGTGGCGACGCCTCCGTCGGGCGCGCCGGTCAAGTTCGAGGCGCGCGTGCGCATCGACACGCCGAAGGAGCGCGAGTACTTCCAGCACGGCGGCATCCTGCAATACGTGATCCGTCAGCTCGCCTCGCCGGGCAAGGCGGCATAGCGCGGGAGCGGGGTCACGACCAACGCCATCGACAACGCGGCCGCTGCGCTGCGCGCCGCCAGACACGTCTGCGTGCTCACGGGCGCCGGTATCTCCGCCGAGAGCGGCGTGCCGACGTTCCGCGACGCGCAGACGGGGCTCTGGGCCCGATTCCGTCCCGAGGACCTCGCGACACCCGAAGCGTTCCAGCGCGACCCCCGGCGTGTCTGGGACTGGTACGAGTGGCGGCGCGAGCTGGTGCGCCAGGCCGAACCGAACGCCGGTCACGCCGCGCTCGTGCGGCTCGCGGGCTGTGTGCCGCGGCTGACGCTGGTCACGCAGAACGTCGACTCGCTGCACCAGCGCGCTGGCAGCGTCGGCGTCATCGAGTACCACGGCAACATCCTGCGCGACCGTTGCGCGGCGGAAGGGCTCGTGGCGTCTCGCGCGCCGCTTTCGATCACCGGCCTGCCCGAGTGCGCGCGCTGCGGCGAGCGGCTGCGGCCCGACGTCGTCTGGTTCGGCGAGGCGATTCCGCGCGACGCGCTGCTGGCCGCCGACGCCGCAGCGGCCGATTGCGACGTTTTCCTGTGCGTGGGCACCGCGGCGACGGTGCATCCGGCGGCCGGTCTCGCCGAGCGCGCGCACGGCGCCGGGGCCACGCTCATCGAGCTGAACGTCGAGGCGACCGCGCTGACCTCGTTCGTCGACGTCGTCCTGCGCGGCCGCGCCGGCGAACTGCTGCCGCTGGTGCTCGCGCGCATCGCCGGCTGAGTGAACCCTCTCCGCGCCGGTCGACGGCGCACCACACCGCTCAAAACGGCGGCCAGTACGTCCACCCGAGCTGGAAGCCCACGTCGGGCGTGTTGTTCATGTTCGCGAGGTTCTCCGTCACCGCGAACGTGAAGAGCTGGGCTTCGCGGCGATAGCGCAGTCCGAGGCTCAACTGGTACTTGGGAGAGGTCAGTTCCCCGAGCCGCGTGTCCCTCGAGTCGTACAGGCTCGGGCTCGCGTACAACTGCACGATCGAATGCAGGCGCCCGGTCAGGTGCGAATCGAGCCCCAGCACGAGCGTCGGCACGATGCGCGCTTCCGGTTGTGCGTCGCTTTCCGAGCCGCCGTAATCGACGACGCCGAGCGATGCGTAGACGGCGTGGTTCGAGCCGCGCCGGGCCAGCGACGCCTGCAGGCCGACGTCGGCGCGCCCCGTGGAGAGAAAGTTGCGGTGGCCGGCGACCGGCACCTTGACGGCGCCCTCCAGGGCGAGCGACCACGGCTCGGGCAGCCGCAGGCCGCTGTAGCGCAGGCCGAACGTCGGGTCGAGCAGGCCGCTGCGCGAATGACCGTCGAGCTGCACGTACTGCAGCGATTCGAGGTCCATGACGATGTTGAACTGGTCGCGCTTCAGTCCGTGACGCCCCGCCTGCGACAGCCCCAAGGCCAAGTGGACCTGCTCGATGATGCCGTCCAGTGCGCCGCCGCCGTAGACCGCTGCGGCGACGACCACGTAGGCGCCCCAGGCCGGCGTCAACTGGCGGTGCAGCGTCACGTCGAACTCGCCGAGTTCGAGATCGACGAGGTAGTTCTCGCCGGGCAGCGCGCGCAGCGCCACCACGTCGTCCGCCGTCAGGTTGCGCCGGGGTCGCGAGCGCAGGTAGCGTTCGACGGGCCCGCTGAGCGCCCAGGTGTTCTGGTAGGCGAACTCGGTGTCGATCGCCCAGCGGCCCAGCTCGATCGACCCCGCGAATGCCGGACGCATGTCGAGACGCAGGTAACCGAAGGGTGTCAGGTCGCGCGCGCGCAGCGGCCCGTAGAACTGCTGTCGGGACTCGAGCGGCATCGTCCCGGCCGGATCGGCGTGGGCCGCGCCGTCGGCCAGCATGGCGATCAGGACGACGATCGGCATCCGCATGTGCTGCCCTGCGCGTTCCATGCGATCACCGCCCCTCCCCGGGAGACGACGGCACGGCCAGCGTGATCTGGAATTTTTCACGGAAGACACTTTGTGGCAGCTTGTCGCAGGTGTGGAAACATCGTCTGTCAGACGAACCCGACCGTCGAGGGACGTTTCGGCAGGTTTGGCCATCGAACAGTTCGTTTCCGCCGAGGTCCATAGCACATGCGCTGGCATCGTTCCCACGGGCACCCGCTGCCTTCCGAAATCACGCCCCCCGCCCGGTACTTCAACCGCCGGGAGGTCGTCGCCGGGCTGCTCGGCGCCGGCGCCATCGGTCTCGCCTGGCCGGCCCGATCGACCACCGCGACGCTAAAGTTCACGAAGAACGCGGCGCTCAGCCTGGACGAGGCGCCTAATTCTTTCGAAGATATAACGACTTACAACAACTTTTACGAATTTGGCACAAGCAAGACCGACCCGTCCGAACACTCGGGGAAGTTCCGGCCCCGGCCCTGGACCGTGAAGATTTCCGGCGAAGCGGCGAAGACTGGCGAGTTCGATCTCGACGACCTGCTGCGCCCGCACGCTCTGGAAGAACGCATCTACCGCCTGCGCTGCGTCGAGGCCTGGTCGATGGTCGTCCCCTGGGTCGGCGTTCCGCTCGGCAAGTTGCTCGCACGGTTCGGGCCGAGCTCGCGGGCGAAGTACGTCGCGTTCACGACCGTGCTGCGGCCAGCCGAGATGCCGGGACAGCGCTTTCCGGTCCTTGACTGGCCGTACGTCGAAGGGCTGCGCATCGACGAGGCGATGCATCCGCTGACGATCCTCGCCGTCGGCGTGTACGGCCGCCCGCTGCCGAACCAGAACGGCGCACCGTTGCGGCTCGTGGTGCCCTGGAAATACGGCTTCAAGGGCATCAAGTCGATCGTCGCAATCCGCTTCACGGAACGGCCGCCGCCGACGAGCTGGAACCTGGCCGCGCCGGACGAATACGGCTTTTTTGCCAACGTGAATCCGGACGTCGATCATCCCCGCTGGAGTCAGGCGCAGGAGCGACGCATCGGAGCCAGCCTCTTTGCCGAGAAGCAGCGCACGCTGCCGTTCAACGGCTACGCCCGGCAGGTGGCATCGCTGTACCGCGGCATGGATCTGCGCCGGCATTTCTGACCGCCGCATGAACCGAGCCGCCAGGTCCGTGCCGCGACGCTTCCGGGCCGACAAGCCGGTCGCGTTCGCGCTCTGCGCCGTGCCCCTCGCGTGGATCGCCGGGCGCACGCTGGGGTTCGCGGAGCTTTCGCTGGGTCCGAATCCCGTCGAAGCACTGATCCACTCACTGGGCTCGTGGGGCCTGCGTCTGCTGCTGCTGACGCTTTGCGTGCGGCCGGTGGCCATGCTGCTGCACCAGCCGCGGCTGATGCGCCTGCGACGCACGATCGGCCTGTTCGCGTTCGCGTACCTGGTGCTGCACTTGCTGGCCTGGCTCGTCATCGACCGCGCGCTCGACCTGCCCGGCATCGTGGCCGACATCGCGAAACGTCCCTACGTCACCGTCGGTTTCACGGCGCTGCTGATGCTCCTGCCACTCGCGGTGACCTCGACCGACGCGTGGATGCGCCGGCTCGGCGGCCGCTGGCAGACACTGCACCGGCTTGTCTACCCGGCCGCGATGCTGGGCTGCCTGCATTTCCTGTGGCTCGTGAAAGCCGACTGGCGCGAACCCGCCCTGTATCTCGCGCTGCTGACCGTGCTGATGGCCTGGCGCTGGCGGCGACGATCGCTCAGCCGGGCGACCGCCGCAGTGCCACGTGCGCCAACACGCTGCCCAGGATGAGCGCGAGACCGGCATAGAACTGCAGCCCGAGTTCCCGGTGCTCGCCGAGCAGCAGCATGGCGAGAAACACGGCGTAGACCGGCTCGAGGCTGATCGCGAGCTGCGTACTGAACGCGCTCAGCTTGCGCAGCGCCACGAGCGACAGCGCAAACGGAAGCAGCGTGCACGCCAGCGCGAGCACCAGCAGCAGCGCGGCATCGCGTGCGTCCGGCACGACGGGCAGGCCGGTGTGCTGGCTGCCGAGCACGACGGCCAGCACGGTCAGGAACGTGGTCCCCGCCGCCAGTTCGAGACCGGTGACGACCAGGGGGGCGGCACGTTCGACGTGGCGCTTGTTGAGCACCGCGAATACGGCGACCAGCAACGCCGACAGGATGCCAACCGCGATGCCGGAGTGCATGCCGCGGGGCGTGCCGCCCACGACCAGCATGACGCCGGGCACCGCCGCGATGCCGATGAGCAGTTCGCGCCAGTCGAAGCGGCGTCCGGTCACCCACGGCTCGATGATCGACACGAGAATCGGCGCCACGGCCATGCAGGTCGCCGCGACCGAGGCATTCGCGAGCTTGATCGCGGCGTAGAAACTCACCCAGTGCAGCGCGACGACGACGCCGATGCCGGAAAAAATGCCGAGCGTGGGCCAGTCCAGGCGACGCAGGCCACGCCAGAACGCGGGCGCCAGGCAGAGCGCGGCCACGACGAGCAGCATGCGCCACCACACCAGGGCATAGGCCGACAGCGTGATGAGCTTGCCAAGGATGGCCGTGAAGCCCCAGATCGCCACGCAGCCGTGAATCTGCAGCAGCGCCTTGTTCGATGGTGTCATGGCGGAGGCTGCCCGCGGCCCGGACGATCGACCGCGACGACGACGGGCCGGCTCAGGCGGGCTCGGCCTGCTGCTTCCTCTGGCCGATGTAGCCGCGCACGATGTCGAGCGCCGTACGGTTGCTCGGCGGCAATTCGACGTCGCAGATGGCCTTCGGCGTCACGCGATCGCCCCAGCGGACCAGGTGCGCGCACCAGGTCAGGCCCGCGCCGAACGCGGGCAGCAGCAGCAGGCCACGGGGCTTCACGCGCCCTTCCTCGAGCGCCTCGACCAGCGCGACCGGCACCGTCGCCGCCGACATGTTGCCATAGCGCTGCACGTTCACGTACACCTGCCCGGGGACGACCCCGACGCGTTTGCCAACGGCGTCGATGATGCGCAGGTTGGCCTGATGCGGCACGACGAGATCCACGTCCTCGGGGCGGAACCCGCGACGGGCGAGCACCTCGGTGCTCGCGGCGGACATCGCCAGCACCGCGCGCTTGAAGATCTCCTGGCCTTCGAAGATCCACGCCGTGTCGCCATACAGTCGGCCGACGTTGGCATAACGCGCGCCCATGCCTTCGACGACGAGCGTCGGCCGCCCGTCGCTGTCGCAACCGAGCTTCTCGGCGAGCAGGCCCTCTTCCGCGTCGGTCGCTTCGAGCACCACGGCCGCGCAGCCGTCGCCGAACAGCACGGCGACGCCGCGGTTCTCCCAGTCCATGAACGACGAAATGATCTCGCCGCCGACCACCAGCGCGTTCTTGACCACACCCGTCCGGATGAGCGCCGTCGCGGTGCTGAGTGCATACAGGAAGCTGGTGCAGGCCGTGTTGATGTCGTAGACCGCGGCGCGCTTGGCGCCGAGCCGGACCTGCAGGCCGGACGCCTGATTGGGAACCTGGTCGTCGAAACTGCAACTGCCGATGACGATGAGTTCGACGTCGGCCGGGGCGAGACCGGCACAGGCGAGCGCCCGCATGGCACTGACATAGGCGAGCTCCGCCAGCGGCAGGTGCGAGATCCGGCGTTCCCGGATGCCGGTGCGCGAGGTGATCCACTCGTCGTTGGTGTCGAGAAACGTCGCGAGATCGGCGTTGGTCAGAATGCTGGGCGGGAGGCACTTGCCCCAGCCCGTGATGGCTGCATGCGTCACCGACTACCCCCGGGGGTCAGTCTGGAAATGGGAGCGACACTTTACCAGCCCGTCGGGCTCCGCGAGGGCCCGGCGCCGTTTCTGCCCCCACGCCACGGGGCGGCTCGGGCGCTACAATGCGCGGCCTGACCCCTGCTGGTCACTGAGAGGCTGACGATGAAGAAAGCGAACCTCGTGCTGATGGCTGCCATGACGGCGGCCGGACTGGTCGGCGTAGCCGGCGGGTCGCTGCTACCCGTTTCGGTGGCCGTGGCAGCGGACAAGGAGAAGCCCGCGGCCAAGCAGAAGCTCAGCGCATCCGTGGCCAAGCCACTGATGGCGGCGCAGAAAGCCATGAACGAGAAGAACTGGCCAGAGGCGGCGACGCAACTCGCAGCGGCGCAGGCGGTGGAGCCCAAGACGCCGTACGACGCGTTCATGATCGACGAGCTCGGCTGGTACGTGGCCCTGCAGCAGAAGGACTACGTGACGTCGGCCGAGGCCCTCGAGCGCGCCCTGAATTCCGGTCTCGTGCCGGAGGCCGACAGGCCGCAGCGGCTGCGCGCACTGACGCAGATGATGCTGCAGAACAAGCAGTACGACAAAGCGGTCCAGTACGGCACCGAGTACCTGAAGGCATCGCCCGGCGACGCGGAGATCGCGCTGCAGCTCGCGCAGGCTCGCTACCTGTCCAAGGACTATGCGGGCGCCAAGGCGGCCGCCGAGCAGATCATCGCGTCGACGCCGCAGCCGCCGGAGGCCGCGCTGCTGCTCGCACTGCGCACCAGCTACGAAATGAAAGACAGCGCCGGCACGACGAGGGCGCTCGAAGGCCTCGTGCGCCACCACCCGCAGCGCAAGTACTGGGAAGATCTGCTCAACGACCAGCTCTTCCGCACCAAGGACGACCGCGGGCTGCGCGCGCTGTACCGGCTCATGAACGACACGGGCACGCTCGACAAGCCCGAGGACTATTCCGAAATGGGCGTCATGCTGGTCACGGGCGGCTTCCCGAACGAGGCCAAGCAGATCCTCGAGCGCGGCATGTCGGCCAACATCTTCCAGGGTGACGCACGCGTGCGGGTGGAGGCAGAACTCGGCCGTGCCCGGTCTGGTGCCGCCATGGACGCCAAGGAAATCACCACGGCGGCGCAGCAGCTCGCGGCCGCCAAGACCGGCAACCAGATGGTGGGCATCGGCAAGCTGTACTTCAGCGCGGGCGACTACGAGAAGGCCACCGACGCCCTGCAGAAGGCCCTGGCCAAGGGCGGCGTGACGGACTCGGACGACGCGAACCTGCTGCTCGGCATCGCCGACGCCCGGCTTGGCAAGGCGGCCGAGGCGAAGACGGCGTTCGACGCGGTGAAGAATCCGACGCTGGCCGAGATCGCGCGGCTGTGGAAGCTCAAGCTCGATACGGAGGCAGCCCCGCCGGCGGCGGAGCCGGCCGCGACGACAGGCTGAACGGGCCGGCCGGGCGTAAGAAAGGGGCGAGGACCGCCGTCCCCGCCCCTGCTCCGCGATCGATGTCGAGGGCTTCGGACTGCGTCAGCGCGACGCCGTCTTCCAGAGCTTGGCGACCTCGGCGGACTTCGGGTCCTTGACGGCGTCGAACGCCTTCATCGCACCGGCCTTGTCGCCCTTCCGCTTGAGCGCGATGCCGAGCAGCATGTGGGCGCCGTCGGCGTCGGCCAGACCACCCTTCGCGACGGCCCTCTGCAGCGCGGACGCCGCCTGCGCGTAATCACCCGCGCTGAAAAAGAGCACGCCGGTCTTCTGCATCTCTTCGCCGGTCTTCGCGGCGGCCAGTTGCGCCGCGGCCTTGGGCAGCGCCAGCCGCTCCTGGTCGGCCTTGCGTTTGGCGGCCTCCAGCGTCCGCTGCGCGCGCGTCAGCTCGTCGCCCTGGAACAGGCCCGCGTCGATGGCCTTCTTCATGACACGCTCGCCTTCGATGCCGAAGCCGCCGATCACGAGCGCCTGCGTCATGTCCACGTACTGGCGCGTCTCTTTGAGCGCGCCGACGTCCTCGGCCAGGCGGTAGAGCCCCATGAGCTGCTGGTCGTTCTTGGTCTGCTTGAGGTACCCGTCGAGCACGCGTTCCCAGGTGTCGGGCGACGGGTAGTACTTGAGCAGCTGTTCCAGCGCGCGGGCCGTGCCGGCGCTGTCGTTCAGCTCATAGTTGGAGCGCAGCACGAGCTGCAGCAGGTCCTGGCTCGGCGTGCCGCCCGACTTCATGATGCGGTCGGCCGCGGCGATGGCGCCCTTGTAGTCCTTCTGCATGTAGTACGCGTTCGCGGCGAGCAGCTGCATGTCCTTGTCGCCGGGAACCGCCTTCAGGTAGGACTGCGCCGCCTGCGCCGCCTTGCCGTAGCTGCCGGCGCGCGCGTAGAGCTGCGCGAGCGTCTTGGTGCGCTGCACCTTGTCGCCGGCGGACATCTGGCCGGAGGCGAGCTGCCCCTCGAGCACGCGTGCCGCATCGGCATTGCGGCCCTGCTGCAGGTACACGTACCACAGCATCTCGTTGATCTTGTACTGGTCGAAGGCGGTCTTGCCCGGCGCACCGTCCGCTTCCTTGATCTTCGCCAGCGCCTGATCCCAGCGCTTCCTGGCGATGGCGTCCTGGGCCGCCTTGAGCGGCACGCCGACCTTCTGGCTGACCTTCTGCTGTGCCTCCGCCGTAACCGGCACGCCCAGCAGGGTGGCCGCGACACCCGTCCAGCCCGCCACCGCGAGCAGGCTGCCGAGAACGAAACTCGCCTTCCTCATCGAATGCCTCACTGGGGACTTCAACCCCGCTGACAAGGAAAAAGCCGCCGGCGCTCGACGCCCCGGCAGCTCCCTTTGACCCATGGGCCCCACCCCGGCAGGCGAGCGCGGCCCTCCCGTGCCTCTACATGAACTGCTCGTTGCCGACGAAGCCGATCTTCAGCAGCCCGTTGCGTTGCGCGGCCGCCAGCACTCGCGCCACCACGCCATAGGCAGCGCGCTTGTTCGGACGGATGTGCAGTTCCGGTTGCGGATCGTTCGCCGCCTCGCGGCGGAAATACGTGTCCAGAGCGTCGACGGTGACCGGCGAGCCGTTCCACAGCACGGTGCCGTCGAAGTCGATCTCGAGATTGATGACGACCGGCTGCACGTTCTGCTGCGGCGTGTTCTGCGCACGCGGCATGTCGAGCTTCACAGCGTGCGTCATCACCGGAATCGTGATGATGAACATGACGAGCAGCACCAGCAGGACGTCGATCAACGGCGTCATGTTGATGTCCATCATCGGATCTGCGTCCGTGCCGCCCTCTCCAACGCTCATACTCATTCGCTTGACTCCCGCCTTCGATGTCGCAGCCGGGGCTCAGCGCCCGAGACCACGATCGGGCTCGGTGATGAAGCCGACCTTCTGGATGCCGGCGCGCTGGCACAGCACGATCACGCGGCCGATGTGCTCGTAGGCCGTGGCGCGATCGCCGCGGACGTGGATCTCCGGCTGGGGATCCGTGACCGCGACCGCCTTGATACGGTCGAGCAGCGCCTCCTGAGTGGGCACCAGCATCGTGTTCCAGTAGACGTTGCCTTCCTTGTCCACCGCGATGTTGATGTTTTCGGGCTTGGTCTGCGTGGGGATGTTCGCCGCCTTCGGCAGTTCCACCTTCACCGACTGCGTGATCACCGGGATGGTGATCAGGAAGATGATGAGGAGCACCAGCATCACGTCCACGAGGGGCGTGACGTTGATCTCCGAAATCGCCTTGTCGTCCTCGCCCGGGTCGCCGCCCGTGATCGACATGCTCATGGTGTATTGCCTCCGGCCGCGGCCGAACCCGGTTACTTCTTCGGCGCGCCCGCGATGACCTTGGCACCGGCGCCTTCGACGCGCGAGCCGCTGACGATCACCTGCTCGAGATCGTTCGAGAAGAGCTTGACCTTCTCCATGATCTGCTTGTTGCGACCGAGCAGGAAGTTGTAGCCGAGCACGGCGGGGACCGCGACCGCGAGGCCGATCGCCGTCATGATGAGCGCCTCGCCGACGGGGCCCGCGACCTTGTCGATCGAGGCCTGACCGGCCACGCCGATCGCGACCAGCGCGTGGTAGATGCCCCACACCGTGCCGAACAGGCCGATGAACGGCGCGGTCGAACCGGTGGTCGCCAGGAACGGCAGCTGCGTCGAGAGCGCGTTGCCGATGCGCGCGGTGGCGCGGGCGAGCACGTTGTCGATCCACTCGTGCAGCGGAACCTGCTGCGTCAGACGCTCGTCGTGGTGCTCGGCCGCGTCGATCGCCTCGGCCGCCATCACCTTGAAGATGTTGCCCTTGCCCGTGAGCTTGTTGACGCCGGTCTTGATGTTGTCGGCGGCCCAGAAGCTCTTCTCGGCCTCCGCGGCCTGCGACAGCAGGCGACGCTGCTCCCACCACTTGGTGAAGATGATGAACCAGGAATACGCGGACATCAGCACGAGGAGGACGAGCACGCCCTTCGCGACGAAGTCGCCCTGCGCCCAGAGGGCCTGGATTCCGTACGGGTTGTCGACGCTGACTGCTTCGGTGGCCATTGAGGTCGGTTCCTGTGTCTTGTCTTGACTGATCTGGCGTTGCGGACGGTCTTGCGACCGGGGGTCAAACTGCGGTCAATCCGTGAGGCGGAACGTGACGGCGAACGTGTGCCACATGGCAACGGGCTTGCCGTCCTCCTTGCCGGGAACGAAGCGCCAGTTGCGCTGCACCTCCTTCACGGCCGCCTCGTCGAGCCGGTCGAAGCCGCTGGACTTGGCGATCTTGACCTCGCCCGCCCGGCCGGTTTCGAGCACGTAGACCTGCAGCACGACCGTGCCCGCCTCGCCGGCGCGACGCGAGGCCGGCGGATATTCGGGCTGCGTCGTGCGCGCGCCCTTGCCCTGCGTGGACGGCGGCGTCTTGACGACGGCGCGCTCGACGGGCTTCGGCGGCGGCGGCGCCTGCACGACCGGCCGCTCGCTCGTGACGTTGGAGATCGCCGTGGTCGGGCCGCTGTCGACGGCGAGGTCGATCGCCACCTCGGGCGGCGGGACGTAGGGCGGCGGCTGCTCGATGTCCGGCGGCGGCGGCGGCGGCTCCTTGTCGTCGTCCGGCAACTCCTCGATGATCTTCGTCTCGACGGGGCCCATCACCGTCTGGACCATCTTCGCGCCGAGCCCGGACGCAAGCACCCAGAAGAACAGGACGTGGATGATGACGACGAGCACGAAAGCAAGCGTTCGCTTGCTGTTTTTCGCCGGATCGTCAATCGAGTAACTGTAGGCCACTTATCCTCCACATTCGGTGGGCACACGAGTAGGCTGCAGCCCGGTCGGGTGACCGACACTACAAGAGCCTTTCCACCCTCGCAAGCCCAGACTTGAATCCGCGCAAGCCCCCGAAGTCGCGCTCGTCCGTCGGTTCCATTGTCACGGGTCTGGTGTGCCGCGCCGCACTGGTTTGACGCAGTGCATCAAGCGATGCGCCCGTGGACGACCGGCCTGCCGGTCATCTACCGATCTGTCAGCGGGCGCGACTTTACCCACGCGTCAACGCCAAGACAATAGTCGGAATGGACTTCGACGCTGCTGCCGTGCGTCCGGTCGACCGTCACCGGGCGCGCGACTCGATGCCGGAAGCGCGGCGAGCCGCAGGCGCGTCCACACCCTGCCAAGGCGATGTTCATGACGCCGCACTGCGGTCCGTGACGGCGCCGAGCGACGCGCTGCTCACCTGCTGTGCATACTTCGCGAGCACGCCCCGCGTCGCGTAGGGCGGCCGTGGCTGCCAGTCTGCACGCCGGCGCACCAGCTCGGCCGTAGCGACGTCCAGCGTGATCGTCCGCGTCGTGGCGTCGATGCGGATCAGGTCGCCATCGCGCACCAGTGCGATCGGCCCGCCGAGCGCGGCCTCGGGTGAGACGTGACCCACGACGAAGCCATGGCTGCCGCCGGAGAAGCGCCCGTCGGTCAGGAAGGCGACCTTGTCGCCGAGTCCCTTGCCCATGATCGCGGCGGTCGGGCTCAGCATCTCGCGCATGCCCGGGCCGCCGCGGGGTCCCTCGTAGCGGACGATGATCACGTCGCCGGCCACGACCTGGCCGTCGAGGATCGCCTGCAGCGTCGCCTCCTCGCCGTCGAACACGCGCGCGCGGCCGGTGAAGCTCAGGCCTTCCTTGCCGCTGATCTTCGCCACGGCACCGTCGGGCGCGAGATTGCCGTAGAGCACGACCAGGTGGCTGTCGGCCTTGATCGGGTGGGTGAGCGGTCGCACGATCGCCTGCCCCGCCGGGTAGGGCTTCACCTTTGCCAGGTTCTGACGCAGCGTCTTGCCCGTCACGGTGAGGCAGTCGCCGTGCAGCAGGCCCGCGTCGAGCAGCGACTTCATCAGCGGCTGGATGCCGCCGATGCGCACCAGGTCCGACATCGAATAACGCCCGCTCGGGCGCAGGTCCGCGAGCACGGGCACGCGCGCGCCGATGCGCGTGAAGTCATCGAGTTCGAGCGGGACGCCCGCGGCATGGGCGATCGCGAGCAGGTGCAGCACCGCGTTGGTCGAACCACCGAGCGTGATCACCACGGTGATGGCATTCTCGAAAGCTTCGCGCGTCAGGATCATCGAGGGCCGGATGCCCTGCTTGATCAGGTTGACGACAGCGCGCCCTGCCCGTTCCGCGTCGGCGCGTTTGGTCTTCGAGACGGCTTCCTGCGCCGAACTGTTGGCGAGGCTCATGCCGAGCGCCTCGATCGCGGAGGCCATCGTGTTGGCGGTGTACATGCCCCCGCAACTGCCGGCGCCCGGGATGGCCGTGCGCTCCACCTCGCGCAGCTCGCGGTCGTCGATCGCGCCGGTCGCGTGTGCGCCCACCGCCTCGAACACCGAGACGACGTCGCGGTGCTTCTCGCCAGGGCGGATCGTACCGCCGTAGACGAAGACCGCCGGGCGGTCGAGACGCGCGATCGCCATCATGCAACCCGGCATGTTCTTGTCACAGCCGCCGATGGCGACCAGGCCGTCGAAGCCCTGGGCACCGGCCACGGTCTCGATCGAGTCGGCGATGACTTCGCGCGAGACGAGCGAGTAGCGCATGCCCGGCGTGCCCATGGAAATGCCGTCCGACACGGTGATGGTGCCGAAGACCGTGCTCTTGCCACCGGCGGCGTCGGCGCCGCTGGCCGCCTTCGCGGCCAGCTTGTCGATGTGCATGTTGCAGGGGGTCAGGTTGCTCCAGGTCGAGGCGATGCCGACCTGCGGCCGCCGGAAGTCACGGTCGGTGTAGCCCACCGCGCGCAGCATGGCCCGGCTGGCGGTCTGTTTCACACCGTCGAACACGAGCTTGGAATAGGGACGAACGTCGACTTTGCGGCGGGTCATCGGCGGGCTCCGGGCGCGGACGCAGTGGCTGCGGGTCAGCCTGCTATTGTGCGACCTCGCGCGGCGCGGGTCACGCCGGCGTAACGGTCACGAGCCTGCGCCGCAGCTGCTCGAACCGGCGGGCACCCGTGACCACGAGCGCGAGGGGGATCAGCCGCACCAGCACGGCAGCCACCAGCCGCACGACCGGGACGCGGGTGGCGCGACCGTGCCGTGCGCAAGACGCGAGCGCGCCCGCGAGACCGCAGAGACAGCCGGCGACGATGGCGAGGCGCTCGAATCCCAGATCCATGGCCGGTCCGGTCGGGCGGCTGCGCCGGCTCAGCCGTAGCGCTCGGTCAGCAGCGCAAACAGCGCACGCACGGCTTGCGGCTCCGCACCCACCGGCCGGCCCGGCCGCTCCCTGGGGTTCCACGCGAACAGGTCCACGTGCATCCAGTCCGTCGTCAGGGTGACGAAGCGCTGCAGGAACAGCGCGCCGATGATCGCGCCGGCGAACGTCGAGGCGGAGACGTTGTTGACGTCGGCCACCTTGCTCGCGATGTCGTCCTCGTACCCGGCCCACAGCGGCATCTGCCACAACGGGTCGGCGACGCGCCGTCCGTGACCCAGCAGCGCTTCCACCGTTGCCGGCCGCTTGCCGAACAGCGCGGGCAGTTCCGGCCCGAGGGCCACGCGGGCCGCGCCGGTCAGCGTCGCCAGGTCGACCAGCAGGTCGGGTGCTTCCTCATCCGCGAGCGCCAGCGCGTCGCACAGGATCAGCCGGCCCTCCGCATCGGTGTTGCCGACCTCGACGGTCAGGCCCTTGCGCGTCCGGATGACGTCGCCCGGACGATAGGCGTTGCCGGATACCGCGTTCTCGACGGCCGGGATCAGCACCCGCAGACGCACGGGCAGTCCGGACTCCATGACCAGCCGCGACAACGCGAGCGCGCACGCCGCGCCACCCATGTCCTTCTTCATCAGGGCCATGCCGGTCGCCGGCTTGAGGTCGAGCCCGCCCGTGTCGAAGCACACACCCTTGCCGATCAGCGTGAGCTTCGGCCGGGATGGGTCGCCCCAGCGCAGATCGAGCAGTCGCGGCGCCACCGCCGACGCCTGTCCGACCGCGTGGATCGCCGGAAAGCCGGTCCGCAGTGCCTCACCGGAGACTTCCTCGATGCTCGCGCCACACGTCTGGGCGAGGCGCCTTGCCTCCTCCGCGAGCCGGGCGGGGTTCATGTCGGCCGCGGGCGTATTCACGAGGTCGCGCGCCCAGGCGGTCGCCGCGGCGATGCGCAGCATCGGCACCAGGCTGGCGCCGGCCGGCGCCAGCAGACGCGGCCGCGCGTCGCCCGGCCGGGCGGTCGCGGCGCTCTTGTAGGATTCGAACCGGTAGCTGCCGTACGCCCAGCCGAGCACTACAGTGGCGGCCGCCTCGGGCGCCAGCGCCTGACCGGCGAGGCGCCAGCGCGTCCCGGCGGGCAGGCGCTCGGGCAACCCGGCGACGTGCCACGGTTCCAGCGAGTCGAACGAGCCCGGTGAACCGAGTCCAAGCACGGCGCCGCGGATCGTGCCGCCCGGCCCCGGCAACAGCGCCAGATGCTGTCTTTCCGCCTTGAAACCGGTGGCACCGAGCCAGACCCGTACGGCCACGTCCTGGCCGGCGAGCCACTCCTCCAGCGCCGGCTGGCCCACGAGCCAGAGATCACACGGCGCGGGGCCGGCAGCATCCGTCGAGTCGATCAGGAAATCCGTCGTCATCGTTGGCCCTTGCGCCCCGCCGATGCACAAGCTTAGCGCGATGCCATGATGACCGATTCCGGTCGACTCTGGCCCGGCCGTGCGAACCGTCGATGATGCCCGCGACGAAGGGCGGTCGTGGCCGGCCGCTTCCGTGTCGTCGTCCTCGCGACGCCTCTTGCATTGCGGTTGACAATGGTTGCGCCGCTGTGCTGCTATGCGTCATCTCTATTGCTGTCAGATGCAGGCGCAGGGTGAAGTCGTCCGTCGACACTTCCAGCTTCCCAGCCAGCGGCACCACGGCTCCGTCGCGGCTGGTCGGTCTGCTGCTTGCGTCCCTTGCCCTGCTTCCCCTGCGGAGGTGCGGGGCTCCGGGCTGAGAGCGCAAAGAGAGGCGCAATTGGACACCAGGAACCCCGCACGGCACCGGCCGGCGCGGGGTTCTTCGTTTGAGGCTGCTGGATTTCGCTTTTCGACAGACCGAACCACTGAATAGCTGGAGATTGCACAGATGCGCGCGTATTCGAAGAAAGACGTCGACAAGAAGGCCCTCAAGGGAGCGAGGATTGCCGTCGTCGGCTATGGCAGCCAGGGTCGCGCGCACGCGTTGAACCTGAAGGACTCCGGCTACGACGTCGTCGTCGGCGTCCGCAAGGGCGACAGCTGGAAGCAGGCGAAGAAGGACGGGCTCGCCGTCAGCACGCCCGCCGAGGCCGTCAAGGGCGCCGCGCTGGTCGCACTGCTCACGCCCGACACGACGCAGGCCGAGAATTACAAGGAGATCCTGCCGAACCTGGCGCAGGGCGCGACGCTGCTCTTCGCCCACGGCTTCAACATCCACTTCGGCCAGATCAAGCCGCGCAAGGATCTCGACGTCGTACTGATCGCACCAAAGGGCCCGGGTGGCCTCGTGCGGCGCCAGTTCCAGGAAGGCCGCGGCGTGCCCTGTCTGATCGCCGTCGCGCAGGACGCCTCGGGCAAGGCCCGGGCCAGGGCGCTCGCCTACGCGGACGGCATCGGCGGCACGCGTGCCGGCGTCATCGAGACCACGTTCAAGGAAGAGACCGAGACGGATCTCTTCGGCGAGCAGGCCGTGCTCTGCGGCGGCGCCACGGAACTCGTGGTCAAGGGCTACGAGACGCTGGTCGAAGCCGGCTACCAGCCCGAGGTCGCCTATTACGAATGCCTGCACGAGCTGAAGCTCATCGTCGACCTGCTGCACGAGGGCGGGCTCGCGAAGATGCACAAGTACATCTCCCACACCGCCAAGTGGGGCGACCTCACGCGCGGCCCGCGCGTCGTCAACAAGGCGACCAAGAAAGAGATGAAGAAGATCCTCGGCGAGATCCAGGACGGCAGCTTCGCGCGCGTCTGGATCCGCGAGAACAAGACCGGCCGCCGGAAGTACGAGGCGCTCATGAAGCAGGACCTCGCGCACCCGATCGAGAAGGTCGGCGCGCAGCTTCGCGCGCGCATGCCCTGGCTGAACCAGGGTTGAGGACCGCGCCGCACTCCACTCCCGACACCGCACGGTGAAGAACATGTCCAAGCGAGACCCGAACCGCGTCCTGATCTTCGACACGACGCTGCGCGACGGTGAGCAGTCGCCCGGCTGCAGCATGACGCAGCCCGAGAAGCTGCGCATGGCGAGGGCGCTCGCGGAGCTCGGCGTGGACGTCATCGAGGCGGGCTTCCCGATCGCTTCGCCCGGCGACTGGGAAGCGGTGCACGAGATCGCACGCGAGGTGCGCGGCCCGATCATCGCGGGCCTCGCGCGCTGCAACCGCGAGGACATCGACAAGGCGTGGAGCGCGGTGAAGGCCGCCGGGCGGCCGCGCATCCACGTCTTCCTCGCGACCAGCGCGATCCACCGCGAGCACAAGCTCGGCATGGCCAAGGAGGAGATCCTCCACACCGCCGTCGAAGCCGTGAAGTACGCGAGGAGCCTCTGCGAGGACGTCGAGTTCTCGCCCGAGGACGCCTCGCGCACGGAGCTCGACTTCCTCGGCGAGGTGGTCTCGGCCGCCGTCGCGGCCGGCGCCACGACGATCAACGTCCCCGACACCGTCGGCTACACGACGCCCGAGGAGTACTGCGAGATCTTCACGTTCCTGACGCAACTGCCAGGCACGGAGCACGTCACCTTCAGCGCGCATTGCCACAACGATCTCGGCATGGCGGTCGCCAACAGCCTCGCCGCCATCCGCGGCGGCGCGCGGCAGGTCGAGTGCGCGGTCAACGGCATCGGCGAGCGCGCCGGCAACGCCTCCCTCGAGGAGATCGCGATGGCGATCAAGGTGCGCGAGGGTCTCTACGGCCTGCACACCGGCATCGACACGAAGCGCCTGTTCCCGACCAGCCGCCTGCTGTCGAGCATCACGGGCCTGCCGATCCCGCGCAACAAGGCGATCGTGGGCGAGAACGCCTTCGCGCACGAGTCGGGCATCCATCAGCACGGCATGCTCAAGCACCACTCGACCTACGAGATCATGCGCCCGCACGATGTCGGCATGTCGCGCACCAACCTCGTGCTCGGCAAGCACAGCGGCCGCGCGGCGCTGCGCGAGCGCATCAAGGAACTCGGCTTCGAGCTCTCCGACACCGAGCTCACGCGCGTCTTCGACGACTTCAAGGCGCTCGCCGACAAGAAGAAGGAGCTGTTCGACGGCGACATCGAGGCGCTCGTGCTCAGGAACGACGCCGGGGCCGCCGGCCCGTGGAGTCTCGAGAACCTGCACGTCGTCAGCGACTCCTCGCGCTTCGCGACCGGCCGGGTCGTGCTGCGGCACGCCGACGGCCGCATCGTCACGCAGGAGGCCTCGGGCGACGGCCCGGTCGACGCCGCGCTCAAGGCCATCGAGCAGGCGACCGACACGTTCGCCAGGCTGCGCAAGTTCGAGGTGCGCAGTGTCACCGTGGGCGAGGACGCGCAGGGCGAAGCCGTGCTGACCTGCGAATACCAGGGCCGCAGCTACCGCGGCACGAGCGTGACGACCGACATCGTCGAGTCGAGCGCCCGCGCCTTCGTGGAGATCGTCAACGCGATCGAGTCGTCGCGCCGCCGCAGTGGCGACGCCGGCGAGACGCCCGCCGCCGCGGTCTGAGGCCGCGCGGCGAGCACCGCCATCGGAGTCCGAATGTCCACCAGGAAGAGCCTGTTCGAGAAGGTCTGGGAGCGGCACGTCGTCGTGCCCGAAACTGCCGAGACGCCCGCCGTCCTCTACGTTGACCTGCATCTCGTCCACGAGGTGACCTCGCCGCAGGCCTTCGACGTGCTGCGCAGCCGCGGCCTGAAGGTGCGTCGTCTCGACCGCACGCTCGCGACCATGGACCACTCGACGCCGACCGACACGGCGCAGGTCTTCGGCGGCCTGCCGATCCGGCTCGAGTCGGCCGCGAAGCAGGTGCACCAGCTCGAGATGAACTGCGCCGAGTTCGGCGTGAACCTGCTCGGCCTGCGTGACGACCGCCGCGGCATTGTGCACGTGATCGGTCCCGAACTCGGTGCCACGCAGCCCGGCAAGACGATCGTCTGCGGCGACAGCCACACCAGCACGCACGGGGCATTCGGCGCCCTCGCCTTCGGCATCGGCACGACCGAGGTCGGCTACGTGCTCGCCACGCAATGCCTGCTGCAACGCCAGCCGAAGTCACTCGCCATCGACGTCGCGGGCCGCCTGCCGGCCGGTGTCACGGCCAAGGACCTCGTGCTCGCGATCATCGGCCGGATCGGCGTCAACGGCGGCACCGGCCACGTCATCGAATACCGCGGTCCCGCGATCGAGGCGCTGTCGATGGACGAGCGCATGACGGTCTGCAACATGTCGATCGAGGCCGGCGCGCGCGCCGGCATGATCGCGCCGGACGCGACCACGTTCGACTATCTGCAGGGTCGTCCGTACGCGCCGCAGGGCGACGCCTGGGAGGCCGCCGTGGCCGACTGGGCCACGCTGCGCTCCGACGACGGCGCGACCTATGACGAACGCGTGGCCATCGACACGGGCGCGCTCGAGCCGATGATCACCTTCGGCACGAACCCCGGCATGGTGACCAACATCGGTGGCGTCGTGCCGGACCGGCCCGGCGACACCGTGTTCGCACGCTCGCTCGCCTACATGGGCCTGCAACCCGGCGACAGGCTGGTCGACAAGTCCGTGCAGGTCGTCTTCATCGGCAGTTGCACCAACGGCCGGCTGTCCGACCTCGAGGCGGCTGCCGGGGTCCTGCGCGGTCGCAAGGTGGCCCGCGGCGTGCGCGTGCTGGTTGTGCCCGGCTCGCAGCAGGTCAAGCGGCAGGCCGAGGAACGCGGCCTCGCGCAGGTGTTCCTGGATGCCGGCGCCGAATGGCGCGAGTCCGGCTGCTCGATGTGCCTCGGCATGAACGGTGACCTCGTCGACGCCGGTCAGTACTGCGTGAGCACCAGCAACCGCAACTTCGAGGGCCGGCAGGGCATCGGCGCACGCACGCTGCTCGCAAGCCCCGCCGCCGCCGCCGCGGCCGCGATCCGCGGCCACGTGACGGACCCGCGCGAATTCCTCGGCTGACCGCGCCCGCGACAACCAGAACCCACCCCATGGAACCGATCACAGTCATCCGCTCGCGGACGGTCGTCATGCCGTCCACCAACATCGACACCGACCAGATCATCCCCGCGCGCTTCCTCACGACCACGGTACGTGACGGCCTCGGCGTCTCGCTGTTCGCCGACTGGCGCTACGACGAGACCGGCCAGCCGCGCGCCGACTTCGTGCTCAACCAGCCACAGTCGCGGGGCTGCCAGATCCTGGTGGCCGGCCGCAACATCGGCTGCGGTTCCTCGCGCGAGCATGCGCCGTGGGCCCTGCTCGACTACGGCTTCCGCGCGGTGATCAGCACCGGGATCGCGGACATCTTCCGCAACAACAGCCTCAAGAACGGCCTGTTGCCGGTGGTGGTGGACGAAGCCACGCACGCCTGGCTGGTCGCCCATCCCGGCGTCGAGGTCGCAATCGACCTGCCCGCGGCGTCGCTGCGGCTGCCCGACGGCCGCGAGGCGCGCTTTCCGATCGACGCGTTCGCGCGCTATTGCCTCATGAACGGCATCGACGAGCTCGGCTACCTGCTGAACCAGTTGCCGGCCATCGAGCGCCACGAGCAGTCAAGGGGCGTGCGGTGAGGGCGCGCATCGCAGTCCTGGGCGGCGATGGCATCGGTCCCGAGGTCACCGCCGAGGCAGTGCGCGTCCTCGACGCCATCGCACGGAAGTTCGGCCACGAGTTCCAGTACGCCGAGGCGCTGGTCGGCGGCGCGGCCATCGATGCCTCCGGCTCCGCGCTGCCACCGCGCACGATCGATGCGTGCCGCGAAAGCGCCGCCGTGCTGCTCGGCGCCGTGGGCGGTCCGCAATGGTCGGATCCGTCGGCGCGCGTGCGCCCCGAGCAGGGGCTGCTGGAGCTGCGCCGGACGCTCGGCGTGTTCGCGAACCTGCGTCCCGTGAAGCCGCTGCCATCGATGCTCGATGCCTCGCCACTCAAGCCCGAGGTGATCAGCGGCACCGATATCCTGGTCGTGCGCGAATTGACGGGAGGCATCTATTTCGGCCGCAAGAGTCGCACGGCGCACGAGGCCGAGGACGTCTGCACGTACACCGTCACCGAGATCGAACGCGTCACGCGGGTGGCGGCCCGGCTGGCCGTGGGTCGCCGCGGCAGGATCGCCTCCGTCGACAAGGCGAACGTGCTCGAGACTTCGCGACTGTGGCGTTCAGTGGTCGAGCGCGTCCTCGGCCAGGAGTTTCCGCAGATCGAATTCGAGCACGTGCTGGTCGATGCCGCGGCGATGCACCTGATCCGCCGCCCCGCCTCCTACGACGTCATCCTCACCGAGAACATGTTCGGCGACATCCTCACCGACGAGGCGTCGATGATCGCTGGATCGCTGGGTCTGCTGCCTTCGGCCTCGCTCGGCGACGGCCGCGTGGGTCTCTATGAACCGATCCACGGTTCGGCTCCCGACATCGCCGGTCGCGGCATCGCGAATCCGTACGGCACGATCCTCAGCGCCGCCCTGCTGCTTAGGTATTCACTGGGGCTCGAAGCCGAGGCACAGGCCGTCGAAGCGGCCGTGGCGGACGCGGTCGCCGCGGGCGTGCGCACCGCCGACATCGCGCAGCCCGGACGGCCGCCCGTCGGCAGCCGGGAGGCCGGCTCGGCCGTGGTTGATCGCATCTTGTCAAGTCATTGAATTTCAGTGACTTACGACTTTGTCCACAGAAACTGTCAAGCTACACTTGAGAACGCCCGCACTGGCGAAAAAACAACCACGCCGGGGTGGACGAAGGGCGGTTTTTCGGCGCTATACTGCACCCTCGCAGCGGGCCGAGCGCCCGCTGCCCCCGGATCGAGATCGAATCGACGTGCTCGCAAGTGTGGTGAGGACTTGAGTCGGGTTAGTCTTTGTCTCAGGGAATGAGGCAGCTCGGGTCCCAACCCCCGAAGGCCGGCAGGAATGCCGGCCTTCTTTTTTGCACGGGTGTCACTCGATGGCGCGCGCGACATCGAGTGGTCCGGCGAATCGACACGGAACACGTAGCTCAGGACGTTGACGACGGGAAGGATCAACTCCGATCGTCCAGGCGGTCGAGCAGAGCGGCGAAGTCGTTCAAATCAATCCCCGACCGCAGGCCGCCCATGGCGCGGCTCACGGGCAGCCGAACCGGTGAAGACCCTCGTCGAGACGGACCGTGGTTCTCATATGCCCAGGCACCCCAAGCTGCATGTCAGCATGCCACACGGCCGTCCGGTCGGATTCCCCAGGGCACATCAGGGCCACACCTCGATGACAGCCGGGGATCGCGACGTCATCGGCCCCGGCTGCGGTCCAGCGGAAGCAGACGTGCCATTGATCGTTGATGCGGATGCTGTACTGGCCTGTGCGCCGACCCTTCAACGCGTCGAGATGATTGCCCGGCGGCACCTCGAGGTCGTCAGGCTGTCGGGCCTCGCAGCGCCGCATCGAGACCGGCGCGCAAATCGCGCAGCAGATCGTCGCCATCCTCGATGCCGACCGACAGCCGCACGAGCGTCTCGGAGATGCCGGCGCACGCGCGCGCCGCCTCGTCCATCGCCGCGTGCGTCATGCTCGCCGGATGCGCCACGAGGCTCTCGACGCCACCCAGCGATTCCGCGAGCGAGAACAGGTGCAGGTTGCCGAGCAGCGCCTTGACGTTGTCGAGCGTGCCCCCGAGCTCGAAACTGACCATCGCACCGAACCCCTGCTGCTGTCGCTTCGCGATCTCGTGGCCGGCATGCCCGGGCAGGCCGGGGAAATACACCTTGGCCACCGCCGGATGGCCAGCCAGCAGTTCGGCGACGCGCCCGGCATTCTCGCCATGGGCGCGCATGCGCGCGTGCAGCGTGCGCAGGCCGCGCAGCGTCAGGAACGCGTCGAACGGCGCGCCCGTCACGCCGATGCAGTTGCCCCACCACTTCACCTGCTCGTGCAGTTCTGGCGTCGCCGAAATCACGGCGCCGCCGACGACGTCGCTGTGGCCGTTGAGGTATTTGGTCGTCGAGTGGACGACCAGGTCGGCGCCGAACGCGAGCGGTTTCTGCCAGACCGGTGACAGGAACGTGTTGTCGGCCGCCACGAGCGCGCCCGCGGCCCGGGCGCGCGCGGCCACGTCGGCAAGGTCGACGATGCGCAGCAGCGGATTGCTCGGCGTCTCGATCCAGACGAGCGCGGGCTTCGCCGCGAGCGCGGCCGCGAGCGCCGCCGCATCCTGGTAGTCGACGAACCGCACTTGCAGCGCGGCGCGCTGGCCGAGCGCATTGAACAGCCGGTACGTCCCGCCGTAGCAGTCGTGCGGCACGACAGCAACCTGTTCGGGCCGGAAGAGCTGCGTGACGAGCGACACGGCACCCATGCCGGAAGCGGTGACGACGGCGCCCGCGCCACCCTCGAGGTCGGCCAGCGCCCGGCCGAGCGCGTCGCGCGTCGGGTTGCCGGAACGCGAGTAGTCGTACTCGCGCTTCTCGCCGTAGCCACCGAAGGCGAACGTCGACGTCAGGTGGATCGGCGGCACGACCGCGCCGTGCTGCGTGTCCGTTTCGAGGGCCGCCCGCACGGTGCGGGTCCGGAGGCTGTCGTCCTGTGCGTTGCTCATGGGTCCGTCGATCAGTCGAGGCTGCGGTGAAAGACGTCGCGCAGGACGTCGGCTTCCTTGAAAAAGGCGTCGTGGCCGTAGACCGAGCTGATCTCGACCAGTTGACAGGGGCTGCCGGCGCCGTCGCGCAGGGCGCGCATGTCCGCGACCGGCACGAGCTGGTCCTCGAGCACGGCGATCAGGGTCATCGGCACGGCGATCCCGGCGGGCTCGACGCGGTGCAGGTCGATCGACTCCGACAGGCAGACGAACGCTTCCGGACGGTAGGTCTTCGAGTAGGCCTCGCCGCGCGAGACGATGTACGACTCGACCGGGAACACGAAGCGCCCGTCGCGACGCTCGGCCTCGCCGGGAAACCGGTCCTCGAACTCGCGCACGGAGCGGTAGGTGGTCATCGCCAGCGCGCGCGCGAGCGTGAGGCCCTGCTCGCCCTCGCCGTGCGCGATCGCGTAACGGACGAAGTTGCGCTGCACGCTGCGCCAGGCCGTGGACATCGGGTGCGTGCGATGGGCTGCACTCATGACGATGCCGTGACGCAGCCGCGCAGCATGCGCCACGCCGAGCACGAGCGTGACCATGCCGCCGTAGGAGGCGCCGATGCAGCCGTGCAGCCTGTCGATGCCCAGGTGATCCATGACCGCCAGCAGGCAACGCGCCTGGTCGTGCGCGCTGACGCTCGGAAACACCTCGCCGTGTTGCGGACCGGTCGTGCGATGGCTGCCGCCGAGAAAGTCGATGCCAAGCACGCGGAAACGATCGGTGTCGAGCGCACACCCCGGGCCGGCGATGCCGTCCCACCAGCCGGGTACGCCCTCGCGTACGCGGAACACATTGCGCCCAGCCGAGATGCCGCCGAGGACTGCGACGACGGGTGCGCGCTCCGCGCCCGCGAGACGCCAGGCGATCTCGACGTGCGGCAGTGCGCCGCCGAAGTGCAGCGGGAACGGCGCATCGAGCGCCAGCACGTCCTCGAAGCACGCGTAGCCCCTGGGCAGCGAAATCGGACGCGCGGCCGCCGCCGGATCGAGCGACGAGGGATCCGCCGCGCCGTCGTCGGCCGGGGCGGATGTCGCGGGATCGCCCGCGAGCGGCCGGCCGGTGCCGGGACCGGCCGACGGCGAAGATGATGTTGACGAACGCGGCGCAGACACGATTCGGACCAGACCTCTCGACGACCGACCGTCGTTCGCACGAAGACATCGCCCTCGATGCGAACGCATGGGTTCCGGCGCGTACCACCGTGGGTCGTGCCGGCACGTCTTGCCCGTCGAGAGGGCTGCGCGGAGGCGGGTCGATGGCGCGGACACGCGCAGGAGAGACGGTTGCGGCGACTGACATCCCCGCCGGACGGCCGGGGCAGCCTCGCTGCAACTCATCTTCCGGCGGACGGCCTTGCGGTCGATGTCCCCGTGGAGTTGGCACCATTTCGGACGGGTTGGGCCCGATGGTTGCCCCGGCATCAAAGGGCCATTCCCTCCGCCGGTCTCGATGAGCGGGGCGCAGTGTATGGGCGCGCAGGCGTTCGCGCAAGGAAGCGGGCCGCAATCCGGAGTCGGAACCGGTGGCCGGCGCGCCGAGGCGGGCCGCACCGGTGGCACCCGGCGCGCCGCGCCTGGTCCGGTCCGCGTCCGCGCGACGGCTTGCCTGCGCCGCTCCAATGTATTAGTGTGCTAATACGTTAATACATCGACGGCCCGGCATCGTGAAGAAGCACCCCGGAATTTCCCCCCGCCAGGAGGCAGCGGCGGAACGTGCCCTCTTCCAGGCCTTCCTGACGCTGCGTTCGGTCGAGGAATGCCGGGCGTTCTTCAAGGATCTCTGCACGCCCGCCGAGCTGCAGGCGCTCGCGGATCGCTGGTCCGTCGTCGGCCTGCTCCAGGAAGGCTGCTCCTACCGGGACATCGCGCGGCAGACGGGCGTGAGCGTGACGACCATCGGCCGCGTCGCGCGCTACCTCGAGGCCGGCAACGGCGGTTACGTGCTGGCGGCGCGCCGCCTCGGAGAACGTTGAGATGGACAGGCAGGAGCGGTTGCGCATCGCGGTGCAGAAGTCGGGCCGGCTGACCGAGGAATCGCTCGATCTGCTGCACCGCTGCGGGCTCAAGTTCAGCCGCGGCAAGGACCAGTTGATGGTCTACGGCGAGAACATGCCGCTCGACGTGCTCTTCGTCCGCGACGACGACATCCCCGATCTCGTGCAGGAGGACGTCTGCGACCTCGGGCTCGTCGGCCTCAATGTGCTCGAGGAGAAGCGGCTCGCAATGGCGGCCCGCGGCACGCCGCCACGGATCGAGCTGCTGCAGAAGCTCGACTACGGCCGTTGCCGGCTGGCGCTCGCCGTGCCGCAGGAGTTCGCGTACGACGGCCTGTCGAGCATCGCCGGCAAGCGCATCGCGACGACCTACCCGCACGTGCTCGCGCGCTTCCTGGCCGAGCACGAGAGCGAGGCCGACATCGTGACGCTGTCGGGCGCGGTCGAGATCGCCCCACGCCTCGGTCGCGCCGACCTGATCTGCGACCTGGTGTCGACGGGGTCCACGCTCACGGCCAACCGGCTGCGCGAGGTGGCGGTGGTCATGGAGAGCCAGGTCGCGCTCGTGCGTACGCCGCTGGCACTGCCGGACATCAAGGCCGACTGGGTGCGACGTCTGCTCGTACGCATCGACGGCGTGCAGCAGGTCCGCGAAAGCAAGTACATCATGCTGCACGCGCCGCGCGGTGCACTGCCGCAGATCCGCAAGCTGCTGCCCGGCAGCGAGTCGCCGACGGTCATCCCGCTCGAGGGCTCCGCGGACAAGGTGGCCGTGCACGCCGTCTGCCGCGAAACCGTGTTCTGGGAAACGCTGGAGAGCCTGAAGGCCGCCGGGGCCAGCGCGGTGCTGGTCCTGCCGGTGGAGAAGATGCTCGCATGAACGGCACGCTCGAAATCCTCGACTGGCCCGCGCTCGACGAGATGCGTCGCGCCGCCGTCCTGCGCCGTCCCGCGCAACGCGACGCAGCCGGTCTGCTCGATCGCGCCCGTCGCATCGTCGACGAGGTCCGCGCGCGGGGCGACGCGGCGCTGCGCGAGTACACGGAAGAGCTCGACGGTGTGAAGCTCGAGTCGTTCGCGGTCGGCGAGGCCGAATTCGCGGCTGCCGAGGCCGCGCTCACCGGCGAGCAGCGCGCGGCGCTCGAGCGCGCCATCGCGACGGTCACGCGCTTTCACGAACTGCAATCGCTCGCGCCGTTGCGCCTGGAGACGGCCCCGGGCGTGGTCTGCGAGCGTGTGTCGGTGCCGCTGGACGCCGTGGGGCTGTACGTGCCCGCCGGCACGGCGCCACTGCCGTCGACGGCGCTGATGCTCGCGGTGCCGGCGCGCATCGCCGGCTGTCCCGTGCGCATCATGTGCACTCCGCCGCGCAAAGACGGCACGGCCGATCCGGCCGTGCTCGTGGCGGCGCGGCTCTGTGGCGTCGACCAGGTGTTCAAGCTGGGCGGGGCGCAGGCGGTGGCCGCCATGGCCTATGGCACTGCCACCGTGCCCAAGGTCGTCAAGATCTTCGGCCCGGGCAATGCCTGGGTCACGGCGGCCAAGCAGATCGTCGCGCAGGACGCCGATGGCGCCTCGCTCGACATGCCGGCGGGGCCCTCCGAAGTGCTGGTGATCGCCGACGATGTCGCGCGTCCGGCGTTCGTGGCTGCCGACCTGCTCGCACAGGCCGAACACAGCACCGACGCGCAGGTCGTGCTCGTGACGACCTCGCGCGCGCTCGCCGAAGCGTGCGTCGCCGAGGTGGCGCGCCAGTTGGCCGCCCTGCCCCGTCGCGCCATCGCCGGCCAGGCCATCGCGGAAAGCCGTGTCATCGTCGTGCCGGATCTGACCGAAGCCGTCGCCGTGAGCAACCGCTATGCGCCCGAGCACCTGATCCTGCAGGTCCGGGAACCGCGCCGGCTGCTCGCGCAGGTGCGCAATGCCGGGTCGGTCTTTCTCGGCGCCTGGACGCCCGAGACCATGGGCGACTACTGCAGCGGCACGAATCACGTGCTGCCGACCTACGGGCACGCGCGTGCCTACAGCGGGCTCGGCGTGCTCGATTTCGTCAAGCGCGTCACGGTCCAGGAACTGACGGCCGACGGGCTGGCGGCGCTCGGCCCGACCGCACGGACGCTCGCGAGGCTCGAATCGCTGGACGCCCACGCGAACGCGGTGACTGTCCGTCTCGAGGCCATTGCGGCCGGAGCACGCGCATGAGCGGCTCCCTGCTCGATCTCGCGCGGCCCGACATCCTGCAGTTGCAGCCGTACCAGCATGCCGCCTGGGATCCGTCGCTCGAGCGCCTGCACGCCAACGAAATGCCCTGGCGCGCCCAGGGCGACAACACGCGCACCGGCCTGAACCGCTATCCCGAGCCGCAGCCGAAGGCGCTCGTGCAACGCATGGCGCAGCTCTACGACGTGCCGGCAGCGAACGTGCTCGTCGGCCGCGGCAGCGACGAGGCCATCGACCTGCTGGTCCGCGCGTTCTGCCGCGCCGGTCAGGACAGCGTCGTCATCACGCCGCCGACCTTCGGGTTCTACAAGGTCGCCGCGCGCATCCAGGGCGCCGGCGTGAGCGAAGTGCCGCTGAGCCGCGACGGGTTCGCCCTCGACGCCGAGGCCGTGGTCGAGGCCGGGCTGCGCGCCAAGATCGTCTTCCTGTGCTCGCCGAACAACCCGACCGGCAACCTGCTCGACGACGCCGCGATGCTGCGCGTCTGCGAGAAGCTGGCGGGCCGGGCGCTCGTCGTGCTGGACGAGGCCTACGTCGAGTTCTCGGGCCGGCCGAGCTGGACGGACCGCCTCATGGCGCAGCCGAACCTCGTCATCCTGCGCACGCTGTCGAAGGCGTACGCCCTCGCCGGCGCGCGACTCGGCACGCTGGTCGCCGGCGCGGACGTCGTCGGCCTGTTGAAGCGCATCATCCCGCCGTATGCGATCCCGGCCTCGACGGTCGACGAAGTGCTGGCGCTGACGGAGGCGCCGCAACGCGCCATGGCCGCGGCGCGCATCGCTGCGCTGCTCGACGAACGCGAGTTCATGCGCAGACGGCTCGAACGCTCGCGTCACGTGGCGCGCGTGTATCCTTCGGACGCGAATTTCCTGCTGGTCGAATGCCGCGACGCCGGCGCTTTCCTCGCCGCCGGCAAGGCGGCGGGGCTGATCGTGCGGGACTTCTCGATGGCGCCTGGCCTGACGAACTGCCTCCGCATCTCGATCGGCACGCCTGAACAGAACCGGCGCCTGCTGGCGGCCGTGGAGTGAGCATGAGCGGAGCACGCGTACTGTTCATCGACCGCGACGGCACGCTCGTCGAGGAGCCGGCCGACGAGCAGGTCGACAGTCTGGCCAAGATCCGGCTCGTGCCGGGCGTCATCCCTGCCCTGCTCGAACTGCGTCGTGCGGGGTTTCGCCTGGTGCTGATCAGCAATCAGGACGGCCTCGGCACCGACACGTTCCCGACGGCCACGTTCCACGAGCCGCAGGATTTCATCCGCACCCTGTTCGCCTCGCAGGGCATCGAGTTCGACGCCGAGTTCTTCTGCCCGCATCGTGCGCAGGACGGCTGCGACTGCCGCAAGCCGAAGACCGGCCTGCTGACGCAATACCTGCGCGACCATCCGATCGATCCCGGTCACAGCTACGTGATCGGCGATCGCGACACGGACCTGCAACTGGCGGCGAACCTGGGACTCCAGGGCCTGCGCGTGCGGGCCGACGGCGCCGACGGCGCCGAGGGCGCCACCTGGGCGTCGGTCACGCGCAAGCTCACGCAACGGCAGCGCAGCGCGACGGTGCTGCGCAGGACGAAGGAAACCGACATCCGCGTGCGCGTGGACCTCGATCGCACGGTGCCGGTGGCGATCGCCACGGGCATCGGGTTCTACGACCACATGCTCGAGCAGGTGGCGCGGCACGGCGGTTTTGCGCTCGAGCTCACCTGCACAGGCGATCTCGAGGTCGACGAGCATCACACCGTCGAGGACTGCGCGATCGCCCTGGGCCAGGCGCTGCGCGAGGCACTCGGCGACAAGCTCGGCATCGCGCGTTTCGGCTTCGTGCTGCCGATGGACGAGTCGCGCGCGCAGGTCACCATCGACCTGTCGGGACGCGCCTATGCGGTGTTCGAGGGCCGCTTCGGCCGCGACTCGGTCGGTGGCCTGCCGACGGAACTCGTGCCGCATTTCTTCCGCTCGCTGGCCGAGAGCCTCGCCGCGGCTGTGCACGTGCAGGTGCAGGGCGAAAACACGCACCACATGGTCGAGGCCTGTTTCAAGGCCACCGGTCGCGCGCTGCGACAGGCCGTGCGCATCGAAGGCACGGAACTGCCGAGCAGCAAGGGCGTGCTGTGAGTGTCGCTGCCATGCGGCGGGACGCTTCCCTGCGCGGCGCTCGCGGGCCCGGATCGTCATGACCGACGTCGCCATCATCGACAACGGCGGCGCGAACATCGCCTCGTTGCGGTTCGCGCTGGACCGTCTCGGTGCCGATGCGCAGCTCACGCGGGATCCGGTGGCCCTGCGCGAGGCGCCGCGCGTGATCCTGCCCGGCGTCGGCGCGGCCGGCGACGCCATGCAGCGGCTGCGCGCGCTCGGGCTCGCGGAGATCATCCCGCAACTGCGCCAGCCGGTGCTCGGCATCTGCCTCGGCATGCAGTTGCTGTTCGCTGCCAGCGAGGAAGGTGACACCGCCTGCCTGGGCATCATTCCGGCACGCGCCACGCGGTTTGCGGACCGGCCCGGGTTTCCCGTGCCGCACATGGGCTGGAATCAGGTCCGCTGCGGCGATTCGCCGCTGCTGCGCGGCCTGGAGGACGCACCCTGGATGTACTTCGTGCACAGCTACGCAGTGCCACTCGGCCCATGGACCGTGGGCGTCACCGACTATGGCGGCGAATTCTCGGCGGCCGTCCGCCACGGCAATTTCCACGGCGCGCAGTTCCATCCCGAGCGGTCTTCGCGCACGGGCAGCCGGCTGCTCGCCAACTTCCTGGAGTTGACCTGACGTGCGCCTGATCCCCGCGATCGACCTGCGCGGCGGCCGCTGCGTGCGCCTGTACCAGGGCCGCTTCGACGCCGAGACCGTCTACGGTGACGACCCGACACGCATCCTCGCGCGCTACCGCGAGCTGGGTGCGCGCTACGTCCACGTCGTCGACCTCGACGGGGCGCGCGACGGCACCCAGGGCAATCGCGCCGCCATTGCCGCGCTCGCAAACACCTTCGCCGACGTCACGATCCAGGTCGGCGGCGGCATCCGCAGCCGCGACGTTGCGGCATCGCTGCTCGCACTGGGCGTACGACGCATCGTGGTCGGCAGCGTCGCCGTGACCCGACCCGCCGAGGTGCGCGGCTGGCTGCGGGAATTCGGCGCGGAACGTGTCGTGCTCGCCTTCGACGTGCGGCTCGACGCCGGCGGTACGCCGCGTCTGACGACTCACGGCTGGGAAGCGCAGACCGAGGCCAGCCTCTGGGACGCGGTCGCGGAATATCAGGCGCACGGCGCCGTGCACGTCCTGTGCACGGACGTGGCGCGTGACGGCGCGCTGTCCGGCCCGAACCACGAGCTGTACGCCGAGGCGAGCCGCCGGTTTCCCGCGATCGAGTGGCAGGCATCCGGGGGCGTGAGCAGCGGGGCCGACCTGCGCACGCTGGCCGGCACCGGAGCCGCGGCCGTCGTGAGCGGCCGTGCGCTGCTCGAAGAACTCATCCCCGCCGAGGAGCTCGAGCCATTCTTGCCCGCCGCATAATTCCCTGCCTCGACGTGCGCGACGGCCAGGTCGTCAAGGGCGTGCGGTTCCGCGACCACAAGGTCGTGGGCGACATCCTCGAACTCGCGGCACGCTACTGCGCCGAGGGCGCGGACGAGCTCGTGTTCTACGACATCACCGCGAGCCCCCAGAACCGATCCGTCGACCGCGGCTGGATCGGCCGCGTCGCACGCGTGCTCGACATTCCCTTCTGCGTGGCCGGCGGCATCCGCACCGTTGCGGAAGCCGAGGAAGTGCTCAACGCCGGGGCGGAGAAGATTTCCGTCAACTCCCCCGCCCTGACCGACCCGCCGCTGATCGACGCGCTCGCCAGGCGCTTCGGCTCGCAGTGCGTCGTGGCAGGCATCGACAGCCAGACCGTCGATGGGGACTTCGAGGTCCACCAGTTCACCGGCGACCCGGACCGCTCGCGCGGCACGCGGCGTCGCACGCTCGACTGGGTGCGCGAGGTGCAGGACCGCGGTGCCGGCGAGGTCGTGCTCAACTGCATGGCGAGCGACGGCGTCCGTCGCGGCTACGACCTGCCGCAGCTGCGGGCCGTGCGCGAGGTCTGCCGCGTCCCGCTGATCGCCTCGGGCGGCGCCGGCACGCCCGGGCATTTCGCCGACGTGTTCCTCGAGGCCGGTGTCGACGGCGCGCTGGCGGCGAGCGTGTTCCACACCGGTGTCATCGCGATCGGCGACCTGAAAGAATATCTGCGGGGGAGACGCGTGGAGATGCGCGCATGAACGACCAGGCCCTGGGACGGCTCGACTGGGACAAGGGCGACGGCCTGCTGCCCGCCATTGTGCAGGACGCCGGCAGCGGCCGCGTGCTCATGCTCGGCTACATGAACCGCGAGTCGTTGCGTCGCACCCTGCGCGACCGGCGCGTCGTGTTCTTCAGCCGCTCGCGCAACGAGCTCTGGACCAAGGGCGAGACGTCCGGCCACTTCCTCGAAGTCGTCGACGTCAGCGCCGACTGCGACAACGACACCATTCTCGTGCTCGCGAATCCTGTCGGACCGACCTGCCACAAGGGCACGCCGACCTGCTTCGCCGGCGCCGCCGCTCCCGCGGCCACCGGCATCGCCTTCATCAAGTCGCTGGAGGCAACGATCGCCCGGCGCATCGCCGACAGCCCCGAGGGCAGCTATACGGCGAGGCTGTACGCGAGCGGCGTCAGCCGCATCGCGCAGAAGGTCGGCGAGGAAGGCGTCGAGACGGCGCTCGCGGCCGTGACACGCGACGACGACCAGCTCGTCGGCGAGTGTGCGGACCTGCTCTATCACCTGCTGGTGCTGCTCAAGGCACGCAACCTTTCGATCGATCGCGTCGTGCAGGAACTCGCCTCGCGTCACGCCTCGAAGGCCTGAGACCGACTACGGCTGCACGGACTCTGCCGAGCCCCTGGCCAGCACCAGCATCGCGGTTGCGGCTGCCGCCGTGATCAGCGCCGCCGTGCCAAAGGCCGCACCGGACCCGTGACGCTGCCACAATGCACCGAACACGACGGCACCCGGCAGCACCAGCAGGCCGTTCGCGAGGTGATACAGGCCGTACGCAGTGCCGCGTTCCTGCGCCGCCGCATGATCGCCGATCAGCGAACGTTCGGCCGGCTCGGTGATCGCCAGCGTGACCGCATAGGCGACGAACATGGCCCACACGGCGACGGTGGACGCGTGGTCCAGGGCGGCGAGCGCCCCCAGCACGGCGACACGCGTCGACCAGCCGACGAGCAGCACCGGCGTGCGCCCGAGGCGATCCGAAAGCGCGCCCGCCGGCATCGCGACCAGCATCTTGGCGAGACTCGCCGCAGCCCAGGCCAGCGGGATCCATTGCACGGTCATGCCCGACTGCGTGGCCCACAGCACGACGAAGACCTCCGGCACGCTCGCGAGTGCCAGGCCGCCGGCCGCGACGATCATCGCCCGCAGCCGGCCGTGCAGGCGGCGCCAGTGGAAGCGTTGGGGTGGCGAGGCGACGAACGACTCGCTCTGCGGCAGGCCGAACCCGAGCAACAGCAGCACGAGCAGGCCGGGCACGGCGGAGGACAGAAAGACGACCTGCAGGTCCGTCTGGGCGTTCAACAGCGCATAGGCCGCGAGCGGACCGATGACCGCGCCCGCGTGATCCATCGAGCGATGGAACCCGAACGCCCTGCCGCGTTGCTCCGCGGCCACGGCACCGGCGATGAGCGCATCACGCGGCGCCGTGCGGATGCCCTTGCCGACGCGGTCGAGGAACCGCAGCCCGAGCACCATCGACCACGTCAGCGCCAGTCCGAGCAGCGGACGGGTGGTATTCGACAATCCATAGCCGGCGATGACGAGTGGCTTGGCGGGCACGCCGCGGTCGGCGAGCCGCCCCGAGACGAGCTTGAGCACGCTCGCCGTGGCCTCGGCGAGGCCTTCGACGAACCCGACGACGACCGGACCCGCGCCAAGCGTCGCGGTCAGGAAGATGGGCAGCAGCGGCGTGACCATCTCGCTCGCGGCGTCGTTGAGCAGCGACACGAGGCCGAGCACGACGACGGTCCGCGGCAACAGGGCACGTGTCATGAGCGACCGCTCGGCAGGCATGCGCCGAGCCTACCGGTTTCCACGCGTGGCGTGCATCGGCCGCAGAGGTCTACACTTCCCGGCAGGGGGCATGAATGGCAACGAGGGGAAGTTGCCCGTCCTGGCAGCCGGTTCCAGCAACCGCAAAGGAGACACGATGAGCCTGTTCGGAACGATCCTGGAGAAGTTGGGCCTGCGCAAACCCGCACCGCCGCCGCTGTCCACACAGGCACCCAAGGCTCCGCCCCCGGCGGCGGCCCAGGCGAAGCCCGCCGTGCCACCCCCGCCTCCGCCGCCGCCCAAGCCGGCGCCGATGGCCGAGACGGACGTGGTGGCGAAGCTCGAGAAGCTCGCCGCGGACAACCCGCAGAAGCTCAACTGGCGCACGTCGATCGTGGACCTGATGAAGCTGCTGGGCATGGAGAGCAGCCTCGCCGAGCGCAAGGAACTCGCCGCCGAGCTCGGCTACCCAAAGGACCAGATGGGCGACAGCGCGAAGATGAACATCTGGCTGCACAAGCAGGTGCTGCGCAAGATCGCGGAAAACGGCGGCAACGTGCCGAAGGAACTGCTCGACTGAGCGAATCGGTACCCGGTGCCGATCTTCCGGCGCCGGGCACCGTCAGCGGGCGGCGAGGATGCGCAGCATGCGACGGATCGGCTCGGCGGCACCCCACAGCAACTGGTCGCCCACTGTGAATGCAGACAGGTACTCGCCACCCATGGCGAGCTTGCGCACGCGACCGACGGGAATGTCGAGTGTGCCGCTGACCCGGGCGGGCGACAGCTCCGCAATCGAGGCGTCGCGCGTGTTGGGCACGTAGCGCACCCAGTCGTTGCCGCCCGCGATCAGCCGCTCGATCTCGGCCAGCGGCAGGTCGCGCCTGAGCTTGATGGTCATGGCCTGGCTGTGGCAACGCATCGCGCCGACGCGCACGCAGAGGCCCTCGACGGGGATCGCCTCCGCGTCCGCACGGCCGAGGATCTTGTTGGTCTCCGCGCAACCCTTCCATTCCTCGCGGCTCTGGCCGTTGCCGAGGTCCTTGTCGATCCAGGGGATCAGGCTGCCCGCGAGCGGTGCGCCGAACTGCTCTTGCGGCAGCGACGGCGCGCGCAGCGCGTCCGTGACGGCCCGGTCGATGTCGAGGATCGCGCTCGCCGGGTCGCGCAGCAGCGTGGCCGCCGACGCATGCACGGCACCCATCTGCTCGACGAGCTCGCGCATGTTCGGCGCGCCGGCACCCGAGGCCGCCTGATAGGTCATCGAAGTGATCCACTCGACGAGCCCCTCCCGCAGCAGCCCGTTGAGCGCCATCAGCATCAGCGACACCGTGCAGTTGCCGCCGATGTAGTCGCGCACGCCGGCCGCGAGCGCCGCGTCGATCACGTGGCGGTTGACCGGATCGAGGATGATGACGGCGTCGTCCTTCATGCGCAGCGCCGAGGCCGCGTCGATCCAGTAACCCCGCCAGCCCGCGGCACGCAGCGGCGGGTGCATGGCATTGGTGTAATCGCCGCCCTGGCAGGTCACGACGACGTCGCATTGGGCGAGTGCCTCGATGTCGTTGGCGTCGTGCAGCAGGCCGGCCTTGCGGCTACCGACGACCGGCGCCGCGCCACCCGCCTGGGACGTGCTGAAGAACACCGGATCGACGTGATCGAGGTCGCGCTCGACAGCCATCCGCTGCATGAGCACCGATCCCACCATCCCGCGCCAGCCGACGATTGCAGTCTTCACAGCGTTCGCTCTCCGCCCGCGACCGCGGGCCGTGCGTCAGATCACCACTTCACGCGCGGGCTCGCGCAGGTTGTACGAGGAACTCATCGCGTGGCCATAGGCCCCGGCGTTCGCGATCAGCAGGACGTCACCCTCGCGCGTCGGCGGCAGCAGCCGCTCGTGGCCCAGCACGTCGGCGGACTCGCAGATCGGCCCCACCACGTTGTAGATCTCCGTGCCCGGCTCGCCATGGCGCGTCAGGTTCACGATGTCGTGATGCGCGCCGTAGAGCGCCGGGCGGATGAGCGAGTTCATGCCCGTGGCAACGCCGACGTATTGGACCGCACCCTTGCCCTTGAGTTGCGTCACCTCGGCCACCAGCACGCCGCCCTGCGCGACCAGGAAGCGGCCGGGCTCGATCCACAGCTGGAGCTGCGGGAACCGCCTCACGAGGTCGTCGACGACGGCCTCCAGCGCCGCGAGGTCGACCGGCACCTGGCCCGGCTTTTCGGGCACGCCCAGTCCGCCGCCCAGGTCGATCGCCCGCACGTCCGGAAAACGCTGCGCCAGATCGCCGAGCAGGTTGCCCACCTCCTGCCAGTTGCGGACCTCGAACACACCGCTGCCGGTGTGTGCGTGCAGCCCGACGACACGCGCGCCGGCCGCCTTGACCAGACGCTGGAGCTCGTCGAGCTCGAACAGCGGCACGCCGAACTTCGAGTGCACGCCGGCCGTGCGGACGTGGTCGTGATGGCCGCGTCCGAAGCCGGTGTCGAGACGCACGAGCACGTCACGGTCGCGGAACAGGTCGCCCCATTCGCGCAGCGCATACAGGCTGTCGACCGTCAGGTGCACGCCGTGCGCCAGCGCCCATTCGTATTCCGAACGTGGCGCGAAGTTCGGCGTAAAGAGGATCTTGCCCGGGTCGACGCCGCGCACCGTGTCGAGCACGTGCTGGCATTCGCCCTGCGAGACGCACTCGAAGGACAGCCCGAGCCCCGCGAAGGTGCGCAGGATCTCCGGATGCGGGTTGGCCTTGACCGCGTAGAAGATGCGGTCGACACCATTGATGGCAAGCAGCTGCCGGGCGGCGAGTTCGAGCGAACCGCGGTCGTAGACATAGGCGGCCCCGTGCTCGTGCGCGATCCGCTGCAGCTCTGTACGACGGCCCTGCCACCACGGCGGGCCGCCGGCTGGCAGCACCGGGCCGAGCCCGTGAATCTGCTCCCATGTCGGGCCGAGTACCTCGTCGGACGGTGCGTTCCACACGATCACGTCGTGCAACCGCCGCACCAGCCGGTCACCCTGCTCCTCGTCGACGACGAAGGTGATGTTCAGGTCGTTCGCGGCCTGTGTGACCAGATAAATCTTCTGTTCCTCGAACAACTCGAGCGCGTCGCCGAGCCGATGCAGCGTCGCGCGGATGTTGCGGCCGACGAGGCTCACCGCCGCGCAGGGCCCGATCACCTCGACGCGGCAGAGAGCCGCGAGGTCGGTGATCAGCGCCTCGATCGCCCGGTTGTCGAGCGTATTGGCGGCCGGGTCGAGCGACACCGTCACGCTCGTCTCCGAGGTCGAGACCAGGTCGACCGAGAGACCGTGATCCTTGAACACGGCGAAGGCATCCGCGAGGAAGCCGACCTGATGCCACATGCCAAGCGTTTCCATCGAAAGGAGCGTGATGCCCTTCTTGATGCACACCGCCTTGACACGGGCGCCGCCGTTGCCGCCCGTCGCGGTGACGACCGTGCCCTTCAGCTCCGGCTGCTGCGTGGCGTGGACCGTGAGCGGAATCGAGTACTGCTTGACGGGCAGGATGCAGCGCGGGTGCAGCACCTTGGCGCCGCTCGAGGCGATTTCCTGCGCTTCGTCGTAGTCGAGCGACTTCAGCAGCCGGGCATTCGGCACGGACCGCGGGTTGGCCGTGAACATGCCTGGAACGTCGGTCCAGATCTCGAGCCGACGCGCGGCGAGCTTTGCCGCGAAGTAGCTGCCGGAGGTGTCGGAGCCGCCACGTCCGAGCAGGACCGTGTCGCCCTTCGCATCGCTGGCGATGAACCCCTGCGTGATCAGCACCTTGTGGACGGCCGCGAGTCGCTGTTGCAGCGCGGTGTCGGGCTCGAACACGCAGGTGGCCGAAAGGTGATTGGCACGCGCCGACGCGCCGGCCCGCTCTTCGGCGTGCAGCAACGTGCGAGCGTCGAGCCACTGCACGTCGATGCCCTCGTGCGCGAGGAAAGCCGCACCCATGCGCGTCGCCATCAGCTCGCCGTTCGACATCACGCGCGCACGCAGACGGTCACTCACCTCGCCGATCAGGTGGATGCCTTCTGCGCTGCGGCGCAGCTCGCTGAAATGGTGGTCCAGTTCGGTCGCGACGCCGGGAATGCCCAGATCGCGTGCCAGGTCCATGTGGCGGCGCTCGATCTGTTCCATGACCGGCTCCCATTCGCCGGTGAGCGCCTTGGCGAGCAGTTGCTCGAGACGGTCGGTGATGCCCGAGAGTGCGGAATGCACGACGACCGGGTGCAGCCCTTCGGCCAGCCGCTCGCGTACGACAACGGCGACGTTTTTCCAGTTGCTGACGCTCGAAACGCTGGTGCCACCGAACTTCAGGACGACCCAGGAGCTTTCGGTTGTCATCTCGAGCGGTCCCCAACGGCGCCTTGTGGTGTGGATGGCGCCTTCGTGCTTGCCTGACGGGTCCGGGCGCGGGGCCGGGACGGTCACTGGCTCCCCGTGTCAGGAGCCGGGGGCCCGTGCAGCAGCCGAAGCTACTGGTCTTCGTAGTAGTCTTTCAGTTCCTTCTGCAAACGTTTCTCCGCAAGCACGTCCTCGAGCTTGCTCCACGCCGCCTTGCCCTTCTTGACGGCCTGCTTGCGACGGTCGACGCGCTCGATGAAGCGGTCGTAGTCGTCAGCCTCGGCCCCGGCAACGAAGTCTTCGTCCAAGTCGAAGTGTTCCTCGTCTCGTTCCATCGCACGGCCCTGGAAAATTCCTGCAATTTCAAGGTGCTGCCCGCAATTTCGCAGGCACGAGGCTGCGCACTATACACGGATCGGATCGCATCACAACCGCGTCTTTTGCAGTGCAATGCCCGCGGCGCAACCCTGCCGGCACGCACGCTCAGACCCGGCCTCGCTTCGGTGGTTCCGTCGCCCGGTCAGGGGCTTACGCTCAAGCCGTCGCGACGACGACCGGCGCTCCCCGGTCGAGGCCGAGCCCCTGGGCGGCGCTCTGCTCCGCCCGGGCGATCTCCAGGACCCCGAACGAGTTGACCAGGGCAAGGTAGTCCCCGGGCCGGACGTCCGCGTAGGTGCGGCGCAGCGGAATCTCGTGTCCGGCGGCCCGGACCACGGGGTGAGGGCTCTGGGGAATCAGCGCCGCGTCGATGTTGGTCAGCAGGTTGCCGAAATGGTCGACCGTGACCACGGCACCGCTGACCTGTCCTGACGACACGACCGGCTCGTCGATCCACCCCGGGACGAGTTCGTCGACGATCGGGCCCAGCGCAGACGGCGGCAGACGACCGGAGGCAAGTTCGGCGGCGACCGGCGCGAAGATGTCGCGACCATGGAACGTCGCGCTCGGCCGACGGATGTCGAGCGCGGCGAAACAGGCTTCGTCGAGCCGCCTGAGCACCGGCGGCTCGCGCAACCGCTCCAGCACACCCGCGAGCAATCCGTTGTCCGGCGCCAGGAAGACCTGCGCGTGCGCCTCGAGCACGGCGATGCTGCGAGCGCCGCCGACGCCCGGATCGACGACGGCGACGTGCACAGTGCCCGGCGGAAAGTAGTCGAACGACCGCCCGAGCCAGAAGCCGGCCTCGGCCGGCCAGTGCACGAGCACCTCGTGCGTCAGGTCCACGAGCCGGGCGGCCGGAAAGCGACGCAACACCTGCCCCTTCATGACGCCGACGAACGGGTCCTTGTGGCCGAAGTCCGTCGTCAGCGTGATGACGCCGCAGGCCGCGAAGGCCGCCTTGCCGTCGGCGGGTCGGGTCGTGCCGGTCATCGTTGCCTCGTACCGTCGTGGGAAATCGGGGACATTCACCTGCTTCCGGTCACGCTAGACTGCCACGGTTATGCCCCATCTTTACGTCGTACGCCACGGTCAGCCGGACTTCACCGGCAACTACGATTCGATCACTCCGCTCGGCGAGCAGCAGTCACGCTGGCTGGGCACCCATTTCGCGACACGCGGCCTGCGTTTCGCGCGCATCGCTTCCGGCACCTTGCGTCGCCAGGCCGAGACCTGCGACCTGCTGCTCGCCGAGTTGCCCGGGGCACCGGTGCCGCGGCGCGATGCGCGCTTCAACGAATACGACCACGCCTCGTTGCTCGGTCAGTTCGCAAGCGACCGCAAGCAGGACGCCCGCGCCCACGGCGATCGCCGCGCCTATTTCATCGCCCTCCGTCAGGCGCTGCAGGCATGGAGCCGGTACCAAGGGACGATCACGGGCGGGGAAACCTGGCCCGAGTTCGGCGCGCGTATCGCGGGCGGCTTCGCCGACCTCTGCGAGGGTCTCGGGCGCGACGACAACGTCCTGCTCGTCAGTTCCGGCGGTGTGATCGGACGTTACACGGCGGACGTGCTCGGCGCGGGGCCCGAAGCCGCAATCCAGCTCAACCTGCAGACGCGCAACACGGGTGTGACGGAGTTTGCGTGGACGTCGAGCGGCGCGACGCGGCTCGTCGCCTTCAACGCGATCCCGCACCTCGAGGATCCGTCGCGGGCCGGCGCGCTGACGTACTCCTGACCCGGGCACGACGGCGTACCGCGCCACATCCCGAGCCGCCCGACAGTCGGCAACAGCCGCAACGGCACGCTTCGGAGGACGCCTCGCATCGTCCGCCCGACATCGCACAGGCGGCCCGAGGCTGTCGATGTTGATGGCACCTGGTCCGTCAGCCGGTGTGCCTCGGGTCACACCTGCCTGACGAGCGACGCCAGGCTGCGCGTATCGATCGTCCGCGCGGCCTGCTCGATCTGCGCCTGGTAGCCCGGCGCCATGCCGCGTGCCTCGCCGAGCAATGCAGTGAACGTCTGCTTGAGCGCCGCGGCGTCGAGCGTCCGTCCGCCCGCGAAATAGCGCTGCGCGACACGCCCAATCGCATAGGTCGTCGCGAACGTCAGCCCGGAACTCGCCGCCTGCCGGCCGAGCGAGCGACCGAGCCCGCCGGCGACGCCACCGAGCAACCCGCCGAGCAGCTTGCGACCGAACTGCTCGAGGTACTGCGAGGTCAGGCCGACACCCAGCGTCGCGATGAAGTCTTTCGCGTGGCTGCGGTCCATCGGGTAGCCGTAGGCCTGGCCGATGCGGTACACGAGGCGCATCTGCAGCGGGATGATCGCCATGGAGGCGATCGTCTCGGGCAGCAGTTCGAGCGCCGCGTTGGTGATCGACGCGTTCAGGATCGTCCGGTCGAGCGTGGCCTCGTCGATGTTTGCCTGGCCGAGCACCGCACCGCTCAGGGGCGGTGCTGACGTGGCCGGAAGGTCGCGCGGCAGGTCTGCGACCGCCGCTTCGGCCATCGCGCTCGCGGCGCTGGCGCTCACCGCGGCCCCCGCCTCCGGCAGGCCGAGCGTCGCCGCGAGCTGCCGCAGGAACCCGGCTTCGGCGGGGCCCTGCGCGCCGTCCGAATTCGCGACGGCGATCGCCATTTCGTAGGCGTACTGGCGCAGTTCCGCAGACGCCAGCGGCGCCACGACTGCCTCGAGCTTCGGCTTCGCGAGCAGCACGTCGCGATAGAGGCCCGGCATGTCGGCGGCGCCCTCCGCCCCCAGCGTGTCGGCAAGGCGGCGAATGGCCTCGCGCTCGCGTTCATCCTTGGCGCCATCGGCGAAGGCCGTCATCAAGGCGACCGTCATGATCGATCGGATCTGCTGCGTGTCCATGGGTCGTGCGCGCAGGGGCGGGGAAATTGGTCGGAGCGGCGAGATTCGAACTCGCGACCCCTTGCACCCCATGCAAGTGCGCTACCAGACTGCGCCACGCTCCGACCGGGCGCGGATTATAGCCCAGGGAACCCCGGATTGAATCGCGATCGGAGTTTTCCGACGCCGCGCTCAGCGGCGCAGGATCTTGATGAGGTCTTCGAGCTCGACGCGCAACTGGCGCGCGAGCTGGTGGGTCTGCGTCACGTCGACGCGCGCTTCCTCGCCGTCGAGGCGGTTGCGCGCCCCGCCGATGGTGAAACCCTGGTCGTAGAGCAGCGCGCGGATCTGGCGGATGACCAGCACGTCCTGGCGCTGGTAGTAGCGACGGTTGCCGCGGCGCTTGACCGGCTTGAGTTGCGGGAACTCCTGCTCCCAGTAACGCAGCACGTGCGGCTTGACGCCGCAGAGGTCGCTCACTTCCCCGATCGTGAAGTAGCGTTTGCCCGGGATCGCCGGCAGTTCGTCGTTATTGCTGGGTTCCAGCATACGCTTCCACGCGTGCCTTCAGTTTCTGTCCCGGCCGGAACGTTACGACGCGACGCGCGCTGATCGGGATTTCCTCGCCCGTCTTCGGATTGCGCCCCGGGCGCTGGTTCTTGCTGCGCAGGTCGAAATTGCCAAAGCCCGAGAGCTTCACCTGCTCGCCATTCGCGAGTGACATGCGCAGCTCTTCGAAAAAGAGATCGACGAGTTCCCGCGCCTCACGCTTGTTGAGGCCGAGGTGATCGAACAGGGCTTCAGCGATTTCCGCCTTGGTCAATGCCATCTTGTCTTATCGGTCTCTTATCGTGGCGGAGTATTCACGTTCCAGGTCCCCAACGACCCGCGCCACGATGGCATCCGATTCATCGTCGGTAAGGGTGCGGGAAACGTCCTGCAAATTCAAGCCTATCGCCACGCTCTTGCGACCGGTTTCGATACCCGTGCCGCGATAGATGTCGAACACCGTTGCTTCGCGCATCGCCGTGCCGGCGGCCGCGGCGATGCAGTCCAGCAGTCCTCGCACGGGCACTGTCTCGTCGACGACGACCGCGAGATCGCGCCGGACCATGGGAAAACGCGACACCTCGCGGTAATGCGGCACGCTCGCGACGAGCGCACTGTCAAGTTCCAGTTCGAAAACCACACCCGAATATGTCAAGTCGATCTGACGTTCCACTTCCGGATGCAGGCGCCCGATCCAGCCGACGTGACGGTCGCCACGCAGAATGCGAGCGGTCTGGCCGGGATGCAACGCAGGGTGCGTGGCGGCTGCAAACGAGAATTCCTGCGCCGCGCCGGTCGTGCGCAGCAGCGCCTCGACGTCCGCCTTCACGTCGTGGAAGTCGACCGGCGTCCTGGCGACACCCCATTGTTCCGGCAACGAGGCGCCGGCCGCGATCCCGGCGACGACCGGCACTTCTTCGAGCGTGCCCTGTCCGCCCGTGACGACGAACTTGCGGCCGATCTCGAACAGACGCACGCGCGATTGCTGGCGCCGCTGGTTGAAAACCAGCGCCGCGGCCAGACCCGGCCACAGCGACGCACGCATCGTCGCCAGTTCCGCCGAGATCGGATTCGCCAGCGTCAGCGACTCGACGCCAGGCGTGAAGATCTGCTGCAGCCGCGGTTCGATGAAGCTGTAGGTGATCGCGTCGAAATAGCCGCGCTGCACGAGGACGTCGGCGGCGACGTCGCCGCGGACGCGCGTTTCCGTGCAGGGTGCGAGCGGCTGGCGTGACGGCTGCACGACCTCGGCCACGTTGTCGAAGCCGTGGACGCGGGCGATTTCCTCGATCAGGTCTTCCTCGATGCCCAGGTCGAAGCGCCATGTCGGCGGCATCACCCGCCAGTTCGCCCCGTCACGCGTGACGCTCATGCCGAGACCCTGCAGGATCGACGCCATCTCGGCGTCGTCAATCGGCGCACCGATCACCTGCCGGGCACGCGCCGGGCGCAACGGTACGACCGGCGGCACGGGCCGTTCGTCCGCGAGTTCCGTCACCTCGGTCGGCCCGGGCACGCCGCCCGCACACGCGACGAGCAGTTCCGTGGCCCGCTCGATCGCACGTTCCTGCAGCGTCGGGTCGACGCCGCGCTCGAAACGCTGCGAAGCATCCGTGACCAGACCGTAGCGGCGGCCGCGACCGGCAACCACGTCGGGCTGGAAGAACGCGACTTCGAGCAGTACGTCGCACGTGTGGTCGCCGATGCCCGAATGCTCGCCACCCATGACACCGGCCAGGCCGAGTGGCTTCTCGCGGTCGGCAATGACCAGCACAGAGTCGTCCAGCGCGACTTCGCGACCGTCCAGCAGCTTCAGCGTCTCCGCGGCCCGCGCACGACGCACGACGATGCCGCCGCGGAGCTCGCGCAGGTCGTAGGCGTGCATGGGCTGGCCGAGTTCGAGCATGACGTAGTTCGTGACGTCGACCGCCGCCGAGATCGGGCGCAGACCGGCGCGTCGCAGACGCTCCTGCAGCCACGCGGGCGACGGCGCCTTCGGATCGAGACCGCGGATGACGCGCGAAGCGAAACGCACGCAGCCCGCCTGCGGCGTCAGCTCCACCGGGAAGGTCTCGGCCGAGCCGGCCGCCACCGGTGCGAGCTGGGGGCCGGTGAGCCGCCTGCCCGTGAGGGCCGCGACTTCGCGCGCGATGCCGAGCACGCTCATGCAGTCGCCGCGGTTGGGAGTCAGGTTGACTTCGAGAACGGTATCGTCGAGACGGAGCGCGGCGACGATCGGGGCTCCGGTCTGCAACTCGCGCGGCAGATCGAGCAAGCCGCCCGAGTCCTCGGCAAGGCCGAGTTCCTTCGCCGAGCAGAGCATGCCGAACGACTCCACGCCGCGCAGCTTCGCCTTGCGGATCTCGAGCCCGCCCGGCAGCTTCGCGCCGATGGTCGCCAGCGGTGCCTTCATGCCCGCACGCGCGTTCGCAGCGCCGCAGACGACCTGCACAGACTCACCGCCCGTGTCGACGGTGCAGACGCTCAGGCTGTCGGCGTTCGGGTGCCTCGTCCGCTCGACGATCTCGCCGACGATCACGCCCGGCAACGGTGGTGCCGCCGCCTCGATTCCCTCGATCTCGAGACCGGCCATGGTCAGTCGCGCCGCGAGATCGCGGGCCGCCGGCAGCTCGCCTTCGAGCCATTCCCCCAACCACTGCAGACTGATGCGCATCGTTCTCGCCTTCCCGTGCCGTGGCTCAGCCGAACTGGCGCAGGAAGCGCAGGTCGTTGTCGAAGTACAGGCGGATGTCGTTGACGTTGTAGCGCAGCATGGTCAGGCGCTCGATGCCCATGCCGAACGCATAGCCCGTGTAGCGCTCCGGGTCGATCCCGACGTTGCGCAGGACGTTCGGGTGCACCATGCCGCAGCCGGCGACCTCGAGCCAGCCCGTCTGCTTGCAGACGCGGCAGCCCGCCCCGCTGCAGAACACGCACTCGATGTCGACTTCGGCCGAGGGCTCGGTGAACGGGAAGTACGACGGCCGGAAACGGATGCCGAGGCTGCGCTCGAAATACCGCTGCACGAAGTCGTGCAGCACCGCCTTCAGGTTTGCGAGGCTGACGCCCTCGTCGACGACCAGGCCCTCGACCTGGTGGAACATGGGCGTGTGCGTCATGTCGGAGTCGCAGCGATAGACGCGCCCCGGCATGATCATCCTGAGCGGCGGTGCGTCGCGCAGCATGGCACGCACCTGCACGGGCGAGGTGTGGGTGCGCAGCAGCCGGCCGTCCGGGAAGTAAAAGGTGTCGTGCATGGCCCGCGCGGGGTGGTTCGCGGGAATGTTGAGCGCCTCGAAATTGTGCCAGTCGTCCTCGACCTCCGGCCCCTCTTCCACCGTGAAGCCGGCGTGGCGGAACAGCGACTCGATGCGACGGCGCGTGCGCGTGATCGGGTGCAGCCCGCCCGGCTGCTGGCCGCGACCCGGCAGCGTGACGTCGATGCGCCCCGCCGCAAGCTGGCGTTCGAGCTGTTCCCGCTCGAGTTGCGCCTTGCGCGCATCGATCGCCGCCGTGAGACCGTCGCGCACGGCGTTGATGCGGGCACCCGCGGCCTTGCGCTCTTCGGGCGGCAAGGCCCCGAGCGACTTGAGCTGCGCGGTGATTGCGCCCTTCTTGCCGAACAGCTCGACCTTGAGCGCTTCGAGATCGGCAAGCCCCGGGCACGAGGCGGCGCGGGCCTTCGCTTCGGCGGCGAGAGCGTCGAGTCCGGGGGACGTGGTTGTATCGCTCATGCGGCGCCTTTCCGTCTGGCGGGTCGCCGTCGACGCTCGAGGGCGACGTGCCGGCCACTCCGCCGGGGACGCTCACCTGCTTCCGTCGACACGCGGGGAAGCAGGTGAGAAACAGGTGGATGTCCCCTATTTCGCCAGGGCGGCCCTGGCCTGCTCCGCGATCTTGCCGAACGCCTCGAGGTCGTGCACCGCGAGGTCCGCGAGGAGCTTGCGGTCGATCTCCAGGCCCGCCGCCTTGATGCCGGCCATCAGGCGGCTGTACGACAGCTCGAACGTGCGGGCACCCGCGTTGATGCGGGTGATCCACAGCGCGCGCATGTCGCGCTTCTTGGCGCGGCGGTCACGATACGCATACTGGCCGGCCTTGATGACGGCCTGCTTCGCGGTGCGGTAAACCTTGCGGCGCGCGTTGTAATAACCCTTCGCCTTGGCGAGGACCTTCTTGTGACGGCGTCCTGCGATGACGCCACGCTTGACTCGTGCCATGGGTCACCTCGCTCAGGCGTGGGGGAGCAGTTGTTCGAGACGGACGAGGTCCTGCTTGGCGACCTGGGTGGTGCCACGCAACTGCCGCTTACGCTTCGTCGTCTTCTTGGTGAGGATGTGCCGCTTCTGCGACTGACCGCGTTTGAAGCCTTTCGCCGTCTTGCGAAAACGCTTGGCCGCGGCCCGGTTGGTCTTCAACTTGGGCATGCCATTGACTCCTGATTTTGATGGCCCATCTCGCCCACGCCTTGCGGAGCGGGTTCGAGGGCGAAAGACGGCCGAAGCCGCCCTTACTTCTTTTTCGGCGCGAGCATCATGACCATCTGCCGGCCTTCCATCAGCGGGTTCTGCTCGACCACGGCGTGCGCCGCGAGGTCTTGCTGCAACCGCTGCAGGAGTTGCCGACCGAGGTCGGTGTGCGCCATCTCACGGCCTCGGAAACGCAATGTCACCTTGGCCTTGTCTCCTTCCTCGAAAAAGCGCACCAGATTCCTGAGCTTGATCTGATAGTCGCCTTCGTCGGTTCCGGGACGGAACTTCACTTCCTTGATCTGTATCTGCTTCTGCTTCTTCTTCGCCGCGGCCGCCTTCTTGTTCTGTTCGAACTGGAATTTGCCGAAGTCGATGATCCGGCACACCGGCGGGTCCGCCATCGGCGAGACCTCGATGAGGTCGAGATCCTGCGAGGCGGCGAGCTCGAGCGCCTCGAAGCGGCTCATCACCCCGACTTGCTCACCGTCTGCGCCGATGACGCGAAGCTGCGGGGCCGTGATTTCGTGGTTGCGCCGGATGCGCTTGGAAGTTGGAGCAGAGATGCGATCAACCCTCTTCTGACAAACGAACACGGCCGCGGCTCGCGACTTCGAAGGCAAGCTTCGAGGCGAGGGTTTCGAGGCCCATCGACCCGAGGTCTTTGCCTTCGCGCGTGCGCACGGCCAGCGAATTCGACCCCGACTCGCGGTCGCCCGCGATCAGCAGGTACGGGACCCGCTGCAGGGTGTGTTCGCGGATTTTAAAGCCGACTTTCTCGTTTCGCAAATCCATTTCGACCCGAAGCCCCTGATTTTTCAGGAATTCGGTTGCTCGCCGGACGTAATCGGCCTGCGCCCCGGTGATATTCATGACCACGGCCTGCACGGGCGCCAGCCAAGCCGGGAATCGGCCGGCGTGGTGCTCGATCAGGATGCCGATGAAGCGTTCCATCGAGCCCAGCACGGCGCGGTGCAGCATCACCGGCCGGTGGGCCGCGCCATCCTCGCCGATGTACTCCGCCCCGAGACGCTCGGGCAGGATCGGATCGAGCTGCAGCGTGCCGCATTGCCAGTCACGGCCGATCGCGTCGCGCAGCACGAACTCGAGCTTCGGGCCGTAGAACGCGCCCTCGCCCGGGTTCAGCTCGTAGTCGAGCCCGGCCGCCGCGCAGGCGTCCCGGAGTGCCGCCTCGGCCTTGTCCCAGAGTTCGTCGGAGCCCGCGCGCTGCACGGGCCGGTCCGAGAACTTGATGCGAACGTCGGTGAACCCGAAGTCGGCGTAGACGCTCCTGAGCAGCGCGCAGAATGCAGCCGTCTCGGCGTTGATCTGGTCTTCGCGGCAGAAGATGTGCGCGTCGTCCTGTGTGAACGCGCGCACACGCATGATCCCGTGCAGTGCGCCCGACGGCTCGTTGCGATGACAGGCACCGAACTCGGCCATGCGCAGCGGCAGGTCGCGATACGACTTGATGCCCTGCCGGTAGATCATCACGTGGCAGGGGCAGTTCATCGGCTTCACCGCCAGCGTCCGGTTCTCGGACTCGGCGATGAACATGTTGGGCGCGTAGTTCTCCCAGTGCCCGGAACGCTCCCAGAGCACACGGTCGACGAGCTGCGGCGTGCGCACCTCCACGTAGCCCTCGGCCGCGAGCCGCTCGCGCATGTACTGCTCGACCGTGCGCCACAGCGTCCAGCCCTTCGGATGCCAGAACACGCTGCCAACCGCTTCGTCCTGTGTGTGGAACAGGCCGAGCTCGCGCCCGAGCCGGCGGTGGTCGCGCTTCTCGGCTTCCTCGAGCCGCGTCAGATAGCCCTTGAGGCTCTTCTCGTCGGGCCACGCCGTGCCGTAGATGCGCTGGAGCATCTCGTTGCGCGAGTCGCCGCGCCAGTACGCACCGGCGACCTTCATCAGCTTGAACGCGCCGAGCTTGCCGGTGCCCGGCACGTGCGGGCCGCGGCAGAGATCGAACCAGTCGCCCTGCCCGTACAGGCTGATGTCCTCGTTCGCGGGAATGCTCGCGATGATCTCGGCCTTGTAGTGCTCGCCGAGCCTGCGGAACACGTCGACCGCCTCGTCGCGCGGCATCACGCGCCGGCTCACCGGCAGGTTGGCCTGCGCGAGTTCGTGCATCTTCGCCTCGAACTTCGCGAGGTCCTCCGGCGTGAAGGGCCGCTTGAAGGCGAAGTCGTAATAGAAGCCGTCTTCGATGACCGGGCCGATCGTGACCTGCGCCTCCGGGTAGACCGACTGCACGGCCTGCGCGAGCAGATGCGCAGTGGAATGCCGCAGGATCTCGAGGCCCTCGGGGTCTTTGGCCGTGATGATGGCGACGCTGGCGTCGCGCTCGATCAGGTGCGAGTTGTCGACGAGCCTGCCGTCGACTCGTCCGGCCAGCGCCGCCCTGGCCAGCCCCGGGCCGATGGCCGCGGCGACGTCCGCCACGGTGACCGGGCTCTCGAAACAGCGCTGGCTGCCGTCTGGCAGGGTGATGACGACCGGCATCGACGTAAGTCCCGATGGTTAGTCACGACGACCCAGTGCCGGGATCGTGCCAGTGCCCGGGATCGTGGTGGGCGCACGTGGGATCGAACCACGGACCCCTACCATGTCAAGGTAGTGCTCTACCGCTGAGCTATGCGCCCTCAAACGAGCCGCGAAGGATAGCACGGGAAAGAACCGTGTCCAGCGGAACCGCAGGCAGCCCTATCCTGCCCTCTCCCCCGGTTCGCCAAACACCTGGTGCCGCAACCGCCCGATCTGGTCGCGCAGGCGCGCGGCCTCCTCGAACTCGAGGTTGCGCGCGTACCTGTACATCTCGGCCTCGAGCTTGCGGATGCGCTTCATGGCCTGCTCCGGACCCAGGAGCACTCCGCCCTCCTGCGCCACACCACCCCGCCGCATCGCTTCCGTCATCGCGCCGACGCGCGCCCCTTCCATGACGTCGTGCACGGCCTTGACGATGGACTGCGGCGTGATGCCGTGCTTCGCGTTGTACTCGAGTTGCTTCGCGCGGCGCCGGTTCGTCTCGTCGAGCGCCTTCTGCATCGAGCCCGTCACCGTGTCGGCGTAGAGGATCGCGCGGCCGTGCACGTTGCGCGCGGCACGCCCGATCGTCTGGATCAGCGAGCCCGCAGATCGCAGGAACCCTTCCTTGTCGGCGTCGAGGATGGCGACGAGCGCGACCTCGGGCATGTCGAGACCTTCGCGTAGCAGATTGATGCCGACCAGCACGTCGAACTTGCCGAGACGCAGGTCGCGGATGATCTCCACGCGCTCGACGGTCTCGATGTCCGAGTGCAGGTAGCGCACCTTGACGCCGTGCTCGTGCAGGTACTCGGTGAGGTCCTCGGCCATGCGCTTCGTCAGCGTCGTGATCAGCACGCGCTGGGCCTGCGCGACACAGCGATGGATTTCCGACAGCACGTCGTCGACCTGCGTGCGCACCGGCCGGATCTCCACCTCGGGGTCGACCAGTCCCGTGGGACGCACGACCTGCTCGACCACCTCGCCCGAGTGGCTGCGCTCGTACGGGCCGGGCGTCGCCGAGACGAAGATCATCTGCGGCGCGAGCGCCTCCCATTCGTCGAACCGCAGGGGCCGGTTGTCGAGCGCCGACGGCAGCCGGAAACCGTACTGAACCAGCGTTTCCTTGCGCGAGCGGTCGCCGCGGAACATGCCGCCGATCTGCGGCACGGTGACGTGGCTTTCGTCGATGAGGAGCAGCGCGTCGCGCGGCAGGTAGTCGAACAGCGTCGGCGGCGGCTCGCCGGCCTGGCGCCCGGAAAGATAGCGCGAGTAGTTCTCGATGCCCGCGCAATAGCCCACTTCCATCATCATCTCGAGGTCGAACACCGTGCGCTGCTCGAGCCGCTGCGCCTCGACGAGCTTGCCCTGTTCGCGCAGCTCGATCAGCCGCGCGCGCAGTTCACCACGAATGTCCTCGATGGCGGCGTCGATGCGCTCACGCGGCGTGACGTAGTGCGAGGACGGATACACGGTGAGCCGCGGCACCTTGCGCAGGACCTCGCCCGTGAGCGGATCGAACCAGCTCAGCGCCTCGATCTCGTCGTCGAACAGCTCGACGCGTGCGGCCTCGCGCTCGGACTCGGCCGGGAAGATGTCGATGACGTCGCCGCGGACGCGATAGGTGCCCTGCGTGAGGTCGAGTTCGTTGCGCGTGTACTGCATGTCCGCGAGCCGGCGCAGCAGCTTGCGCTGCTCGAGTCTGTCGCCGCGATCGAGGTGCAGCACCATGCTCAGGTAGGCCTTGGGGTCGCCGAGGCCGTAGATGGCGGAGACGGTTGCGACGATGATCGAATCCGGCCGTTCGAGCAGCGCCTTGGTGGCCGACAGGCGCATCTGCTCGATGTGCTCGTTGACCGAGGCGTCCTTCTCGATGTAGGTGTCCGACGAGGGGACGTATGCCTCGGGCTGGTAGTAGTCGTAGTAGCTGACGAAGTACTCGACCGCATTGTGCGGGAAGAACTCCTTGAACTCGCCGTAGAGCTGCGCCGCGAGCGTCTTGTTGTGCGCCATGACCAGCGTCGGCCGTTGCACCTGTTGGATGACGTTCGCGACGCTGAAGGTCTTTCCGGAGCCCGTGACTCCCAGCAGCGTCTGGTGCGCGAGCCCGTTCTGCAGCCCTTCGACGAGGCGCGCGATGGCTTCGGGCTGGTCGCCCGCGGGTTCGTAGCCGGCCTGGAGTTGAAACCTGCGCGCGATGTCGGTCATGCAGCCCCTGCCTGATCCCTGGCAATGCAACCTTGGGAGACCCGGCAGATTAGCCTAAAATGCGCCGTCTCCTGCGTCCCCGGAATACCCCAGTGCCCGTCGAAACCGCAGCGCGCGTCAGCCGCGTCAAGCCCTCTCCCACCGTTGCACTCACCGGTCGAGTCGCCAGGCTCAAGGCCGAGGGCAAGGACATCATCGGTCTCGGCGTCGGCGAGCCCGACTTCGACACGCCCGCGCACATTGCCGAGGCCGGCATCGAGGCGATCAGGAAGGGCTTCACGCGCTATACGGCCGTCGAAGGCATTCCGGAACTCAAGGATGCCATCATCGGCAAGTTCGAGCGCGACAACGGCATCCGCTACACGCGGCCGCAGGTGCTGGTGTCGACCGGCGCAAAGCAGACGATCTACAACCTGTTCATGGCGTTGATCGACCCGGGCGACGAGGTCGTCGTCCCGGCACCGTACTGGGTCTCGTACCCCGACATGGCGCTGCTCGCGGAAGGCGTGCCGGTCATGCCGTACGCGGGTCCCGAGCAGGGCTACAAGATCACACCGGAGCAACTCGACCGCGCGATCACGCCGCGCACGCGCATTTTCATGCTGAACAGCCCCAGCAACCCGACCGGAGCCGCCTACACGCGCGCCGAGCTCGAGGCGCTCGGCGCCGTGCTGGCGAAGCATCCGCGTGTGATCGTCGCGACCGACGACATGTACGAGCACATCTACTGGGCGCCAGAGCCGTTCTGCAGCTTCCTGACGGCCAATCCGCATCTCTATGACCGCACCGTGACCATCAACGGTGTCTCGAAGAGCTATGCCATGACCGGCTGGCGCATCGGCTACTGCGGCGGGCCCGTCGAGATCATCACGGCCATGTCGACGATCCAGAGCCAGAGCACGTCAAACCCGGTGTCGATGTCGCAGAAAGCGGCCGTCGCGGCGATCACCGGCGATCAGGCCTGCGTCGCCGAGATGAACAGGCATTTCAAGGCGCGCCACGACTTCTTCAACGCCGGGCTGAACGCACTGCCGGGTTTCAAGGTGCTGCCCGCCGCGGGCACCTTCTATGCGTTCTGCGACATCGGCGGGGCGATGCACGCCCTCGGCCACGTCGACGACAATGCGTTCGCCGAGTTCCTGCTCGACAAGGCCGGCGTCGCGGGCGTGCCGGGCTCAGGCTTCGGCGCGCCGGGCCACATCCGGTTCTCGTTCGCCGTGAGCATGGAGACGCTCGAGCAGGCACTCGAGCGGATTGGCCAGGCCCTGCGCGCGGCTCAGGCCAGCTCGGGATAGTCGGACGTGCGTCGTCCGCGGTTGCGGCGGCGTTCGACGACCGGGTCGGCTGTCAGGATCGAGTTCCACACGTCGTACTCGCGTCGGTCGAAGCCGGCGCGACGGTCGTCGTGGTGCACGTAGCGGCACTGGCAGTTGGCAGGGGAGCACGTCGGCTGCGGCAGCACGGGTGCTTCCGCAGACAGGAAACGCCTGCCTTCCAGCGTCAGCGAGGTAGCCGCGCAGGCGGGGCCGCACTGGACGCTGACCGCGTGATAGCGGTTGCTGCGAGCCACCTCGGACCCGGCGCGGTGGGCCGTCGCACGGCGAACCGGCTTGGCCGGAGGGTCGCTTTTCCAGAAGCCGAATGCCATGGGTGAACCTCCGCGACCATCAAAATCCTTGCGTGGGCTCAGTTTACGCCGAGCTGGAGCCTCGGTGACCTCGATTTGCACGGACTCGTTCGACGCCTGGAGGCGTCGTACCCTTGACGGATACTCGCCGCAACACGAGAATCATCGGCTCCTCTCGGCATCCGTTCCGACATAGCTCAGCGGTAGAGCAGCTGACTGTTAATCAGCGGGTCCCTGGTTCGAATCCAGGTGTCGGAGCCACCCTCACAGCAAAACCCCGGCACGTGGCCGGGGTTCTCGTTGCAACCGAAAGCGGCGGCTACTTCTGGAGTGGCTCAACCACTAGGATGCCGACGTAGTCGTCGTAGTCGCGGTCCTTGCCGCCGTCCTCGTGCAGCAGCAGTATCCGGTCCGTGGGGCCGGTGACGATCCGGTTGGCGTCGTCCAGGTAGGCGAGCGCAATGCTCGCATAGCCATAACCCGGCACCATCATCATCGGCGACTGGCCGTTGATCACGGTCTCGTAGTCCGGGTCGGGGTAGCGCCGCCAGAAGCCCATCCTCGCCACACCCGACGGTTGCGTGACCGTCATGGCCAACTGGAACGGGGTGTGGACGAACACGCCCGTGGTGCCGCGATAGAAGTCGTCCTTGTCCTTGACGCGCTTTTTGGTCGTCTTGTCGAACATCCAGATTTCGTTGATCCAGTGCGACTCGCTGCCGACGTCGTAGAGTGTGATCCTGGCGCCCTGGCCCAGCACGTCGAGCGTGCCATCGATGTAGATCGGCCCGCCGCCCAATTCGATGCCGGCCGGTCCGAGGACGGTGTTGCCGGAGGTGCCTTGGGGAATCGTGTCGACGACCGTGCCACCGCTGATCGATACATTCGTGGCCTGGGCAGTGGCGGCAAAGCCGAAGACAGTGGCGACGACGCCGGCGATGACTGCTGCGCAGCGTTTACGAACCATGGGCATCCTCTGAACTCCGATGTCGAATGGGGCCTGGCCCCGGCAGCCATTGTGCTGCAATCTTCTTGCCATGGCAAAATTCCCAATCAGATCTTCACGTTACGCAGGCCCGGTTCGGCAGCAGCCGCCAATCTGTAAAGAACCTCGACACCGGGAATGGGACATGCACCCGAGTCGATGCTGCCCGGCTTCACCCTATCGCAGAGCCTTCGCCCGCAGACGAGCGTACAGCGCCTGTGCTGCATCGGCATCGGGCCCCACGCCCGGCTCCGGCGCCGTCCGTGTCGATGCCTCGAACGGTTCGCCGGAGGCCGCCACCGGGACCGCGGCGATGCGCGCAATGGCCGCCCACACATCGGGGTTCGAACAGAGGTCTTCGTAGCACACGAAATGCGCCGACTCGGGCCTGGCGCGCTCGAGCCATGCGTAGGTCTCGATCCAGAGCGACAGCCAGTAGCCCGTCGATTCAGGCCCCGCACCCGCCGGCGCCGCCGCATCGAAACGAAAGCGCCGATGCCCCAGTCCGAATTCATGATGCGCGAGCCAGGTCATGTATTGCTGCGCAAAACGGTCTCGCGCCTGCAGCTCGCAGAACTGGGCATGCTGTCGCCGCAGGGATTCGGCGTGGCTGAACGGGTTGCGGAACGGCACCAGGATCACCGCCTCGGGAAACGCCCGTCGGATCGCCCCCAGCCGCAGGATGTTGTTGTTGTCCTTGCAGAGGTAGCGTTCGCGCCCGGCCGGGTCGGACGCGAGAATCGCGTTCACGTAGCGCACGTACTTCGCGACGACGGCGTCCTGCGGTTCGTGCGGCACGAGCCGGTCGGGCTTCAGGTATTCGTCGCCCGCGAACACGCGCCAGAAGACCTCGTCGAGGCTCTCGGGGCTGTCGAGGTCGACGACCAGCCGGTCCCCGTGCGCCCGCTCGGCGGCCTCGACGTGGCGGCGACTCGCGCCACTGATGCGCGACCACAGGTTCGGCGCGAGCACGAACGGCATGTCCCGGTAGGTCAGCGAGCGGAACTGGCCGGTGGCGTGAAACCGCCTCATCAGGACGGTCGTGCCGGCGCGCGCCAGACCGCTCACGAAGACGTGACGACGTCCCGCGATCGCCCGTGGATCCGAACGCACCATCATCTGGTCGAGATCGAAACTCATCTCGGCGCTGCTGGGGTAATGCAGCGCCAGCCGGTGCAGGAACCGGTCGAGCGGACCGTAGGGGTTGTCGGCCACGACCTGCGTCTGCCTCAGATACCCACCGCCGGCGCGGTTTGGGGCCGCAGGCCGGAACCGGCGTGCCGACGGTAGACCTCCAGATAGCGCTGTGCGACGGCCTCCCACGCGAAGTGCTGCTCCGCGCGCCGGCGTGCGCGGGCGCCGAGTTCCGCGCAATACCCCGGGTCTCGTTCGAGCCGCTGCAGGGCCTGCGCGATCTCGCTCACACACCTGGCCGGGTCGGTGCTGCCCGGCGTGACGAGTTCGGCGGCATCACCCACCACTTCCTCGCAGCCGTGACCACGCGTCGTGATGATGGCGGACCCCGCGGCGAGCGCCTCGAGCAGCGCCACCGGGAAGTTCTCGAAATCGGACGGCAGCACGTAGATCGCAGACGTCGCGAGCAGATCCCTGAATTCCGCGGACTCGTTGCTCATCCAGCCGAGAAACCTGCCCGGCTCTCCCAGCGCGGCGTTCAACTCGCGCAGCGGCTGCTCGTATTCGCCACTGCCGACCACCAGCGTCGGCCACTCGCTGCGCGCGGCCGCGGCCGCCTTCAGCAGGTATTGCACGCCCTTGCGCTCGACCAGCCGCGTCGCGACGAGCGCCTGCGGACGCTTGGCCTGCGGCCGGAAGCCGGTGAGGTCCATGCCGTTCGGGATCACGATCACGGGCGTGCCCGGGCGCATCGACTCGATCATGCCGGCGAGGACCCGGCTCGGCGAAACGATGACACAGGCGCTGCGCGTGACACGTCGCCACAACAGCGTCAGCACCGGATGGACCAGCTTGAAGAACGGCTTCGGATTGTAGCCGGGCACGTCCGAGCCATGCGCCGTGAGGATGTAGGGCACCCTGCGTCGCCCGACTTCCGACAGCGCCAGCACACCGTCCGGAAAGATGAAGTGCGTATGCACGAGGTCGTAGTCGTTGCGCGCCAGCAGCTCGCGCACCACGGGACGCGCCCGCAGCACGTATTGTGCGGCCTCGCGCGCCGTGCACTTGCTCTCCAGACGCCGGTCGCTCGGCACGCGCCGCACGCGGATGCCATCGACGACCTCTTCGGCGGGCAGGTCGCGGAACCCCATGGTCACCACGTCGACCGAGTGGCCGAGGCGCACCATTTCGCGGGCGAGACCCTTGACGACACCGGCGCCGCCGCCACCGATCGGCGGAAACTCGTAACTCAACGTCAGGATCTTCATGTCGTCGCGGCAGCCCTCTCGCTCGCGATGATCTTACCGTGCGGGCCGTGCCCGCGTCAGCGCCACGCGCCAATGTCAAAGCGCCTCGCTCCGGCTCCGAAGCGGCTCGCTGGTGCGCCAGAGCCGATTCGTGGAAACTACCCGACCTTCCCCGCACCGCCTGCTCGATGACGCTTCATCTGCAACTCGACGTACTCGGGGGCATCGCCGGTGACATGTTCATCGCGGCGCTGCTCGACGCCCGTCCCGACCTCGCCGACGGCCTGTGTGCGGTCGTGCGCAAGGCCGGCCTGCCGCGATCGGCTCGCCTCGAACTGGTGCCGCACCGGGACGGCATCCTCGCCGGCAAGCGCTTCCTGGTCGAGCCGCCGGCGGACGACGATCGGCATCACCATGATCACACGGCCCATCGCGACATTGCCGTGCAACTGCGGGCTTCAGCGCTCGAACCGGCCGTCCGCGACCGTGCGCTGCGGATCTTCGCACTGCTGGCGGACGCCGAAGCGGGCGTGCACGGCATCGCGCTCGACGATGTGGAGTTCCACGAAGTCGGCGCCTGGGATTCGATCGCGGACATCGTGGGTGCGGCCTGGCTGGTCGAAAGGCTCGCCTTGACGAGCTGGTCCCACGGGCCGCTGCCGCTCGGCAGCGGTCGTGTCCGGACCGCCCACGGCCCACTGCCCGTCCCCGCCCCGGCGACCGCGCGCCTGTTGCAGGGGTTCCCGGTCATCGACGATGGCATTCCGGGCGAGCGCATCACGCCGACGGGCGCCGCGATCCTGCGTCACCTGCGCGAAGAACTGGGCGAGCCGCGCCATCACGAGGCTCGCACGCTGCTGGATGCCGGCTGCGGGTTCGGCCTGCGAACCCTGCCGGGCATCAGCAACGTCCTGCGTGTCCTGCTGTCCGGGCAGGCGTCCGGCCCGGCGCTCGACGAGCGCATCGGGCTCCTCGAGTTCGAGATCGACGACCAGACACCGGAAGACCTCGCCGCGGGGCTCGACGTGTTGCGTGCGCATCCCGCCGTGCTGGATGCCCTGCAGATGCCGGCGCTCGGCAAGAAGGGCCGCATGGTCACGCAGCTGCGGTTGCTGTGTCGTCCGCAAGCGCTCGACGAGGTCGCGGCGCTGTGTTTCGTCGAGACGACCACGCTCGGCGTGCGCAAGTCCACCGTGACGCGCACCACCCTGCCGCGCGAGCTACAGCCCGTGGACCTGCATGACCGCCGCGTGCGCGTAAAGGTCGCGCAGCGCCCGGGCGGTCGTGTCACGCGCAAGGCCGACAGCGACGACGTGTCCGGCCCCGGCGGGCACGAGGCACGCGAGGCACGACGCCGGGCGGCGGAACAGGCAACAGCGGACATGCACCCGTTTCCGACCGGAGAGAGGTGAATGCCCCCTGTCTGCCACAACCTGAATCGCGTGCTCGACGAACTGGGCAGCGTCGCGGTCGCCGTCAGTGGCGGCGTCGACAGCCTCACGCTCGCCTTCGCGGCCCACGCGCGGCTCGGCGGCGCTGCGACGATGTTCCACGCCGTGTCCCCGGCCGTGCCGCCCGAAGCGACGTCGCGCACCCGCGAACTGGCCGCGGCCCACGGATGGTCGCTGGTGGTCATCGATGCCGGAGAATTCACCGACCCCGGTTATCTCGCCAACCCGGTCAATCGCTGCTTTTTCTGCAAGACGAACCTGTACGCCACCATATCGCGGCACACGGCGGCAGTGGTCGTCTCCGGGACGAACCTCGACGACCTGTCGGACTTCCGGCCGGGGCTCGAGGCGGCGCGCAATCACGAGGTGCGTCATCCCTTCGTCGAAGCCTCGATCGGCAAGCAGGACGTTCGCGCGCTCGCACGCGGCTTCGGCCTGGGCGAGGTCGCGCAACTGCCGGCGGCGCCCTGCCTGTCGAGCCGGCTCGAGACCGGCACACGCGTCACCCCGCCGGTGCTTGCGCTCGTGCATCGCGTCGAGACCTTCGTGCGCAAGCAGCTGGGCGCGCCGATCGTCCGTGCCAGGGTCCGTCGCGAGGGGCTGGTCGTCGAACTCGACGAGGCCACCTACACGCGTCTCGGCGATGACGGGACTGCGGCGCTGCTCGACTCGATTGCGCCGCTGCTGCGGGGCAGCGGCTTCGATCGCGCCCGTCTCGATCGCTATCGCATGGGCAGCGCTTTCGTGAGGTCTGCGTGACCGCCGACGAAGTGAACTTCGATTTCGGTCGCCGCGCCCGCATCGGTCTCGCCGAGGCGGTTCTCTGCGCGGGCAAGAGCGTCGGGCAGATCGAGCACATCCTCGGTCTCGCGCGCGACCGCGACGTACCGCTGCTGCTCACGCGCCTCGATGCGACGCTTTACGAAAATCTGACGCCCGCGACGCGCAATCACGTCGACTACGACCCCGTGTCGCGCACCGGCATCGCTGGCGAGCCCGCGCGCCCGACCGGACCGCCGCGCGTCGCGGTCGTGTCGGCCGGCAGTTCCGACGTCCCCTGCGCGCGGGAAGCCGTGCGAACACTTGCATTTCACGGCGAGGCAGCCGACGAGATCCACGACGTCGGCGTCGCCGGCCTCTGGCGACTGCTCGAGCAGCAGGAACGGCTGCAGGACCATGAAGTCGTCATCGTCACGGCCGGCATGGACGGGGCCCTGGTCAGCGTCGTCGGTGGGCTCGTGCACGGCGTCGTGATCGCCGTGCCGACGCCGACCGGCTACGGCGTAGCGCGCGGCGGCGAGACTGCATTGCATGCGGCCCTGTCGAGCTGCGCACCCGGCGTCGTCGTCGTCAACATCGGCAACGGCTACGGTGGGGCGTGCGCCGCTTTGCGCGTCGTGCGCGCGGCAGCGCGGCTCGCTCAGCGCACGTCGGGGGCCGCCACCCTGCGGTAGTAGCGCAGCTTGCCGGCCGCGCGCGGCAGGGTCGGCACGTATTCCACGCGCACCCTGCAGCCCTCGCCCACCCCTTCACGCACGATCGCCGCCAGGCGCTGCTGCAGAACAGAGTGTTCGGACTCCGCCACGTCCCGCGAGCTTTCGACGAGCACGACGCAGGCAGCGGCCTCCTCCTGCTGCAGCTGCATTTGTCGCACGAAGGCCAGCGCGCGATCCGTGTAAACGCTGCCGAGCCGCTCGAGCAGCGTGGTGGCGTGGGCCTGCGAACCGTCGACGCGCAGGACCCTGTCTGCCGCGCGCGCCTGCAGGTCCCGAAGCACGGGTTGCGGCAGGCCGCAACGACAACGGTCCGGGGCGATCCGGGCGCGATCGCCGACCCGGTAGCGGACCAGCGGCATGGCGGGGTTGTTGAGCGGCGTGGCGACCAGATCGCCAAGTTCCCCTGGCCCGAGACGCCGATCGCCGTCGAACACCTCGAGATACAGGTGCTCGGCATAGACGTGCAGTGACCCCGCCGGGCATTCGCCGGCGATGGCCCCGAGTTCCGTCGCGCCGTAGGAGTCGATCGCACGGGACGCCAGGCAGGACTGGATCTCGTCGCGCTGGAAGCCGAACAACTGCTCGCCACCCACGCGGGCAAACGGCGCGAGCGGCTGCCCGATGCCGCGTTCGCGCAGGCGCCGGGCGAGATAGAACAACGCGGAAGGCGGCCCCGCGACGAGCGGCGGGCGCCGGCGCCGCAGGATGTCGATGGCCCGATCGACGGCCGCGTCGGATTCGAGCGCATGGACGCTACGCTGGTCGAGCAGCCAGTCGCGCAGAAGGTGACGGTCGTGCGACAGCCGCAGGGCACGGACGCCGATCGGCAAACCGTGCCACAGCAGACCTCGGTAGCGATGCGCCCAGCCCCAGGTTTCGGCGTCCCTGGTCAGGACGATGCGGGCACGCCGTCCGGTGGAACCCGAAGTCCTGCGCGTGACCGTCACGCCCCCGCGGGGTTGCGCAACCAGAGCCTCGTCGTGTTGATCGAGCACGCTGCGTTCGAGCACCGGCCAACGGTCGATCCCGTCGCCGCGCGCGGTGGCCCAGGGGCCCTGGGCATACAGCGGCACCGCGGCCTTGGCCGTTCGCAGCGTAGCGAGCAGCCGCTCGCGCTGGAGCCGTTCGAACTCCGCCACCGGCAGGTGTTCCCATGCCTGCAACTGACGCACGAAGCGCCCGAGCGGCCAGCCGCGCAGCGTCTGCAGCGCGACGTAGACCGACCCGCGGACTCCGGCGGTGATCGGACGCCTCATCTGCTTCGCGGCCCGGGACTCAGCCGCGGCGTGCCAGCAGCGAGCGGTACACCTCGAGGTGCCCTTCGATGGCGGGCGCGGTCGCAAACGTCGACGACACGTAGCGCCACGCGGCAAGCCCCGCTTCGCGCCAGCGGTCGTGATCGAGCAGGTAGCGCAGGCCGGAGGCGAAGTCGTCGTCCTGCACGTAGCGGCCGAACTTCACCGCAAAGTCGTCTGGATCGACCGAGCTCAGCACGGCGCAGCGATGAGCCGCGGCCTCCAGCATCGAATTCGGCAGGCCTTCGCGCGCCGAAGTGTTGATGATGATCCAGCTCTCGCCGAGAATCTGCGACAGGTCGTTGGAGCGGAACTGGTCGACGAATCCGCGCATGTCCAGGTTCGGCAGCGCTCCATAGCGGCGGTGCAGTTCCTGGTCCCATGCCTTGTCGTTCGATGCGCCCACGCAGATGAACCTCACGTCGGGAAACTGCCGCGCCAGGTCGAGGAACAGTTCGGGCCGCTTGCGCCGGTCGAGCCGGCCGACGAAGCACACCGTGGGCCGTTCTGCCTTGCCAACCTGCGCAGGGATCTCGATCGGGGTCGGCAGGAACGTCGGCAGCGTGCGCAACCCGTACATCGACGTCGCCTTCGGGATCAGACACTTCGCCGCCGTGAACACGGCGTCGGCGCGCTGCACGCCCCATCGCACCATGGGCCCATTCTCGTAGACATAGTTCGCGACGACGCGCAGGCGGCTGCGGGACGGCAGCGCAAACTCGGTCTTCCAGTCTTCCCAGTCGCGCGGATCGCGGCAGGTGACGACGTGCAGGCGGTCGGGCAGTGCCCGCTCGGCGAGCCAGGTGCCAAACGAAGGCTCGCAGGAATGGTAGATCTGCGCGTCCGCCTGCTTCAGCAGCCCGACCTGGCCGAGCAGATGGCGCGACGGAAACGACAGCACCGTCATGCCATCGAGCTGCTCCACCGGCGCCTGCCCCGCGCGGCGCGGCACCACGGCAAAAACCTCGTGGCCGCGCTCGGCGAGTTCGCGCCCGATCGTGCGCGTCGCGCGACCGAACCCGCCGTACTTGCCCCAGGCGAAGATCTCGACGCTGATCAGGCAGATTCTCATTTCTTCGCCCCGTCCAACCGGACGTATTGCAGCGGCGCGCAGGGATACACCGCCACCTTCACCGGACCCTCGCCGTGCCGCGCGCGCAGCACCGCGAGCACCTCGTCCCAGGTGCGATGCAGCCGCGCCGCCGAAAACCGCTTGGCCAGATCGGCTTCCGAGATGTGGGGGCACAGAAAATCGAAGTCGAGCGACTTGCGGCTCTGCGTGCGCCACAGGCTCGTCGCCAGGTGCCGCACCTGCTTGAAGATGTGCTGTACGCGCAGTGTCTTCAAGCGTACGGCGAGGCGCCCGACCAGCGACAGTTCCGTCGGCTTGAGACGGTGGGCACCGGGACCGTGCGAGCCGTCGGCGATGGCGACCTTCGACACGCCGGGACCGGCCGCCATCAGCGGCCACGTGCCCCAGGGTACGAACCAGAGACTGGCGTCCACCGGATACGCATTGGAGACGATGATCTGTGCATCGGCAACCGGGACCACCGCGAATTTCTCCGTCGCCACGCGCGCACCTTCACGGTGCGCGAGCACGCGGTCGCCCGCGAACAGGCCCGCCACGCGCCGCTGGTGATCGAGAATCACGTTGACGATGAAGTTCAGGCCGAGCCGGCCGGTGATGACGTCGAGCTCGCGCCGGAAGTCGTTGTCGATCGAGTCGCCACGGGCCCTCGCACCCTTGAGCAGGTCGTGCAGGTAACGCGCGCTCTGGGTTCCGGCGACGCCGGGCACGAGGATCTTCGAGCCGCCGGAGAAGCCCGCGCCGTCGTGCGGCATGATGCCGCCGATGCCAATCTTCAGGTCGGCTTCCATCACCGTGCGGTTGACGAACAGCGGGATTCCGGACGGCGACTTGCCGCAGGCGACGACGTCGCCGTCGGGATCGTGCAGTTCCCAGGCGACGCGGGCGGCTGCGGCCACGCCCACTTTCAGCAGGTTGTGCTCTTCGGGCGCCGGCTCGTGCCCGCCCGCGGCGATGACCACGCGCACCTGTGACAGCGACAGGCCGCCGGCCTCGAGTTCGTCGAGCACCAGCGGCAGCAACTCGGCCGTCGGCGTCGGACGCGAAATGTCATCGATGATGATGACGGCTTTCCGGCTGCGCCGGGCCAGCTCGGCAAGCGGCGGCGAACCGATCGGCGCCCGCACGCGCGCGCGCATCTGCTCGACGTCGAGCGCCGGACCGGCGCTGGCACCCACGACCTGCACGTCCCACGCATCCGGAAACGTGAGCTTCAGCTGGCGGTCGCCATTCCAGGCACCGCTGAAAATCTCGACCGTCTTCATCCTGACCCACTGCTGGAAGGCTTGCCGCCGGACACTCTGACGAGTGTTTCGACGCGCTGCAAGAGTTGCCGCTGCATGCGCCCCTCGCGCCGGCCTGCCAGCCCGGTTGCCACGGGCAGCTCCCAGCGCGCCAGTTCCGCGGCGATCCCCGGCCGGAGCTGCAGGTATCGCCGCAGGTACGTCCGCCAGAAGATCGCACGGCCACCTTCGAGTGCGATGCGCGCGACGAGGCTCTTCGGCTGCTCGCCGAAGCGCAGTTGCAGCAGGGCGTTGGCCACGTCGCCGAGCGGATTACCACGCGTCGCCAGCATCCAGTCGATGAGCGCCGCGCCGTCGTCGTAGACAATGACGTTCAGCATGTGGATGTCGTTGTGGCAGACGCGGTCGTCGTCGGGCAACTGCTCGAGTGTGGCGAGCGCGAGCCGACGCGACGCCAGCGGCACGCAACGCGCGCTCTCGATCTCATCAGTGATGCGTTCACGCTGTGACGGCAGTTCGCCCGAGCGGCAAGCATGCAACTCGTCGTGCAGTTCGGCCAGCTTGCGCGCCGCGCGCAGGATGAGCCAGGGCCGCGACCGGACTTCGCCGCTCAGCGTCCGACCGGTGCGCAGACCGCTGAACACGATGCCGGGGCGGCCGTCGATTTCGACCAGCTCGTCAGCGCGTGGCGCCACGACGCCGGCATGCTGCAACATGGCCGAGAAGCCGGCCTCCGTCGGCGCCAGCGAGGCGAATTCGGGCACGAACAGCTTGAGGATCCTGCCGTCCGGCAGTTCGAAGACCTCGCTCTTGTGTCCCTGGCCGATCTTCCTCATTCCGCGGCGCTCCGTCGTGGATCGGGGCGCGATCCCAGCGCGACGTTCCTGAGTTCCAGGAGCCCGCCCAGGCTGTTGCTCAACAGGCTGATGATGAACATCAGGAATGCGATCGCGACAGCCTGCGACGCCGGCACGGCATAGGACTGCAGCAGGATGACGAGACTGCCTTCACGCAGGCCGATGCCCGAAAGGGAGATCGGCAGCATCATGATCGCCTGCAGCACGACGCGTACCCAGGCGATCGTCATCCAGGAGAGATCCACGCCAACCGCCTTGGCCACGAGCCAGAAGCTGGCGATCCCAAGCACGTGACGGACCAGCGAAATGGCCGAGATTGTCCAGACCATATTGCCGAAGCGGTGATAGCTGCTGGCGGTCGAATTCGCGATTTCCTTCAGCTTGTCGACGAGTCGGCCACGGAGCCGCGCGAACAGCGGCGACCGCAACAGCCACCTGGCATGCGCCGTCACGACCGGGCTCGACAGCACGAAATGCAGCACCATCAGCGCGATGGCCGCCCCGATCATGACGAACCCGATCCAGCGCCCGGCACCCGTCGGCAGGTCGATCGCCCAGAAGGTGACACCGAGCAGCAGCAGCGCGATCATGTTGACGACCCGCGTCAGCACGAGCGCCGCCATGACCTCGCCCCACTGATTCGTGGGCCCGGCGAGCCGGTAGAGCTTGACGGCCGAGGCCATCAACTCGCTCGGCAGAAACTGACCGTAAAAGCGGGTGATCATCTTGGTCTCGAAGACGTCCCAGGCGGTCACCGGCACCCGGGCGCGACGCAGCAGCAGCCAGAGCTGGATGCCTTCGAGGTAGGCGATGACCTGCGTCAGCACGAAGCTGCCCGCGGCGTGCCAGACGTTGGCGTTGCGCAGCGCGACGACGACGTCGCCGAGGGGAATGAACCAGAAGATGCCGACGACGAGCGCGGCCGAGCCCAGCACCCGGAGGGTGCGCTTTTGCCATTTGCCGAGTTTCAGGACCGTGGCCTCGTCACTTGCGCAGGGGAATGCCTGCCACGATGTCGGAATAGAGGCCACTCAGCGTGCGTGCCAGCGTCGGGTAGCTGAGCCTGGCCTCGCACAGCGCCCGCGCCTGTCGACCGAGTTGCCCGAGACGGCCGGCATCCGCCAGCAGCCATTGCAGGGCCTCTGCCAGTCGGTGCTCGTCACGGGCCGGCACGAGGCGGCCGTGCACGCCGTCGCGGACGATGTCGGCAATGCCCTCGCCTTCACAGGCGATCACGGGCTTGTCGAACTGCATGACCTCGCCGTATACGGTGCCGCTGGCCTCGCCCCACGAAGCGAGCGAGAAAACGTCGCACCAGGACATGGCTGCCAGCACCTCGGCATGCGGCCGCTTGCCGAGCAACTCGACGGTGTGTTCGAGACCGAGGCTGCGGACGAGTTCCGTCAACGCGCCGCGCTCGGGGCCGTCGCCGATGATGCGACAGACGGCATCGGGCTCGACCTGGCGCAGTTGCGCCATTGCCTTGACGAGACAGGCGTGCCCCTTGCGCTCGGAGAGCGTGCCGACGGACAGGATGACTTTCTTGCCGGCGTACTGCGCGGGCCGTGCCCGGCGCGAGGCATCGGTCAGGGTGGGGTCGCACCCCGGCTGCTGCAGGACGCGCACGTCGCGGGCGGCCGGCTCGAGTTCGCGCAGCTCCGCCGCCATGGCGTCGTTCTCGGTCAACACCAGGTCCGACGCGCGCAGGATGCGGCGATAGAGCTCGCGGCGGGCAGGGTTCGCCTTGGCGTACGCCAGCCTCTGCACGCTGCGTTCGTGCGTGACCAGCCCGACCCCGTAGCGCTCCTTCAGACGCATGCCCAGATAGCCGCAGGGGAACATGAAGTTGGCGTGCACGACCTCGAACGGGTGGCTCTGCATGACCTGCGCCACCGCGCGGGCGAACCACGGCCACACGACGCGGGTGTCGAGGAACGGCACCTTGTTGTAGAGGACGTTGTTGATCCAGCGCTTCGGATAATGCGGGCAGCGTGGGTAGAAGATTTCGACGCCGCGCACGGCGTGCCGCGATGGTACGCGCGCCCAGTTCCGGAGCTCCTGATTGAAAGCCAGCGGACCCGGAATCCATGGCGTTGGCGCAATCGCGATGGTCGGCAGGCCTGCCTTCTGCAGCGCCGCCGCCGCCTCGAGCGCCCACGTTCCCGTGGTCATGTCGTGCGGCCGCGGGAAATAGTCGCTGAGCCAGGCCGCGCGACGCAGTTGCCTCGCACTCATGACGCTGCAGTCCCCGGCCTGCGTCTCGCCAGCCCGCGGAATCTCGCGTACACGACCATGCCCACGGTCAGCGCGACGAGCGGCACCGGCGCCACGATCGCGTGCAGGAACGGCTCGCGCAGCCCCGGCGCGATCGCGACCAGGCCGAGATAGAGCACGTAGAGCACGCCGCAGATCAGCGCGAACTTGGACGCGAAACGCGCGGTCGCCGAAAAGATCGCGACGGACGAACGACGCGCCAGGCGTTCCTTCTCGGCATCGCCGAGATCGGCGCGAGAGAGCTGGCCGAAGGCCCCACGTGAGATGACCAGAATCGCCGCGGCGTCATCGAGCAACCGCAAGCGCACGAAAAGCTCGAAAAACACCACGGCGCAGCCGAAGAGTGCCAGGTACACGATCACGGCAAGCCCCCGTCGCGTCAGTCGCCTTGTTTGCGACGGTTCAGCAGGCGCTTGATCGGATACCAGAACACGCCGAGGACGGCCAGCACGACCGCCATGATCGCGCCGAAGATCGCACCGAGCACGCCCACGCCGGCCCCGGGACCGATATAGGCCTCCGCGTTCACGGCGGCGAGCATCAGGGCGACGCCGAGCAGCGCGTTGAAATTCATGCATATACCTCACGGACCAGGCCGGCGGCAGGCCGGCGTTGTCTTGAAATAGTCGTCCGGCAGCCAGACCGCGTTCTCGACATGGTCATTGTAGCCGGAGGCCTGCACCGAGACGTTGTTGAATTCCATGACGTAGCGGCCATCCACCGTGGCTTCGAAGATCCGGCCCTCGTCGGGGACGACGACCAGCACGTTGCCGTTCGGCAGACGCTGGTGGGTGCCCATGTACGGCGAGTAGAAGCGGGCTTCGCCGCCGTACATCGGGTTGGCAACCTCACCGGTCGACGGCTGCACGTACAGGATCTCGGAGCGGCCGCGGCCGAGGTTGTTGTCGTAGACGGAAATCCGGCCATCCGCGTCGAAGTCCGGGTCGTGCTGGCTGAACCAGGGGCCGCTGCGCGACCACTTCACGTGGTAGTCGCTGCCGTCGAGCACGGCCACGAGGTTGGCCTCGCGGACGCTGACCAGCAGATCGCCCGCGGCAAACTCCGGGAACGCCGGCGCCATTTCGGCGCGCAGAACCTCCACGTCGTTCGGATGGAAGATGTCCTGCCCGCCCCCGTCGTGGCCCCCTTTGCCGGGCTTGTCGAATGCGTGGTCCGGCCTGACGCGGAAGACCAGCGACTGCGATCCGGCCTTGCGGATCACGTCCTCGACGAGGCCGATCTCGCGCAGCGTCCTGCCCGATTCCGCGTCCAGGCTGGCGATGACCTGGTAGGGTCCGTAAGCGCCGCCCTTGCCACGCCATGTCCAGACCGAGCCGTCGTCCCCGAGCGCCACGGAATGATGATAGGCGCCGCGCACGCTCCAGGCGGGCTTGCCGCAGGCGTCGAACCGAGCCATCCAGTCGCCCTTGTCGAAATTGACGACCAGCGAGCCGTCTGCGAGCACGACGACCCCGTGCGGGTTGACCTCGTCCTGGCCCGACCATTTCGGGTCGAGTGCGCCATAGTCGAGCGGCCAGGTATGGACGAGCTCGCCGCCGCGAAACAACCAGGCCTCGTATCCGCCGCTGCGGGAATTGAAGCCGACGAACACGTACTGGCCGCCCGCCAGCGCCCCGGCGTCGTGCACGACGTAGCGCTGGGACGGACGGCCGGCGACGCGTCGAACCAGTCGCCCCTCGGGCACGACCGCGCCGAATTCCAGGTAGCTCTTCACAACCCTGCCGGCGGCACGCAGCGACTCATACGGCCACGCGCGGCTCGAGTGGACGAACCAGCCGCCGGCAAATGCGCCGAGGATCAGCAGGAACGCGAGCGATGCTATGGAGATTGTCTTCGCCCAGGTCTCAGACATGCGCGGTCACTGCAGTGCTTTTCATGCGAAATGAGTTCCCCAGGCCCATGGACGCGGCCCCGTGGACGCGATGGAGGGTTCAGGATAAAAAGGTCCGTGTCCACGGTAAGTGATGCGCGTCACCATACAGGACTTGCCCGCTGCCGGCGCGCTCCGCCGGAAACCGGTGCCCAGGTCCGGAGGCAGCAGGGCGATTCCCGGCCTCGAGGGCACTCGCCCCCGGGCAGCCGACAGCGCCACCTTAGCCGGTGCCCGGCAGTTCTTGATCTGCGTCGCAATTTCGGGGTTCCAGCCGCGTTATCATCCGCCGGCAAGACCGCTGCCAACGATGTCCCCCGGACCCCGGGGCGAGCCTGGGTGCACGGATGACTGACGGACCGGACATTTCCCTCATCGTTCCCTTCTATAACGAAGAGGACAACATCCGCCGGATGCACGCGGCCATGGTCGAGGCGATCCAGCCGCTCGGACGCTCCTTCGAGATGGTGCTCGTCAACGACGGCAGCCGCGACCGAACCCTGGAACTCGCGATCGACATCGCCCGCGCCGATCCCCGGGTGCGCGTGGTCAACTTCCGGCGCAACTACGGCCAGACGCCCGCCATGGCAGCCGGCATCGAGCAGGCCCGGGGGCGCGTGCTGATCACGATGGACGGCGACCTGCAGAACGACCCGCGCGACATCGAGCAGTTCTTGCAGAAGATCGAGGAAGGCTACGACATCGTGGTCGGCTGGCGCTTCAACCGGCAGGACAAGCTGGTCTCGCGCAAGATCCCGTCCCGCATCGCCAACTGGCTGATCGGCAAGGTCACGGGCGTGCCGATCAAGGACAACGGCTGCTCGCTCAAGGCGTATCGCGCTGCGCTGATCAAGGAAATCCCCCTGTACTCGGAAATGCACCGTTTCATTCCGGCCATGGCGTCCATCGCCGGTCCACGCATTGCGGAAATCAAGGTGCGGCATCACGCCCGGCAGTTCGGCGAGTCCAAGTACGGCATCTCCCGCGTCTACAAGGTGCTGCTCGACCTGCTGGTCATCAAGACGGTGGCCACCTTCACGGCGCGGCCGCTGCAATGGTTCACGCTGCTCGCGGCGCCGATGCTCCTGCTCGGCAGCATCGCGCTGGTGCATTCGCTGTGGTCGCTGCTCGGCCCGAAACCTGAACTGCCGCTGCCCGTCGCGGGCACCGGCGCCATACTGCTGATGGGTGCGCTCATCCTGATCCTGGGAGGCATATTGGGCGAACTGGTCTACAAACTCGGCGATGTCCGCGAAAAGGACTTCTCGCGCCTGACGGTCAAGATCTGGCGCACGGACGGTCGGCTCCAGCGGCCGCTGGAGAACAGCCATGGATGAGCGGACGAACGTCGAGATCTCTGTCATCGTCCCCGTCGAAGGCCGCCGCGCCCCGCCGAGGGAGATATTCGCTGAATACACGGCCGGGCTCGATGCCCTGCGCCGGCCGTACGAAGTCATCTTCGTCCTCGACGGCCCGTGTGAGGACTTCGCCGCCGGCCTGCGCGAGTTGCTGGCGCAGGGCGCGAGATTCAAGGTCGTCGCGCTGACACGTTCGTTCGGCGAATCGACGGCGCTGATGGCGGGCTTCGAGCACGCCGTCGGCGACACCATCGTCACCCTGCCCGCCTATCACCAGATCGAAGGCGGCGAAGTGGCCCGGCTCGTCAACGCGCTGCGCGACTGCGACCTGGTCATCGGCCGCCGCTGGCCGCGCGCCGGCGGGGTCCTCGAACGGTTCCGCCGCTGGTTGTTCCACGGGTTGCTCGAGTTCGTCACGAGCCTCGGTTATCACGACCTCGGCTGCGGCGCGCGCGCGTTCGACCGGCGCGTGCTGGAGGAAATCCAGCTCTACGGCGACCAGCACCGGTTCCTGGCCGTGCTGGCCGACCGCCTGGGCTTCAAGGTCCGCGAAGTCGACGTGCGGCAGTCGCCCAAGGACAAGTTCCTCGGCACGTACGGCGTGCGCTCCTACGCGCGCAGCTTTCTGGACATTTTCACCATCTTTTTCCTGGTGCGGTTCACCAAGCGCCCGCTCCGGTTCTTCGGCATGGTTGGCGTGGCGACGTTCCTCGTCGGCGCCGTGCTGGTGGCCTGGCTGGTGATCGAGCGGCTGTTCCTCGGCCAGCCGCTGGCCGACCGGCCGGCGCTGCTGCTGTCGACGCTGCTGGTCGTGCTGGGCTTCCAGTTGTTCGCGCTCGGCCTGCTGGGCGAGCTGGTCATCTTCACGCATGCCAGGCACATCAAGGACTACCAGATCGACTCGGTGCTGCATTTCCCCCAGCCGGCCGAGGCGCAGACGACCGAGGCGATCCACTCATGAAGCACGACGACCAGAGCTTTGGCACCTTCCTGCACGTCCTGAGGCGTCATGCCCGGGTGGCCCTGCTCGCGGCATTCGCCGTGCTCTTCGTCATGACCTGCGTCGTCTTCGCGATGCCGGCAATCTACGAATCGTCGGCGTCGCTGCAGATCGTGCAGCCGGAGGTCGCTCCTGACACGCTGGGCGCCACCACGTCGCGAGAGTACGTCGAACAGCGCCTGCAGCGGGCGCGCCAGCGGGTGCTCACGCTCGCCAACTTCGAGAAGCTCGCCGGGCACTACGCGCTCCTGGACGAGGAAGGCAAGGACATTCCGCGGGAAGAAGCCTTCGCGAGCTTCACCAGCAACGTCGTCGTGACACCCAAGGTCACCGGCGTCATCGACCCCCGGTCGATGCGTGCCGGCGACCTCGCCTACGGCTTCGACGTGGGCTTCCGTCACGAAGACCCGGAAGTCGCGCGCGACGTCGCGAACGAACTCGCCCGCCTGTTCATAAAGGCGAGTTCTGACCAGACCAAGGCGGACACGCAGCGCGCCATCGGCTTCCTGGGTACCCAGGCCGACCGGCTCGAGGTCGACCTGCGCAATCGGGAAGCGCGGCTCGCCGAATTCCGTCGTGCCTACGGCGCAGGCCTGCCCGAGAACATCGAAGCGAACCGTGGGCGCGTGCGCGACCTCGAACGCGATCTGGCGCGTGTCGACGACGACCTTCGCGATGCCCGCGCCCGCAAGGACCTGCTGGATACACAACTGCGCGACACGCCGGCGCTGCGCCCCGTGCTCGACGCGACCGGCCAGCCCGTGGTCCGTGGCGAGGACCGGCTGGCCGCCGCCCAGCAGGAGCTCGTCGCGGCGCTCGCGAAATACAGCGAGGATCACCCCGACGTGCGGCGGCTGCGCCGTGAGATCGAAACGCTGAGCGCCGGCATGCCGAGCGGCGCGGCCAGCGTGCCGAACAACCCGGTATACGTTCAGCTGCAGCTGCAGATCAGCGCCGCAGATGCAACCATCCGCGACCTGACTTCACGCCGCTACGACATCTCGAACCAGATCAGCCAGGTGCAGGGCGCCATCTACCAGTCGCCAACCTACGAAAAGCAGTACGCCGACCTGGTTCGCGACTACGAACTCGTGAAGACGCAATATGAGCAGATGCGCGCCAAGCAGGGCGCCGCCGAAATCACGCAAAAGGCCGCGGGCGCCGACGCCGCGGAGACCTACGTGCTGATCGACAGTGCCATCCTGCCCGACACGCCGGTCGAGCCGGACCGCGTCTCGCTGATGTTCCTGGCGGCGGTGCTCGCCATCGCAGCAGGGCTCGCCGCGGCCACCATCCGCAATTCGATGGACACCACGATCCGGAGCAATTCCGACGTCGCGGCCCTGCTCGGTACACCGCCACTCGGCAACGTGCCGGACATGCTCAGTGCCAGTGAGCGGCGCCGGAGGCAGTTCGGCAACCTCGCGGTCGCGGCCGGTTGCGTCGCCGCGCTGGGGATCGTGGTGCTGCTGCTGCGCTGAGTCCGCGACAAGTGTGATCCAGTCCACGGAAGCCGGGGTCCCGCCCCGGTAACTTCCCTTTCGAGAGGCCGTTTCTGGGCTCGGTCCCAGTGGCCGCGGAGCGCCGAATGCGACGACAAGTGATCCGCAACGTGAGCGAATGGCGCGCGTTGCGGACGGAGTGGGACGGGCTTCTCGCCGGAAGCCGGGGCAACCAGCTCTTCTTGACCTGGGAATGGCTCAACTCCTGGCTCAGCGTGCATCCCGAAGTCGACGAACTGCTCGTCGTCTGCGTACGCGACGACCAAGGCCGGCTCGCGGGTGTTGCCCCCTGCTACAAGGCCGACTACCGGCTTTTCGGAGTCGTGCCGTATCGGGCGTTGCGACTCATCGGGGACGTGGACTCCGGTGCCGAGTACCAGATGTGGGTGGTGCGCTCCGACGACGAGGACGTGGTGTGCGGCGAGATCGCCCGCGAGCTGCGCGCCTTGCGCTCCGAGTGGGATTTCCTCTGGATGCCGAACGTCGGCACGTGGTCCGGCGCGCAGGCGGCAGCGGTACGAGCGCTCGCCGGCCGCCAGCTCGCCGTACGCACGCGACCGCAGGACTTTTCGTCGATCCCGCTGCCGTCGGACTTCGACAGCTACCTCGCGCGGATGAAGCCGGACCATCGCCGCCAGATGCGGAGCAAGACCCGCAGGATCCTGGAGAAGCCCGGCGTGACGGTACGCAAGGTCACGACGCGCGAGGAACTCGGGCCGGCGCTGCAGGCGCTCTACCGGTTGCACGGCAAGCGTTGGCGCTCGGTCGGCATCGACGGCGTCTTCGACCGCAATCCTCGCGAGCGGGCGTTCTACGAGCGCTTCGTGCCCGAGGCCCTGGCCCGCGGCTGGCTCGCAATGTTCGTCCTCTACGACGGCGCCGAGCCCAAGGCGGTGCAGATCGGCTATGCCTACAACGGCGTATTCCTGCAGTTGCAGGACGGTTTCGACCCGGACTGTCCGAACGTCGGCAATGCGTTGCGCGTATGGGTCGTCCAGCACTGCATCGAGAGCGGTCTCGCCGAATACGACTTCCTCGGCGGGCATTCCGAGCACAAGCGTCGCTGGCAGGCGGTCGAGCGCGCGGGGGAAGACCTCATTTGCCTCGGCCGGAGCGTCCGTGGGTTCATCCTGCGGGCCGGCATCTGGCCGACCGGGCGCTATCTTCGCCCGGTGACCGGCACGGCCCTCCCGGTACATCACGTATCCCGGCTGGCCGAGGAATCATGACGCAGTCGATCCGGTGCGCCATCATGCGAGGCGGCACCAGCAAGGCCGTGGTCTTCGCCGAGCAGGACCTGCCTCGGGACGCCGCCAGTCGCGATCGCCTGATCCTCGCGGCCTTCGGCAGCCCCGATCCGCGCCAGGTCGACGGCCTCGGCGGTGCCGACCCGCTCACGAGCAAGGTGGCGATCGTCGCGCGATCCACCCACGACGGAACCGATGTGGACTACACGTTCGGGCAGGTCGGCATCGGCTCATCCATCGTGAATTACGCCTTCAGTTGCGGCAACACGGCGGCCGCGGTCGCCCTGTACGCCGCCGAGGAACGGCTGGTCGACGCCATCGACGGCGCCGGCACGGTCCGCGTCCATTGCACGAACAATCGCAAGCGCATCTCCGCACGGGTGGCGACCGACGCCACGCCCACCGGCACCCGGGTCCGTCTCGAATTCCATGAACCGGCGGGCGGCGACACCGGGGCGCTGCTTCCTTCAGGATCTGCCGTCGACGAGATCCGTACCGCAAGCGGCAGGCCGGTGCGGTTCTCGCTCGTCGATTGCGGCAACACCTACGCGATCTTTCCGGCCGCCACCTGGTCGCTCACGGGCGGTGAGAGCCCCGCCGAGCTCGATGGCAACCCTGCGTTCCGACGCGACATCGAGGCGTTGCGCGAGGCCATTGCCGCCCGGCACCTGGGTGGCGCGCCACGACAGGGCCAGCCTGGGCGAGCCGCCACCGGCCTCAAGATCGCGATCGTCGGTCGGCCGACGGTCGACGCCGGCCAAGCGTCGGGTGCGCCCCATGTTGAAACCGGGGATGTCGTCGCACGCATCATCAATCCGGAGTGTGTGCACAAGACCTTTGCCGTGACCGGGGCGATGAATCTCGCTGCGGCCGCGGGCGTTCCGGGCAGCGTCGTCGCCGACCTGCTCGACCGACGGCTGGCGGCCGACCGCGAGACGTTCAAGATCCGCCATCCGCGGGGGCTCATCGCGGCCGAAGTCGTCTTCGGCGACGGCCCCGACCGATCGGGCATCCGATCGATCCTGATCGACAGGACGGCCCGCCGCATCATGGACGGCTTCGTCCACGTCCCGACCGAAGACAAGGAGCGGGTCCTGTGAGCAGCCCCTCGAATCGCGGCACGGCGTTCATCATCACACACGAACCGGATCCGAACCGGAAGCTGAGCAGCACGAGCCTCATCGCGCTGGCGCTCACGCGGTCACTCGGACGCCATGGTGTGCGGGTCGTGCGGCTGCACCCCAACGCCCTCGACCATAGCCTGTGTTCCCGGTACGTCAGCGAGGTCGCCCACTGTCCGGACATGTACCAGTCCGGGTCGGGGCTCGTCGACTGGCTGGTCGCCCTCGCCGACCGCTTCGCAGGGCCCAGGGTGCTGATCCCGGCGAGCGACGACTGCGCGGAGTTCCTCGGCGCGAATCGCGCCCGCCTCGAGACGCGCTACGCGCTGTGCGCCGCTCCCGAAGCGGTGATGGAGACGCTCGTCAACAAGCGTCGCCAGTACGAGGCCGCGCAGCGGCTCGGCATCCCGATCCCGGAGACGTACTTTCCGTCCAGCCGGGACGAGGTCGAAACGCTGGCCGCGACGATCAGCAACTACCCGTACATCATCAAGCCGCTGGTGGCGCACACCTGGCGGCTGGCATCGATGCAGCGCGTGTCGCAGGGCCGGAAGGCGATCACCGTGCGCACGCCGCAGGATCTGCTGGAGGCGCATGCGAGCATGGGCGCGGACTTCCGCGACATCATGCTGCAGGAGGTCATCGGCGGACGCGACGAGCAGCTCTTCACCTTCCTCGCGTACTTCCGCCAGGACGCCACCCCGCTCGCCTATTGCGTGCGGCGGAAGATCCGGCAATTGCCCGTGGACTTCGGCTACTGCACGATGACCGTGTCGTGCCACGATGACCGCGTCGTGGACCAGTCGATCCGCTTGCTGCAGGGCATCGGCTTCACGGGCATCGGCGGTGTCGAGTACAAGTACGATGCCGCCACCGGGCAGTACAAGCTGATCGAGATCAATCCGCGTCCGGTCAATACGATCGGGCTGGCGCCGGCCTGCGGCGTCGACCTGCCCTGGATCGCGTATCGGGACCTGGTGGGCGAAGCCGTCGAGCCGGTCACCACCTGGCAGGACGGTGTTACCTGGTACCGCGCGTGGGCGGATCTGCTCGCGGTCAGGCGGCTGAAGAGGCAAGGCGGGCCCACCGAGCTGGACTGGCTGCGCTCGCTGCGCGGTCCGCGCACCGAAGCGACCTTTGCGCGCGACGACTGGCGCCCCGCCTGGCATCACTATCGCCAGACGATTCAGGAGCACCGGTCGTCGCGGCGGGAGCCCGCTGCGGAACAGCGCGTGCCTGGGCCGGGAGTGGCCGGCGCCTGCGTCGACGCAGATCCCCGGCAAGCCTGAGGTACCGGAACGGCCCGACCCCCAGGCGGGTTACGGAGCCCAGCCATCGCATCCTGAGCTTTCGCACGCGAGTGAGCGTAGCCAGGTTGTCGAACGCAAGACAGGCCACCGCCGAGTTCCTGCCGCGCTCCAGCGGGTACTGCATCCAGAAGAGGTAGTGCCCGCCGCCTGAGGCCCGCGCGCCATCCGTGATGGCGCGCAGTGGTTCGGAAACGTTCGAAGGCGGCCGCGACGCTCACCGGCGGCCTTCCCGGCAGGCTTTCACGACATCTTCAGGCCAGGGCCTCGACCGGCAACGGCGGCGGTCTGTGCATCCGCATCAGCCCCGGAAACATGGCCTTGGCCTTGAGGATCTTGAGGGTTCTGGCAGACTCGCGCGGCACCTGGAACCGGTCCGCGGGCGGCACGGCGCCGATGCCGGTGTTGAACGTGAACGCCAGCTCGTACCCCGCTTCGCGGGCCAGGCGCACGCTGTCGGCATTGATGTGCTGCGGCCCGCCCACCGGGTAAGCAAACGACCGGACGCGACTCCCCAGAATCGTCTCGAGCTGCCGGCCCGATTCGCGGATCTCGTGCGCCTGGGTTGCCGCATCGAGCGTCGCCAGTACGCGATGTGTCAGCGAATGCGCTCCGATGGCGTGCCCCGCGGCATGCAGCGCGCGAACGTCGCCCCATGACATCAGCTCGGCGTCCTGTTCCTCCGGCGTCGCGATCGCAACCTCGCAGGCCGCGGCGACCTTCTCCAGCAGTGTGTTCGTCCGCTCTTGGTGTTCGAGCTTGAACCGGTTCAGAAGACTCTGCAGCGACGTAGCGAAGCCCCGTTCGAGGTCGTAGGACTGGCCATCGATGACGAGACGCTTCTTAGTCGTCCGCTTCAGAAGATTGGCCACGAGGTCCCACCAGCCGAGGCGCCGCGATTCGATCATCTGGACAGGAATGAAGAAGATCCCCCGGATGCCCAGGGCATCGAGCACAGGCTGGACCCGTCTGATGCAATCGACATACCCATCGTCGAACGTGATCGCAGTATGCAACCGCCGCTGCGGAGCGACCGCCCCGGTCGCAAGCCGGATGAGTCCCGCTTCGTCGAGCACCTCGGTTTCCTTCCTGAGCCACTCCATCTGCTCCTGGAAGGTGACGACATCCGTGTCGAAAACCCCGTCGTCGAATTGGCTGCGCCAACCCGGCATCGCCGGGCGCAAGCGGTGGTAGTTCAGTACCAGCAGCAGGGCACGCCCCGGCATACCGAAACCGCGAATGCCCAGCGACATCGCAAGCTCGGCGAGTTGCAGCCGCGTCACCATGCCCTCTTCCCCTGCAATGCCCCGTCCATAGGTTGCGGCCCGTCTCCTTCAGCCGTCATTCGACTCGTGCAGACGCTGCCGCTGAAGACCGTACAGCCGGTCGTACAGTGGCTGGCAGAGCGCGAGTGTCTCGGGCGACAAATGGGATTGCTCACGGCCAACCGACTGGGCGTGCACCGTATCGACCATTGCGTCCTCGAACGGGGCACCCAGGAAGCCACACACGCTCTGCATCGTCTCTCTTGGCCGTGTAGCGAGGTCTTCGTATGCGAGGGGGAGGACGTTCGGATCGTCCTGCAGGCCCATCGAGAAGTAGAGCGAGTTGCGCAGGTACCAGAACAGCGCCGACGCGGTGTGCGGCGACATCGTCGAGTAGTCGAACGTCCGGATGAACGCGAGATCGGCGCCCGTGAGCCCCTGCGCCTGCCACCGTTCGAGCCCTTCGCCACGGGACAGCCCGGCCAGGATCTGGAGATTGTGATCGCCAAACTTGGCGACCGAGGAATTGACCCTGTCCTGGACCCTCCGGAAGGCCCAGATGGCCCTGGTGCCAGGAATCAGAGACAGGAAGTCACGCGCGCGATGAGAGTCGGTCAGTGGTTTGAACACCACGAATTCGTGCCGCGACGACCGAACCTTGTTCCGGATGTAATCATCATCCCTGATGCGGAACTTCACCATTGCTTCGGAGGATTCCCCGAGCACGTCGAAGCGCATCGAGCGATCGAGACACTCCAGCAGCAGCGTCGTGCCCGAGCGCTGCGCGCCCAGGATGAAGACGGCCTTCGCCTGCGGGGAATAGTCGTGCGTCAGCCGCCAAAGTGCCTTGCGCGCGGACAGGTAGTTCCGGTCGACGAAATTGCCGATTCTTGTCATGCCTCGATCCACTCTGCCGGCACCCCTGGATGCCGGAGCCTCCCTTGTACCGCACACACTCGCATCGTCGCGCCGCCGGCAAACCGAATCGGCCAGGCACTATGACCCGATGGGCACTGTGCCCACGTGACCGCCGTCACAGTTCTACCCGGACCCGCCGGCCGAGCCCCTCGTCGGACCACCTGTCGCGCGAACCGCACCCGGCATTCACCCGGCACTCACCCCGATTTCGGGCGAAAGAACGCCGATGGATGGATGCCGATCCGGACATGCACGATGCGCAACAGGAAGAGATTCCAGGTGATCAGCGTCGAGGCGGTCGCCAGTGCCGAGCCCGTTGCCCCCCACAACGGCGTCAGCGTGAAGTTCAGGACCAGATTCAATGACGCCGCGATCATCAGGCCTTTCATGGTGTCGCGCTCGTGTCCCGTCATGTTCAGCAACGAGGCGACGGACCCGGCCGTCGCGCTGACCAGCTGGCCGACGCAGAGTATGACGAGCGGCACGAACGCACTCGCGTATTCGATGCCGTAAACCCTGTCGAGGAAGACCTTGCCGAACAGCAGGATGGCCGCCACGATGACGAGCGTGATCAACAGGATGCCGCGCGAACTCCGGGTGACCATCTGCTGCAGGCGCCGCTTGTCGCCGGTCGCATACAGATGCGCAATGTGAGGCCCCTGCACGGAATTGACGATGCTGAGCCCAAAGGTGACGAGCGCGGCGATCTGGCAGGCCACCCGGTAGAAACCGATCTCGTGATCCGCGCGGAACAGGCCCAGGACGAAGATGTCCGTTCGCCCATTGATCAGTTGCATCGCCGCGGTCAAACCGAAAGGCACGCTGCTCTTGAGCCAGAATGCCGTCTTGTATGCAGGCACGGCCAGCAGGAGTTCCGGCGGGCGATGACGCAGGAACAGGATCAGCCCGCACACGAACGCGGCCGCGGTGGCCGCCACCTGCAGGCCCATCACCTGGGCCGGTGTCATGGGCCCGCTGGCGGCAGCGGCGACCACGACGATCAGAATCAGGAACGCGAGCGGTCGAACGATCTGCTCCGGAAACTGCGCGAGCAGCACCTTGCGCAGGCCCCGCAGCATGCTGGACCGAAGCGCGTTCAGCGAGACGATCGGCACGAGCAGCAGCCCCACCCACATGGTTCCGAGCCGTGCGGGGCCGACGCGGTCGCCCCACACCCACAGCGCCGCCGCCCCGATGGCGGTCAGCACCACCGTGAACAGGCCGGTCGCCTGATGTGCACGGCGGATGAGGCCGCGCATGTGGCCCCAGTCCTTGCGTGCGTTCGTGACGGCGACTTCGCGCGTCATCAGTGCCGGCATGCCGAGTTCCGACGGAATCACCAGCAATGCCACCAGCGCCATCACGTACGAGTAGACGCCGTAGCCACCGGGGCCGAGCCCCCTGGCCAGCGCAATCGAGACCAGAAAGCCGATGCCGGTGAAGGCCACTTTCAACCCGGCGGTGCCGGCGGCCGCCTTGAGCAGCGAGGCGCCGAGATTGCCCTCCCGCGCAAGCCGCGCGTCGAGCTTCTCGACGAGTTGCCTGGGGCTGATCATGCGCTTCCGTACTGGGCAGCGTACTGGGCCGCAATGGCGTCCCAATTGAACTGGGTCGCGACGTAACGACGTGCCTTCTGGCCCACTGCCGTGACCTCGTCCGGACGCTCGAGCAGGTCGCGCAGCACTTTCGCGAGACTCGAGACGTTGCCCACCTCGAACCAGACACCGTGCGCCATGGCCATCTGCTCGGCGACGGTGGTTGGAAGAGCGGCCGCCGCGCCCTCGCTGCCCAGCCAGTCGCCGGCGGATGGCACGATCACTTCGAGGTTCTCCTCGATGTTGCTGCACAGGCAGCACTTGCCATAACTCATGGCTTCCAGCAGCACCAGCGCCATGCCTTCGATCGTCGACGGCAGCACGAAGCAGTACGCGCCACGATAGACGGCATCCTTCTCCGCACCGAACAACGGACCCGTGAAGACGATGCGGTCGTCGCCGGCGGCGAGCCGGTGCAGATGATCCGCATACGCCTGCGAATGTGACGGCGGGCCCACGATGACGAGCTTCTTGCGGGTATCCAGGCTCTTGAACGCCTCGATCAGCGTATGGCAACCCTTCTCGGGGACGAGACGACTCAGGAACAGGATGTACTCCCCAGGCACGAGGCCGAGGGCATCGACGCTCCATGTCACGTCGGCCGCGGGCAGAGTCACCCCGTTGGGGATGTACACGGTGTCGCAGCGATACCGCTTCGCGAAATGATGGCGCAAGGTCTGCGAAACGACGATCGTGCGCTGCGGGAACGTCGCGGACGCCCATGCCCCGAGCTTCAGGGCGAAGCGTGCGAGGAAACCCCACTTTTCACGCTTCCAGTCGAGCCCGTGCACGACGACGACGACCTTGCGGCCGAACAGCCTCGGGATGAAGGACAGCAGCGCCGGGCCGGTGGCATTGACGTGGACCACGTCGAAGCCCCGCAGGGCGCAGAGCACGGCGGCAACGGTGTTCGTGATCGCTTCGAGGTGTTTGGTATAGACCGCGGGCAGCGGCCGCAAACGGACGCCGCGGTAGGAGGTGGCCGCATCCTGCATGTACCGACGTCGGCAAAACACCGTGACGTCGTGCCCCAGCTCGACGAGCCGTGTGCTCAGCTCTTCCATGGCGGCTTCGACACCGCCGGCGGCCGCCTGGCCGATGGAACGCACGCCCAGGATCGCGATCTTCACGTTGCCTTC
>Ga0268298_10000165_pt1 | contig 82012 bp, 98 predicted proteins | sample WWTPWeurt_MetaG_FD_194462 | JGI IMG/M metagenome (GOLD analysis project Ga0268298, IMG submission 194462) | Activated sludge microbial communities from WWTP in Nijmegen, Gelderland, Netherland - WWTP Weurt | ecosystem: Engineered > WWTP > Aerobic digester > Activated sludge | place...
CCTCCAGGGGCCTTCCTGCCCCGTTTCCGGCCCGCCCTGGACCCTTCCTGGGCCCCTCTCGACCCTTCACTTGGCCCCCGATCCGCTCCGCCTCCCTCCGATCCGGGGCCTCCACCCCCTCCTCCACTCGAGCGCAAAGCGCATCAAACGCAAAAACGCTTTTGGACCGACGACGCCACCACGCCGCCGGCTATCCGCGGGCCCCGACCCGCTCCCCACCTCGCCGAAGATCAACCACCAGCTCCACCAGCCTGGCCCAGCTCCACCAGCCTGGCCCTCCCACAACGACTGAGGCCCCCGAAGGGGCCCCGCGCTGTATTTCGTGTGCTGGTGACAGGCATTACCAGTTCACAGTCTTGGCCTCGACGGCTTCGACGGCTTCTTTGGTGGCCCTGCGTAAAACTTCCATGGGCCCCTCGCTGGCCTTAACCTCGGCTTCAACCGAATGGGAATGGGCTTGACCATCCATGGTCCAGGTAAGTTCAACTTTGATCTGCGGCACGGCGTCTCCTTCGTTGCTGTTTCTGTGTGCTTGGAATTATTAGCGCATCATGCGCCAGAAGATCAGACTAGAGCACAGGTTCCGATTCCTATTGACCATCAGGCGTGAAGACTTCGGTCTCTTCAACGGATTCAGGAGTGGAGGTTGACCCAGAGCCTTCCCCTGCCGGAAACCCATCTGGCTCTATGTCTTTGCGCGGATCGGTCTGTGGTGCGCCCTTCCGTCCATTCATGGGTCCATCCAGAACGATTGTCAGTGGGGCTTCGGGTCGTCTCAATCGGTTACAGCATCGCCTGAAAGTGAAGGCTCAAATGGAAGTCGGAGAATGCAGGTTGGGCATGTCGGCTTCATGAGGTCACTCTGCTGGAACGCTGCCAGCGAAGGCCCTATCGTGTCGCCACATACGGTGCGATATGGCTTGGGCGCATTGACGGGAGCAAAGCCCCTTGTTTTAGCGACCGCACACCAAAGCTCTGGTTCCCGGAGGGATGTAATGCACTTCATTTTCGGAATCCTTTCCTGGCTAGAAGTCATGAGTTTAAGCGAGTCTCACTCGCCCACCCGTCGAAGCCTCTTCCTCGTCACGAACTCGATTGGGGAGTTGGTAACACCTTCACCGCTCGTGCAGCGGTCAACGCAGCATCCACACCACCATCGACAAACTGCGTCTCGATGTAGGTCGGCGTCACAGACCAATCGAGACTTCCATGCTCGAAATAAGCCCACATGAAATCCAGGAATCCAACAGGGACGGCGCGAACACCTGGCTTAGAGAGGCCCATGAAGGCGGAGAAGGCGCACAGAGTTGGTTCTTCTCCCACGCTGTTCTTGGGTTCGTCCTTATCAAACGGCCCCATCTGGATCAGGTTGTGCAGCACCATCCCGACACCAGGCTCCGGGATCTCCCCAAGAAGCAGGAGGCCACGGCACTCGGACTCTTCGGGGCTTCGCACATAGTCGATGTGCGGAATCGGGGATGGCCCCTCGAGCATCCGATGGATGGTGTCCTTTTTCTCCGCCAGGGCATCATCGGATGGCGAGACATCCACCCATGTCTTAGTCTCTGGCAGGAAGAATGTAGGGGTGTAGCTCGCATCACCCTTCTCGAACTTCGACGGCTCGTACTCGAAATCAACACCAAGCGTGTCGAAGAACGCTGCCCACCTGGCGTCCAGTTCAGTCTTGAAGGCGATGTCACGCTTGCGAACCAGCCGAATGCCCATGGGTCTCCTGCCCTGTGATTGACTGGATGGCTCAAGATCCAGACCAGGAGCAGGGTAACGCGGGCCCACTAGAGCGTGGCAATGGGCGGAAGGACCGCCATCTCGAGGAGGCCGTAGTTCACCACACGATTCCCGGCGTTGGTGAGGCGATCCGCCTCGATCTGCGTCAGGAAGCCCTGCGGGCAGGGGAGGCCATGCTTCGCAAGCGCCTCACCGATGGCGTCCACATGGGGGAGGGGCGTGAGCAGGTTGTCGAACAGATACTCATGGGCCTCCTCGTAGGCCTCCCAGAAGGCTTCCTGCTCGGCCTCGCCCATCTCCTCAAGGTTCTCAGGGCGGGGCAGCTCGCTCTCGATCATGCAGAAGACCTGCTGCAAGGGGCGATCCCAGCCCGCCAGGACCGAGATGAGTTTGCCGTCGCGCATGATGCGGAACCTGTGCTGACTCATGGGAGGAACCTCCTGTGCCACATGGCTTCGCTCATGTTCAAGGCCAGGTTTGGCTTCTTTACCTCGCCGAAGAGCCAGTGAGCTTGACGCTGCGGTGACGCCAGAGGAGTCCGAGATACCCAATGGAGTGGGCAAATTGGTCGAGCACGCGAAGGACGATGCCTCCGAGAACGACACCGAGGGCGATTTCACAGATGAGTTTGTAGTTCATGGTGTCCCCTTCGTTGCAGTGGAAACGAATGCGCTCATCGCCGAGCGATGAAGTCACCCGTCTTGACTCGCGCAGCTACGACCCCACTCGGGCTCTGATCTCGCCTTGGTTGGGTTCCGACGAACACGGGTTCGTCATCTTCAGGAACGATGACCCGAGTCGGCCCGACTTGGGCGGCAGGTCTCGCAGGCGCGGCCACCTCGCGCGGCCGTTCCCGAGGCTCAGAGGTCCGGCTGGAGGCCTGGCCGATCTTCTTCAGGGCATCGAGAATCGTCGGGTCGAGGGTCAGGACTGCTGAGACGGCAGGCGGCGGGGCCGGGGCGACGGCCGCGGCAGCAGCAGCAGGCTGGGCACGCTTGGTCCCAAGCCAGAAGGCACCGCCACCCACCAGGAAGAGCAAGCTCGCGGCAGCTCCTCCCATGAGGGCCGGGACAGCCCAGGTGCGAGCGGGGAGGGTTAGCGTCGGGGGATAGCTCTCTCCCTCCACGATCCGACCAGAGGTGTGGGCAATCGCTGGAACAGGAGGCTCACGGTAGAACTCGTCCAGCTCCTTCAGCGCCTCATGGACAGATTGGTAGGGTGCGATCTGGCCCAGCATTCGCTGGAGGACAAACCCAAGGGCAGGGTCCCAGCCACCAGGCGCGGTCTCGGCCCCCGTCTTGGCGAGGTAGAGCGCCACCTGGGGCGAAATGGAGTCAGGCATGGCGACGCCCGACAGCAGCTCGCAAGACATCAAACCGAGGCCTTCCATGCACCAGGCGGGGCTAGTGAAACCCCCGTCTTGGTCCGGGGAGACGATCTGGACGGAACCAGCCTGATCCATCCAGAGGGAGGTCGCCGGGACGACTGACCCGAACCGCACCACCGACAGGAACGACTCCCGCAGGATGTGGACCACCTCGGAAGGCTTGACCGCGACGCGGTTCTGGCGGGCCAAGGCTCCCCACACCCGGATCGGGCGGAACCCTTGGGGAGCTGCGGTTGTGTGCAGGGCGTACATGGGATTCGCTACTCCGGCAGGTCTCGGCCGCAGAAGCGGCAGACGATGGCAGCAGCCTTGATGTTCTCGGCACAGAACGGGCAGGCCTTGTGCTCGGCCTGGTCCTCCTCGCGCTCGGCCGTGGGCCGGGCGATCTGGGCCTGGGCCAGCTCGATGAGTTCCTGAATCCGAAGAGCATCAGCCTTGCTGTGTCCGTTGCTGCGAAGCGGGTCCGTGCCCCCGGTGCTCTCGATCAGGATGGACGCGAAGACCGGGCCCGCGGCGATATGCACCGAGGCGATCTTGGAGATGCTGATGTGCAGCTCTTCGGAGCCGAACATCGACTGTTTGTAGCGGGTCACGCCCGCCGGGGAGACCTCCAGGACGGCCGGGAACAGGCGGTTGTTCTTCGTCCACCGACTGGCCTGAAAACACTCTCGGGTGAAAGTCACTGACGCCCTCCATTGATCGCTCTCCGAAGATTACCGGAGCGATCTTTGCGTCTTTGCGCCCTTTTGCGCTTATGCGCTCAGAGCCACAGGGGGCGGGGCAGGGAGCAGGTCAGCCCGCAGCAGGATGTCGTGCAGCACCGCCCGCAGGGCCTCGGGAATCTGGTCCCCGGCCTCCTGCCAAGCCGCCTTCACCCGCTGGCGATCCTCTTTGCTCACATAGAAATTGGCATCGACCCAGCCCAGTTCGTAGGTGCCTCCAAGGAAGGAGTAGCACCACCGCTCCCCTTCCTGGCCGCTGCCCCAGGAAGACCCACCGGCCTCGAAGAACGGGCCCAGGGCCGCAAGCAGAATCCCTTCGCTTCGGCTGAATCCGTCACCCTCCTCGCCCCAGCTCACCAGGCAGAGGAACCCATCCAAGGCTTCCACCTCGAATTCCTCGTCCTCAAGGATCTCCTTCAGGAGTGCCACGGGGTCGGCTTCACCGGCCTCCACGGCTGCGATCTTGGTCTTCAGCTCGGCGTAGAAGGCCCCATTGAACTGTTCCACGGGGTCATTCTCCCAGCCCAGTAGCGCCTTCAGGCCTTCCAAAGCCTTGGTCTCGGGGAACCGGACCTTCTCAAGGTTCATGCTGATCTTGTAGGCCACACATCACCTCCACCGTCAGGATCGGATGGAGATATGGAATAAGAGCTTCGGCGAGGGCTCTTCTAGGTCAGGGCCTCTTGCTCAAGGCCTCTTTCACGACCTTCACGATGTCGCGCCAGCTCGAATCTGGTTCGATGTAGGTGACCTTGCCATCGTCCGGCAGATCAGTGATCGTGCCATCGGGAAGCATCACTGCTGCGTGCATGGTTTTGAAGGACATCTTCGAGAAGTCGAACTCGTAGAAGATGGTCGCCTGGGGGTTCAGTTTCCTGGCGTTCATGATGACTTCCATGACGGTCCAAAGGACCCATTCCTTGTCGGAGTCGGCCTTGGTTCTGAACGCAAGGATGGGAGGCACATAACCCTCGGCCACCTTCTTTTTCAAGGGGTCGGTGAACTCCTTGTTGTCGATCTGAGTGCTGAAGGGCTCGAAGTCCGTCGATAGAATTTCCTTCACCCAGAACCGACAGATGCTCCCTTCAACCGTCGCGCTTGCGACATCCATGAAGATGTAGTTCCGGCCCTTCAGACCTTTCCTGGCACCAATCGCCTTCCATTCACTGGCGAACAAAGTGCCGCTCACGGCCAACATCACCATCAGGACTGCCCTGAGTACCCGCATTGTTCACCTCTGCCTTCGGCCATTCATCAGACCAGACCCAAAAGGTTGAAACAAGCGCGAGCCTGGTTCAGCCCTCGGTTGGGTGGGCCAGCTCCCACAGATCGGTTCCCCGCACCGCGGCCTTCACGGCCAGTGGGATCTCCGCGTGGACGGCCTTGAGGCTGAGGACATGAGGGGCCAGCCTCTCGCGCAGGCCTGGTTCTCGCTCGATGAAGGCCTCCAGGCTCTTGATGGCCTTCTCGTGCTCAGTCAACAGGCGGTGCTTGAAGTGGAACTGCCGCTGGTCCAGATGATCGCGGAATGACTGCTCGCTCGCACTGAGCCCCAGCTTGGAGATGTTCTTCATGGCCCGGGCCAGGCTGTGCTGGTCGGGGCTTGAGTTGCGGCCGTAGGCGGCCTCCTGGAAGTAGGGATACTCCAGCGAGTAGCTGAAGTCCTCAAACTTCTTGGCGTAGTAGTTGCGGATCCGGGAGGCGAGTTTCGGATCCTCCGCCTGGAGGTCCACCCCCACATCATGGAGCCCTTCAGTTGCAATCCGAACCTTGTCCCACAGCCCATTGAGGCCGTTGTAGAACTGCATCCGGTAGCTGTCCGCAGCCCGGGCCAGGGCAGCCATCTTGTGGATCTCCGAGTCATCCCTGGTCTGAGCCCACCGCTCGAAGATCGCAGGGTCCTTGCCTGGGGGGATGAACCAGCGTTTAACCGCAGGATCCCAACGAGCGCCAAGGCCCTTTGCCTGATCCTTCTCCTCAAAAGGGACATCCAGATAGCGGTTCTCAGGCTCCTGGACGGGTGGAGCTGGAATCGGCTCTGGCTGCTCGAACAGCCCAAGGTCAACCTCGACGGCCGCCCTGACTTGCGGGGCGGCCTGGTCGTTGACGCTGACGGTGGCAGCCAGGGAGTGGGAGGGCGCGGCCGGCAGAGGGCGCACCTGGGGCACCCCCTCCCGGGCGACCTCCCGATCAGGCATCAGCTCGCCATCTCGGCCCCGGCCTTGCCTTCGACCTGGCTGGACGAATGGCGGAGGGCCAAGGGCACGATGCGAAGGTTTTCGCGCCAGTCCTGGAGCGCCCTCTGGTGCTCCTCCAGACGACGCTTCATGCGGTCTTGGTAAAGGGCTTGGTTGCGTGCTGCCGGGGATTCCATCAGCTTGCCCTTTCGTCTTGAGTGGCCTTGCCAGCGATGGCCCTGTCGGTCTCCTCGCGTTCAGGCGGGTGAGTGCTGCCGTACTTCCTCAAGTAGAAAAAGTCGGTGGTTGCGTCATTGGCGAAATCGGACGGCTTGGCGAAGACACTGCCCCTGACTGCGTGCCACTGAGCTGCCTTGTCGTGGAGGTCCGCGATCTTGTTGGAGTGCTCGGCAACCTCCGGGTTGATGTTGCGGGCGAAGGATCGGTGCTGCTCGGCGGCCATGGTGTGCAGGGTCTTTGCGTCGTCATGGTCTCGCCTATCCCCCGACACCACCGCGACTCCGCCAGCGGAGATCGCTTCATGGCTCATGGCCTCAGCCCTCGCGCCTCGGGCCGACTCCTTGAGGATGTGGTCCAGATCCTTCGCGTGAGGGTTCACCCAGAACGGAGGTTCAGGATGCCCACCATCACGCTTCTCGATGGTTCCGACTTCCGTCAGGAAGATCCGCTCGGTGATGTCCCGCCCGGTCAGGCCATGGAACATGGGCACATTGCCCATGCCGTTCTCATCCACATTGGCCTTGGCGATCTCGGAGGCCTTCTCCCAGACGAAATCCTCAGCTTCGCGGTAGGACCCGAAGGCAACCCAGTCCTTCGAGATCATGTCGTTCTCCAGGTGGTAGGTGACACCTGGTTCCTCGACCTCGGGCTTGAGTTCCACCCCGGCCGGAAGCTCGATCTTGATGTAGCCACCCCGATTCAGGGTGTCGATGGCCCGGCGGGGCTTCGCCCAGTCCATGGCGAGACCCTTGCCCATGGCCTCGTTCATGGTGGCGGTATCCACGGCCAGGGGTTTCCCCTTGGCATCGAAGGCTTCCGCATCATTGTGGCGGTTGAGGTGCAGGAAGACCTGCTGCGGGCCCAGGGAGGCCCCTTCCTGGCGGCTCATGGCCTGGAGGAGCCCCATGGTGGCCCTGGCGTCTGCCATCGCGCCGTGAGCGTCCTGCTGCGAGAGGGGCACACCGAAGTCCTCAGCGGCCTCCACCAGCTTCATGGTCTTGTGGTGGCCCTGGAGGGATTGATAGGGCTGCATTACATCAACCCAGGCCGTATCCGGGGCCGAGTTGGGCGTGCCAGCCAGGGCGTCCGTCCGCTCCAGGATCTTCTTGTCGAAGAACTCGTCCCCGTAGGCAACCACCGTGCGCCCGCGCAGGGCCGCCCGAAGCTCCTCCGAGACCTCGGCCCAGGGCCGGGCCCCTAGCTCGGCCAGGCGCTCTTCGGTCAGCCCGTTGACCGCAGAGGCCTTCGGGTTGATGGGTTCGAGGGGGAGGACATAGGCGTGATAGACCGCCCTACCCTCCGCATCGACCACGCCCACTTCAAGAGCGACACCGCCGATGTTGGAGGTCTCCGTGTCGAGGCCGACCAGATTCTCCCGGTCGGTCACTTCCTTGGCCCAGGCTGGAACCTTCCATGGCTCCCGTGGGCCGTTGTCCGTCTCGGGAAGCTGGATGGTAGGGGACAGATCAGGAGGCTCCAGGACCGCGGCCCTGGGCCTGGTGTCGTTGGTAGCGTGCGCGGCCATCGGCGAGGCTTTCACCTCTTGGGCGGCAACAGGGGTTCTGGTGAATTCGGCGCTTCGCTCGGGGCTCATCGTCCCACTCCATCAAGGCTCAGACCCCGGACCTGCTCGTAGGCCTGTCGAATGAACTTGTCCTTGTCGTCTGCCGACAGCGGCCACACCCTGCCATCCCGGATCTCCACCAGCTCGGGGCCGAGCCCGGTGTAGTCATCACCATCCAGGAAGGCCCCGACCTCATCCTTGGGGAGGAGCGCGAGGAACTTCTTCCCGTCGAAGTCCTGCTCGGAGATGACCGCAAACTCTCCACATTCCGTGGTGATTGTGCGGATGTTGATGGTGGTGGTCTCAAGCGATGGCATGGGTGCTTCCTTCCTTTGGTTCCTGGCGCTTCTCGCTGGTGAGCCCGTAGGCTGCCGCGATGGTTCCCGCGCCGATCAGCCCCGCCAGGAGGAGGGACTTCGTGCGCTCCTCATCGAGCTGGGTTGAACTCTCCGCGGCCTTCACCTCGGCGACACGGCCGATCCGGGCGTCCCGCTCATCCATCTGCTGCCTGGAGGCTGCCATGGCGCGGTCATGGATTTGCAGCTTGGCGAGTGCGCGGGCCTCTGGTGAGGGATAGGACTTCGGCGCTCCCGCCACGGCAGGCAACGCCATCCCCAGGGCCAGTGCAGCAGCTCGTAGAACCTTCTGGTCCACCTGTAGGCGCATGGGCGCGGCCTCCGTGAACGGGGTGCCAGCCGGGATCCGTGGCCCTTCGGGGGCCGAGAGGTCGGGTGGATCCAGGACTGAGGCCTTCGGGCCTCCCGGCACCGCAGCGTGGGCGAGTTCCCGAACCCTGGCCTGGGGCACCTGGGCCGCAGGAATCGGATTGGGCGTGATCTCGTGCTTGGGGGCTTCCATTGGAATCTCCTGGTCTCAATTCTCCAGCCTCGGCAGGCGCAAACCCGCGTCAGGCCTAACCTCTGCGCGACCAATGGCGTCCTTTGAATGGACGAATGGCCTTTGGCAACGGCGGGGCCGATGCCATCTCCTTTCCGTCCTCACTCGGACCAAGCCGGGAAGTTATGCGCTCGGCCTCATCGCCCTCATTTATGCGCTGATCTTTGCGCTCAACCCCAGCCAAGTGGCGCAAACGGGCGAGTGAGCCCTGGGGGTCCGGGGTGCTCTCGCCCCATCCCAGGTGCTCGAGGGCCCATCGCAGCGCCTCACAACTCCGCAGGGTCAGGAGGGCAGTTCGGAGCCGTTCCGGGTCGCCATCCTTCCAGGTCTCGACGGCCAGCTTGGCCCGGGTCCTCGCACTGGCCCCGCCTTCACGCAGGGTCCGCATGGCGGCCACCGGGTCGTCCCCCTGCTGGCGGAGGATGATCTTCCACAGGGCCGCACCAGGCGGCATGACGATTCGGGTATTCACGGCTGCACCAAGCCGCCCCTTTTGCGCCAAGCGCATAAAAGCGCATACTGGCGCAAAAAGAGCGGCGGCAGGGAAGGGCGGTGCAGGGTCACGCGGCCCACTCCCACGAGAGAACTAGGTTGCCTGTCCAACGCTGCTCGCCCTCGGGCGACTCAGCCAGGTGGTAGGGGATCTGCTTGGGTTCCATGGTGGCCTCCTACACACGGGGCCGACGGTGGTCGTCGGTCCAGCGGTACGCCTCGATCTCGTCCACTTCCCGTCCCAGCTCGTTGAAGAGCCCCTTCAGCTCCGCCGTGAGCTGGGTGTAGAGCCGATGCTGTTCCTTGCGGGAGCGTTCGCCGTCCGCGCTCAGGTTCTCGGGCGACAGACGGCCGTAGCACCTGGCGATGTCGTTCATGATTTGCGCTTCGCTTCGCTTGGTGGCGGTGAGGCCGTTCATGGTTCCTCCAAAGTGGCGTCCAGCATCCGTCCGCCCCTTCCCTTCCATCCATCGGCGATGACTTCTAAGACAGTGGGCCGCGGCGCTCGCCACGGCCTGTCCAATTCGGTTCAACCCGCCTGAGCCACCTGGAGCTGCTTCCGGTGCTCCAGCGCCTCGAGGGCGTGCGCCTCAAGGTTCCCCTCGATCAGCGCCGCCTGGTGCTGGGTGACCTCTTTCAGAGGAGTGATCTTGCCGTCCACTTCGACATGGACCCTTGGAGAAACGAGCGTCGCCAGTTCGTGGCCGGGGGCTCCCCAATAGAGAGAGTTCACGCACAGAACGACGGCGGGGATGTCCGCGAGGCAACAAGCGATCCCAGCCATCATGCAGCACACTGGATCAAGGTCGATCAGTGTCCAGATTGTCGGGAGCAGCCCTTCCTCCTGATGGTTGGCTTCATGGGCGAGGACCATCGCGCCCGATCCGCAGCAGGGCTCATGTCCGCGCTCCAGGCGACAATCCTCTGGCAGGGTCGTTTTGCCTCCCAAAATGGCCGACATAAGGCGACAAATCGGGCTGGGACTGAAGAACTGGCCGAAGCCCGAGCTTCCCATTCCCAGCAGCATGTAGGCGACGCCCAGATGGTCGTCATAAGGGGCAGCCTTGGTCGCGGAGTGCAGGGCCTCGCGCCACCGCTTCCAAGCGTCCACGGCATCGGGCTTCTTGGCCTCAAGGTCGGCCACGGTCTGCTCGTCACCCTGGAGGAACGCCAACTCCCAGGCGATGAAGCCACGCCAGAGTTCCCAGCGCCCGTAGCGCCAGGCGGGACCGCCAGATTCCAACTCGCGTTCCATGAACGCAGCGAATCCGCCGGAGGTAGTGGGGAGGGGTTTCTGCTTCTTTGCCATGCCCCAAGGGTCAGGGCGGAGATCCAGGGCAATTCCTCGGCGAGGAGGGTCATGAACTAGCCGGCGGCGTGAGCCGCGGCGAGTTTTTAAGGCTAGTCGTTCAGCCCATCACCCAGCAGCTCGTAGGCCATCTGATTCGGCCAGTGCTGGCAAACGGCGTTCCTTGGGCCCTCAAGACGCATCCGGCAGAAGGTTTCGTCTCCGCCCCGACCGCCGTTGTAGCTGAAGTCGCCGTAGTGCTCGATGAAGATGGTGTCCTCCGTGGACACCCCGAGGACCTTGGCGGCGGCCTGGATCACTTCGGCTGCGGCATTCGTCACCGAGGGGCCGGGGTTGTCGGCCAGCTCATCCAGCAGCACGACCAGGCCAATGGGGGTCTGGAAGGCACGCATCCGGCAACGGCCGACAAGCTGGTTGCCCGACCAGCGGTATTCGAGGAGTTCATCGACTTGGGGCTGCATCAGGCAGTCTCCTAGAACCAGGGTTCGGGAAGGATCGCCACAGCACCAGTGGGCACCGTGGGAACCATTGGGGCTGCCGCTGTAGTTTCGGTGATCGTGGGCTCAGGAGGCTGAGGAGCCGCAGGAATGGGCCCAGAAGGGGCCTGGGAGCCCGCAGAGGCCAGCAGGGAGGCCAAATGCTTCCCCAGGTGCTCTGCTGGGGTCCCGGGCTGAATAAGTGGCTCCAAGAGGTCTTCAGACACTTCCTGGCACGCATCTCTCTGATGGGGGATCAGCCATTGAGGGGGGTCTTCGATGGCGGCGATTCGCACCGACAGCTTGAGGACGGTCGCCCATGGCGATTCTGTTCGGCCCTGCACCAGGTCAAGAACATCGGGCCCCAGAAGGGCTCGGATGGTTTCAGGCCTTACCGGCGTCTTCATGAGAAGACCGTGGGCCAGGGCCGCCAAGCGGAGGTTCTGGTGGATGGGGTTGGTAGGGTCCGAGAACCCGAAACGCAACAGGACGGACTCGACAGCGGCCAGATGGTCGCTGTAGGGCCGCCCATCCCCCCATGTCTGATTCTGTTCGGCGTGCATCCGCCTGGTCCAGTCGCGGGCCGCCTCCAGCACATTCTCGAAATTCCCAACAGGTCGCATCAGGGTCTCCAACCCCCATCCTCCCCACGGACCCAGGAACAAGCCTTCGCCGAGGGGCAATCCATCTTCTTCACGCCTGGCCGGCGAGGACGAAACGACTGCCGTCGCACTCGTCGCACAGGCCCTTCCGCCGCACAACGACCAGCTCCCCGGGAGCCCAACCGCGGCCCAGGGCCTCGGGCAGCTCGCCGGAGCCCTGGCAGGCGGGGCAAGGGACCACATTGGAGGGGAGCGCCGGTACGGGACTGAGCCAGCGAGTCGCCGGGCTTCCGCGATGCAGACGGACGCAGGCGATCCGCCTGGAACGCACCGCGCGGCCTCCGTCCCACTGATGCCGCATCAGAGTGGGACCCAAACAACCTCGAACCGCCAGCAGGCCACCCACCTCCCGCCCAGCTCGGTCTTGAGGTGAGGGGCCTGAACGGGCTCCACATAGACCGCGGGCGAATCGAGGTTGGCGTCGAAGACCGGCGCGTTGGTTGTCCGATAGGTAGCGTCGAGCTTCAGGAACGGGTTCCGGCGGGCATCTATGCACCGGAGCGTCGTGCCCACCGGCCACTGAGGGATCGGGTCTTTGGCGTGGCTCATGGAGCTAGACGGCGGCCGGAACGCGAGGCTGGGGAACCTCGCTGGCAGTGAAGTGAGTCGGGTTCATGCCCTGCGCCTTGGCGTGGGCCTGGACCAGCTTCTTGGCGGCCTTCTGGTCCTCGGCCTGGACCGTTTCTTCAAAGGTCGGGCCATGGGGGGCAGAGCATTCGACATGGAAGGATTTCATGGGCTACCTCATAGGGCGATTCGCCAGTGTTTATGCCCCTGCGATCCATTTTAGGGCATCCAATGACCCAGCCTAATCCCTGCCATTGGACAGGGGATGACGCATAAGCGCAAAGCCAGCCTCAGCCCTGAGCCTTCTTGCCCCGCCTCTCCGAGTAGCAGGTCGGGCACCACGAGCTTTGCATGACATTCCTGGGAATAGCCTTCCACTCGTGGCCCTTCGCGCAGGGCCAGGGGAGCGGGGTGATGGAGTTCACATACTCCGTGGCAAGGCATTCACCCTCGTTCTCCTTGGTGACCTCCTGGCAGCGGACCAGGTGCGCCTTCCTCTGCTCGGGCGAGAGTTCTCTAGGCATGGGACGGCTCGGGGGTTGATGAGCCGAAACAGGCAAGACCAAGGACCACCCCGGGCACACCCCTCTCGAGGGGCGGCCAAGGGCCATGCAGGATCTTGGCTCTGCTGAGGTGGCCCTGCCAGTAGGTGGAATCTCCGAAGAACCCTGCTCGGCAGCCACGGAAGGTGCCGTCGTAGAAGACAGCACCGTTGGAGGCCTGGTAGTAATCCCAAAGGCCGTCGGCATCCTTGGCGATCAATCGGAGTCCCGTTCCAGTCATGGCTCACCTGTCACTTGATTGTCGCCTTCAGGGCTCCTTGAATTCCTCGGCGATGGCTACTTGGCGGGGTCAATCCGAGGCATCGACCAGCGCAGCCTAAAACGCCACCATGGGGCGGCCAAGTAGAGATCCCGAAGTTCCTCGACCTGATCCCCACTGAGTTGCTTCAGGGCGGAAATCCCCTTCTTCTCGAATGCAGCCCGGAGCTTCCTGGCCCGCCCAAACCCACTGGCGGTGAGGCGGCGAAGGTAGCCTCCATCGGCAACCTCCAAGAATCCCTTGGCGATCAAGGCGTTCATCTCACCTTGGTCAGTGAACTGCTCGGTGCGGATCGCAGGCTCGATCTCGTTGCCCTTTTTAGCGAAGTAGGCCACCCGGTAGCCGATCAGCGGGGCTCCGCCCACGCGGTTCTCATCCCAGCTCACCGTCCCGCCGTTCTCAAGAGCCAGCAAGAGGACCAGGCGCTCCATGGGGCTCAGGCGGTGCTTCCAAGCGGTGGCGACCCGTTCCCAGAGCTTCACGGATGCCGCACCGAGGAGGCCTGCCACACCGTTGGCCTTCGACCAGCTCCAGACGGCCTTCCAAGTCTGAGCGTCCATGCCGATCTCCTCTAGCTACTCGCCAATGTCGAAGTAGGGCGGCTCCCGCCCTACTTCAAGGTCTTTGCGCCACTTGTGAAGGATGCCGCAGAGATAACGGAAATAGGCCTGCCTTCCTTTGCAGGTCGCCAGGTACATCGCGCCCTTGATCTGGTGGGGCGTGAAGACCTGGAGGAACTGGATGAGACTGTCTTCGATCAGATAGCTCGAGCACCGGGGGCAGGCCAGCCAGTATGCGATTACCTCATCCAACTCCGCCTTGTTCGTGGTCCGCAGCTTCGCCGGAGTCACGGGCGTCGCTTCGGGACTTCCTCCACAAACCCGATGGAGGCCAAGGGCCCTGCGTCGATGCCGTGAACGAGGTATTCCCGATCCTTGCCATCGTTGAATGCCGTGAATCGTGCGCCCTCTTTGCAGGCGTGAATTGCACGAAACATGATTTGCCATTCTCCCTGGAGCCAGTCCAGGAATCGCTGCACATGGGGCGGAATCCCTTTAGCCATCGCATCACTCCTTTTTGCTCTTCGCTAATAATAACTGCGCCCTGAGCATTCATGGCTTTATCGGCTTCCTGATGCCTCCGCCAACTGGGTCACCGCCCACTTCACGGCCTCCAGGAGCACATTCCCATGGCACGCCGCTGGCGCACACCAGCAGCACACATCCTTGCCATCAAGCGCCGCCAGATCCTCCAATCGGATCTCGCCACGCTTGATCCGGCCCCAGAGGTGGGTTCTGTATTCTGCGATCACCCGCTCGCGCTCGGCCAGGGAGCGATCCTTCATCACGAAGGGATTGCCGTAGATCGTCTTCCTGTCGATGCGGATGGCCCCTTCTGGAACCACCCCCTTCGTGTGATGCAGGTTCAGGACCCGCCCACTCACGGTGCGCCCACGGCATTGGAATAGCCTGGGTCGTACTTGACCCCGGAGGCCCCGAGGGTCACGGCGCATCTCTTCCCTTCGCAGATCAGGCGTCCGATGGACTCATGCAACTCGGGCTCGTCCTCGGCCCTCAGCCGGAGGATGGTGCCTTCCGCACGATCCATCAGCACCGCCTGGACCGATCCCCCGGCGCGGATCGCGTCGAGGAAGAGGGCCGTAGGGGCCACTCCATGGCTCGTGGCGTAGTTCATCAACCAGGCCAAGGCCATGGCTTCATCCGGGTCTTTGATGGGCCGGATGGATTCAATCGCGTGGTTCACAAATCCCTCATGCGGTTTGACTGTGCGTGTTCCCGGCTCTGTGGAGGGCCTTTGTGAGGTTCGTGGGATCTCCCCGCCCGATGAGGTTCACCAGGCCCAAGGCCAGGGCCAGGGGCCCAGGCATCAGGGGCTCTCGAACCAGGCCGGCGTCCCAGAGCAACGAGGCCAGTTCCGCTGTCTTGGCGGGGCTTCCTTCCAGGATTCCCTGGGAGCAGACCCAGGGGCGGCGTGCGACCTCCGGGCTCAGATCCGTGAGGAGCGCCTTCGCGGCCCGGGCCCCGTGGGCCAGAATCCAGTCGCCCTGCCGGAGCAGGCCTTCCAGGTTCTCCCCGGGCTCGCCGGCCGCCAGGAAGTAGGTCTCCAGGACCCCGCCGACGAAGCCGCTGGCCTTCGAGTAGGCGATCACCGCCACCCCAACGCCACTCGGGTCCACGGCCAGGACAACGCCCTTCCCATGGATCGCAGGAACCAGATCAATCTCGGTCATCCTGCCCTCCGAATCTGGTTCCACGCCCGGGTGATGCGCTTCCGATCTCTGTCCTTCTCTCGAGCCAAGGCAACCCTTTCGTTGGTGTTGAGGGCGATTTCCCCCTTCATCGGCCGCCGGGGGTGAGCAGTCCAACCCTGTTCAGCCATTTCCACGACGATCCCCTCGGCCTCCTGGCGGGTCATCCAGCGACGGAAGATGGGCTTCCAGGCCAGGACTAGTCCGTTCTCAACGGGCTGGAGGGCCACCAGGATCTCATCTTGGTGCCAGGTCTCGGCATCCGAGGGGCATTGGCCGTGCAGGCGACGCATTTCGTCCCCTCGCACCAACCAGACTTCCATCCGCTCCTGACGCATAGGCCCATTTTGACTTCGGGATTTTGCGCCAAATGCCCCTGGGGTCTCTTTGCGCTGGTATGCGCTCGTGAGACTCAGAATGGGCACTTGGGCACCGCGAGGAGTTCTTCACGGAGCGCAGCCAGCTCGTCCAGAACACTGAAGGGCACGATCTCGGAGAGCAAGTCCGGTTCCTCCCGATTCTCAATCCACCATTTTGAGGACTTCTTCTTCTCGAAGTGAGGCAGCACCAAGGCCATGTAGCGGCCCTCGCAGCCTTCCAGGCCTTCAGCGGTTCGCTGGTGGTCCAGAGAAACGGCTTCACCGTGGGTCTTGATGATCGCCAGTGCCCGAATGGACCTTGCCCAAAGGATTTGGGCCTCGGTGCCGGTCAGCTCAGGCAGGTTCGCCCCACAGCACAGGGCCTCCAGTTCATCGGCCCGGCCTGTGGCCCAACAGGAGGTGCAGACCTGTTCAGCCAGGCGCAGCTTCTCTCGGTCCTTCTGCCACTTCATTCCCTTGAGCGGATGCTGCTGGGTGTGGCCGCATGTGTGCTTGATGGAGGTCCCGCTGCGGCGCGGCGGCCTGCCTCCGCCCCATGTAGGCCGGGACGCCCTAGCCTTGGGTGCCGCGGCCCGCCTCGGTTTCGGGGCCTTGGACCTGGGAGCCTTTCTGGGCTTTGTCGTTGCACTGGGCATGGAGTCCTCTTAGCCGGACAGAGCCGGTGAAGTGGAGCCAGTCTCACGACAGGACTTTGAAGGGAGCCCTCGCCGAAGATTCCCTTGTGTTTCCCCCGCCGACGATCACCTCGGAGGAAATCCCATGAAAAAGAAGCACGGAGAAACCGACCTGCCGGAGAAGTTCAAGGCCCGCATCCCGGTGGTAGGCACCCTCAAGATCGGGGATGTCGAAATGGCGGGTGACAAGGCCAGGCCAAAGAAGCTGGACTACTTCCGCCTGTGCGGGGCAAGCGCCACCGCGAAGGGCACCTACCCTGACCACCCCAAGATGGCGGACTTCAACAAGGAGCACTCCCGGTCTCTGACTGTGGAGTTGGTCTCGGACGACCCATCGGTAAATCTTGAGGTTGTGTATGCCGTAGCAGGCAGGGGCGCTATTTTGTGCCGAGGCAACGGGGCCAGTGCCGAGCGCCGCCTGGATGCTCGGGGCGCGATGATCGCGGACGCTCCCTTCCAGCCGGTTGCCGAAGGCACCTGTGGCGAGAAGTGCGAGTTCTTCAAAAAGAACGCCTGCAAGCTCGCAAGCACCCTCCGCTTCCGCATCCCCGGCCATACCGACCTGGGAGCCGTGTGGCAGTTCCGTTCAACATCCTGGAACAGTTGCTCCGACCTGCTCGGAGCCATGGAAGCCATCAGCGGCTTGACCGGGGGTGTTCTGGCCCGGATTCCGCTGAAGCTCTTTATGACCGAACAGCGCCGCCAGGCCCTCACTGACCGAGGCCGGAGCAGCACCAATTTCTGGTCGCTCGGCTTGTCGTATGAGGGGGATGAGGAAGCCCTGATCGCCGCAGTCGCCAAGGCGACCAAGCTGAAGGCTGATATGGCGGCTCTCGCCATGCCGACCCTGGAGGACCGCCTGAAGGCCCAGGAGCCGGAACTGCTGTCGAAGGATCTGGAGCCACTGGAAGAAGCGGCCATCGCCGCCGAGTTCTTCCCTGGGATGCCCACGACCTTCCCTGTCGAAACTGCGGAGGGTGCAGTCGCATCCACCGATCAGGAACCCCCTGCCGGCGAAGCAGGCGCAATCCATGACGCGGAGGGGCCGACCCCTTCCTCCAACGCAGTAGGCGATCCCGCCGCGTCCGAGGGGGAGGCCCACTCTGAGGCTTCCCCCTCTCCCAACCCCGAGTCCGAGCCTGCGGCATCCCCGGCCTCGGTTCCCTTCCCCCCCTCCACAGAGCCGAAGATCACCGGCTCCCAAAGCGGCTTGATCCTCAAGCACAGTGGGCGGGTGAAGGGGCTGGACCGGAAGGCCCTGGAGACCTTGTTGAAGGGAAAGACGAAGAAGGAGGCATCGGCCCTCATCACGGAGGTCCTGGCAGACGCCGAGGGTGCCTTCAAAAAGCTGGGGGTGGTCGCCTAGTCGAAACGCCTTGGGACCGGCCCTTCCCATCGTGGGAGGGTCGGTTAAAGGGCAGGCAAGCCTGCCGAAAACCAAGGCTGAGTGCCAGCGGACGCGACACGCCTTGTCCACCGACCAGGCCCACATTGGGCCTGCAAGAAGACCTCAAAACCCTCGCCGAAGTGTCCTGAGAAATCACCGCATTGACCATCTCCCTAGTCGAAGGAGAACCCATGGCATTCGTAGTCCCCGATGAATTGCGCTCGCTCCGCCAGTCTGATTTCGGCACTGGTCTAAGTTGCGGGCGGAAATTGTGGATAGGAAAAGTCGATGGCTTGCGTCGCCCCTCCACGAAGAAGCAAATCTACGGCTCCGCTTTCCACAAGGGCGTCGAGAACCTATACCGCTCTGTGAAGCTCGGAGATCGCCTGGACTACCTAGAGGCGAAGGCCGAGGCCGTGGAGAGCGTGAAGGTGGCCTTTGCGCTCGCCGATCCCGAGATCCTGGAGCTGGAGGAGGGCGAAACGGTCCAGTCGGCGACAGCCGTCGCTGGCGGCCTGGTGCTGCGCGGCCTGGACTACTACATCGCCTCCGTGTTCCCGAGCATCGTCGCCCTGGGCGATCCTGCGGCAATCGAGGAGCGCCTAGAGTTCGAGTATCGCGGTTTCAGGCTGAATGGAACCGTGGATCTGATTGACGGCAACGCCTGTCTGGTCGATCACAAATTCAGCGGAATGTATCTCACTAAGAGGTGGCCCGACAGTTACCTCAGCCAGTTGGGTCGTTACGCATGGTTCCTGGAAATGTCGAAGGCACCCATCGTAGACATCCGCCTGGACATGATCTCGTATGCCCGGGCCAATCGGAAGAAGGACCCCCTTCTGGAATACCACCCCTACACGCTTGCGGAAGCTGGAGTGGACCTCCCGAACCTGATCCGTCTCGGCAAGGAAAGCGTTGATGCTCTGCTCGACATGATCGAGGCGGGCATCTTCCCCCGCGCCGGGGCAAACAGCTTCGGCCTTGGATGCGGGAGCTGCGGTTTCAAGGGGGCGTTGTGCGAAAGCACTCCCGCAGCCCTCACCGCACCCACGCCCTCCATCGCCTTGGCTTCCTGACCCAATGGAGTCCGACATGAAAACCGCTGTGTTCCGCAATGCCCAGCAGCTCGCCGTCCAGAACCAGAACTCCTTCGAGGCCCCTGACAAGGCCGACCTGGATTCCATCCGCCCAGGCTCCTTCATCAAGGTCTGCGCCGAGGCCCAGGGCAAGGCGGAGAGGTTTTGGATCTTGGTCACGAAGGTAGAGCAGTCCCCGACGGGGCCGCTCTACACCGGAGAGGTCAACAACGACCTTTTGAGGACCGAGTTCCACGGTCTCGCCTATGGCGACATCGTGCAGGTCGATTTCCGCCATGTCTATGCGGTGATGACCTGAAGGCCTCGCGCAAAGGCGCGGCCAGTGGTTTGGGCTCATGTCCGCCTTTTAGACTGAGTGCAGGCCCAGCCAGGAGACCCATGAGCAAGTCCGCCACCACTGAGGCCCCGTGATCGCCCTGGCCGACCCTCCCTATCCCTACCAGTGGAGCGACGCTGGCAGGTCAGGGTCCAAGCGCCCTCGGCAGCAGAACGATTGCACCGTAAGGGCCGTCGCCCTGACCCGTGGCCTCACCTATGACCAGGCCTATGACCTGCTCCTGGCCGCCGGACGGAAGGCCAGCAAGAAGTTCCGCCTCGAGGACTTCCTGAAGAATCAACCCTGGGCCGAGTGGGTGAGCTTCCCGGCCATCAAGGGCCAGCGTCGGATGAACCCCGACACCTTCCACACCAGGTTCCCGAAGGGCACCTTCATCCTGAAGGCCGCGAAGCATGTGTACGCGGTCATTGATGGGACGGTGTTCGACACTGATCTCCCCCGCCCCGATTCCTGCATCTACGGCGCATGGGCCATCCGGCCCGAGGCGTGATCTTCTTGAATCCACCCCGAAAGGACACCATGCGACGCATCCTCCCCCTTCTCCTGACCCTCGCGCTCCCGGCCCTGGCCGGCGAGGGTCAGTCCCTTGTTCTGAGGAACGCCCCCGTGTCGGTCTTTTTCAGCCCTAACGGCGGTGCTGAGGAGGCCATTGTCGAGGCGATCCAGAGCGCCAGGAAGGCGATTGAAGTCCAAGCATACAGCTTCACCAGTGGGCCTATTGCCAAGGCCCTGACTGACGCTGCCGAGCGCGGTGTGCAGGTCCAGGTGGTCGTTGACCACAGCCAGCTCACCGAGCGTTACAGCGTGATCGACTTCCTCCAGCGGCGTGGCGTGCTGGTCCTCGTGGACTCCGCCCACCCCATCGCCCACAGCAAGACCATCTGCATTGATTCCGAGGTCCTAATCACCGGGAGCTACAACTTCACCAAGAGCGCATCTGAAAAGAACCTGGAAAACCTGCTGGTGATCCGTGATCGCACTTTGGTCGCGCCCTACAAGGCGAACTGGGCGCTCCATGCGCGGCACTCCGAGGAGCCTGCGGCCAGGGCCAAGTAACGACTACTGCCTGCGCGGGCCAGCCCGCGTTCTGCCATCCCTCGGCGAAGTGAAGGTCTCCAACTCGCAGTCGAAGATTTCCTTTCCCCATAAGGAGATCGCATGACTGTTGCCTCCCCGTCTTCTGTCGTTGTCTCGGAACGGACACTCCTTTGCACCGAAGGTGGCTCGGACAAGATGTATCGCGTCCAGATCACCGAGGAGACGGACGGCACCGCCAGCGTCCACTGCCAGTCGTGCCGCGTGGGCGGCTCGTGGGTTGACCAGGGCTACAAGGCCCAGGGCGTGGAGATGGCCGCCGCCTACAAGAAGGCCGAGGCGACCATCAAGGCGAAGCTCGCAAAGGGCTACCGCCTGGTGGACACCTATGAACGCTCCGCCGGGGATAGCCCGGTGCTGCCGCCCGCGGCTGCCGTCACCGTCGAGAAACGCGACAGCGGCTTCCGCCCGCAGCTCCTCACGCCGATTGAGGAGGAGGAGGCCCTGGAGCTGCTGGATGACCCCGACTTCCTCATGCAGCAGAAGCACGATGGCCGTCGCCTCACCCTGCACTGCACCTCCACAACTGGGGTCGAGGCCTCCAACAAGCTCGGCCAGATCGTGCCTCCAGGTGCCAACCTGATCCTGGCCTCCTCAGTCCTGTTCCCTGGGGATCAGGCCTTCGAGCTGGATGGCGAGAATGTCGGCGATAAATTTCATGCCTTCGACCTCCTCTCCATCGGCGGCACGGACCTCCGGCCCCGCCCCTACCAGGATCGGCTGGCCCTGCTCACTCGCCTGCTGGCTCCCTACAAGGGAACGGCCTTCGACATCCAGCCTGTCGAAACCTGGGAGCGGGCCGATCTCAAGCGGGCCGCCTTCGAGCAACTGAAGGCCGCCAACGCTGAAGGCGTGGTGTTCAAGCGGAAGAAGCTCCCCTTCGAGGCAGGCCGCCCGAACTCGGCGGGGCCTCACCGCAAGTTCAAGTGGTACGCCACCGCCTCCTTCGTGAACCTGGGAACGAACCCCGGCAAGCGCAGCATCAAGCTGGGCCTCTACGACGCCAAGGGAGCCATCGTGGACATGGGTTCCGTCACGATCTCCCCGAACTTCGAGATGCCCGGTGATTCGGCTGTTGTGGAGGTCAGGTATTTGTATGCCCTTCCTGGAGGAAAGGTCTTTCAGAGCAACTACCTGGGCGAGCGCGATGATGTTCGGCTCGATGAGTGCCTGATGAGCCAACTGAAGTTCAAGGCCAGCACCGCAGACTCGGACGACTGAGCGCATAAAGCGCATAAACGCAAAGCGCAAACAAGCGCAAAGCCGATAATCAATCTGGAAGCTCGGAGACGCCATGCCAACGCCCATCAGCACCATGAACGCCTATGCAGGAGTGGGGTCCAGACAGACACCCCCCAGCGCATTGGAGGCGATGGAGCGCATTGGGCGGAGGCTGGCTGAGGCCGGGTGGCTTCTTCGCAGTGGAGCCGCCGACGGCGCTGACTCTGCCTTCGAGCGCGGCTGCATCGCTGCGGGAGGCCCCCGGGAAATCTACCTCCCCTGGAGTGGGTTCCAGAACCGGACCCCCCAGGAGCCGGGTGTCCTGCTGGTCCCCGCGTCGATCCGGGCCGAGGCCGAGCGCATAGCGGCTGAGGCCCACCCGGCTTGGCAGTGGCTCAAGCACGGCGAGAAGAAGCTGCACACTCGCAATGTGTGCCAGGTGCTTGGCCCCGATCTCGCCTCCCCCTGCCAGGTGGTCATTTGCTTTACCAAGCGGGGCCGCGGGCAGGGAGGCACGGGCCAGGCGCTCCGAGTCGCCAAGGCCGCAGGCATCCCCGTGATCGACCTGGGAACCCCAGACCTCGACCTCGAAGCCGAGCTGGCGGCGGTACTGCAGGTCGCCTAAATCTAGGATTGGCCTGCATCCGGGCTTGCCCTGGCAGGCCAAAAGGGGCCTTTCTGCTCCATCGCCGAAGGATCCACTGCACCAGGGGTAAGGACCCTGGTTGGGAGGGCATTGCCCCGAGCGCATAAATCGAGAGCGCAAAACCGTGGACTGAGAATAAGGAAGGAAGGCAAAACATGGAATTGACCAAGGGCAAGAGCGGGAAAGCCAGCGGAGTTTCCACGCCGCAGCTCACTCGTCTGCCCATTCCCGTGCCGCCGAACCTGGAGGCTGTCCTTGGCTACCCGGGCCGTGAGCGGTTCGTGGGCTTTTGGTTCTTCCAGGGCGGACTGCACATCGAGGACCGGGCGACGGACACCAACCGGCCGACCTTCATGTTGCTTGGCCTGAAGCTCTTCATGGAGCATCCCGCAATGATCGCCATGACGTGGGACCGCGGTCTTCGTGTCCTCCCCTCGGACTTCCACTCCATGGCCGACTACGGCCTACTGCTCGACCGCAAGGATCGGAAGCTGTTCGTCGGCCGGACCACGAGCATCACCCAGTTCATCCGCCCGCCTTTTCCTGAAATCCTGCCTCCCACCACGACGAGCTATTCACCCGTCCATCCCTACACCCAGACCAAGGCCGCCGAGCGGATCCAGGCTTGGGTGGACAGCACCCTGGACCCCTTCTGGGCCATGGTCCAGGAAGGCCTGCGCCGAGCTGGCCCTGGAGGCTGCTGATGTTCCAGGGCCGTGAGTTCTCTGCACGCAAGGCGGGTATCCATCTCCGCATGGTGGCCTACACACCTGCCTACGAGCCTGTCCCAGACGGGCACCTCCGGGTGGTGGTCCAGGTCGTAGTTGACGGCGAGCCCATCACGGAAGATCCCCTCCACATCGAGGTCATGCCCGAAGGCGACTTCGACCAGGCCTTGCAGGTCTCCACCCAGGAGGGTTGGGACATTCGCCCCTGGGAGAAGCGTGCGGTCACACCCACGAAGGCCTCAAAACACCGCAGCGACCATGCCGCATAGGCGAGGAGCGACAGCATGACGATCACTGAGCTTCATCCCCAGGACCCCAAGCAACCCATCAACGAGTTCGCACCCACCGGCTGCCGTGAGCTTCCGAATGGCTGCACCCTCTTCTGGCGACCCAACGAGGCCGGCGGCCGGACCTTCATCTCTGATGAGGTGCCCTGCGGAACTGTGGTGTGGGACACGGGTCTCGTGGACGAGGACACCCTGCGGGCGGCCATAGAGGTCCAGGCCTTCATGTCCGGCACCAGCGACTCAGTTCCCACCGCCGATGTCCTGGCCCTCCGGCTGGCCGAGACCACAACCGAACTCCGCAATACCCAAGCGGAAAACACCCGCCTCCAAGCCTTGAACCGGGAGCTGGAGCAAAAACTGCGACTCAAGGAAGGTGCAGCATGAACACTGAAGTTCTCACCCGACCCACCACCACGCTCCCCGAGGAGTGCTACATCGTTGTCCCGACCCTCCGGGTCGAGAACTCCCTGGCTCGCGCTGTCCGCGACGCGGTCGGATTCAAGCCAGTTCCCCTGCCCTCCCCGTGCGAGACCTACGAGGAAGTCAGCGCCATGGTCCACAAGCTGAATGCCGAGAAGGGCGTGTCTCCCCTTCAAGCGCATTGCATGAGGCTCGGAGCCATGTGGGGTTGGGCGACCCCCGGGACCGATCCCAGCTACTACACCGACAAAGAGACCAACTCTATGAGGTTCTGATGAACGCCCACCCCAACACCGCAACCACTGAGATCCAGGCCCCCGCTGTGGCGAGGGCGGAACTCAGGTATGCCCGCGACGCCATCCGTCGGTCGGTCGAAGATGTGACCAACCGCCACGGAGACGCCGCAGGCCCAGGTGTCGGCTACTTCATCGGTCAGATGGAGACCTGCATCGACATCCTGGGGCGGTATGTGCCACTTATCAGCGGGTCCCCGGAGGAGCCCGTGATCCTGAAGCCCATTCTCGAAAAGGCGGTGGGCTTCCAGAACACCAGGCTGGTCGGCTTCAAGGTTGTGTCAGCTCCACCCTATGTCTGCGCCCACATCCTGGATGCACAGCCAGGTGAGACCGCTGGCAACGATGTCCTGGTGGCCCTGGCCGAGAACGGCCATGCCTTCACCATCGAACCCCCCGCCATTCAACCCTTGTCTGCCATGGAGTATCGTAATGCTGATGACCGCGGAACACCCTCTTAACAGCCTGCCTTCTGGCTTCCCCGCCCCGACCACCGAGGCTCCGGCTTTCATGCGCCTCGGCGCAGTCCTCGAGGCATGGAGTGTGGGCGGTGAGGATGCTGCATTGGGCTTCTGCAAGACCCTCGCCGAGGAGCGTCCTGCTGCCGCACGGGTGGCCGTGCTCGAGATCGAAGGTCTCCTGCTCTACGAGCGGTGGATCCGCGACACCGGCCTTCCCATGCCGGCGGCCTCTCGCCTCATGGAGGCCCTGGGTGGAGCCACCAAGCAGTTCTTCCAGGGCGACCCTCTGGAGAGCGGCCTGCGCCTGGTGCCCGAGTCCCGAAAAGGGAAGTAGCTCGGCGACCATGCAGACGGTTCTTGTTGTTGAAGACTCCCCGCGGCGAGTCAAGGCCATGCTTGCTGCGGGGATGATTCCTCAGAACGCCAGGATCGCTGAATCTGCTGCCGAAGCTCTGCGGGCCATTCAGGACCAGGCCTGGGACAAGGTGTACTTGGACTACGACCTCAAGGGCGAGGGCAACGGCGGAGATGCTGCCCGGGCGCTGCTCGCGGCGACATGGAAGCCATCCACGGTCCACCTCCACACGACAAGCACCTCTGGCGGCCTCGAGATGCGTGACCTCTTAGAACCCGCAGGCTTCGATGTGGTCTGGGTTCCCATCACCAAGCTCCTTCCCGATCAGGGCCTTGATTGAAGAACCGAAACCCTCGTTAATTTTTCATTTTGGGCACGAATACATCGGTGCCTCCGATGCAAGTAGCGTGTCCAGACCCAATGCAGCATTGAGTTTCAGCGAATAGCATGAATACATGACAGCGACCCCTCGCATGTCAGTCACCAAGCCCCTCGTCGCCCAACGAGGGGCTGCTTGTTTCTAGGGCTGGCTCAAACAGCCTGGCTTCAGATCGTCTGGTGCGCGACGCCACGCCTTCTCTGAAGGCCTTTGGCGAAGGGGCGCTCCACGAGCGCGTAGAGCCCCGCCCCAACGGCTGTTGAGAGGGCCACGAAGATTCCAAGCACGGCAAGCTGGCCCAGGGTGCCCATTCGCATTGTCTGGATCACCAGTGGAGAAAGAAGCATCCCCACGATGCCCTGAGCCAAGTAGAGGCTGAAGATCCGCTCGGAATACCAACCCACCAAATTCGGTGCCGAGTTGGTGCCCACCGTCCGCCAGGCCATCAGCACGGCCGCCCCGAAACCCAGGGCCAGAGCGGTGTACTGAAACAGCACCATCACCAACGGCCTGGGGAGGTAGGTCCTGAAGGGCGCGCCGGCCACCATGGCGACCAGGCCGAGCAGCAGGGCCGGGAGGAGCTTCCGGCTCGGGATCTCAACCAGGCGGTCCTCGGCAACGGCCAGGAAGGCCCCCAGGAGCAGTCCGTCCATGTGCGTGAAGGGCAGCGCATAGACGATGGGGCCGAACAGCGACGGAGCTTCACCCCAGCCCCAGGGGGCGGTCATGCCAGGGATGAAGGCAACCGAGGCCCGACAGGCCACAGGAATGGCAAGCAGCAGGAGCAGAGTCCTCCAGGGCCTCACCCATGCGTGCCTATGCACCAGCGGGGCGAGGAACGGAACAAGTAGCCAGAACTGGACCTCGGTGGCGAGGCTCCACAGCGGCCCCAGCAGGATCGGGAACTTGGCAGCCATCGGAAGCTGGTTACCCGCGAAGATCAGGTTGTAGGCAGCCTCAGTGAGGACATCACGACCAGGCGCTCCCATGAGCCATCCCAGGCCCAGCCCGAACAGGAGGCAGGCCCAGAAGGCCGGGAGAACCCGCTGGGCCCGCTTCTTCAGGTAGTCACTCAAGTCCGGCTTCAGGAACCAGCTCCGCGTCACCAGGAAGCCGGAGAGCACGAAGAACAGATCGACGCCGACCCAGCCGTTGCCGGTTGCCACCCCAAGGCCTTCGCGTGCCCCGTTGCCGTGGTAGAGCATCACGCTGAGGACCGCGGCGGCCCTGAGCCAGTCGATGAACGGGCGGCGCTGAATCATCTGGAATCCCCAAGGAGGACCTTCATACGGTCGTACATCCCTGGTGCCTGGTTCTCGAACATGGTGGTCAGTTCATCCCAATGCTCCACCAGTGGAAGCCAAGCAGGATATTTCTCTGCCACTTCATTCAGGCGTGAGCGCCAAATGGGCTTCACCTTCAGGAGTCGATGGCACCGCCCAAAGTCACTCGGATCAGACGGCGTAGCCGCCCGCCCCTCTGCGGCCTTCGGCCACCGGCCTACCATGACCTTGAAGATCGTTGCGCTGGAGGTCCCGACGAACAGCCCAATTTCCCACTCGAGTTCGTCCTGCTCGATCTTCCGAGTTGGGCTCTCGGCTGTTTCCTTGCAACGCCCGTGTAGCTTCTCAAAGGCGCTGCAATGAGCCATGAATCCCTTCCAAGCCGGGCCTCCAATGGCGAGTCCCTGACCGTGGATCACGGTCTCGCGCTTCCCGCAGTGGTAGCAGGCCATGTCCTTGCCGTTGAGCCCTACATGCGTCGGTGAAGTCTTCGCCATGGCGCTTCCTATGCCGTCAGCCGCGGCACAAAGGCCGTAGGCACGAAATCCTTGGCGGCATCCACATGGCGCGGGCTGTCGTCCAGGAACAGGTCGGGTCGATAGACCCTAAGAAATTCGGTCTTCGGCTCGCCCTCCAGGAAGTAGGCCTCGTCCACCGTCACTCCAATGGCGAGCAGGGTCCGAATGGCACGCTCCAGAGCCGGAACGGCACGGGCCGTCACCAGGGAGGTGCGGATCGCCCCGGGCCGCGCGGCCTGCACGCGGTTCAGGAAGGCCAGGAAGGGTGCCATGGGCCCGGGGCCCAGGGGGATGCCCGCCATGGCCTTCTCGTGGGCATGGAAGGCCTCCACGCCGTCCTTGAGGAACACATCGTCGGCGGTGCTGTCGAAGAGCGTACTGTCGCCGTCCAGGGCCACCCGCAGCTCCCCCTGGAGGGTGTCCTGCCCCGCCAGGCCGGGCATCACCTGGGCAGCGGCGAAGCCGGCGGCCAGTGCGACCTCCACATCATGCCGGTCAGCACTCAGGAAGAGGTCCACGCCCAGGGGCCCGAGATAGACGAAGGGCGAGCGGCCCTTGGTGAAGATGGCCCGCCCGATGTCCAGGTCTTCCTGCTCAATGGCACGCATCACCCGCAGTCCCGTCACCGGGTCGTTCCGGGAGACGACGCACACCCTGACCAAGGGAGGCTGGCCCGGCTGATTCAGCGCCAGGAGCTTGCGAACCAGAGGGTAGGCCACGCCCCAGCGTACCGGGGTCTCGATTCGGTCTCTCTGGGAGGCCATGTAGCCCGCCTCGCCCACGGCCAGGAAGGTCTGATGCTCCTCCTCCAGGTCGCAGATGGCACGGGTGGTGACCGCCACAACCAGGGGTTTGAATTCAGTCATGCTCCGACCTCACTTCAAGAAGGTCCTCGAGCTTCACCCCGTCCATGTAGGGCTCGAACAGGGCTGGCGGCATGGGCCCCCATTGGTCCAGGTGCCAGAAGCCGCGGGACTCCAGCTCGTGGTCCCGGTTCTTCCGGGCCCGACGGCGCTCCTGGATCCGGCAGACCTGCGGCCCAGCCTTCGAGTCGAAGCCGAAGAGCCACATCACGGATGAGGCGTCCTCGAACCCTGGGAGGTTCATGATGTCCTCGGTCAGCGCCAGGGCCCGGATGACGGAATCGAATTCCGTGTCCAGGCGCACCGTCGCCTCCAGGATCGGGACTGCGGTCAGGATCACGATGACACCCAGCGGGGACTGGAAGGCGCGGACTCGGCAAACCCCCTCCCCGCCTGTAGAGGGTGTCCAGCGGTAGCGGTGGTCCAGGAGCATCACTGATACTTCTCCACTCTGTTCATCATTTCGGCTTCGGACAGGAACCGGCTCGGCATCACGATCTTCGAGGCCGCACCAGGCTGATCCATGTAGGTCGGGTAGCTGAGGCCAAGCCCCTGCCGGGCCCGGGTGATGGCGACATACATCAGCCGGCGTTCCTCGGCCATGTCGTCGTCGCCTCCCCGGATGGCGAAGCTGTGGGGCATGATCTCCTCAGCCACGGCCACCAGAAACACCTGGTCCCACTCGAGGCCCTTGGCCGCGTGGATCGTGGCGAGCACGACCCCCTTCTTCGCCTCCTCGGTGTCGCGCTCTGGGATGCCCAGAACCACTTCGTCCAGGAAGGTCTCGATGGAGCCCATCTCCCGGATGGCGGCCACGGTCTCGTGGACATTGCTCATCCGCTGGGCGAGTTCTTCAGGGCTCGAGGAGCACTCCTCAATGAGCTGCTGGTTGTAGCCAGCCCGGTCCAGGAGGAGTTCCAGCGCATCGGCTCCCAGGCCCTTGGCTCGCGCCTGGGCGAGGGACACCAGGAGGCGGGCCGACCGCTGGGGGTGATAGACCGCCAGGCCGTCTTCAGGCTTCCCGGCCGCGCGGGCCTTCTGCCAGCCCGCAGCTCCGATGCCGAGCCGGGGGTTCTGGGCAGCACGCTCCCAGGCCTCCCAGTCGTGCCGGCCGAGCAGGACCTTGGCGTAGGCGATCACATCCTTCACCTCACGCCGGTCCCAGAACCGCAGGCCGCCGAGGACCCGGTGCCGGATCCCGGCCCGAGCCAGGGCGGTTTCCACCGAACGGCTCGCAGCTCCAACCCGGTAGAGCACGGCGATCTGCTCAGGCACAGTGCCGGAGCGGATCATGGCCTTGATCTCCGAAGCAATGAATTCAGCTTCCGCCTTGGAGTCCAAGAACCGGCGCAGCCGGACCTTCCCGCCCGGGCCCCGAGACGGCCGCAGGGCCTTCTCGTAGCGGTCAGGGTTGTTCTTGATGACCTTGTTCGCCAGGTCCAGGATTTCCTCCTTGGACCGGTAGTTGATCTGAAGCGGGAGCACCTTCGCGCGGAAGTGCGCGACGAAGTACTGCATGTTCCGGGGCTCCGCACCACGGAAGCGATAGACCCCCTGATCCATGTCGCCGACACCCACCACATTGCCATGAGGGCAGATGCTTTTCAGGATGTCGAGCTGCACTGGGTCAGTGTCCTGGAACTCATCAACCATGATGTAGTCCCAGAGGGCGGCGATGCGGCGGCGCACCTCATCGTTGTTCCGCAGGCCTTCGGCCACCTTGTAGAGCATGAGATCGAAGTCGATCTTGTTGTCTTCCCGCAGGCGGTCCTCGTAGGCCTCCGCCAGCGCGACGATCAGCGGATCCTTCTTTGCCCAGAAGGTGAGTGGGTCCCCATCCGGCCACATGGTCAGCTCGCGGTTGCGAGTGACCTGGGCCTGAATGTAGCCGGTGTACTTGCGGATGTCCGCACCAGGGGCAGCCTCCTTCAGGAGCCCGCGGATGATCTTCTTCACATCGTCCGTGTCTGCGATCCCAAACCCCTGCGGCATTCCCAGATCAGGGAACTGGCGGAGGAGTCGGGTGCAGAGACGGTGGAAGTTGGTCGCCCACATCGGCCGACGGCCGGTGCGCTTGAAGACCCGATCCGCCATCTCCTGGGCGGCCTTCACGGTGAAGGTCACCTGGAGAATGCGATCCGGGTTGACGCCCTTCTGCACCAGGCGGATGGTCCGCTCGGTGACCGCAGTGGTCTTGCCGACGCCGGCCGCGGCATCGACCAGGAACGCGCCGTCACCAAGCTCGGCCACGGCCTCCTGCTCCTCATTCAGGGCGACGACACCAGCGAAGTGGCCCGTCCGATCCTCGAATTCCTGAGCCTTCTGATTGCTTTCGTCATAGCGACGCGCAGCACGCTCGATGCGCTCTTCGGCCACGGCATCCCGGATGCGTTCCCGCTGGGCCGCACGCGGTAGGTCTTTTACGAATAGGTCAGCCATTGATAACTCCGTGTCGAATGCTTACATGCCTCAAAAGCGCATAAACCCTCGGCGAAGGTCTTCTTACTGACGCAAAAAAAACCCGTGCCCCGGGGCTTTCTCATGCTTCCAATGGGTTAGGGATCTAACAGCGTTAGGGCACCCGAAGGGAGAGCCTGAACTTGGTCCGGTCCATGGCGGCCGTGTCGCCTGAGTAGAAGACCTCCCCCAGCTTCAGGGGGGTTCCCTTCTTCGCCCCAGCGAGGAACAGGACCTCGCGCGGCGTAGCCGTCCGGGGGTCCGTGAGCTTCACGAGCCAGGAGCCACCCTTGCCGAAGTAGGCCTCGAAGGACCCTCCTCGCGTGCCGGGGCAGACCGCCTCAGCTTCGGCTCTCAGCCAGGCAGGGGGAGGTGGGGGAGGTGAAGCTGGGCGATTCCGCCAGCCACCAGGGCCAGCCAGGAGGAGGACCTGAGCGCCGAGGGCCAGGGCGAGCTTCTTCATGTCACTCCCCATCGCTTCTTGAAGCCGTCTTCACCAGCTCCTTGTCGGGATAGAAGACCGTCGTGACGACCACAGTCGCCCCGATGGCGGCGAACCAGAAGGGCATCTCCATTGAGACCTGAAGGAGCCCATTGAACTGCTGTAAGGCCTCCTCACGCACTGTTCCATCCAGCAGGAGCAGGAAGAGGGCCACCCCTCCCGCGCCGGCTGCGGTGCCGTGCTTCCGCACCTTCCCTTGAGCAAAGGTCATGGATAGGCCGAGAATGGCCGCCAGGAATGCCGCAGCCACCAATGGCTGGGGCTTGATGCGCCCCTCCATCGTGTGCCCTGAGATGGGGACCGTGGTGCTGATAGTTGCGCCGGACACCATCTGGATCCCTCTCCAGGAGAGGATCTTGCTCTCTCCTCGGTAGAGCGTCATGAAGGGCATCAGAAACAGGATCAATATGAGGCCCAGGAGGCCGCGGGATAGGACTGTTTTCTGCTCAGGAGTCATGGCTTCCGTCAGTCTTCTTCCACCAACCTGGGAACCGGAACGAGTGACGGGTGAGATGGCATTCCACCTCGATGGTTGCTGCGCCCAGAGTGAGCACCCAAGGGACCAGGCCGATCAGGAACCAGCCTGTGTCGCCAGCTATTCCAAGGATGGTGAGTGCAGCTCGGAGCATGGACTACCGCTGTTCAAAGAATCGGTTGAAGGCGATGATCCCTCTGGTCCAACCAAAGTCGATGAACTGCCAAAGGAAACCTGCAACGGTGCAAGGGAAGGTGATGGGAAAGGCCAGGAAGAGAACGAGCTTCTGGAGACCATGCCGATCAGCAGGAGCCATCAGACCGCCAGGCTCGTGATGCGGCCGACGACCGGCACCAGGCCGGGGTGGATCTCGATGGCGTCCAGGAAGACCCGCTTGGGGACCACGAGGGGGGCGTCTCCCGAGAGGCCGGTCAGGGCCTCTCCGTGCTCCTCGACCAGGCGGCCCAGGGCCTCTGGAGCCATGCAGTCCTGGGGGATGCCAGCGGGGCACCACTCTGTCGCGCCGTAGATGGCCTGGAGCAGCCGGAAGGGGTCGGCCCCATCCAGCTCCACATCGCCCGCGGCGTCCCGCACGGTGAAGACCCGGCGGGAGCTGGTCCCATCCTCGGTCTTGAAGACATGGATCAGGCCGGTGATGACCTGCTCACCGTCCTCATTGCGCTCGATCTGTACGCCAGGGCCCCAGGTCGCCCCGAAGGGAGGGGCCGGGGTGAAGTCCCCCATGACCTCAATGAAGGCCCCAGCAGCAATCAGGCGGCCGAGATCGAAGGTCGTTCCCGGGGAATCCGTGGCGTAGAGCTGGAAGTCCACCTTCGGCCACTCGGACCTCAGATCACCGATCTCGTTCTCCGCTCGCTCCCCCACGAGGGGGCTGATGAAGGACTTGTAGCGCGGGCTGTAGATGGCCGCGTGCCAGGTGCCCATGCGGATGGTCGCCAGGACATCGAACCACCAACGGTCGAAGGACTCGTAGCGGCTGCGGGCACCGATCCCCAGGACATGGGAGTAGCGTTCCTCCAGCTCCTCCGGGGCCATGGTCTCTGCATCCTCTCTGGCAGCCTTCAGGTCGGCCTCGAGGTGGATGCCCGTCCGAAACAGCCGCCACCACTGACCAGAGGCAGCCACGGGATGGTGGACGAGGTAGTAGGGGGGAGGTTCGATCCAGCCGGCAAGCCAGGTCTGGATCTTGGACCGCATGGCCGCGTCCACCAGGCCACCCCCGAAGCGAGCAACATCAGCCCCGAGTTCCGGGTAGATGGTCTTCCCGATCAGCTCGATACCGAACTGCGCCCCGGCGATGGCCTCAAGCTCCTCCGGTTGAAGAAGCTGGGGCATCATCGGGTAGAGCGTGGTCCGGGCGGCGATGCCCGCGATCTGCTGGGTGGCGGTGGATTCTTGGGCCATGGCTAGTTATTGCTCCCGTTCTTGGCGTGGAGGGCTTCTGCCTTGGCCTTGATCTCGAGCATGATGCCCTTGACCAGGGCCTCCTCGTTGTCCGAGGGGCGGTACTGGACCTTCATCACAGGGCCAGGGTTCTGCACGGTTCCGGTCACCATGGCGTAGCCATCACCCACAAGGGAGATGCCGCCCTGGACCTTCTGGAAGTAGAAGTCGAAGGAGTCGCCCCGCTGGGTCTCGGCAGGGCCGAACTTCACCCGGATCATGTCGGGCGGAACGATCTTGGCCGAGGACTCCAGGTGGGCCGGGCCGCCCATGCCGCTCCGCTTCATGTGCTCCTCCCGGAAGCGATTCACGAAGTCCTGACCCAGCACGGTGGTCACCTCTTCAGGGGTGGCCGCGATCATGATGCGGGTCTTTTCCGGGGCGAAGGGGACGGCGTTGATGCTCTGGGTGCCGCAGGCATTGAAGAGCACGGCCAGGCCGAGGACGGAAGCAAGGGAGAGGGAGGTGCGAAGCGACTTCATGGTGACTCCTGTTCGGGCGCTTGGCCCGGTGGGGCTTTCTGAGGTTGAGTTGGGATTCAGCATTGGTTTTGCCTCAAGCCTCATTCTTCGCACAGTCTCATCCAGCTCCCAGGTCTGCCGGTCGATACCCCCAAAGCCTGATTGAGCACCTTGGAGCCGGGGGGCTAGAACAGCCAGCCCACCCGGAGTTCGAGGGTGAGGCCTCCAGCGGTGGTGCCACTGGAGAGCTTCGGGGTGTAGTAAAGAGCGGCTTCCCAGTAGGAGAGATACCGTTCATCGAAGCTGACCTTATTGAGACCGAGGGCTCCACCAGCCTTTCCTTCGGCGAGGGAGGGAATTGAAGCATCATCCGACTTCGTGCGGATCTTGCTGTAGGTCGGGGCGAAGAACCACCCCAGACCTTCATTAGTGTTCCCGCGGCCCGCGAAAACGAAGCGAAGCTCGCCGCGGATCAAGTCCTGGGAAAGAGTGCTTCCTTTGTTGCCCTCCTCCTTGTGGATGGGGCGGATGAAGTCAGCGACCAGGCCAAGCCCGAATTTCCCGGGGACCATGGTCCACTGGCCCTGAAGGCCGATGGTCGGAGCGAGCTGCATCTTGGCGCTGTCAACCGTGCCGACACCCGGCGTCTCGCTGCCGATGCCACCGTACTCCTTGGCCGGGGACCAGGCGAGACCACCACGGAAACCGAAGTGAACGCTGTCGTATTCTCCGCCCGCATGGAGGCCAGTGGCGGCCGTGAGGGCGATCAGGCTTGCGAGGGCGATGTTCCGCATCAATGCACCTTCTGAGAGGGCTTCACGAGCATGTGCTGAAGGATGATGACCTTGGCGATGGAGCCTTCCTCCATCTCAATGTCGGGTTTGATATTGGTGAACCTCTGCATGAGTTGGGAGCTGGCCTGCCCCGTGGACTGCATGAAGTTCTGCCGCATCATGTCGGAGGTCGTCATGTTCTGGTTCGACCCGGCAGGCGTGTTGTTTCCACCCGTGGCTGCGCTAATCACAGCCAGCACAGCCGAGCCACCGATGATCCGGCCCCAGTGGTAATTGACCTTGCCGGGAAGGCCGGTCACACCCACGCGGTTGGCCGTGATGACGGGGATCGCAATGGGGATCTCGCGGCCACCGGGGTCGATGAAGTCGCTGAAGACAACCTTCCCGCCCCACTCAGAATCTCCAGACATGGAGGCCGAGGCTCCGGTGCATTTGCTCCCGCGAGGGATGACGATGTACTGCTGGTTGACATCCCAAATGTCATGGATGACTTCGCCAATGACTGGGCCAGGGATGCTGCTCTGGACTCTTGTGTAGAGGCGGATGTCCACGATGGTCCCTTTGGCGATGAACCCAAGGCCCTTCTTCCGGGCGATGGCCGGGCCGTCGATGCCGACCTCCTCCAGTCCATTCGAGGCAGAGCCGCCACCGCCCTGGGGCGAGGGTGCAGGGGCCGTCGGCACAGCAGGGCGAACCATGTTCGTCGCAGGGCCAGGGACGGCCACGCCTGCCTGCACGATTGCCGAGGCATTCGTCCCGGGGTCCTGGGGGAGTGGGACACCAGGGACACCGCGCTGGGGCTCCAGCATCCTGGTGTAGTACTCCAGGAGCGCGGCGCTGGCCTTCTCCTGGTTCTGGCGAACCGACTCGGAGGACTGCGCGGCTCGGACCTGGTTGGCGAGCTGGAGGTCCATCAGGAAGCGGGCGTCCCGCTCCTCTTGGGCCAACTTGGCCTGGTACTGCTGGGTCTCCGTCTTCAGTGGCCGAGGCGGCAGGGCAACTGTGGGTTGCGCGGCCTTGTAGGGCCCCGGATCCACTTCCTGACCAACCAGCGCAAGGGTGGAGAGAACTGCAAGCCCGAGAGCCTTGAACTGAAGGGTCCTCATTTCTGGCCTCCGGGGACTGGCGGGTTGGGCGGCGTCAGCTTGCCCTTGGGGTTCGGCAGCACGACAACATACTTGTTCTGGAAATTGAACTCGCCGTTGCTCACCCGCACCTTGGCGTTGGTGTAGCGGTAGGGAATCGGGACAGGCTTGCTCTGGGTGTCCACGGGAATGTCCGTGGTGTCCTTCATGGAGCGCCGGTAGGCCTCGTCCTCTTCCATGGCGAGTCGCGGATCCACTGGACGGACACGCTGGGTGAGATAACCAGGCCGGACCCACTTCACGATGGTCACAGGCTGACTGCTGCCCGGAGGGGTGTACTGAATCTGGACGGGGATCGCTCCGTGGGCGATGTCGGGAGTTCCATCATCGGCCAGTGCGAAGACCACATCAGGAGGCAGCGCAAGCCCACCCGGGACCGTGCCGGCCGTGGGCAGACCTGTCTTTGGGTCGATCCCAGGGGGGATCGCTCCGGGGACAGGGGCGACTGCGCCTCCGGCGGCCTTGCCACCAGGTCCAGGCTTCTCAGCCTGGGCGATCTGAGGGCCACGGTTGCCAGTCTTGATGACGCCACCCGAAGTGGCGATCCACCGAGCGTACAACTCGGGGTTCGTGCGCTTCAGCTCCTCAAGGTTCTCTGCGCTGATCTCGGAGGGAGCTGCGAGCACCTTCCCTTCGGATGCAGCCTTCGCCATCCGCTGTTCCCAGGCCGCGGCAAGCTCGGCTTCATAGGAAAGACCCTGCTGCTTCCGGCTGTAGTGCTGGTAGGCGAGGTTCGCAATGGCCTGTTCCTCGGCATCCGCCTTTCGCTTGGCAGCGGCAGCGTTGCGGGCGTCCATGGTGTTCAGGACCGCGATGGCATCGGGGTCACCCGAAGGCTGATCTGAGGCCTTCTTCTGGATGTTGGGCTGGCGGCCCTTGTCGTCGGTGCCATCCTTCTTGGACTTGTCGATGATGTTTTCCAGGTCCTTCTCGGTCTTGGACTTGAGGTTCTGGTCCTTGCCGGAAGGGGAAACGACTCGCCAAATGAGCATGACAATGATGAGGCCGAAGCCGCCGAGAAGGGCCATTCGCGCCTTGGGATTGGCCCAGATCCGCGCGGACTTCTCGGGATGGTTTACGCTTTCCGGTTCCTGGGCCATGGTTATTCCGCCTTCTTCCAGACGAAGGTGCTCTCGTAGTCGCCGATCTTCACGGCTCCGCGATCAATCAAGCGCGGGATCACGAAGAGATCAAGGTCACGGGGGTCCTTGGCCGCTTCCATGCGGTAGGTGACGATCTCCCGCTTGCCGTTGGGGTCGATGCGGTAGAACAGCGGAGCTTCCAGCATCGCGGTCTTGAACACAACGAAGGTGCGCTGACCGTCGTTGTAAACCTTCTGGACCTCGAAGACCTTGGGCTTCTGGTTCTTGATCTTGTAGTCCTGGTCGAGCTTCCGCAGGACCTCTGCGCCAGGAACTTCAGCGGTCTTCTGGATCTGAACAGGAGCATCCACATCCATGCCCACGACGGCGGGGTAATCCCGCTCCCGCTGCTGCATGGTGTTCTGCTGGCTCTGCACCTGGCCCTGCTGCTGCGGGGATGGCTGCTGAAGCTGCTGGGACGGAGGAGGCGTGTTCAGGGGTGCGCCCTCAGCGTCCAGGTCCATGTCCGGCCTCAGCACCACGACCTTCTGGTGGGGCTCGGTGTGGGGGCCGCCGCCTTCAATCAGGTTGAAGGAATAGACTCGTCCCTGATCTGAGGCGATGTGGATGTTGGTTGCGATGCGCTCGATGTTGGGGCGCAGACCGACCCAGTTCTGGCCGTACTTGATCTCGAGGGCCGTTCCGCGCACCCCCACTTCGACCCGCACGATTCTTTCATCGGAGGGCAAGAGGATCAGGGTCTTGATCCCAACCTTGAGGCCGAGCACGGGAATGTACTCGGGATCGTAGATCACCTCGCTGTAACCGTGCCGGAAGAGAACTTCCGTGGTCACCAGCTCGTCGGCCGCTTTGACTTCTCGCTGGATCTCCGACTTGTGGGCCGGTTTCGTTGTTTCGGCCGCGAAGACCGGAGAGAGCGCCCCAAGCAGCAAAAGCGTGGAGACGAAGGATTTCAGATATTGCCGCACGAAGCCTCCTAGATGCCCGGTATCAGGCGTTTATTTCAGGTTGTTCTTCTCTTTGTAGGCAGCAGTCGCGGCATCGAGCTTCCGCTTGGTGTCCTCGACCACGGTTTCGGATTTCACGCTCTCGATGGCCTTATTGACCACCCTCTCCGTGTTCTGATCGTCCACATCCTGGCCGGTGTAACGGGTCCTCTGAATGTCGAGAACCTTCACTCCCAGCGGGTTCCGAACAACCCACTGATCCCGAAGGGTTCCGTCCTTGATGTTCGGATACACGCCCATCTTGAACTTGATGACAACTTCATAGCCCTTCGCCGAGGAAGGAATCAGTGCTCCGGTATTGCTCATGTCATCGGTGGCGATACGGATGTAGGCAGTCGTCCCGGTGGTCTTTGCGCCAGCGGGATTGTCGATGCGGCAGTTCAGGATGCGAACACGAACGAGGCCGATGCCCTGGGCGATGTCAGGCAGGGTCGCCATCATATCTTTGCGCCACACATCAAAGATTGGCGTGTCGAGGTAGAGCGGCAGGGCCTCAATGGCCTCGGGTACGGCGAAGCCATTCCGGGTATAGAACCGCGTCACGAAACGCTCCAGGGAATCCCGGATCTCAGGCTCCTGGGGTGTGTAGTCCGCGTCCAGTCGGACGGCCTCTGCGCGGCCCACATCGTTGATGCGAACCACGACCACCTTCTGCTCGCCGAGCTTCCGGTAGAGGGCTCCGAACTGCACCAGGACAATGCAGAGGATAGCCACAAGGGCCAGATTGAGGAGCTTCCCAGCCAGAATCGCGGCTTTCGGAGTCATGTGCGCCGAAAGCCAGCTCTGCCTGGCTACTGCGGCGTCCTCCGCATGGAAGGGGAAGCGAGGATCGCGGTCGGGGGTTTGATTGGTGTCAGCCATACCCACGATTGTCGCAGTCGGGTTTTGCGCTCTTCGCGCAAAACGAGCGCAAAGCCTGGGGGTCGAGCGCCCCTACTTGCCCATGATGGATTCGCCGGACCCACCATCGAAGTGCGTCCTGAAGCCACCGTCGAGCACACCCTTGGTCAGCTCATAGGCCTTGCCGAGGATGATGCCGCACGCTCCCAGGAGCCACACGATCTGCGAGCGGGCGACCTGCCGAGCATAGGTCTTCATGATCCAAGGAAAGGTTCCTGGCTCTAGCCCTGCCCCACCGTCCTGCCACGAGACCCCGGCGAAGGCCGTCTGGATCAGGCCACCACTCCAATTCCCGCTGCCGTCCTTGGTCCCAATCCAGGCACCCGGAGCGAAGAGCGTCATACAGAGGGCCGCCATCACATAACCCGCGACCATCATCGCAAGGTAGTTTTTCAAGAGGTTCACCAAAAAGCCCTGCATGGGCTTGAAGTACGCCAGGAGGATGAAAATGGGCAGAAAGTAGAGCCCCAGATGCCAACCCAACCGAAGGAAAAGGGTCTGAACGATGATCGTTCGGGTCAAGGCCCACTGGGCCCACAGGAAGGTGAACCAGTTGGAGAGATACATGATCCCGTCGAGGAGCGGGCAAATAAGGATCGTGAACACGGAAGTAGCGCCACGAAGCCCAGCGGAGGTCGCTGCCGCCGGGGAGACTGTGCCGCCCGTGTTGAGCTGGCCGATGCCAGCACCGAGGGTCCCGACCCCCCCTGCGGAACTGTTCCCAGCGTTCAGGGCCTTCTCGATCTGCTGGTTCACCGAGTCGAAGACATCCGAGGCGCTGAGGCCGTCCACGGTCTTGCTGGCGACATCAGCGGCCTTGTCCAACTCCTGAAGGACCGGGGCCTCGTACTGGATCGTCTGAACATCCGTGGTCGTCCCGTCCGGGTTGGTCACCTGGACCACCGTCACAGAGTTCGCGCCGAGGTACTCCGAGATCGTGATGCCGAAGGTGGTATCCGCCCATGACCCCAGCGGCCCGGAGGCCAAGGCTGTCATCCCGCCGGAGAGGAGCACCACGGCTCCAAGAGAAAGGGTGGCGAAGATCCCGATGCGGAGGAGCTTCTTGCGGATCAGGTCCTTGTAGGTATTGAAAATCCCGAGTCCCGATCCAGACCTGAACGCATGGAAGGTCGCCTCCAGGAAATGGAACAGGAAGATCGAGGCGATGATGTACCAGATCATGTTCATCATCGTTTGGAACGGAAAGGCGTTCCACATCGACTGGAGAATGGAGACCTGGAGTTTGTAGATCATGGCCTTCGCGCCAGCATAGAAATTGCTCTCGGCGACGGGCCCAGCCAGGATCATCAATTTCGTGAGCGTTACAAGGGTCATCTCGTCACCTGTGGTAACTCATGGACCCGCTGATGGTGTCGCTGATGACGGTCCCGATCTTTCCGATCAGGACCAAGAGAATGCTGAACATCATCAGCACCCGCAGCGGCACAAAGAAACAGGTGTCGAAGTTGAAGATTCTCGCAGTCCTCGGGTCACCCAGGAGGTTCACCACCTTGTCGGTAAATGCCTGTTTGGTAACGGAGGCCGCGCCCATCTCACTGACCATTTCGGAATAGACATTCCGGGCATACAGTTCCATGGAGGCCTTGATGTCAGCCGACTGGGACTGGGCCTGGGCATCTGTGATGATCTGGGTGATCTGGTCAGGAGAGACCAGGATCGCCGTGCAGTCAGCCAGGACATTCAGCGAGATCGTGGCAACGATCATCGTCTGGATGACGCCCTTCAATACGCCTTCCCAGTGATGCCAGTAGGCGGCGATGAACGCCACGGGCAGGATCATCACCGCGACCTTGTAGGCCATCATCAGGTAGATCGCGTTGAAAACGAGGGTCTTTACCACCAGCACATCAAGGCCGAAGTTCATCCAAAGCAGGAAGAACCCAGACATTGAGGAAATGAGCCAGCCCCGTGCCGCATTGAAGAGCCCTGCGATGTCCTGGACCTGCTGGCCGATCCAGCTCCGCCCTTCAGGCAAGGACGGATTGGTGCTGGTCCCATTCGGGTGCAAGTCGTTCCAGACGGTCTCGGCCGCGGTGGTGGCCGCGGCCTGGCCCGCCATGTTCTGGCTCTGGGTGGCGAGGTAGTAGGCACCCAGCTTGGCGCTGTTCTTGGCGATGGTCCCGGTGATCGAGGAATCAACGGCGGCCGGCGTCCCCACGGGTGACACGATCTTGGTGATTGGGTTCATCATCTCCGTGAGACGACCGCCAATGTTGTCGTCGCTGGCGATGTAGGCTGCACTCTGCTGGACCCCCAGGGGCTTGAAGGTGCTGGGATCCAGGTTTGGATCCGCCTTATAGACCGTGAACAGAGCCCCAATCCCAAGGGTGCAAAGGATCATGAACTTGATGACCTTCTTCAGAAAGCCTGTGTCGGCCAGGCGCTTGAAGTGGCCATCGTGTTCCTCCGTTCCGGCGTCGAGTAGGATGTTGGCCGCCTCCCAGATCAGGGAAAGCAACCCGTACCCGATCAGGATAATAAAGAGCCAGTACATGTAGGTGCTCAGGCTGATGCCGGTCGGATTGTTCCCACCCATCGTCGGCGTGAGGGCCGCGTCGATTCGCCGGGCCAGCTCACCTGACATCTTCGTGATGAGCAGGGCCGTCCCCATCTGCTGGTCGGGAGGTGCCGGGGTCTGAATGAGCGCAATGAGGGCCATCATCCTGCTGCCTCCGCACCGTGCTGGAAGGGGTCCCAGTGGCCGTCGATGAGGCCGGTGATGACATCTATGAGCTTGGAAAGGATCATCAGCATGATCCCCAGCACGAACATCATCTTTATCATCACCAGCGCGGACTCAAAGCCTTGCTGAACGGTGAGTCCATTGAGAGGGTCTGGATTTGTAGATGCTCCCAGGGCCTCATTCACAACCGCAGTGTCGATCTCGGCCTTGAAGTCCATGACCTCCCGATCCGTGATGGGGCTCGTGAGGGGCGCGAGGTTCGCACGGAGGGAAACGGCCATGGCTTGGGTCAGCGCATCCTGACTGAACACCGTCTTGACGGCCCCGGTGAGTGCCCCGGCCACAATCATCAGGACAAGGACCTGCTTGAGGATCGCAAGTCCCATGTGGCGGAGGCTCTTGAAGTAGAGCACTCCGATGGCGAAGGGGAGGATGCTCATGGTGAGGAGGACGCCAAGTTTCAGGTAGAAAATCAACAGGATGATGGTTCTCGCGGCTTGGAAGATGAAGGCACCCATGGCGACGACGCAGGCCATCGCAATGAGTCCGACGAATGCCGTATTCAGAAGATTCCTGGCCCCGGATGCCAGCAGGTCGCCATTGACCATTTCGGAGCCGAGGTTCATGGCGACGCCGATCCAATCGCCAGGGCTCATCTTGTCGATGCTGCCGTTTGAGGTCACATAGAGGAGTCGGTTGGCGTAGGTGTCCTTAGTAGCGAGATCCTGTGTCCCGATGTACTCCATGATCTTTTCGCGGCGAAGGGCGGCGGACTCTTTTAGGGCATCCCCCCATGCCACAACGATGTCTAGTGCGACCAATGGCTTGATACTGTCTTCCACGGCTGACCCGTTCAAAGGTGCAGTGATCGTGGGGTAGCTGATCCCAAACCAGGTCCCGTTCATGGGGTCCGTGGAAAAGGCCAGCCTGGCCCCAACCGTCAGGGCCATGAACATGCCGATCTGGAGGCACTTCTTGATGTTCTCCATGGGCACGCCTTCGCGCCCCATGTTCTTGGCCTTGTGAACCACGCCTTCAACGACATTCCAGACGAAGGCCGCGGCGAGGCACATCAGGGGCACCCAGGACGCATAGACCAGCCATTGGAGTGCTCCGTCACCGATTCCAGCGCCGTTCACCATGCTGTCGTGGAGCTGGACGATAAATGCGTCCAGAGTTCCGTAGAGCCCCATGATGAGGTCGATGAATTTGGAGAGCGCCCCTCCGATGTCATAGACCGGATTCACTGTCGCTTAACCTCCGCGTGAACAGCATCCAGGGTGATCCCCAGCTTGTTCATGCCACTGATGACGCGATTCGCGGAAGTTGTGTACTGCTGAACTCGAACCTGAGCCTGGGCCAAGTTCTTGTTCCGGTCGATGGAGTCTCGCCAGAGGTTGTAGAAGGCCTGGGAGGACCCACGCTGGCTCTCGGCCATGATCTTCGCCGCGAGGTAACGACGAATGGCCGCAGCCTCGAGGTAGGCGGCGTGGGTGGACTTGGCATAGGCCACATTGGCCTTGTAGAGAAGGCGCGGCCCGGGGTTGTCGTTTTCGTTCTCTTCACCCGTAGCCGCATTGTAGATGGCCGAAGTGCTGTCACCGAGCTGCGTGTAGAGGTTGAACACATTGTCGAGGAAGGTCTTGCGCTGAGGGTCGGAACCTTCCTTCAGCTTCTCGGGAGATTCCAGCTTCACCACATCGTTTTGCGCTGGTTGCACCTCGTCCCGGAGCCGATTGATGCGCTGCATCTGGTTCTCGTAGATCATGTCCGGCAGTGCGTTCCAGTAGGCCATCTCGTCGGTGAAGAGATTGAGGGCATCAACAGGGCTGACCCCGAACCGTTTGGAGTAGGCATCCGCCTCAGCGACGATCTGCGACTGGCGCTCCTGGGCAAGGGTCTGGGCACGCTGCCGAAGAAGGACAGGGCTGGGCCGATCCATCATGGCCTTGGGCGTGTAGTAGAGCCCCTGCCCCGCCATGTTCCGGCCAAGCATCCCTTCAAAGAAAACGCGATCCAGGATCTCGTTACCTGCCTTGCCGATTCGCAGCGGCTCACTGTCAACCACGGTCCCCTGATAGGGCGAGGCCTCAATGTCGAAGCCAATGTCCGAGAAGTGGTGCGGCCCCTTGTACTTCATCAGGGGGGTGTTGAAGGTGCCGACAAAGGGACTGTCCAACCCAAAGGAGGAGAGGAGATCGCCACCTCCCTGCTTGTCCTTGTACTTGATCCCGGTCCTGATGCCGTTGCTGGGCGTGCCCAGCTCGTCAATATAGACCTGCTCGAAGACCGGCACGATGTCGAGCACATCGAACTTGAAGATGCTGCCGGTCCAACTCTTCGCCATGATCTCCATTTGGCGGAAGAGCTGATAGGCCTTGAGCATCCGCTGGAAATCCGCCATCTGCTCGTATCGCATGGTGAATTCGGGCGCAATGATGTCGTCCACCCACTTCACCATGCTCTCGATCTCGGCAGTGCCACGCTGGGCCGCGGAGAGCCCTGCATCGGCCTTGCCCACGACCCAGTTGCACACCCGGGTCGTCCAATCGAGCTTCGTTGCCGTGGTGGCAGCGCCGTATGTGTTTCCAGCGATTACGCTGTAGTGGTATGAGGAAATGGACCCAGGAAGGGCGTCCTCCTTCTGGTCGGTCATAGCCTTCCATGGCTGGCTCGTCGTGCCGGTAATCAAGCGGGCCGGCATGGCCGAGAAGGGCGCATGTCGCGGCACAGGAGTAACGCTGAAGAGCGTTTGTGCGCTCGCCACCGGCACGCACCAGGCCCAAAGGGCGAGAAGTGCCCCGAACCATCGGCGAAGAAAGAATAACCTCATGCTTTCAGTCTGAGCCATCGGCTGCACCCCTTTTGCGCTCGCGGACTTTGCGCTCGGAGCTAGTTCCCGCCTGGGCCACCAGGAAGGCTGAAAGCCCAGCCGCCACCAGCCGCGATGACCTTATCTCGGATGGCTTTGCCCGCGATCATTGTGTTGATGCGACTTTCGTGGACCTTGAGCTGACGCATCATGTCCTCGACCTGATACTTCCCGGCGTTCAAGGTCTCATCAGCCCCGTCCTTCTGCTTGTCGGTCACATACCGGAAGGCCAACAGGCGGCGCACGGCACGCAGTTCATCCACCATCAGTTCGCGGTACTCGGCCTTCACCATGGTCGCCTGAGCCTCGGCCGCCAGTCCGCCAGGAACAGGGGTGGGAGGCGGGATCTTGCCTTTGGAGAGCAAGGTGAGTGCCTGCCAAATGACCGTGATGGCATTGTCCACCTTGGGATTCCCGGTGATTTCAGGCGTGGGATTCATCTGGCCTGGATCCGCCCAGAACGCCTCGTATTTGTTGTACCTCTCACTCAGCTTCATCAGGGCCAGGCGGCGCTCACGATGCTCGAGCTTCGACAGGATCTCGTTCACGAAGGAGGCCTGCCGCATCCAGGCCGCATCAGCCATTTGCTCATCAATGTATTCGCCGTTGATCTTGGCTGTCAGGTCGGCAATCTCCTTGTCGATCATGGCGATCTGGTCCAGGACATCCGCCGGCGACATGGACCCCAATGGGATGACCCCACCCGCGGCCTGGTTGAGCAGGTCACGGCGCTTCTGGAGGATGTTGAGACGGTTCAGACGGATCTCCCGCAGCCGCCGGGCCAGGCCCTTGGGACCCATCGGAGCGATGTTGTCCGCGAGGTTGTTCTGGATCCCTGCCCCAGTCATCCAGACCGCAGCAGAGGACACACCCTCGTACATGCCCGCCATGAGCATCCTCTGGGCCATCTCCTCGTCCACCGTGTCGGTTCCCCACACGGAGGAGTCAAAGGTGATGTCGTTGAGGGTATGAGGGAACCTGACCTCAATGAGACGGAGCCCGCCACCCTTGCGATACCACGGGTTGTCCTGCAAGAGATTCGCTCTGGCTTCCCAGCCCGTCGAGTTCTTCGGGAGGAATCCCACAGCGAAGGCCTGCCCGCCACCCATTTCGTCAGGAGCATCGACCTTCATCAAGGGTAGGAACCGATAGAGATTCAACCTGAGTTGATAATTCCCGACGAACTTCCACATATTTTCCATCTGGTGGTACATCTCCACCCACTTCACGACCTCCTGGTAGGCCTGAAGCGTTTTCCCAAAGATGTCACCCGTCTTTACGAACATGGTGTTTCCCTTCGCCAGCAAGCTGGCGATTCGGGTCGAGGCGCTGTTCATGTCTAGGCCGCTTTTCACGGCCCAACGGGCATCATGCTCTGCGGCCCACACCATATCGGAGCCAAAGAGGAGAGGATTCGACACCTTGGGGCCAAGCGTGGGGATGCTGCTGCTGCCCTGAGCCGTCTCATCAGAATCGTCTGCGGAGGCATCCACAGGCGGTGTGACTTGAGCCATGGCCGCAACAGGTGTGAGAACCACGAGCACCGGGGCAAGCCGAAGCGCAAAGCGAAGGATGAAGGGATTGAGCCAGCTCATCGGCCAAGGTCCAGGCGGGTGACGATCCGACTGATGTCGGTGGGTTTGAGGAAGGCGGTGTCAGCGGTCTGCCCAGATTGCAGGTTCGCAAGCTGACGGTTCAGCCGATTCATACGGAAGGCGGCGTACTTGATCTCGTCTTGAGCCGGGGCGATGTACCTCGAGAGCTTTTCTGTGGCCTCTCTCTGGATCCTCATGCCGTAGAGTTGGCGGAGGGCCCGAAGCTCGTCGTTGATGAGCTTATTCACCGAGGCATCCGCCACGGCGACCCCGAGCATGATCTTGTCGGAATCGAAGAGGCCATGGTTCCCGTCCTCTGTGGCGTATTCCGAGATCATGTCCTGGATCAACTGAACTCCCTGCATGTACTCATCCGTCTCGAGCGCGATCGTCACATTCCCGATCTCACCCGCGATGGCCTTTGCTCTCCAGGTGTCTGCCACCTTGGTTTCAACTGCCCGGTTGATCTCCTTCGCCTCGATGGCCTTCAGTTGGTTCACTGGAGAGGCCAAGGCCGCCACATTGGCTGCGAATTGTGGGCCATAGAACCGGGAGGCCGCTTTGGCGTCCTGGTAGATGCCATCCCAGACCTGGGTGCTCTGGGCGATCACGCGGTCCCCCATCTGCCTGGAAAAGGCGGAACTGAAGCGAGACCGCTTGATGTCTGCGAGCGTGTGGGACCTTCCTGCCATTCTCCGGTTGAGCATGGACATGGCAGTTCGGAGTTCATGCACATTCCGACTGATGCCCGAGACCATCTGGACATTCCGGCTCGTCGGGTCCGAGGTCTGCATGTGGGCATAGGCACCATAGAAACTCGGCTTCACCGCCAGGCTTGGCACCAGGGTTTGAAGATCGTTGTACTTGACCAGGTTGCCCAGGTAGAACCTGGGGTCATTCACCTGGACGATCTGCTTCGCCAGGGCGATGGCCCCCTGAGAGGCGGGCACAAGGCCCATCACCAGGATTGGTGCTGTTGGGTCGTCCTCATTCAGAACCGAGATTTTGGGAATGAGCTTCCAGACATTGATCGTGACATCACCGGCATTGATGGCGTTGACGATGGAGGAGACCTTGGCGTAGGTCTTTAGGGCCATCTCGCCCAGTTTGATCCACTGCCAAAACGACAACGACGCGGGGCCTTTCCCAAGCAGTGGGTCTCCGGTCTCCTTCTTGTTCTTCGCCTGAGCTTGCTGAAGGATGATCCCGCGGACCACATTCGACACTGCAAGAGCGCGGCCATACTGCGTCGCATTGTGATAGCCGCTGGTCATGGACAGTGGGTAGAGAACTGGCGAATCCCCTTGGATCGTCATGGGCATGGTGTCGGCGGTGTTGTACCAAGGGTATGTGCCCGCGAACCCCACCGACCCGACGCCGACATTCAGGGCCTTGTTCCCATACCAGTTGTCCAGAGGGTTCACGGAATTCGTCAGGAAGGGCGCACCGACGAAGGGAACGAACGAGACCTGCGCCCGTGCAGCCTGACCAGCCACCAGCATCAGGAGGCCAAGGAGGAAGGGGAGAACCCTGATTCTGCTCACAGTCCGTTCCCCCAGCGTTCCATGGCCGCATTCGCAAGCCGGAGGCGATAGCTCTGTGCCGCTCGTTCGTTGTTGGCAACCGCAGAGAGGTTCATGGCCCCGTTTGCCATCTTGTCGGAATCCAGGTTCGCGTTGGCCGCAGCCACCACCTCCTGGATGCCAGCCAGCCGCCGGGTCGCCCGCAATTCCTCCCAGAGGACCCAATTCAGCCGAACTGCGACGGCCTTGATCCGCGCCTCCCGGAACTTCGCCTGAATGTCGCTTGAGGGGTCGAGGGCATCGTTGTCGGCGATGTTGGCGGAACCCGAGATGGTCGCCGCGGTATCAATCGGCATCAAGATCCCGCCAATGTAGGGCGTCATGGCAGGGAACAGCGAAGTCGCCATCTGATTCACATTCTGCATGATGCTTGCGATGTCCCGGACAAGCCCCGTCCCATGGGAACTGAGATTGAACAGGGCTTCATACTCGGTCTCGATGGCCGTGATGGCCTTCTGGCGTGTCGGGGATTCCAGTTCCACGATCACATTCGCGGCCTGTCCCTGGACATTCTGGTAGAAGTTCGCCGTCAGCTCGGCCTGGGCTTGAGCTGCCTTCGCCTCGTCATCCGCGAAGGCCTGGAGTCGGGTGTATTCAGCTTGAATGTCAGCGTAGGGTCGGCCTTCAAGCGCGGCCCGAAGATCCATGATCGAACCGAAGGCCGCGACGATCCGCTTGTTGACCAGGCGGACCTGGGCGGCGAGTCGCTTCGGGCTGTAGGCGTCGGCCAAGGCCGAGCGTTTGCGTTGATCGGCGGCCATCTGGACCGTATGCAGGCTCTCTGCGGCCACGCGAGCCCCGGCATCCATTTTCTGGAGGGTTTCGAGCATGGCGTTCTCGGGGGTCATGTTCGGATCCCCACCGATCTCGGTTGCATCCACCGCAATGCCTGAAAGGCTTGTGGGCCCGATCCATTTGATCTTGTGGTTCGGGTCATCCCATGGGGAGTCATTGAAGACCTTCACCACATCCCGCCACTTCTCTTTGCCCCTGGGGACAACGGAGACGCTGACGGCGCCCTGCGGGACCTCCTGGTAATACTGCAAGGTGCCACCAGAATCGAAGTCAGTGGTGAGCACCATGTCCCCTTCCTCGACCACGAGAAGGTTCTTCATCATCTGCCAGGCATCCATCTCGAACCGGAGACCCTTGAGGCTCTGGTACATGAGGGCAGTGGCCCGCAGGGTGGCGCGAACACGCTGGTAGCTGTCCAGGCCCTCGAAGAACTTGCTGATCGTCCAGCCCTGACTGGCCTGGCCCGTGGGGGAGCTTCCCGGCCAGCCGGAACTGACCCGCTTCCACCATTCCGGGGCATCCACCGACCAGAAGGTGCCCGGGGTCTGACCCGTCTCGGGCGTCGGAATGATGGAGAGGGTCTTCCGCATGTTGTCCGTGATCTCGGCCGCAGCCTTGGGGCCGTCCTGCTTCACGGCAATTCGATACTCACGACGGGTGAACTCCGCATAGTCATTGGCATCCTGGGGATCCAGCCAGTACACGGCGGCGAGCGAGGCCTGGGCCTTCGCTGGAGTGGGCGCGAAAGCCAGGAGGGCCAGGAGGAGCCAGAGGATGCGCCTCATTTTCCGAGATCCATCATGTAGCCCCAACCGATGGAGTTGAGGTAGGTCGCCACATCAGACCGTTTTGATTGCAGGGCAGTGTTGATCTCATAGACGGCATCGGCACTATTCAGCGCCTCGATTTCTCTGCGGGACTTGGACTGACGCTCGATCCCCTCAAGCGCAATATTCATGCGCTCAGAGGCCATGAGCATGTCACGCAGGCCTCGCAGCTCATCGAATTGGAAATGGCTGTAGCGTGCGCTGAGGCCCTGGGCTTGAAGCAAGGTCGCCTTGCCTCCATTCGGAATGCCAGCCAGGTTGTCAACCATGTCCCAGAAATTGGAGCTGTTCTCCAGGAAGCCTGCGTAGGTGCCGTCGGGCTGCTTCCTGCGCCCGATGTTGTGGAGAGCTTCGTCGGTCTCTGCCACCTTCATACGGCGCTGGTAGGACTCCAGCCGCCCAAGGCTCATGTGAACCTCGTTCATGATATTCATACAAAAAGTGGCCCGAGCATTACCCATCAGGCGCATTCGCTCTCCAAACCCATCCCAGTAGTCCACCTCGCGCTTCAGGAGGCGGGTGGTCACATCGAAGCCAGTCCCGTGGTCGATGTAGAGGGTGCGGAGCTTGTTGATGGTGTTCATGGCCTGGACTTCCATGACGGTCGCCTGGAGCTTGAGGTTCCAGGGCGTCATTCGGCCTTCAACGAATGTGTTTCCATCGGCGAGGACTTGGGGATTGATGGACACGCCGAAGCCGGCCAGGCGGCTGGCGCTGTCCATGAGGGCTTCAAAGAAGTGGGCCTTGATGTCGTCGATTGCCTGGGACTCGTCCGAGGCATAGTCCGAAAGGAAGGGGCTCGGGCTGAAGGTGAGCTGCACATCCGAGAACTTGTGCGGGTACTCCAGCTTGATGAGCGAGCGACCAGATGGCTTGATGTCCAAGGCCCCGTCGTTTTCATCGTCCTGGAGATAGTCCGAGATCATCCAGTGGGCCTGGTAAGCGGGCGGCACCACGCTCAGGGAGGCTACCTCCTTGTCCTTCGTGAAGGTATTCCCGTTCTCGTCCTTGAGCTGGACAGGTGCAACGAAGGAAATCTGGGGGAGCATCGTCCAGACCGGAATCCGCATCATGATGATGCCGTCCCGAACCCGCTGCATGGATCGCGTCAGTCGGACGAAGGCCGCGTAGTTCCGCATCCATGAATAGGTTTCCGCGCCAACGGCCGTGTTCCAGGTGGTGGACTCGATGGCCCTATGGGCTGCGATGTTGTTGTCCAGGGCTGTGCGGGCCGCCTCAAGCGGCGTGAGAATCGCAACCAGAGTTGAATCATGCGTGACCCACCAGCCGGAGCCGCCCGAGTACTGGCCCCAGGCCGCGCTCCAGGCGAGGAGCGCAAAGGCCAGGGACCGGATTAGACTCGGGATGGGCACGATCTCGTCTCCATCAGATGACCATTTCTGTAAGGTAGCGCACTTTGTTTCCTGATGCCTTTGCATCAACAATGTGTTGTCCAATTTCCGCGAATACCTTCAAAGCCGGGTTGTCCTCGTTGATCGGATGCTTGTCCAGATACCGCCGTCGGAAGACCCTTTCGGCCGGATCCGTGGTGTAAATGGCGTAGGAAGTCGGGTCGGGTTTCAACTGGAGATACCGGCGCATACCCCGCTGTTCCATCAAAAAGACCCCTTTCCCGAGGTCGCGCAAACTTTGCGCTAGGTGCTTGTCCAGGCCGAATCCGGTGTCTGGGTCGGTCAGGGCCTTAGAGGTGTCCTGGGGCAGGAAGATCCGCGTCGGAGCGCCACCACGCACAGTCTCGAAGAGCGCCTGGTCGAAAAGGAGGTCGCGCGGTTCCTGGGTCGCCATGCCGATGGCACCCCCGGCTTTGCGCCACTCCTTCAGGGCCTTGCGAATGGTCGAGCGCAAAGCGCCCGTGATGTATGCGCTCTTCCAGTCATCGGGCTTGGGCGTGATGAAAATGGCAAGCTCGTCAATGAACAGATACTTATGGATGGCCGCGTTCAGCGGATTCATCACGAACCGGTCCAGCTTCATGAGGATGTAGGCCATGATCGGCCCCTCGGAGCTGGGGCCAACGAACTCATCCGAAAAATTGAACACGCAGAAGTCGTTGTTGGCGAAGCCATCAGCCTTGTCAGGGAAGATGTGGGACAGCTCACCACCACCCCCACCGCCCTCGGCGGGAATCCAAGGCCGAAGGCGCTCGTAGAGCTGGGTGTTGCCCTTGAGGGCTTGGGCGAAGAAGGGGAGGCTCCCGCGCCGATTGACTCGCGGCATGTCGGTCGCCATTTCACCCAGGGCCCGACCGATGGCGAGCGTTTCAACCTCGGTGAACTCGACCTTCGCCGTGGCTGTAGCCGCCATCAGGGCGCAGATGAAGGGGATCAACTTGTCCATGTCCCGGCGGATCTCGTCCGGGGTCAGGTCCAGGGGGTTCATGGCGGCCGGACTGTTGGGGTCGCCCACATTGAGGTAGGCACCCCCCATCACATCGCAGAGCGGGGCGTAGGAGTGCCCACGATCAATGATCCAGCGACGCAAGCCAGCGGGCCTTTCCCGGGTGCCGGCGTAGCGTCCCCAGTTCGTCTCCAGGAAGTTAATCAAAAAGCTCTTGCCGGATCCGCTTCGGCCAAAGCAGACATGGTGGTTGAGGTCCTGCACTCCGATCCACACCCGGGTAGGCGCACCTGTCCCCTCCTCGGGTGACCAGGAGTTGAGGGTGCAGAGGGGTTCGGAGAAGACCTGACCAGAGGGAGGCTTCTTCCCGTAGCCTTCCGGCATCCGGTAGGGCATAAAGGCTCCGCCAGCCAGGCTGCTCTGCCCCGCGAGGCGGTGATACTCGAAGCTGTGGTTGTTAGGCCAGAAGGAGAGCCAGGAGAAGTCCAGGTTCATCGCTTCGCGCCGGATCACCACGCCTGCGCTGTAGGCCGCCAGCTCCAAAGCCCGACGCTTGAGGCGCAGGTCCTCCAGGTCGTCGCCACCGAGCATGATGGAGGCTGACCAGAAGCCGAATGGTTCCCCGCGCACGCTCGCGTGCATGGCCTTGTCCAGCTCCTCGAGGCGCTGCTTCCTCAAGGGATCGCCCTTGGTCCAGCCGCCCATCCGGTGCGCCACCGTCAACTTGTCGGCCAGGAACTTCGAGGAGGCGTCCACACCCATGGGCATGTAGCGGGTGTGCAGGATCATCTCTGCGGGGATGTTGCGGAAGTGTCGGAACACATCGTATTCAACGGGGTCTCGCATTGCCCGGACGGTGTAGATGGCGACCGGGTGATCCCCCGACATGACCACATCGGCATAGCGCCCAAAGTCGATCTCGTTTTTGGAGCCGATGTAATGAGCCAGGTGGTTCACGCTGGGCAGGTATGGTGCTGGAATGCCATCCCAGTTCCAGAGGCGGCTGTAGAAGTCGAAGGCATCCACCCCGCAGAGTTTGGTGAACTCCAGGGAGGCTGCGCCAACCCCCTCAGCCGCCGCGGCGTCAATGCTGTCTCCCAGCTTGATTCGGTTCAGGCGGGCGAAGAAGGCGTCTGCTGCATCAAGGAACTCCTGCACCTCCAGGAGCAAGTCCTTCTCCCCGGCCTCAACCGCGGGATCGTCCATTCCCAGCAGGAAGCTGATGCGGTTCTTCAGGCGCTCCCGGGCGTCTGCCTTAAACGACAGAAAGAGGTCGGCGACCATGGGCTTGAGCTTCTGGAGCCAAGTCCCGGCCACGACAAAGGGGGTATTCCACTCAAGCGCATACACGATGCGAGTCGAGTAGAACTCCTGGCCCTCGAGAGCCTTGTGCTGGGCCCCGTCCACGCCATTCACCACCTGGTCCTGGTAGTTCAGAGCCAGGCCGCCGTCGTAGGGAACGCGATCCTTGATGAAGTAGTTGTGGATCATCAACCGGCGGTCGCTCTCATTGATCGCCATGGTGATTTGACGGTGGTGGTCCTCGATCTGCTCCGTGCTCAGGCAGCTCGAGTCAATGCCTTCGGTCTCCCACAGGCCCACCAGATCGCCCTTCGTGGTCATCACCACATGAAAGTCCGGTGTGCAGAAGCCAGCAATGGGGATCATGCGGTGGATGGCTGCGCTCCGTGCCACACGCTTCGTGAGCGCAAAGGCCACGCCCTTCGTCCGGGCATCAACCGGGACCTTCTTCTTCTTGCCCTTGCGGCCTTCAGCGGCGGCGGTTGCCATTCTCTGCCTCACGATTGTTTTCCAGCCAGTGACTCAAGGGGACCACGCGGCCGTCGTCACGCCTGACGAGGACCTTCGCTTCGGGCGCATGTGGGCCAGAGGCGATGTAGCGCACTCCGCCATGGGTCACAAGATGCTGGAGGAATGACTTCACGAAATGCTCATCCTTGCCCACCTTCTTGGCGAGGATGATGCCCAGAAACACCCCAAACCCCATCACGATTGGGGAGCCGAGGCCAAAACCCAGGACGAAGAAAATCACGCCCCACACAACACCAGCAGGGGCGAACCCGCCAGGGAACACGAAGGGCGCATTGGCTTCGATGAAGTAGCGCGGGAGTTTCGAGGGTTTCTGTTCCATGTCAGGTAGGGCCAATGACCCGATTCTCCAGTCCTTCAGATACTTGAGCGGGACGGCCGAAACTCACTGGAATCGGGCGTCCCGCGACCATCAAACCGCACTGAACATCTGATCCAGGCCCAGTGTCGTTATGAGCGTTGCTGCGTTGCCGAGGCAGTAACCACCGATAGCGAGGAGCAGTAAGCCGCCACCCACTTTCGTCACCTTCCGGTAGCCCTCTTCGGACCCCGTGAAGCCATCCACTGAGCTAACGATTCCACCGATAGCCATGAGTCCACCCATGATGCGGAGGGCCCACAAGAGCCATCCCTGGCCGTTGGTGCCAAGAGCTGTCGCCAAGGCCTGGGGGCTCGCGGAAAGGCTGTTCACTGCGGCCGACAGAAGGACCAGGAGAGCAACGCGCACTTCTGGCCGCTGCACCAAGGCTCGAAGAGACATATTTGAGTTCTTCATTGTCGGTCCCCAGAAAGAATGAGGGCCTGGGCAGAGTGCTCCACCCAGGCCCTTCATCAGCGCCGTTTAGACCGCCGAGAACATATTCTGGAGGCCCAGCGTGGTGATGAGCGTGGGAGCGGAAGTCAGGGTGTAGCCGCCGATGGCGAGCAGAAGCAGGCCGACGCCGACCTTCACGACCTTCCCGTAGCCCTCTTCCGAGCCCGTGAAGCCCGACACAGCGGCGAGGATGCCACCAATCGCCATCATGCCGCCGACGATGCGGAGGGACCACAGAAGCCAGCCGTTGCCGTTCGTGCCGACGGCGGTGGCGAGGGCCTGGGGCGTGGCGCTCAGGGTGGAGGTCAGGGTGAAGACGAGGGCCATCATCAGGCCCATTCGCACATCACGACGGGAAAGCAGGTTGGTGAGGGATTTCATGGTGCGTCTCCTTGGAGAGAGATGAGGGAAGGGAGGGGGGGTGCGTGAAGTGCTATCAGGATTCTCGCAGGGGGGTTTTGCGCTTTTTGGAGGCTTTGCGCTCGTTTGCGCTTTGCGCTCTTATTCACTTTCCAGTGAGAATTCCCAAACGCTCCATCGGCGAGGATTCGTCCCAGGCGATGATGTCCACGCCTGGCAGAACGCCTTCAGGAAGGGTCCAGAAGACCCGCTCGGCCAGAGGGAAGTAGTTCGTCAGATGGCGCGGCAGGCGCTTCCGCAGGGGGGACGCCTCCGCGAGAGCTTCAAGGAAAGACCTCTTGGTGACAGGGATGCCCTGGGCGTCAGCCCCCGGCTTCAGGGTCTCGAAGAGCTTGTCCCGAAACTGGCTGTCGTACCAGGGCTCCTGGTTGTCCCCATCCATGATCTGGAGGTAGCTCGCGGACAGGTAGCTGCCGCTCATGTGATTCGAGGCGGCAAGGGCCGGGTGCCAGCCATTCACCTGGCTCCCGCCGATCTCGCCAATGTCCACAGGTCCCGGATTGGGCTCATAGAGGAACAGCACGACCAGGCCGCCAGTTACACCGGCCAGAGCTGCGGCGCGACGAATCACAGGCTCACTGGCCTCCCCTGCGGCCAATCCGACGACCAAGGTCATGTCGCCGGGGCCTTCGGTCTCGCCCAAGGGGTCCACCCCATCCAAGCGGAGTCGCCGGGCAAAGCCTCCCTTGCTGAGAGTCCCCACAGCGCCATCAGCCGCAAAGTGGATCTCCGCGAGGAGGGGCCACTGCTCGAGAGCGATTTCGGTCACAGCCATGCCGCCACCGATGAATCTCCCGAAGAGCAGGGTCACGCCCACCGAGGAGGACTCCTCCGGCCTCCGCCACACCTCAGCCAGCACCCGCTGGAGGGCGTAGTCGAGGGTTCCGCCGCCCTCAACCCGCGGGTCGAGGTGGTCGTAGGAGATTCGATCCAGGCCGGTGTGGATGTCCCGGACGCCCTCCCGGATCGCCTGCTGGAGGCTGGCCCAGAAGGGGCCGATCTGTGCAAACGCGGTGTCCTTGGAGATCACGCCTCCTCCTTCTCGTTGAAGAACCGATCCGCGAGCTGCGGCCGAGGCTGATAGGTCACGATCAACCAGGCGTCCGTCTCCCGCAGATCGCTCGGCGTGCGGCCGTGACCATTGGGGGTCACGATCCGCTCGCCGGCCAAGCCGGGGATGATCGTCTGGATCTCAGAAGGGGACCCCTTGGCGAGGGTGAGGTGCAGGCTGGATCCAGGACCGCCCATGCTGACGGTGATGACATCCTTGCGCTGGCGATGCCGGTTGCGCTGGCGGCCCACCATGATCGGAAGGGGACGCTCTGAGACCCGCTCTGCGCCCTCCTTGATCTCCTTCGCTTTGCGCTCGGTGGCCCAGGGACTCCGATCCATGAGGAACAGGTCCCAGATCAGGTCCTTCTCGAGGGACGGGATCTGATAGATGCGGAAGTCCATCCAGTCAATGGCGACGCGGGAATCCTCCGTCTCCTCAAGCCGGTCCACATCCCTGTGAACCTCAAGCCCCTCAAAGGCGCGGAAAAACACTTCCGGCTCGTACTCGATCACGGTCTTCAGGTGTGGAGCACTGACCCCGAAGCGCAGCGTGGAGATGAACGCTGCCGCCTGGGCAGGAAGGGACTCCCCTGCCCCGCCGAACCGCGCCAGGCCCATCTGGAGACCGCGCAGCAGGGCCACCTCAAACGGGAAGGGGCAACCCGGGAGGGTATTGCCCTGGGCCAACTCCCGCGTGAAGGCGTGTCGCTTCTCATACGGGGACATGGTGTAGGCCGCGAACTGCCGCAACCCCTGGAAATTGCTCTCCGCGAGATCCTTGGTCAGGATCGCTCGAGTGGCCCCAGACCTCTGGGCTTCCATGTATTCAGGGGTGTCCGTGTCGGGGAGTTTGATTTCGGGGCGCGGAACGACGGCGGCGAAGCTCATCAGTCCTCCTTCCTTGGCAGGGCGGGGATGTTGTGCGGAGCGCCCATCAGCACCAGGCGCTCAGGGTCAGCACAGCCGAGGGCGACCAGGCGCTCCAGCAGGTCGCCGGGGGTGAACGCATCCTTGCGCCCGAAGCGGTCGGTCTGAATGTCCCGCACTTCGACCATGAGGGCATTCATCCTGCGAGCAAGGTGTGACCCCACATCGAACTGGAGCTTCCGGGTTTTTGCGCCCTTCTCTCCCATGTAGTCGCGGAAGACGGCGGCGAGGGCGGCGCGACTTTGCGCTGCCCGGGCTTCCATTTCGATGGACTGGAGGGCGTTCATCACAGCCAGAACCTCTTCCCAGACCATCGACTCGTAGCCCTTTTCCTCGGCCAGAAGCAGAAGTGACCGCGCGAGGGCATCGACTTCTGAGAACCGCGTGCGAAGGGCCTTGAGCTGCGCCAGGAGCGCATCATGCGCCTCTGTGCTCTGCCCTTCCTCACGGAATTCAGCGGTTCGAGCCTGGGCCATCGCAGAGAGGGCACTGGAACAGACATCGACATAGTTGAAGTACACAGCTTCCTTGTCGCGCAGGTTCCGAGCCCTCCGGGCGAGGGCCATTCCCCGGTCGGCGTCGATCTTCCCGGTGCCGGTTCCGCTCTCTGCATTTTGTTTTGCGCTCGTGGTCAAGTGGTCTCCTGCTGCTGTCAGAATTTTACGGGAGCGCAAATGGACATCACTGGACGCGGCCGAGCGCAAACAAGGACCCTGACCAAGACCCCTGCGAGGGCCTGGTCGGGCGATGATGCGTTGGCCCGTGTTGCTTCAATTATCGAAGTCTCTGAACCAGCCATGTGCCCGGGATGCCGCGTCATCTCAAGGCTTGTCCACATCAGCACTGCTGCCGCTCTACTCGAAACCCAGACCAATTTGGTGCCATGCCATGTCCCTGGCGAGGTGGTCGGCCAGGCCAGGTGCATTCTTTGCGCTTGCGCCTCATCTCCCGTGGTTCAGACGCAAGAAGCCCATGCGGGCCACATCTGGTTTCTCATCGGCGAGGATGACGACACCCCTCCGCAGGAGGTCTTGAACCAGCACTACTGGGCCGTGATCGAGGGCCCAACCCTGAAGCACAGAGCCTCAGCACGGAGGCAGATCCTCGACATGGCCGCCTCGAAGGAGTTCGGCGGTTTGGCACTGCCACACGAGGTCATCTCCTCCGACGAGAGGAGCTTCATCCTCCAAGAGTTCCGCAAGATCATGGGCGATGAATCCCACCGCATGGGGGACCAGGAGATCGCCGCTTTTGGAGACCAGTTCGGCATCCCGCTCTTGCTGAGGAGCTTCAAACCCAGGCCGAACTGGGGAGGTCGCGTGCGGTTCGTCCCCACCCCCGAAGGGGTGGAGTGCTACCGCGCTGAGTACCGGGTGGCGGCCATCGAAGCCTAGAGCTGGCCGTTGTTGGCCCTCTTCGCGGCCTCGGAGGCCTTGGTGATAAGCACACGGGCCGTCAGATTGTCGGCCATGGGTCCCCTGGCTCCAGTCATGAGGTAGTCCCCCATGGCCTGCCAGCCCTGGCCCTGAGCCGGGGAGGCCAGCTTCGCCGTAGTCATCTGTTCAATCCGCACCTTCATGGCGTCCTTAGATGCGTCCGTGAGCCCATGGGTCGTGTCGATCCGGTTCCCCACAGCCTGTAGGGCCTCCCTGGCGGGGCCCTCTCCGCGTGCCGCGAGCTGGCCGAGCATGTCGGCCTTGATCGCCGGAACATTGCCTCCCAGGCGCTCTGCTGCGACCTGTGCGGCCATGTCGATCTTTGCGTCACTGGCAGGAAGACCAGGGATTACTCCTCCCTGCATGATTCCCGATGCGGCTCCCAAAGCCCTTTCGGCCTTGAGGGAGGCAATGGCCTCGCCGCCCCGATCCAGATAGAGATTTTCAAAGACACGGGTGGAGGGGTCGTTGAACTTGTTCGTCAGGAAGGACTGGTAGGCATCTCGCTCTGCGGGATTGGCCTTGCCAACCTCCTCGCTTAGGAGCCGCTGCTTCACATCCTCAAGGGTCAGACCGTTCGCTGTCGCGGCGTCACCCAGGGCCCGCTCCCCGGCCTGGTTGCGAGCACTGGTCCATGCCGACAGGTCCTCTTGGTAGGGGACTGCTGCCTTGGCGGCCGAGATGGATTCATTGGCCTCCTGGCTGATCTCGGCCAGTCGGTTGGCCGCGGGCCCCATCTCCGGGGCGGACATGCCGATCCCCTGCCCTCGCATGGTCCCCTCAAAGGACTGGACCACCTGGTTCCGGCCCTCCTCCCCCACGAAGCGCAAAGGGCTCTTGTCGCTGGAAGGATCCATGTAGAGAGGATCGCCCATTCGGTCCTGTTCGAGGGTGATGGGGTCGGCAATGGACCGAATTCCAGTGGACCCGGCCACTCCCTCCTGGGTGAACTGCGGCAACAGGTCTCCATCCCGGGCAGCCCGATCCTGCATGTCCCCATAGACCTGCGTGGACATGGGATCTGGGCTCGTGGAGGGAGCGCCAAGGGACAGGTCTGGGCTGACTGAAGAGGTGTCGGATGCCGGGCCCGAGAGGTCGGAGGCACCAGTCTCCGCGCCGGGTGCGCCGGTCGCACCTCCGGCGGCGCCCTTGGCAGCATTCACCCCCGTCATGGCCGCGTCCTTCACTTCTCCGACCGCCTCCTTCACATCCTTGACCGGGCCTTCCATCTTCGCCTTGTCCTGGTCCATGGCCTGGAGGGTGTTGCTGAGGGAGGCCGTGGACGATCCCTGCTTCATAACGCTGTTCCCTTGTTCCATCCCGGACTGCATCTTCTCCATCGCCTTGTCCGCGACCTTGGTAATCACGGTCTGGGCTGTGTCGATGGCTGCGGCCACGCCTGCTCCAGCTCCCGTGGCAGTGAGGGCCGCCTTGACCGCTGTGACGGCTGCCTGAGCCGTGAGCTTTGCGCCCCCGCTGGCAATGCTGATGGCAACTTCCGGGGCCTTCTTGCTCATGGCGCTGGCCTGGCCGGCGCTGTCGGTCACGCTGGCCGACATCAGCTCCTTGCTCCCTGCCGAGAGGAACTTGCCTTTGGTCGTGAGCATGTCGTGAGCCTTCTCGGCCCCACCGACACCGGATCCAGCGACAGAAAGTGCGTTGCTCATGCCTCTGGACATAGCTATCTCCTCGGAGCGGGCGGGGCTGTTTTGGGCGGCGTAGCACCAGCCAGTTCGCCCATCCGGCCGAACTCCTCGGCGTACTCGTTCTTCGGGGCCGAGCGGTTGATGAGTCCTGTTTCGGTCATCACAATCTTCAGCTTGTCCCGCGTGGCCGTGTTCTTCGTCAACTCGTCCACTGTTGGGAGAAGGCCCCACCGAACTCCGTAGATTTTGGTGGCAGGCCTCAGCCAGGAGTTCGGCTGGACAACATCCTGCTGCACCTGGTCACGAGCTTCAGCCACGGTCCCAGGGACCTGCACGCCTCTTGGCGCGTAGATCATCACATCGCGGTCGCAGGTCACCCACAGATGGGTCGTCGGCGTGTTCGGCCGCGGCAGGACAAGAAACGGCTTCACCCGCACCGTGTCCCGGAAAACCTCATCGCTGTTGTTCATCCATCGGATCGTGACGACCCTCTCTTCCCAGTCGTCCCGCACTGGATCTGCCCGCAACAGTTCGGGGGAGAAGAGCACGAAGCCTTCAGGGGTGATCCCAGCGGTGTCCACCTTCCCAACCCTCACAGGAAATGGCAACCCGAGCGCGGCATACACGGCGAAGGAGGCCTCTGCGTCAGTGAGAACCGCATTCTTAACGATCTCCTCGCGGTCCTGCCGCTGGCCCGGGACCAGGCGACCTTCAACCTGCTTCTGGGACATCTGCTGCGCGACGACCTTGGCACCCTGCGCCAACTCGGCCTGCGTGAATGGCTCTGGATCCTTCCAGGGCCAGAGCTTGGCGGCCTCCTCGGGTGAGAGCCCCACGATCTCGGCGAGCCGGGCCCTTCGGCCAGGCCCCAGAGGACCAGCGGCATCACGGTCGATCAGGGTCTTGTCGCCATGCAGGGCAGCTTCCAGAGCATCGGCGTCCTCCTTGATGAGGCCAGTCTTGGCGTCGATCACTGGGCTCAAAGTCACCCCAGTCTCGGACATCGGCTTCTTGTTCGTGCCGTTGAAGGTCTTGGCGGCCTCGGAAAGGATGAAGTCCTGCCGAGCAGCCGCTTCCGTCGATCCCAATGGGACAACGCCAGGGTCGGCAGAGTCAGGAGCAGCGCCCTGGGAAGGGGTGTAGCCCAGTTGGACCACACCCTCTTCCTGGGGACGAGTCGCATCACCCCTCATCGTGCCCTTCGGCCTTGCAGGCCGTGTCCCCTGAGCGACGACTGAGAGTGTGCAAAGAACGAGAGATGCAAGTGCCCGCTTGCGGATTGCCATCAGAACCTCAATTCACAATCACGATCACAACGCCGCCACCAGTGCCGCGGCCACCGCCACCGGTCCCTCCACCACCTGTGCCACCACCGCCAGGAGGCGGAGGGGGAGGCGGAGGAGCCGGAAGTCCATTCCCATTGCAGGGAAGGGACTGATCGTGCCCGTTGGCACAGAGCACGGCCCAGCGATCCACCGCCGTCGTGCTTATCACCGGCAGGGTGATCTTCACTTTGAAGGTCCCCACGATGTATTCACCCCACGAGTCGTCGTGTCGGCCGCACTGCGGGCAGACGGTAGGAGGATTCGAGAAGGGCGATGGCATCGCTGGCCCCTCGGTGAGTGCAACCTGCGTGCCCCAGGGCACAGTGCAGCCCACAGACCCGTCGTAGATCGACGGGAAAGCACCGGTTCCAGCAGGCAAGGAGAACCCGTTCACATCACCGAGCAGGGTAGTACCCATGCAGGTGTTGCTCGAGTGGTGGTACGAGTGCCAGAAGTTGCCCGAGAAGTGATCCACATGCCACACCTGGTAGGCCACATAGGCATCGACATTCTTTTTGATGGGTGTGACATCGTGAATCAGTTCGGTGTGGACCGGTGCGCCACAGCACACACAACCAGGTGCCGTGGGAGTGGTTGAGGTGGTCGTGGTCGTAGTCGAACCCGTCACGGAGGCCATATCCACGGAGAGATCCGTGAGGGCCGGATCGGAAGTGGGTGCGGCTCCCGTGTAGCTGTTCAGGCTTCCGTTCGGGTTGTTTGGATAACCCGGAGTGGTGTCCCCAGGGTTCTGGGCCAGGATGTTGGCGAAAATGCTGTCAGCAGGAATACTCCCCGCCGGAACGGGGATCTGGGTGCCGGTCGTACCAGTGCCACCGGTTCCTGTCCCGGTGCCGCCCGTGCCGCCAGTACCTCCGGTGCCACCAGTTCCACCGCCACCTGTGCCGCCACCACCCGTTCCACCACCACCGGTGTCGATGATCTGGATGATCGCCATGGGCAAGTTCGCGGATGCTGTAGCGCGGGTCGTTTCGACGGCGGCCACAGCTCCAGCGTTTACGACGGGGCCGTTGACCATCGTTCCTTTGGTCTGGGTCTGGGCCTGGACCACGACAGCGAGAGTGCTGCCGATGATGAGTGAAGCGAGTCTTCCTGTGTTCATGGATCCTCCTAGAACCTCAAGAGCCTTTCCTTGTGCTTGACCAGACCCACCCGGGGGATGGTCTGCATGAATTCCAGTTTCGCTTCGTGGAACCAGTCTGGAAGGGGTTGACCACGCTCTTCTCGCTCGAGCAAGAAGAAAGGGAAACCCACCATTTCGAGCTTCGGCCACTGGATCGTTTTCAAGCCCTGCGCCGTTGCAAAGTCCCTGTCTTCGTACTGAGTGCTGAAAATTGTGTTCAGGTGGTAGTTCTGTCCATCCGAACCCAAACACTCCGCAATCTCAACGACGCGGCGAAGTGTTTTGTCGCGGGGGGTGCCGTCCCCGGTGAAGGTCGTGACACTGATGCGCTCGAGCACAATAATCAGCCGCACGGTGTCCCCGATGGTCATTCGGAGGGCTTCATCCTTCGTATTCGGCCGAGCCGTCCGAAGCATGGATTCCAGACGAGTGAGGCTCATGTAGGGTGTCTCGGCGTGGATCGTCGCGCCCCCCGCGTGGCCCGACTGACAGGCATTCACGAAGGCGTCGGCCACCGACTTGCCTGAACCGCTGTCGCGGATTTCACCCACGATGATCCACTCGGGGCGCAATCGCAGTGATGCGCGGAGCAGATCGGCAGGACCCATCTCCTGGAACACCGCATTCGGATCCAGGCCTTGCATCCGGTCCCGAGTGCGGAGGCCGCGGTGCCTCTTGTGTTCGATCTGCAACTCCGGGGTGTCTTCGATGGTAATGACGAATTCCTGTGGCGGGATCTCGGAGCCCATCCATTCCAGAAGGGTCGTCTTGCCACATCCGGTTCCAGCTCCAATGAGGGAAGTGATGCGTGATTTCATCGCCATCTCAAGCACATCGGCTGCACGCTCCGAAAGGCTCTCCAACCCAACGAAGTCGGTGCGGCGGAGCTTGATGGGAGCGAAACGGCGGATGTTGATGACCATGTTGGAATTCGTGGAGCAGGGCGGCAGCAAGGCCTCAAGGCGCGACCCGTCCTCGAGCTGGCCTTCGACCAGCACATCCAGAGCTTCACGGCCCTTGGTCCAGACCTCGCGCCCGGCGATCTCACGCTGGATGATGTTCAGCCCGGCAGCCAGGTCCTCATTCTCGGGCCGGTGCCATTCGTTACTCCACCCCGGAGGTGCTGGGGTGTTCGGGTCGAAGTTGAGCGAGGTCGTGAAGATCCCGTCCGTGGACTCGACATCAATCCGGTCGGGCCCAAAGAACACGATTTCCTGAACCCCCTTGCGCCTCATCAGCGGGAGGAGAATCCGCCAGCGACTAAGCCACAGGCTCTTCGTGGAGCTGTGGCCCCACTTGGCGAACTTGGTCTTCTCCTCAAGCCAAGGAAGATCGGGCCCGGGCTCAAACTCCCATTTCTGGAAGGTCCTGAAGGTTGGGTCCACGACCTTCTGCAAGGCCTCGACATTTCCCTGTGGCCTGGGCGCAAGGGCATCGTCCAGCAGATTCTTTGCCAGAGAGTCATCGGCGGGGGTCATTGAGCACCTACAAAGCGAATGCTGTCTCCAGCCGTCAGGGCCATGTCCCAACCAGGCGGAACAACCAGGGCGGCCGTCACCTCCTGGATGGGCGAGTGATGGTCTGTCTCTGGGTTCACCCTGATCGTCTGCACGATCCGCTCGCCGTCGATCCATGCGATCACAGCGCCGTCGTTGCGGGTAAACACCGGATTGAATCCGCGGGCTGGGTAGGCCACCAGGATGGGTGAAGGGACACCAGTCCCCCACCCTTCAGCTCGGCTGGCCGGCGTCGCCCTCACCTGGACCCAGACGGACAGGCGCTTGGCGAAGCAGAGGACCACACCCTGCCCGTCCTTGGCGGGAATGGCCCCAGCCTGAGAGACCCCGGAGCCCCCGCACCCGAGGAGGGAGGCGAGGGCGATGGAAAGGGCGAGCGCGGGACGGTTCACTTCTGGGACCCTCCCGGGGCTGGCTGACCCATTCCAGGGAGACGCAAGGGACTAGGCCCGCCAGGGAGCTGGAGTCCCGGCTGCTGGCGAGGGATGTCCTGACCCTTCTCACCCACGATTGGTGCGTCCTGGCGCTGCGCCTCAACCTTCATCTGATCGGCGATGGGCACAGGGCTCAACATGACGGCCCGCAGCTCCTTCATCGCCTCATCCATCTTGGCGTTGGCTCGAACCTCATCCCTCAGCTTGTCCAGGCTGATTTCACCGCCCAACTCCGAATCGAAGTCGATGGGCTTCTTGAGGAACGGATCGCGGTACTCGAAGGTGGAGCCCTTGCCCCGCTCCCGGTCGTTCTCCTTAATCATTTTGATAAAGCCGTCAGCCAGCGTGACCGCCTGGCCGACAGTGGATGCCATCGCGTTCTGACGGATGCCCCGCTCCTGCTCGGAGATTCCAGGTAGGCCATTCACCTCAGACTGAATCCCTTTCAGGCCTTCCGAATACTCATTGAGCACGATGGCATTGGCCTGGAGGGTGCGCTTCTCGCGGTAGTGCAGCGTCTCGAAGGCACGCCTGAATTCTCGGGCCTTGATGGTCCGGTTGTAGAAGATCAGACCGATCACAGCGAAGCCCAAGACCCCAGCAGTGGAAGCGAGGATCTTGATGAGCTTCTGCAAGCGGACGACCACACCCTGAAGTTCTTGATTCTCACGGTTAAGCCGAGCCTTCCCCTTCTGCTCCTGCGCTTCCTCAGCAGGGGCCGCCGCGGCAACAGCAGATTCCTTCAGGAGTTCATCCAGGTCAGGCGTGGAAGGCTTCGGCTCAACAGCCGTGGGTTGGTTCAGCAGGGCATCGAAATCAGAGAGTGCAGCAGAATTCGACAAGTGTTCTCCTATTTCAGCTTTGATTTCATGGAATCAGCGACCACCTTGATTCCGGCCGCATCGTAGTTGTTGAACGAGGTCGCGCCCTGGAACAGAACGGATTGAGCAATGACCACGCGAGAGATCCGTAGCTTGACGATGCCGAGGCCTGGGGAGGGCATCCCCTCACCTTCCGGCGGCAACTCGATGAACTCGGGCTCCAAGAGCGCCGCCCGTGAATCCTGGGCAAAGACCCCGCGGATCATCCCACCGACATAGGTCCGGGAATACCGCAGGCCTTCGTAGGTCGTGGCTCCCGTGATGATGAGGTGAAGGTCCTCACCCATGACCTCCTTCAGTCCACCCTCTCGCGCAGCACAGAGAGCAGCCCACCCCGCATTGACCTTCTCTTTGACCCGCTGATCCTTGTCACCAAGGTAGGGGTCCCAGGTCTTGGGGGAGTTCACGCCAACGGGGTGATGCTCCTCGCTATCCAACTCAGGGAAATCGAGGATCACCAGATGATTGAGACCAGACAAGGTTTCAATCTGGAAGGCCAAAGGCGTGAGTGGCTTCAACTGAAGATAGACCGCCTCCGCGGGAGTGGCCTTTCTGTCGCAAGCGAAGGAACGCGGCTCAAGGCCATTTTCTGCCTCGATGAGCCTTGCTTCCTCCTCAGTGATCCAAGCCATTAGGCCACCCGGATCTGTTCGCGGTCTCGGGCGAGGAGGCCCGAAGGCATCCGAAGGGCACAGGCCTTCCAGATGGCGGCCCAGGAAGGATTCTTCTTCTTAAAATCCTCGGCGAGGGCTTCCAGTGACACCCCAACGGCTCGCACGCCGTCCAGGCCTTCAGTCCAGCGGGCCTCACGGAGGTCGGCATTGAGACCTGTGACGGACAGGATCAGTTCCCCGCCCTTCCGCTCCTTGACGAAGACCTGAGCCAGGCGGCCGTGGCCGATGCTGGCGACGATCCCCACGCCACCGCCGAAGGACTCGATTGCCATGGGCACGGACATCTTGGGGATGTGGGTCACATGGTAGAGGTCCTGGTCCTCGGCCGGCAGGATCGAGGGGACATAGACTGTGGCGAGGCGGCGGTGTGCGTCATCCAGAGCTTGGATCCACAGCTCATCGTGGATCGGGGATGCGCCACCAATGCCCCAGAGTTCACTGATCTTCTGGCCTGACAGGGCGCAGAGACGAGCTTCACCCGAAACAGGCAGGGTGTCGGAGAGGGAATCTTCAGACCCGAGGAGCATGGACAGCTCGGCGGGGGAGGTGTCCTCTTCCATGAGTCCGGCCACAGAGACCGCCGGACTGGTCCACCACCGCTCCGGCATGTGCAACAGCCTGGTCAGCGTGTCGGCTGTCGGCCTTGGCTGTCGGGTGAAGGTCCGGTCATCTCCGTAGGCGATGATGGCGGCCTCCTCGGCCTCGATCCGCAGGCCATAGGTCAGGCCAGCGACTTCACGGCCGGTCAGCATCGCCGCGAAGCTGGGGCACTCGGCCGCCTTTGAGATGCGGTCCATGTTGAAGCCCCGGAATTTGAATGCGTCTCTGGCACCTGAAGTGAATACCGCTTCGGCCAGTCGTCGCGTGCCCAGCGCGATCATGTTCCCCTCCATGTGTGTTATCACCGAGGCCAACTATGCGGCTTTTGCGCGTTTCGTGCAAATTATTTTGGGCGTGTCGTGCAGTTATTTTTGCACCTGATGGCTACATGACAATGGCTGCTCCAGTGCAAACCCACTTGCACGAGGCCAGTAAAAATCATGCAAACAGGCTTCTTGGCTGGCCGCGACTTATGCCATGGCGGGCCCGCTTTTTATGAGGTTTCGCTAAATATACGCCTTCTGAAACGAGTCCCCGGGGCGTTTTAAGCCTCCCGGGAGGGGGCCCCGTCGTGACTGGCGTAGATGATGGTCTTCTCCCGGAGCAGGTCCGACTCCGAAATGGCCGCCCGGCGAGTCCAGTCCAGCGAGGCCATCGCCTCATCGAGAAGCAGGATCTTCTTCTCGGTGGCAAGGCAGGCGGTGAGCAGGAGCATCTGGCGCTGTCCGCCGGAGAGGTTCGCGCCGCCCTCGGCCAGGCGTGTGTCGTACCCCATTGGGAGGCCTTGCATCATCTCGGCAAAGCCGGTGACACGAGCAGCCGCTTCGATGCGGTCCCAACTCGCGCCGGCCGAATAGAGGTCCAGATTGCGGCGAATGCTGCCGCTGATGAGCTGGGTGAACTGAGGCAGGTAGAGCAGGTCCGCCTTGGCCTGGCCCGGGGCCCGGCCGCCGACGAACACTTGGCCGCGTTCTGGGGGGATCAATCCGGCCAGCAGCCGGAGGGTGGTGCTCTTACCGAAGCCGGAGACACCCTCGATCCGCACCTTCTGGCCCGGTGCCACCCGGAGGTTCAGGTTTCGCACCACCCAGGAGGAGTCCTGGCGGTAGCGGAACCAGACATTCTCGGCGACGATCCACCCTTCCTCACCTTTCTCCGGGGGGATCTGCTCGAGGGTGCGGTCCTCAAGACTCAGGAGGTCCGCAGTGAATTTCAGCCGCGGGCGCAGACCCAAGTAGGCCATCCGCACCCTCGCCAAGTTCTCGCCCTCAAAGATCAGAGCTGTGCCGAGGAACAGGCTCGACAGGATGCTCCCGAAGGGGATCAAGCCATCGGCGGCCTGCCCAAAGCCCACGATCAGGCAGGTCGCAGTGAAGGCCCCGAGTACCAGCTTGGAAATGAGACCACCGACCATTTCCAGGCGCTCGGCCCTCGAGGCCAAGCGGAGCTTCCGAGTGAAGACCCCCGCCCAGCGGCCCTGGGCCTCCGGCTCCAGCCCCGCGGCTTTGATCGTGCGAACCCCTGCGATCAAGTCAGTGAGGGCCGCGGAGGCCTCAGCCTCAGCCTCGGCCGCCGCAGTCTGAGCCAGGGCCATTCTTCGGCCCATGACTCCGCCCACGAAAAACAGAAGCAGGAAGGCCCCCAAGGCCACCAGGCCTACCACCCAGGAGAGCATCATCAGGGCAGTCCCCTGGAAGATCGCCGTGACCACGGCAACAAGAACCGGGGCAAAGCGCACGGTGAGGAGCATGTACCCGTCCCGCATCCCGTTGACGCCAAGCATCAAGTCGCCAACGGGGATTGCACTGGCGTCCAGGTAGGGAGCCTGGATGAAGCGTCTGAAGAGTCCGACCTGGGTAGAGACGAGGGTGGCGGCGTCGAGGTAGTACATCAACCGGCCCTTGTACCAATCGAAGAACCCCTGGGCAATGACCAGCCCGGCAAGACCTCCAAGGATCACCCAGAGGGAAGGTGCATCTCCAAAGGCGAGAGGCCCGTCGATGATCCAAGCGGGACTGAGGGCGATCCCGACAAAGCCGATGTTGATGACCAGGCTGGCTACGAGCACCCGCCTGACCTCCTTGGGGTGCTGCCGAATGGCATCCCATAAGGTCTTTATGACCAGCCCTGACTGGGAGGTTCTACCCACGGGGCACCTCCCAATCTTGCACCAGGCGGGCGAACAACCCGGTGCCAGCGGCCAGCTCATCGAATTTCCCGATCTCAACCACCCGACCTTCATCCAAGACGACGATTCGATCCGCACCCTTCACCGTCTCGAACCGATGGGCAATGAGGACCTGGGTGCAGCCGAGGGAGGCCAGGTGAGCCTGGATGGTCGCCTCGAGCACGCCATCCAGCGAGCTGGTGGCCTCATCCAGCAGAAGGATGGCTGGATCAGCCAGCAGGGCCCGGGCCAGGGCCAGTCGTTGCCGCTCGCCTCCCGAGAGGTTCGCCCCGTTGGCGTCCAGGCTCGTGTGGAGGCCCTTGGGGAGGGATTCGACCACCTCGCCGAGCCCAGCCATTGCCAGGGCCCACCACATGCGTCCCTCGGCAATGTCCTTCCGGCCCAGCGCGAGATTCGCGGCCACGGTGTCTGCGAACACGAAGGGCTCTTGGAGCACCACGCCGACCTGTCTCCTCACCGAGGACAGATCCATGCTCGCCAGATCAGTGCCGTCGAAGAGCACCCGCCCTGAACTGGGGAGATGGAGCCCGAGCATGATCCGCGCGAGGGTGCTCTTCCCTGCCCCGCTCGGGCCAACCAAGGCGACTGTCTCCCCTGCCTTCACTCGCAGGGACACCCCACTCACGGAATCGGGGTTGGTCGGCCCGTACTTGAAGGAGACATTCTCCAGTGCAATCTCGCCCCTCAGCTTCCCAGCAGCAGGCTTTGGCTCTGCGGATTCCGAGTTGAGGCTGTAGAGGTCATCCAGGCGCTCCAGGCTCGCCCGGATGCCCCTGAAGTCCATGTAGGCCGTCAGAAGGGCCCCAGAGGCCTGCTGAACGATCCCCGTGAGAGCAAGGAGGCTTCCGAGCGCACCCACGGTCAGGCCTCCCTGAATGACCTGGTAGCCCCCATAGCCATAAATCAGCAGGATCAGCAGGCCATGGTCGGAAGTGGAAGCGACCCTTCCCACCAGACCGAGCCGCGCGAAGGCCGCATCCGCGTTGGCTTGCCCTGAGACCCGACCGATCCACCGCTGGATCATGTGCTCGTTGGAGCCCATGGCCTGGACCGACTCCAGTGCGCCCACTCCCTCAATCAGCGTTCCATAAGCCGCACCTGTGGTCGTGGCCCGCCGGATCGAGGCCTCTTCCATCCTTCGGTTCACCAACCAGGTCGGAAGGGCGCGGATCAGCATGAGCGCCACCATCAGCGCCCCGATGACTGGATGCAGGAGCATCACCAGGGGCACCAGGAGGAGCAGGAGAGCTGCATCAATCACGGCCAGGACCCCGGGGCCCATGGCCCAGGCCTGCACTTCGCTCATGGCCCCGACCCGCTGGTAGAGGTCCCCCCCTGTCCTTGAAAGGAAGAAGGCGATGGGAAGGGACAGGATGTGCCGGACCAGGGATTGGGTGGCAGCAATGCCGACCTCGACCCGCAACCCGATCAGCACCCGTTGGCGGACCAGCTCGAGTCCCGCGGACACCAGGTAGGACACAACTATGGCCGCTCCCACGCCCAGAAGAAGCCCCGCGTGCCCATTTCCCAGCACCTCGTCCGCGAGGAACTGGATCCCGACAGGCAGGGCCATGGCGAGCCCGGTTCCCATGGCGCTCGCCAGAAGGATCTGGAGTAGCGCACTAGGCCTTCGCTTCAGGCTTGTCAGGTAGGAATTGAGGGAAGCACGGCTCTCCGGCCGAGTCTTGAAGCCGGGCCCCGGTTTGAAGCTGATCGCAACCCCGGTGAGCGATTTCCCAACCTTATTCCATGGGATGGTGCGCCGCCCCGCGCCTGGATCAAGAATTCGGATGCCCTTCTTCACTGGACGGTCGAAGACAACGAAGTGGCTCATGTCCCAGTGCAGGATGATCGGCCCACGCAGTTCTCGTAGGCCCTCGGGCTCCACGGAATATGCGTCGAACTCCAGCCCCAGGCTGGCCGCAGCCATGACAATGCCAGCGGCGCTCACCCCCTCGCGGCTGACACCGCAGGCCTCCCGCAAGTCCACCAGGGGTGCATAGTGCCCGAAGGAGCGAAGAACCATAGAGAGGCACGCGGGGCCGCACTCGGCCACGCTCATCTGGGGTACGAACGGGATGGCGCGAGCCATCAGTCAAGCCATCGCCGAAGAGGGGCAATCAGGAGCGCCATCAGAGATTGGCGTCGCAGCCTGAAACGCACCTGGGCACGCATCCCGGCCTTCAGGGTGACACCCGCCTTCTGGGCGGGCTTCTGGTCCAGGATCTCAAGCTCAACCCGAACCATGGGGACATCTGCCGTGGGCGACGCCGGCTGCGCGGAAGCGGCCGACTGGGACCCAAGGAAGGTCTGAATCTCCCGCGGGGACGCCGTGCCGCGGCCGACCCGCTTGACCCGCGCCTTGGCTGAACCGAACTCGCCATAGGGGAGCTGGTCTATCTCAAGGAAGGCTGTGTCACCCTCCCGGACGAAAGCCTGGTGGCGCTCAGGCAGGAAGGCCACCACCTCCAGGGCGGCACCTTCTGGAATCACCCGGCCCATCTCTTCGCCGATCTGGATTGAGTCCCCGTGGTTGGCCTGGAGCCCTTCCACCACACCGTCGGCGGTGGCAACGACCACTGACTGACCGAGGGCCACCGATTGACCCTCTGCCGTGGCCTCAACCCTCGCCAGGTCCCTCTTTCGCTGCATGGCCCGGTCGGCGTTCTGGGTGTCCAGTGTCGCCCTCTCTTGCTTCAGCGACGAGAGTGATTGGCGGGTCTGCTGCTGCTGCCTGCGGATGTTCTCCATGGCCTCTCGGGCGTCATCCACCTGGAGCGTCGTGAGGAGCTGGGCCTTCAGAAGGTTTTCCGAGGCCACCACCTTGCGGGCCTGCATCTCGGCACTCTTGTCGAGGCTGTCCAACTGCGCCTGCGCCGACTGGATCCGGTCCTCCACACGCTTCCGGTTCTCGAGGTAGGTGCGATCCTCTGCCCCGGCCAGGCGGGTCAGGTCGGCCTGAGCGAGGGACTTGTCCCGCTCTGCGACGAGAGCCGGGCCCGCGACGGAAGGAGCTTCGATGTCGAGGATCACATCACCAGCTCTCACGAGCTGGCCGTTCCGGGCGTGAACAACCCCTACCCGCCCAGAGACCGTGGCGATGAGCGCCCGTGCCCCACCCACCGGCTGGAGCAGGCCTCGGCCGCGCTCAGTGACCGGGACACGGCCGAAGATGGCCCAGACAAGGAAACCAAGCACCAGGCCACCAAGGGCCAGGAATAGGGTCAAGGTCCAGGGGGGGGTGACCTCAAGCGTCTCAAGCTCCTCTGGGACGCGGCGTGCTTCCAATGCTTCGGCTCTGAAGATGCTCATGCTTCCACCTCCCCCATGGTCATCAGGCGATGGGCAGCCCAGGCGGTGCGGGCCTCCTCCCCGTCCTCAAGCCCTTGCTCGTTGCGCCAGGGCTCGTAGTGCCCGGGATCCATGGAGAGGATGCGGAGGTCCTGGCCCTCAACCTGAAGTAGCCATCGAAGCCGGTTGATGGCCGCAGCGTGAAGCCGGTGCATCTGGGGACGGGTGTCTTCAGGGTGGTAGGCCCGAAAGGAAGCCTCCGTCTCGTAGCGCAGCACCACCAGGATCTCCGCTGGTCGCTCCTTGAACACCTCAAGCCCGTGGCGGGCCATTTTCCACACGAGATCGTCCACATCCTGCGCGACCTTCACCACGCCTTCCGGCAGGTTCTCCCCGCTCTCCCAGTGACGGACGGTTCTCTCGTTGCGGATTCCGAGAATGTCAGCCATCGCTTGGGCGCTGAGGCCAAGGCCTTCGCGCAAGGATTTGAATTCCGCCGGGGTCATGGCCGGGGGGTGAGACATCGCTATGCTCCTGGAGGCAGCCGGGCATGGGCCCTTGCTGTGGTGCGGTCACATCACTTTAGTTCATTGCCACTGGATCGAACAGCCCGAGGTTGGCATGGTCGAGTCGGAACCAGGTTCCATCGGGCCTTACGACCTTTACCAGGGGCGGCTCGATGTCGTAGGTCCCGGGCGAATCACGGTTCAATACAATTCCCAGGATCACGGTCGATCCCGCGAGCGGGAAGCTAGGGAACGGACCCCAATCCATGTGGATCATGGTCCGGTTCTTCCCCGCAGGCGTGAAGGTCGTGATGCCGTCATAGAGCACTTGGCCTCGTGTCAGCCGCAGCTCTGGATCCTTCAGCCGATCAAGGGTGACCCGAAGGAACACCGGCCCCATGTCCTTTTCCTTCCCTGTTGACCAGGGATTGCCGGGCCCGCGGTAGGTGGCGGCCCAATCCACAACGATGTGCGCGGAGTCGGGCATCATTGCGCCCAGCTTCTCTGGGAAGCGGATCCAGCCATTCACCATGCCGAAGGAGTTTCGGGTGTAGGGGCGCGCGGCGTAATCAATTCGGATGCGTGGCGGTGTGTCGCCCTTCTTTGGCAGGTATCCGATGCTTCCGATGTGCGCCGGCGGAACCCATTCAGAAAGCGACCACCCCTCCGGGAGGTTCCAGGGAATGGGACTCTCCCCTCCAGCCAGCCGCATCCAAGCCGCCCGACCCGGAAGTGCCATCAGCCCAAAGAGAAGGAAGGCGATTCCAGCGGACAAGGCAATGACCTGGGACGCCTTTGAGGATTGATTCAGGGGCTCCGAATAGAAAACGCCCCGCATGGACTCGATGAGAGACCTTGCGGGCGGGAAGACCCGCTCGGCTTCCTGGTCGGCAACACGCTCCTGGCGCTCTCTCTCCGCGTCGAGCGCCCCGCGCCAAACGATCTTGCCGAACTTGGCGAGCAGAGCTGAAATGCCGGTCATGAAGAGCCGGAACTTCCGAATCCGGCGAGTGGTTGATCTACCCTCGCGGTAGTCCGTTCCGGTCCCAACCACGAACTCCCAAGGGAAAAGGTAGCCGGCCAGCTCCATGAGCACGCCACGAAGTCCCGCCGCGTCGCGGTGATGGGCCAGCTCGTGTGCGAGGATCGCCTTCATGTCGGCAGCGGAAACGGGTGAATCTTCGATGTCAGCCCAGTATTCGTCGTTCACTCCCCGTGCCTTGGGCGGAACCCAGGCGGCTGGAACCACGATCCGCCGGGCTCGGATGCCCATGGCATAGCTCGTTCTCACATCCTTGGACATGAAGATAGGGAAGGCAGGCACCCCAAGTTGGTCGGCCAAGGACTGGTAGCCCAGTTCGGGCCACAGGGATGTGTCCAGGACTCGAGCCTGCTCCAGCAGGATCGCTTCATCCCGGTGGATCTGGGCTCGACGCCAGGCCGAGCGAATCGGGATCAGGATGCAAAGGACCAGCAGCGGGAGGCTGACCCAGGGCGTGAAGAGCCCATGGGGGAGGGTGAACCAGAAGAGAGGCCCGTCCCACTTCAGCAGGAGGGAGAAGATGGCGAGGGCCGGGAAGGCCAGGAGCACCCACCCTGCTGCCGAGGCAATCCTGCGCGACCGCCCAACCAGGGCAATCTTGAGAATCCCGCCCAGCCCGAAGGCCATGACGAGGAGCAGGAGAATAAGGAGAGCCATCGGCGAGGGCTAGTCGATCTGAGTGCCCATCTTCTTGCCGCGGGGCTTCCGGGTGGCGGTCACCGACTTCTGATCGTCGGCCACCATGCCCTGGAGAGCGGCCCGCAGGGGAGCCAAGTCCTTCTGACTTAGTTTTTTGGCATTCGGGAAGGTGTGCTCGATCAGGTCTTCCAGCTTGGCGATCACCTGGTCGTGGGGCTCCTGGTAGAAATACTGCTTCCCGTCTTTGCGAATCTTCTTCTCATCCACCATGTCCGATAAAACACGGTGGCAGCGGTGGTAAAAACCGTCCTCAGTGAGCGTGCGGATTTCACGGTTCTTCATTTGGCTGAGGCCCGAGACGAGGAGGCCGAGGGTCACACCGAGAGGGCTCTGCCGAATCAACTCAAGGGCATTCTCTTCAATCCAGCGCCGAATTTTGGCGTCCCGGACAGGATTATATTCATTTGAAACCATCGTGAACTCCACAGCCAGTCTTGCTTCGTCATAAGAATGTATCGGCTGGTGATGCGAAGATCACAAATAATTTGTTAAAAAATCTTCAACCTTCACTGCGCTGTTTAGGGTGAGAAGTCGTAGAGCCGTTTGGATGACCAATCCATGGCCTCAAAGTGTGCCAAAGACTCGACCGGAACGCACTTAAAGAAGGCCTGGCGGCTGTTCACGACATCCAATACTTGCCTCGGGGGTCCAGTGAACGGTTCCAGGCTCGATTCGCGGAGCTGGATGTCCCACCCCTGGGGCACAAAGACATACCAGAAGGCGATTTCACCTGGAGCAGCGACCGTCCTTGCCGCGCCGGAGATCGCCCGCCCGACGGTGGTCTCATAGCGCCCCGACGCCTCAATAGGCGTCCAGTCGAGGTCCTGGATCTTGTCAGCCCCGCCCCAGACCTTCTCGGACTGCGAGGACCGGGCCCCGCCACTGCGCTGAGAGGTCTCAGCATAGAGAATGGGTGTCGGGCAAGGGGCTGGAGGCCGCCGGAGGACCTTCACCTCCATGGTCCCGTGAAACCCAACCCATTGAGTTTCACCAGCCCGCAGGGAGCGAATCAGGATCATCTCAACGGTCTTGCCCCCAGGGATCTTGGTGGTGTTGATTTCCAGGCCGTCCAGGAAGACTCCGCCCTTCCCTGGGATAGAGTGCAACTCCACGCCCTGGAATGGGGAGTTGAGGTTGTAGTTCGGCTGGATTCGCAGCGTCGCCAGGTCATACAGTTCCCCCGCATCCACCCGGCCCAAGACACTGTGGCAACCGATGAGCGCCAGGACCAGCACCGCAGCCGAGACGGGATAACGCCAATGACGCTTCGGTGGCCGGAGAATCTGGTCCACCCGCAGAACAATGTTGCTCCGGTCATGCCCAAGGCCCGCCTCTGGGCCTGATCCACCCGCCGGTCCTACGACCCGCTCAAGCGTCTCGATATAACGGCCCGGGTCCGCCCCGCTCTCCAGCTCCTTCTGGACGACATTCCGATCCGCCTCGACCTCAAGGCCCAGACGGATCGCCTGGTTGATTCCGTCGAGGTGCGGCAAAAGGGAACTCATCCAACGGATGATGCTGGACCACCGAGCATGTCCAAGTCGGATGTGCTCGCGCTCATGCGCGAGCAGGGGTCCCATGTGGATCCCGTTGGCCTCATAGGCCGCCCACATCGGCGCAAAGACTTCAGGGGTCAAAGAGCCAATGGTGAAAGGAAGCTGGATCTGATCCGACCACCGGAGCACGACACGGGGGTTTCCAGACTGCTCCCGCAGTCGCTTCTCCAGGCGCATCCGGGTCTGCTCGATCCCCAGGCCGGTCTCCGTGTCCTCGCTCATCCCCTGACGCCAGGCGTCCGTCCGCAACTGCCTCACACGCTGGCTGTCGGTGAAGATCCGGTTGATCCGCCACACGAAGAAGCCCGCGAAGAAACAGACCGAAAGCCAGATCAGCCAGAACTCCACATTGCGTTGGAGGGAGAAGAGTTGGCGAGGGCCCGATAAGGCCATTCCAATGAATGGAGCCAAAACGGCCAATGCACCAAGAAAAGCACCACTAAATACAAGGGCTCGCGGGTCCACATCAGGCTTCCTGGACCACCGACGATACCCCACCCCAATCAGGGTCAACCCGGTGACCCAGAGCAAAATGTGCAGTATCAGGACTCCCATCGTCTTCCTTCCACAGACCGAAGAATAAGGTATTGAGGCAATGGTCACACCATTGCTTTGGTTCTTGGGGGTCATTTTTTTGCGCCAATCGCGCAAAATTTTGACCGCAAAACTGGGTATCAGAATGACATTAAAAGGTTTGGGAATTATATTTCTAGCCTTTAGTTAATGCGAAACTTTCCTATTGATTCCATCCGATTCACTGGCAACATCGTATCTTCTTCACCCCCCCAACGCTTCTCCCTCCCGGAGGCCCCATGACGAAGACCAACCTGAGCAGCCCAGGTTAGCGCGGCCGTTCGCGGCCACTCTTCCTCGCCTCACTTGATCCCATGTCATTCCTCCCTACACCCAACTAGAAGTGCAGTCCTCGCCCCCCAAGCAATCCGAGGCAACCCACTTCATTCAATGCCAAGGAGCCCCATGAACAAGAAGCTCACAGTTGCCGATCTCAAGACGGTCTTCGGGGGCGATCCCCAGTCCGCAGACACGGGCACGCCGGCTCCTCCCCCCCAGAAGAAGGTCATTTGCATCTGCTGGTCCATCGTCCATGCCGAGGTCGTCGTCTAGCTTGCCCATTGGCGAGGAGTAGTCCCATGAACAAGAAGCTCACAGTTGCGGACCTCAAGACGGTCTTTGGCGGCGACCCGCAAGGTGCCGACACGGGAACTCCACCACCTCCGCCACCGCCGCCCCCCAAGAAGTGCTCCTGGTTCTCCCTCGTCAAATCCACCGCTATTTAGCCTCCCAGGTGACTGACATGAACAAGAAACTCACGATTTCTGACCTCAAGACGGTCTTCGGTGGCGATCCCCAGGCCTCAGATACGGGCACGCCTCCTCCTCCCCCACCGACGACTCGTTGCGTGTGCTGGTCCATCATTCACATGAAGTCTGCGTAAGCCTTCAGCTCGTGCTTCGAGCGCAAAGGACAGACAACGGGCTGCGCGAGCGGCCCGTTATCTTTGTACCGAGGCCAGGATGACGAGGAAGCTCAAAGGCGTGCGCGAATTCGCTCGAGGTCACGCGAGCGGCTACACCTTCGCCCCGCCGCCCTCCATGCGCTCCCGTCACGAGCGCCGCATTCAGACCTGGGCCAACGAATTGGCCGCCTGGTCCAGTGAAAGGCGGATTCCGCTCTCCGTCTCACCCAGGCCACTCGGCGACCCGCACGCACCTGACGGAAGCCGCGCGGCGCAGCTCCTCATCGGCCCGACTCGGCGAAAGTTCATCTGGAAACCTGGAACGGAACGCTTCCTCATCGAGCAGGCCTGTCAGAGGGTGATCGGACTGCTCGGCCCTGAAAGCGGCATCATGCCAATCAGTGGGTTCGAGGTCGCAGGAGGCGGGGCTTGGGCCCGGGTAAAACTCCCGGCCAAGCAAGCCCCAAGCGAGGCGGCCGTGGGCCGAGCCTTCGCCCATCTCCTCCTGCTTGCCGCAACCCTCGGGCTCCCGGACATGCACTACGAGAACATGGCCTGGGACGGCGAGGCCTTCCGGCTCCTGGACACCGAAACATTCGCTGGACCCACCAATGCTTCAACACGGTCCATCCGGGGGTCACGCCGCCTGCTGATGGCTGATCGAATCGGCCACTCGGGTTTCATCTACACGCTTCTGGTGCGCCACCAGAGCCCGTCCCTTGTGCGGCATATCTCGGAGCACTTGGACGATGCTCTGGCCCGCCTGCTGGCCCACTGGGACGACATCCTGGCGATCCGCACCGGCCTGAGCGGATTGGGAGCACGGGTGCTCCTCGTCTCCTCCCAGCAGATGTCGGACCTCATGCCCTACGCGGTGAGCCCGGAATGGCGCTCCCAGGCCTGGAACGAATTCCTGATCCATACGCCCGACACCTTCGACCGCGAAGCCGCCTTCGCTGACCTGGTGAATGGGTGCATTCCCATCCATCGGCATCCCATCCCGCCCGTAGATGACCCCTCAGACGGGGTGATCCAGCCAGATGGCACGGTGACTGGCCTCATCCGAGCCGTACTTCGAGCCATTGAGCTGCATGGACAGTCGAACCAGCCCGACCTCGATGCGGTGCTGCGCTCCGTCCGCCTGGTGGACGAAGCTGCACCGACTGAACCCGCTGAGTTCTATGCGCTCCCCGCCAATGGCGACGAAGCTGAAATCCTCTGGGACCACCCCGGCCTCTGCTTCGGGATGGGAGGCCTCGCCTACCTCCATGCAGCAGAGGCAGCCCTGGATCGCCCTCATTGCATCGCCGGGTCCGCAGAGGTCTTCGACACCCAGGCCCGCCGGATCCAGGCCGCCCGCCCTCTTGCTGGAGCCTACCTGGGTCTCGGCGGCGAATTCATGCTGGGCTGGGGCTTGAATCGCCTCGGCAGGCTCTCCCCTGCCCTTCGTAGCGCCCTTGATGATCGCCTTGGCTACTTCACCACCAGCAAGGGGCCCGTGTTCGACCTTGGCCTGGGCTTGGCCGGCAGCCTGGTCGGCCTGGCGCGAGCTGAAGAAGTCCTGCCTCATCGCCGAGGGGACTTGAAGACCTGGGGCCAGGCCCTTGCCGGTCTCATCCAGGAAGAGGTCCGCGGCCTCCTGGATGACCCAACCCGGCGCACCCGGGCCCATCTTGGCTTCGCCCATGGCCTTGCCGGGACGGCATTCGCCCTCCACTCAGCCAAGGCTGCCCTCGGCCTGGAGGTCGCGGTCCTGGAGGACCTGCTGGCCCTGCTGAGGGCCGACCTCACGAAGCAGAGTGGTGTGCCGCTGGGGCCCTTCTGCCAGAGCTGGGCCGGGCCGGTGGCTGTTCTCGCGGCCGTGGCGGGGAGCGAAGGTTGGCACCACGCACCGCCAGGGCTCCTTGGTGAGGCCACAGATGGGTGCTGTGGTGCAGCCGCCTACCACCTCGCCCGACTGGCACCGGTGCCTGGGAATCTGGCCCCAGGTCCGGCCTGCCAGGGCAACGCCCCCTTCGGATACCTGGGAGCAGCCGGGCTCCACACCATCCAGCTCGCCGTCTTCGGCAAGATCCCTGATCCAATTTGGGGGAGGGAGCTACTGCCCCCTCGCCCTTAGTTGATGCCGTTGGCCTTCAGGGCACGACATTTGTTGAATCTACCGTTTGCCTTTTGGCTTGGTCGCAGCCTTCAGAACGGCACCATTGATCCAGCCTTCAACAGAATCGGAATCCGGGTAGTACCAGGTGACGATTACATGCTGGACTCGTTCCATTGTTGGTGGTTCCGATCCCTTTACGAAGCTACTGTCCATATAAGTTGAGAGCTGAATGTCAGGCCTAATCCCCCAGGTAAATGTCCGAGAGCGAACTGGGTAGCCTTTCGCCTTGTCCTCGATACAGACACCCTTCATCGGGCTCAATTCGGCATTCAAGAAGTCCTTCAGCGCCGCGAAAGTTTCTTCGGTGGCCTGCTCACGCACGACTTCGCATCGGACCTTGACCACCTTGCCGTCGATGGTCGCAGCGGAACTTGGCATGAACCTGACACCATGAATCAGAATTTCGGTCCCTGTGTATTTGTAGTCCGCGGCATTGCCAACAGAACCGTCCTTCTTCCAGCCAACCAGGGTCTTCTGGTTAAGTACGCAACCCGCGACTCCCTTGAGATAAGGAGAAGAAGTCTTGGGAGCGACCTCAACCGGGGCCTGCGCGAACAGGGCCGGTGTAACGAGAAGGCAGAGTAGAAATTTCACAGGCTGATCCTTTCTAGTTGATGCCGATGGCCTTCAGGCCAGCGGAAAGCAATGGGTCGGGAGAACCCGACGCCATCTCCTTCAGCAGCTCGTCCTCGGTGACCTGGTGATCGAGTGGGACGCCAACGAAGTTGTAGTTGTGGCCGCCAATCGTCATCAGGGAGACGGTGGGCGTGTAGTACACCAACGAATTGTCACCCCCGCCCACAGGGAGGAAGAGCCTCGTCCGAACCCCCATCGTCCCCGCCGTGGGCAGGCCGATGATCCTGGTGTTCAGCGGGAAGGCTTCCTTGAGGAAGGTGGCAGCCAGCTCCAGGTGGCTCGCAGAGACACCACAGACCAGGATCACCAAGGAGCCGGGAAGAGCCTTGGTGAGACTTGGGCCGCTCTGGAGGTAGCCACGCACGGCGAAGGTGGTGTTGTTCTGCGCCATCCAGGGGCCTGAATCCACGGGGTCTGTGCCCCAGGCGAAGGGTGCATCTGGTGTCCGGCGGAAACCCGACTGGCTGGGGGTCGGATAAGGCGCGGGGACCTTCCACCCAGCTTCCACATTCAGGCAGCGGGCGCGGCGGGCATCAATGATGATCTTCTTCCCGTCCTCAAGGGCCTTGGTCAGATCCGCCACCGTGGGCGCGGCTCCGCCAGTCCGAGCAATCTCCCATCCAGAGGGAGCCTTGAAGGGTTCGTACTGGCTGTCGTAGATCCACCAAGTCGGGAGCGTCACGGTCTTCTTCTTGCCACCTTCCACGATCACCATGTCCGCAGGCCCAGTGGTGCTCGGGTCGGTGGTCTGGACAGGCTTGCCCATGGCCCCACCGATGGCGAGGTGGCCGAAGTCAGTGACCACATCCCTCTGCTCGGGCCGGGCCCAGGTGAGGGGCCGCACCTTCTTGACCTGCTCGGCCACCGGCACGCCCTTCAGGCTCTCGATGACGGAGCCAGCCTTCGCCAAGCCCGTCAGGGAGCGAAGAAGGCGGATCTCTCCGGTGGAGGTCTCATAGGCGGGAAGGTAAGGCACCGGCTGGACCGCCCAAGGGGCCCGGCTCAAAATCCCAGCGATGGGGCCTTCCCAAGGGTTCTTGATGAGCCCACGGGTGAAAGTCGTGGTGTGTGAGTCCTTGGTGATGCCGCCGGAGCGGAGCACCAGGTCGAAGACATCCGGGGCTGCGCTCTTGGCAGCGATGGCCGCCTTGACCACGCCGGGCTGAATCGCTTCAGGCGTGAACGCGAAGAGGTGGTCGTATTCGATGATGGTCGCCGCGGCTAAAGCCTTGGCGGCCTCCACGGTCAGGAGCCCGCCGTTCTGGTAGGTGGCCTGGTTCTTGGCATCCGCCAGTGAACCGGACCAGCTCTCCAGGCGAAGGCGGATTTCGAGGCCGGGCCCGAAGGCGTACTGGGTCTCGCGGGCGGACACATTGAGTGCAGCAGGGATGGCCCAACCCGCCAGGGCTTCAGCCAGCCGAGAATCCAGAATCACCTGGGGCAGCGTGACCGCAGAGTTCGCGGAACCGTTGATGAAGGCCATGCGGTTCGGAGAGGGCATGGCGACGATGCGGTTGTAACTGGAGGAATCGTGGGCATAGCGGTCCCAATCCTCGTCGTACTGCCCGCGGTGCTCCCGGGCCAGGCGCACGACTTCCTTCGGGGCCGACTGGGCACCCAGGAACATCAGCAGATCCTCGACCCCGTTGGCCTTCCCAACCGACATCCAGTTGGCAGCCCGGAGATCGAGCGGCGCGAGCGCCTTGACCGCTTCGAGGCCAGGGATGCGCTGGCCGTCCAGCTCCAGGATCGAGTGCCCCTTCCAGCCGCCCTGGATCCAGGGTTCCTTGATCTCCTTCAGATCGGCCACGGACCTGAAGTTGGCCTTTGCGCCACCAGCGGCGAACTCCATGGCGAAGGCGAGGCTGCGCCTGGAGGCGAGAGTCAGGGCCGCATAGATCCGGTCATCGGACTGGAACGAGCCCAGACGCCGCGCAAGGAAGTCCTTGATGGGACGGCCGCCGACCTGATCGACGGGGCCGAAGGGCTGCTGGATCTGGCTCTTGTCGCCACCGATGATCCAGGCCTTGCCGTCCTTGACCTCCCAGATGATCGGAAGGAAGTGGTCGCCCCTGCCCTCATTGGCCTCCAGCACCAGGCTGGCGGGGTCCTTCAGGAGGGCCAACGCCTCGGCCGCAAGCACGGCTTCATTTGCACCAGGCAGCGCAGCCTTGTTCATCAGGGCGAAGTAGCCCTTCTCCCAGGCGTCGCGGGAGACCTCCCCGCTGAACGGATGGAAGAGGCCGATGTCCCACCAGAGCTTGCCGACCTGAACATCAGCCGGTGCTGTCGCATCGAAGGTCGCCCGTCGAACCGGAAGCGTGACGGATTTTAAGGAGACCGCCTCCTGGGCATTCATCACGCCCAAGCACAGCAAGCCTGCGATGAAAATGCGCCTCATTGCGACTCCCCTCGATGTCTCAAGGATTTTCGCAGATTTCAGGGCCTAATAAGCCCTCGCCGAGGATTCCTTTGAAGTTCAGCCCGCGGCCGTCTTCGCCATGAGGAACTTGGCTTCAGCTTCGGAGGCCGCAGCTTGGATCGAGCCGACCACGCTCCGCCGGAAGCCTCCCAGCTCCCCTGAGAGCGGGATCTGCTCGGTGACCAGGTTCGTGAGCGCGGATGCGTAAAGCACGATGGCATCTGGGCCATCCACGAGTTTCAGGCCTTCCTGGCCTCCGCCAGAGAGGATTCCGGCCCGAACCATGGCATCCGTGAGGCTCCAGATGGCGAGGTAGCCCGCGCGGCCCTTGGCCCATTTATCGCCTGCCGCCAGCAGGCACTCCTGGATGGCCGAGGGGGTGAGTGGACTTTGCGCTACCCGCAGGCACCGACTTATGCGCTCGGCCCGATGGGAAACTGTGGCCGCGTGCTCGTTTTGAGTCGCGGACCTCATTTCTGGGAACAGTGAGTACATCGTGACCACCACCATTTTAATCAGACGCACGATAGTAACCTGCCA
>Ga0268298_10000166_pt1 | contig 81960 bp, 65 predicted proteins | sample WWTPWeurt_MetaG_FD_194462 | JGI IMG/M metagenome (GOLD analysis project Ga0268298, IMG submission 194462) | Activated sludge microbial communities from WWTP in Nijmegen, Gelderland, Netherland - WWTP Weurt | ecosystem: Engineered > WWTP > Aerobic digester > Activated sludge | place...
CTGAAATTGCTCAGCAATTTTAATTAAAAAATGGAGTCTGAAAACAAATTGCAGACTCCATTTTTATATAACCCATTTAACCAATTCAACTGAAAAATATCATCTTGAATTTTTCACTCAATCAATTGAAAACACTGCAGAAAATAACCATCGCTGAAGTAAATTCGTTTGGTCACCGGATCATATGTTGGGTCACTAATATAAGTATCTGGAAATACTTTTCCTTGATTTAGTGAATTATACTCCAATAACTTTTTTCCACTTGAGGCTTCGAAAATGTAAAGCGTTCTGTTAGAAAAAATGATTTTACCTTCACTATAAATTATCCCGCCAATTGCTAGACCATTAATATCGGTTAACCAATTTTGATTACCAGTCCTTTTGTCGAGTGACACGAGGTTTCCATTGCCTACCATAAGATAAACATTGGTTTCATCAAAGACTAAATTCGACTCAGCTAAATAAAGCCCTCCGGATTTATCAGAAAATACTTTTTTCCAAATCAATTTACCAGTATTCTTGTCCACACAGAATAAAGTCTTCATACTTGTAAAAAATATTAAATTGTCCTGGATGTAAGGAGGAAATGCACTTCCAAAAATTTTCGGATCCATATCAAGAATTTCCCAATTTGTTGTTTTTGCAGATAAATTATAACATACCAAATTGATACTTTGTCTACTTCCCCACGTTCCCGTCTTAAATATTAAAATAGTATCTCCTCTTGAATCAAACCACATTACTGGAGCCGATATATTTGGATATATACCTTTTTCATTTGGCAGGTCAATTTTATAAATTTGATTTTGATCACCATTCGCGACATTTAAAATATCTATATTAACTGATCGATCATTATTTATAATAGTCGAAAGACATAGTGGATTGTAATTCGTAAAATAATTGATACCATAGGCTGAGTTATTCTGCTTAGACCATATAGTTTTGCCAGAACTTAAATCAATTCCATACAAGTAAAAATCCTTGAATAGATAAAATTTCCCAAAAGCCAATTGATGATAAGTATCTAGAAATCCTACATCTCCCTTCTCAAATCTTCCCGGATGATGATCTGACCAATTCCATAAAAATTTACCCGAATCCTGAGAAAAGGCAACTAATTCCTCATTATACTTACTAAATAATATTGCTTTAGAGGCAATTACCTTATATTCAAATAGAATTGGTGAAATAGAAAATGTTGATTTTATTGAATCATTCAGAAAACTTTGCCAAACCAATTTCATTTCAAGTTTTCCAGATCCTCCCGGGGGAGGATCTGGATATGATGACTCTTCATGGTCACAAGCATATATTGCTAAAATAATAAATAAGTATAGAAATTTCATCATTTTAATGCTTCTGGGTAATAAAAAATGTTCCGTATGTATTTGTTTCAAGTAACTTTGCCATCTCCTTCTTCGTATTTCCATCATTCCGCATTTGTTGATGATTACTGTATAATAGTTCATTTGAAATCGAATTTGGAAAATCAATTGCGGAGCTCACAAGAACTAATCCCATTACTGTTTAATGATTTTCATACATTACTACCATTCAGTTAGACTTGATTTCAATGAACAATAATAATTTAATATTACTTACTCAATCAATTGAAAACACTGCAGAAAATAACCATCGCTGAAGTAAATTCGTTTGGTCAATGGATCATAAGTTGGGTCACTGATGTAGGTGTCAAAATATTCTTTACTTTCATTTGATGAATCATATTCAATTAGCTTCTTACCATTGGATGCATCAAATATGTAAAGCCTTCTGTTGGAAAAAATGATTTTGCCGCCAATGCATCTGATTCCACCCAAAGCAACTCCCGGCACATCCGTCTTCCAATTTTCTTTTCCTGTCTTTTGATTCAAAGAAAATATATTGCCATTCCCTATTATAAAATATACATTTTGATCATCAAATTCAAGATTTGAATTCGCCATGTACAAGCCGCCTTGTTTGTCTGAAAAGTCCCGTTTCCAGACGATCTCTCCATTTTCACTGTTAAAACAAAAAATGGATCTTGAGCTGCAGGTAAATACAAGTCCATCTTTTATAAAGGTGGCCAATGAGTTGGGTTCTGTGTTTGGTTCCAGGTCTTCCTTAAACCAAACCATTTCTGATTTGGTTAAATTGTAGCAAGCCATACTCATTACTTTCGGACTACTCCAATAGCCCGTCTTAAAATACAACAAGGTGTCCCCTACTTGATTAATTTGAATGGCCGGTGGAAGCACCAGTGGATAAAAACCAGGTTTATCTTCAGAGAAATCGGCGTGGTAAATTTTCCTTTCAGAACCATTCTTCATGTTGACGATGACTAAACTTTCTGTTTCGTCATTTTCCACATATCTAAAAAAGGCCAGCTCTTCCATTCGTGTGTATTCTAAGTAATGTCCACCCCGGCTGTGTACATCAATGGACCAAATGGACTTACCAGTATTCATATCTATCCCATGTAAATTGCTGCCTGTATACATAAATATATTTTGATAAACTGGCATTATGGTTTGGGACAAATTCATCATTTCTCCCTTTCTATCCGGGTAATGATCATCCCAACTCCAGCATGATTGACCGGAATCTTGTTTAAATGCCATAATATGATCATTAAGCAAACTCAACAAAATAGCATCACTTACCAATACTTTATCCTTATACAAAACTGGTGGAATGGACAGGCTTGTTTCCGGCCTTTTTGGAAGTAGAGTCTGCCAAACTAATTTAAGTTTGGTGGTTTCGGATCCTCCTGATGGAGGATCCGAAATAGTAGCTGGATCATCATCGCACGACATGGTCAACAACATCAATGCCATCCAAATATTTTTCATATACCTTATTTTTGCTTTGTTTTAAAAAAATGACCATATTTCCCTACAAACATCAAATCTGTTGTGGATCTTTTTGTATTTCTATCATTCCTCATTTGTTGGTGATTACTGTACAATAGTTGATCTTTATATGAATTTGGAAAATCAATTGCAGAGCTCACAGGCACTACTCCATCTGATTCTTCTATCTCTTCAAATTCATAGTGATAGATTTCTTGATGGGAACAAAAATAATCCCAACTATTATTCTTCTTGTCACATTCCTCGAAATCAATCCCATAATACATGTCCTTTCTTCGTTCTGATCCATTTGCGTCATATTCAACACACATACAATAACTTTCCGTAACCACTTTATAATTTATACCTGAACCTATGATGATCTTCCATTTATTGTCAACGGTTTTAAACCAATCAAAGACCGCCCTGTTAGCATCAGCTTTCTTTTGGTAATCATTTTTAACTCCCCAGGCACCAAACCATCCCCCTGGATGCCACCACACTCCATCTAAAAATTCAACCCATTTCGTTTGGTTAACATATTTAATGTAATACTCATCTGAAATCTGATTAACCTTATCCACCATATCCTGATCTTCATTTGCAGTGTACACAGGTACTGTCTCTGCTGAAGTTTTTAACCATTTCAACAAACGAAAAAATACAGGATCCTCTTCCACACCATAAAAGGCTACATTGTTTTTTATTTTTGAATTAAACTCATTAAAAAATACCGGCTTTTGTTTATACTCATCGGTAATCGGTGACAAAAAATCAGCGGCAAATGTTGGTGCCACGCCCGACACAAATTCGCAGGCGGGTTTGATGATCTTTTCTTTAATTTTTTCCGGATTGATCAGCAAATCGAGTAGAAAGTTGGATTCCACAAATTCGGTCAGTTTCGAATTGGCAATATGCACACAACCCTCTTCCATTAGATCTACCATGTCATCCACATGCTGTAAAATAGGTGCTCCTCCATGTGGTGTTCCATAGGTAACAATACCTCCAAAGTAAGGATCTCCCTTTTGTGTATTTGTACGCTCCAAATCAGCCGCCCTCACTGCCAATCCCCCCTGTGAATGTGCAATCACAAAAGGTTTTAAGTGATCTTCTAATGGTCTGTTAACTCCTTCTGAATTCTTAATCGCATCCAACAATCCCTGTCCGGCGGATTTAAGACTGATCTGAGGATATTCCGGAAATTCTGAATCTACCCAGTATTTAGTTTCAATATCGGGTCCCACCTTTTGCCAGGCCTTCAAGGCATCTCCTCCCAAACCATGTACCCAAAAAATAGTGCGACAAGGATCTCCGGTACTTGGATTGTAGCAAGATTTTGGTCCCCCGGTTGGATTGTTAGGGTCATAAGGAACAGCTGACTCAGCTATCCCATAAACAGGTTGTGCTGTCAAAGTGCTCATCAGTAGGATGTTGATGCAAACAAATATACAAAAACAAATAAAAGTTCTCATAACTATTATATTTTTTTTTAAGTGATTTAAAATTTTAAAACTTTCCTGCTGGTCTTATAACCGTTAAGGCTCAATTGAAGATAATAGAGTCCTGGAACCAAGTTTCCGGAATAAATTTTTTCCTGATTTGTTCTGATTTCATACTCCTTGATCAGTTTCCCTGCCTGATTTAACAATTGCATTTTATAACTGAATTCCGGTTTATAATCAACAATTGAAACATTCCAATTTCTGTTCAACTCATCATTGAATACCACAAAATCCAGTCCTTTCCCGCTCGATACGGATGTTCTTTGCAAAGCATTCTTAAGCTCACGGTTATTATAAAATTCATACGCATAACGTTTGATGATTTTATTCCAAAATCCCTTGTCGCCACTGTGAAATAAATATGGCTTAATGTTCTGAATTTCACAATCCACATATGCATTCCCAAGCTGGTAAAACTGGTGTTTTTCTGAGATCACTTCAACCCCATTTTCCTTAACCACATCGTAATAGTATAATTGATTTTCATCCACCAATCGCGTCTGTTGCTCTCGGCCTATACGGTGCACGCCATCTGATATTTTATCGACACGGAAACCCTGAGCAATTAAATCATCTAAATTCTCTTTGGTTAGAAAAAGAAAATTACTCAAAAGTGTATTATCCGTTGGCAAGGTTTCCGCAGGTGGAATAATCTCAGACGTAATAAAATGCCCATTCAAGTCAAAAATATAAATCCTATTTTTTGTAACGATGGTAGTACCTATCTTGCTTAAATAGGAAACTGATTTTCTCTTTAAATGCGTAACAATTTTAACCTCGGAATAATCTTCCAGTAAATAAAGCTCAACAAAGTTTTCTTCATCCACTCCTTCCAAATTCTGTTTATCCAGAATTGTAAGGTTGGCATCCTTTGGAACGGTATAAAACTCCCGATGTTTTTCCTTGTAGCTTAGTTTTTCAAGATACAGATTTGGCCTAAGTTCTTCAATAGTTTGGGTAAAAGTGGCTGTACAAAATAGTTGTACCAGCCAGAATAAAAAAATGTTCTTTTTCATGTGTTAAAAAATTAAAATAAGCCGGTGATCGGCACCGGTATCCGTCATAGTCGCTTCTTTTGCGTGGTGCGTTCTGAATTACCCACAGAACATAAAATGTCCATGTCGGATGAATTCCAACAAATATTTTTACCAAAAGGTGGTGTCCTAGATTATCCTAAATCATGTTTTAATTTTATGTTCTCAAATAGTGTCATGTTTGATCAAACATTTGGTGTTATAATTTCAAAGATAGTGAGAAAAATAAAACTGTCAAGTTTTTTGCAAAATATTTTTATTGCGTTTAAAATATTTTTTGTGATGATTCGAAGTTTGAAAATAAGGATAGGACAAACAACACCTGCTTTATTTTCCAGAATGCCTTATATTATTATTCATTAAGCGTTGATTTTGTGAGGAGACAATTATTTATGATTGAACATTCTTACTAGTTTTCTCATTGATAAGTTAAATCATTTACTACCGTGCCACTCAACATTCCACAAAGTACCAAACCAAGACTCGTCATCATCGGTGCCGGATTCGCCGGATTCACCTTAGCACGAAAACTTGCCGGTAAAGACTATCAGATTGTTCTGCTGGACAAAAATAATTACCATCAATTTCAACCGCTTTATTACCAGGTGGCCATGTCCGGTCTGGAACCCAGTTCGATTTGCTTCCCACTGAGAAGAAGTTTTCAGGATGAAAAGGACTTTTATGTAAGAGTCGCCGAAGTAAATAAAATACTTCCGGAGGAAAATAAAATAGAAACCTCCATGGGCATTATCCGATACGACCTACTTGTATTGGGCATGGGTGCCAAAACAAATTACTACGGTAATGCAGAATTTGAAGCCAACAGCATTCCTTTGAAATCTGTTTCTGAATCTCTATTTCTCAGAAATCAAATACTATCTGATCTTGAAAAAGCAGTAATGAGTCCCGAAGGCACCGATCTTTCGCCTTTGTTGGACATTGTCATTGTGGGCGGGGGACCAACCGGAGTTGAACTTGCAGGTGCATTAGCAGAAATGAAGCAACACGTGATTCCGAAAGATTATCCGGATCTGGATGCAAAAAAAATGCATATCCATTTGATTCAGGGCGCGGACAGGCTTTTGCCGGGAATGTCTTTAAAGTCTTCTGACAAAGCCAAGAGTGATTTGGAGCAACTTGGTGTCATACTTTATTTAGACCAACAGGTAAAAAATATTTCTGATGGTAAGGTTATTTTGGATAATGGCTTTTGCATAAACGCGAATAAAGTGATTTGGGCTGCTGGCGTAAGCGCATCTGCTATACCCGGTCTGCCTGAATCCTCAATTTCCCGGAGTGGCAGAATTCTTACCGATGAATATTGCAGAGTTAGGGATACGAAAGATATTTTCGCAATAGGTGATCTCGCACTGGTTAAAGCACAAAAATTTCCGAACGGACATCCTCAGGTAGCCCCCGCAGCCTTACAGCAAGCCAAATGGCTGGCCGGCTACTTGAGCAAAAAAATATCCACACCTTTCGAATATTTCGACAAAGGTAGTATGGCAACCATTGGGCGACATAAAGCGGTTGTGGACGTTGCAGGAAGACACATTAGTGGTTTCTTTGCCTGGATAATATGGTTGTTTGTCCATATCTACTATTTGATTGGTGTCAAAAATAAAATTATCGTATTGCTCAATTGGATCTGGGGATATATTTTCTATGATCAGGCTTTACGCTTGCTGATCAAACCAAAAACTACGAAAAAAGAATTGGTTTAGTTTGATTTCATTTCTCTCTACCATAATACCAAGAATTAATTAGTCAGATTCTTTCCGATATTGTGCATTGGTAAAAACCAAAGCTTATATTTGTATCAAACTCCACATCTGATGAGATACTTTATTTTCGCTCTACTATGCATCCTCTTACAATCTGCCGCTTTCACATTTAATCCATTGTACGCCCAATCCCAAAATGAAGACAGTGTAGGCTACCTCGCAGATACTCTTGTGGTTACCAATCCAAAAAGTGGTCTGGAGGAAACACTGATTTCCAAAACCATCATTTACAATAAAGGAGGTGTGCCACCTGTTTTTAAAAGTTGTCTAAAGGATCCTAATCCAAGGGAATGCAATAAAAAAATTCTAAAGGAATGGAAATACAATAGGATGAATTATCCGGAAGCTGCAAAAGCTCAGAAAATACAGGGTTTTGTTTATGCCAAGTATGTCGTGGATGCAAGTGGAAACATCGTCCGACCTGAAATACTTCAAGGCCTTGGAGGGGGTTGTAATGAGGAAGTGCTCAAATTTATTTCTTCCCTGCCACCCTATGCACCCGGCAAAAGAAATGGATTTGCGGTAGCTTATGAACTTAAGCTTGAAGTGAATTTTGAAAACCTGAATTCGATATCTGTAAATCCTGATTTTTCTGATCAAAATATGGTTAAAGAAAATCAGGATAGTGTGGGATTTATCATAGACACTATATATTCAATGGACAGTATTACCGGATATGAAGAAGTACGAATTGTATATGAAGATGTATACAACAAAGCGGATGTGGAACCAATTTTTAAATCCTGCGGAAATGACCCTGATCCAAAAGAGTGCAGTAAAAAACTATTGCTGGATTCCATGTACAGGATCATTAAATATCCGGATACAGCCAGAGCACAAAAAATTCAAGGGGTGGTTTATGTAAAATACATTGTAAATACCCAGGGAAAAATAGTTTCACCAAGAATAACCCGGGGACTTGGTGGAGGCTGTGATGAAGAGGTCCTGCGTTTTCTCGCGATGCTGCCTCCATACATTCCAGCTAAAAGAAAAGGGATAAATGTTGCCTATGAAATCAACCTCCCGATCAAGTTTATTCTAAAAAAATAAATGTTCAATTGCTTTTTCGCATTTGTAATCTGGCATTTATTTGAGATTGTTCAATATCCCTTACCTTTGCGGGCCTTTATTGGCCCAATATAAATAAATATGAAAGGAATTATACTTGCAGGCGGACAAGGAACCCGGCTTTATCCACTTACCCTTGCAATGAGCAAACAGTTGATGCCTGTTTACGACAAACCAATGATCTACTACCCCCTGTCCACACTAATGTTGGCAGGAATTCGTGAGATTTTAATTATTTCAACACCCCGGGATCTTCCACAATTCAAATCCCTGCTTGGAGACGGTTCGCATCTCGGAATTCGGTTAGAATACCAGGAGCAATTGGTTCCAAATGGTCTTGCACAAGCTTTTGTATTGGGAAAAGATTTCATCGGCAAGGATTCTGTCTGTCTTATTCTTGGAGACAATATATTTTATGGTCATAAACTTCCTGAATTACTTCGAGAAAGTACAACTCCCGATGGAGGAATTGTTTTTGCCTATCCGGTAGCAGATCCTGAACGCTATGGTGTGGTTGAATTTGATGAAAATCTACACGCCATCAGCATTGAAGAAAAACCTTTAGTGCCAAAATCCAATTACGCGGTTCCTGGAATCTACTTTTATGACAATGAGGTGATCCACATCGCCGAAAACCTAAAACCCTCTGCCCGGGGTGAGTTCGAAATTACCGACGTCAATAAAACCTATCTAGAAAGAAACAAACTTAAAGTCGGGGTTTTGGGCCGTGGGGTTGCATGGTTGGACACAGGTACACATGAATCCCTGATGCAGGCTTCTCAGTTTATTCAGGTAATCGAAGAACGCCAGGGTCTTAAAATCGGATGTTTGGAAGAAGTAGCTTACTTGATGAATTATATAGACCGTGTGGGTCTTGCCAGGGAAGCGGAAAAATTAAAAAAAAGTATCTATGGCGAATATCTGCTTAAATTGCTCAAACTGACAGATCCAAAAGTCTGATCCCAAGATAGAACTTTTAATTTTTTTTGAAACAAAGAATGGCTTTCAAGCGTTAACTAAGCCAAAAATAATAAGATCATGTACCCAATAGAACTAGTTAGGCCAATGGCTCAGGAATTAAATCAGGTTGGATTTGAAAGTCTTAACAGCCCTGAAGAAGTAGCTCAAAAATTACAAGGTAATCAAGGCACCACCTTGCTTGTAGTTAATTCAGTATGCGGATGCGCAGCAGCAAATGCTCGTCCTGGGGTCAGAATAGCGCTTGGCCAGGAAAAGAAACCAGATCATCTGGTTACTGTTTTTGCAGGTGTGGATACTGCAGCTACAGCTAAAGCTCGCGAATTCTTATTGCCTTATCCTCCATCCTCTCCTGCGATTGCATTGATAAAAGATGGAAAATTGGTTCATATGTTGGAGCGTCACCACATCGAAGGTAGGTCTGCACAAATGATAGCCGACAACCTTGTTTCTGCTTTTAATATGTATTGCAATTAATTCTACCCGATGCACATAAAATTTATATTGGTTTTAGTTGGTTTTATATTCTGTATATCGACTGCAAGGTCTTCAGTACTTACAGATTCCATAATCAAGTATAAGCCCCTTTATACCAAAAAAGAACTCAAAAAGGAAGCGAAAGACATTAAAGAATTTGGGAAATTGGTCAAGGACTTTTCCAAGACTTCAAAGTCGGATAATATCGATTACCTCAATTCCAAATTGGAAAAGCTCAAAGTTCGAATGAATGAAGAACATCAGGAATTGAATGCCCGTATTTCTGCACGAACTCGACGCATTAAGCCTGCTAAAATAAACCGGGACAGTCTAAGTGAAACAGAATTACCCAAAGGTTATAATACCAATATTGGTGGCCAGATTGTAAACGCGAACAAATCTGAAATTATGGAAAAAAGGTCTGAGACTGAAATTCTTCTGAAATACAGTAAGATCCTTAGTAAAGAAAATGCCATCGTTCGCAAATTGAAAAACGTTACAGAATTAACCAAGGACACACCATCAAGAACCATAGAAGAAATAATTTCAGACAGCAATGATTTCGTAGCCTCCATGAAAGAAGAACTTGCCTTGATGACCAAAGAAAAAGGTAAAAAATAAGCCCAAGTTATACGCAAGATTTAACCCATTTTTTTCTTTCCCAATTTTGCAATTTGCAAAATCAAGTTGCTTTTTGAAGGAAATATAAGTTCTGATAAGAACTTTAAACGCGCATTGAGAATATCCCACTAAAGATAACAATGCATTTTCATCCATCCAATTTTTATTTAACCAAAACAAATCCAGCCCAATTGTAAGGATCAAGCCCATTATCTCTGAGTTGCTTTTGTGCTGCCCGAAATGCATCAGGTATGGTCATTTTTTCTTCCAGCCACTTTTTATAAAATGTGGTCATCAGCAAAGAAGTCTGTTTGTCCGGTACTTGCCATAGGGACATGATTAAATATTTTACCCCAGCAATTTTGAAGGCTCTTTGCAATCCATAAACCCCTTCATGACCTTGTATATCCCCCAGGCCGGTTTCACAAGCAGATAAAACGACCAGCTCGGTGTTCGACAAATTCATTTGACTAATTTCATAGGCGGTGAGAACCCCATCCTCTTGACCTGGGTTTGGCTGCTTACCCTCCCATGCAGCATTTCCGCCAGACATTATTAATCCTGAACGCAACATTGGTTGATCTGATTTTTTAAATTCAGATTCAATCTGATCATGGCTTGTAGACTCTTGACCATGCTTTCTTTGATCACTATAAAAATATCCATGGGTTGCAATGTGAAGTATTCTAGGAGAAATTGCACCAATCTTTCCTATATCTTTAAAAGATTCTTCTGTGCCATCATAAGCCTTTTTAGTAAGTACTTCCATTCCTGCAGTGCGCATTATTCTCTCCAGCGAATTTATTTCTCTTTCAGTACCCAATAGATAGTTCCAACTTCCTGATCTATTGATACTCATAGAATCAGACTTGTTAAGGGACACAGCATTTCTAGAAGAAGTGGCATAAACTATATCGTTATTCATCGTGGTACTGTCAAAATCAAAAATTAGACCCCCATAAAGAACAGCGAGATTGTTTTTAACTTCATTTGAATTTGGAATGACTAACTGACGTGTACTGTTTAACTCACTTAAATCATATCTGTCTGAAAGTATAACATCCTGATCTATAGGAATTGCATCTAAATTAATCCTATGAAGTAAACCGCTTGGTGAATAGTATACTTTATTAACTCCTGCCATTTCTTTCTCCATCGGTTTCCAAATCAAATCATACAATGTCTGATCTGAACCTTTTTTAACAAAAGCTCCTCTGTTAGAGATGTTATAAAGTCCATTTACATAGTCTGCCTTTTTGTCTGAAAGGGATAGCATCAAAGCGCTTAACTCTCTTTCTTCAAAAAGCTTAATAAAAATAGGTTTTTTATCCCCCTTTTTCAAAAGCAAAGCTCCATAATATATACTATCCGTTAATTCTGGTAAGTAATAATTATAATGTACAAACTCAACTGCTGCTTCTCCTGCATTCAACTTATTACATACCTGATCCCAGCTAACCTGACTAATTGCATCCGAATATTGCCGATTGGCTCTAATCAGTAACTTTTCAATAGAATTTGCTTTTTCTTCCAATTCTGATACATTTCTGCGAATCGCAATAGGCTTGCTGTACTCAGCTGCTAACTGACGATGAACAGCTCTGAGTTGATTGAAATTTTCGGAAGAAGCTGCATCTGAATTAGCATAATTTTTCAATTGAGATCCAGAATTCAATAAAAATCCTTTAAAAAAAAGTATGTCATTATAACATTCTGCAGTCATTTCTTCGCTGTTCGGGATGTAGGAAAAAGCATAGTTTATTCGCCTGGAAAAATCAGATATAAATGAACTCAATTCTCTTTCAGAGAGGTATGTACTCGCTGAAGAAAGAGAATTGACATCATTATGAAGTGTTTGAATCAAATAAGGTGTTGCAGCCTGGTATTTTCGAAATTTCCAATAAAATTGGAACAGCTCAATCAGATTATGTGTAAAATATTCATTATTTACGCCAATACTGGCTTCTACAATATCTCTTGCTTGAAGTAAAAAATTTTCAGCTTTTGCAAAATTATTATTATGAACCATTTCAATATGCCCTAAATAGGATAATACACTTGCATAATCCGGATGAGATTTACCAATAACATTTTCATAAATTGGCAAAGCTATTTTTAAGAATGAATCAGCTAGTGTATAGTTTCTTTTTCCTACGTAATAGGCCCCCAAATTTTTTAAAACTGTGGCATACCTTGCACTTTCTTGTCCACCCATTTCTTCCCAAATCGATTTCGCTTCTAAAAAATACTTTTCTAAATTACTGTCTTTCCCCATTTGTTTGTACAACAATCCAAGATTATTCAAATCTGTCCCATATTGTTCACTCTTTTTTCCAAATATCTTTTCCCTTATTTGCAATGACTTAAGCATTAGTTTTTCTGCCTCATCATAGTTCCGCATAAAAGCATATAAGGTGGCCAAATTGGACAAACTTACCGCATAATCCGGATGTGTCTCTCCCAACATTTTTTTTCTTACCTCTATAGCCTGAAGATAAAGTAATTCAGCTTTATTGTAATCTCCTGTATTAGTATACAAAACAGCCAATGAATTTATACTTATCGCAAAATTTGGATGATCAGGAGCTTTTGACTCCCATATTTCCTTACTCTTTTTAAAATAGGTTTCCGCTTTTTCATAATAACCTGCTTCATTATAAACTCCTGCCAAATTATTCATGCATTTAGCATAATCCAGATTATCGGTACCTACTGTCTTTTCGTAATTCAGTTTAGCTTCGAGAAAATAAGGTTCGGATTGTGAAAACTTTCCCTGAACATAAAAAAGTACACCTATTGACATAATGCATTTTGTGTAATCGGGGTGTATCTTGCCCAGTAATTTTTCCCTAACGTGTTTACATTCATTGTAATACACTTCAGCCTGCGAAAAGTCTCTTTTAAGATAAGAAACCCTACCTTGAAGAAACCTTAAATTGCCAAATTGTATAGATTCACTTGGTATCTCACTTTGAAATAACTTTTCTGCAATCGATAATTGAATCAAAGCATTGGGATAATCCTTCTTTTCCATCATACCCTGAGCTGCGGTCATTAAGCTATCAAAACTCCTAATTGAAGTGGAATCAGGACTTTGTGAGAATAAACAAAATGGTAACACAATGAAAAAAACAAAAAATAAATATCTCTTAATCATAAGGGCAAAAGTAGGCTATAGAAATTATTTAAACCGTAAATAGTCTTATAAAAACATCAAATTTAAAAATAAACAAAGCCAACGTCTGAAATTACAGTGGATATACCAAAATGGATCGAAGCCAAATATCATGGCAAAATTAAAAAGACTAGACTTCTGAGATTATTTCAAAAAATGCTTACTCCCCCATTATCAATGTCAATAAAGTAAAATATAACCATTTTACCAACTATACTATTAAACTTTAATAATCATTATTGGCTTATTACAAATATTAATTAAAACCTTTTGAATTGATTTAGAAATGTCTTTAAAATTTATAAAACTAAATACAAAGTAAAAATGCAATCTTCGAATAATACATATATCATGACTTTTATTTATCTTCACACAATTCCATTTTTAGAATTTTGCCACAAAAATAATTTCTTTTAAAATGAATTTTTTTTAAATGTTTTATATCATTGACCAAAATAAATTGAAATATTTTTTGTATATTTCTCTGTTCTCAATTTCAGGATATGCCAGGGAAATTATAGTTACCCCTAAGGATTATTTAGCATTTCTAACCCAACTCAATCCAGGAGACACATTGGTTCTTTCCAAAGGTAATTACCTAAGCAATCTTACCCTAAAAGATATTCAGGGTACAATAGCGGAACCTATTGTCATCATAGGAGAAGGTTTGGGCACCATTTTTGAAGCGCAGTCCTGTTGTAATACCGTAAGTCTTACCCGTTGTGCGCATCTGATCTTGAGCAATTTTCAATTGAACGGCAATAATAAATTTGTAGATGCGGTGAAAGCTGAAGGCACCTCAGGAAATTGGGCACACCACATCACTATAGAAAAACTACACATCATTAATTATGGATATGACCAACAGGCTGTCGGGATCAGCACCAAATGCCCTGCATGGAACTGGATCATAAGAAGCAATAAGATCATTGGCGCAGGAACCGGAATGTATCTGGGTAATTCACCGGGAAATATGCCTTTTGTGAATGGAATTATTGAAAATAACCTGATTCAAAACACTGTGGGTTATAATATTGAAATTAAACATCAGTTGGATGGAGCTCGTGATGCATTTCCTGAAACTCAGGTACATGGCAAAACCATTATTCGCTATAATGTTTTTACCAAGGACAAAAGTTCTTCAACCGGAGGAAATGCAAGACCCAATTTATTGGTAGGTGGATTTCCATCTTCCGGATGGGGATCTTTGGATTATTATGAAATTTATGGAAATTTCTTTTACAACAATCCGGTGGAAGCGCTTTTTCAAGGCACAGGAAATATAAATTTGTATGCAAATATTTTCATCAATCACTTTGACCCATCCGGATTTCGCACTGTGTATATCACCCCACAGAATGGGGTTAATCCACAGGACATAAAAGTATTTCACAACACAATCTGGTCAGCTACCAGTACAGGAGGATTAAGATTATTCAATCCAAATCCAAATTATAAACAATATTGCTATGCCAATGCGGTCTTGTCCACACAAGCCATAAGTAATTTTACAAGTCTTATGGACAATGTGACGGATAATTATGATAATGCCAACAAATATTTCCTGAGTGCATCCACAAATTTATCCGATTTAGATTTATATCCTCGTGCAGGTCAATTAACAGGAAATATAACTGCAAACGATTTTTTTATCCATCAAATGGATTGGCAAAAAGATTTTAATCAGGAAAATTATGATTGGAATTTTCGGGGTGCCTACTCAGGATGCTGTATAAATAAAGGATGGAAATTATCTCTAGACACCATCCCCACACAAAAAAGAAATCCTACCATATCTTTCCATCCGGATCAAATAAAGTTTTTACTGTATCCAAACCCCTTCAACAACAACATTTCCATTGATTCAGAATCTGAGGGATTTGCATTCGTCTATGATCAAAATGGAAAAATAATTTCTTCCTTTAAAATTTCAAAAGGTCTTCATACAATAAACCTTGAACATCTATCACCAGGAATATACACCCTTTCCCTACAATCTGACAAAGGCACAATCCATAGAAAAATAATTAAGTAATTTTGAAAAGCACTAAGAATGTGTATCCCCATTCTTAATTTCCTTCCACATCCATCTTCTGATTCCTGATTCATTAATTTTGGAAGCTCTGATCATGGCAGAAGCCAAATCTCTGACATGCACGGGCTTATATTTGGTTAATAGACCAAAAAACAATTTGCTTATTGCTGGCATTATCCACATGGCCATTCGTTCTCCTAACCTATTCTCTTTTCTTGGCCCCATTAAAAGACTTGGCTGCATAAAGTGAATGCTAGTAAAAGGAAGCTTTTCCAAATCCTGCTCTAATCTTCCCTTTGTATTCAAATAAAAATTACCTGAATTTGGATTTGCGCCAACAGATGAAATAATGACCAATTTTTTTACATTTTTACCGGATGCGATTTTTGCACAATGCAAAGGAAGTTCATAATCTACCTTAAGAAAAGCATCCTTAGAACCCGCCTTTTTAATGGTGGTACCACTTGCACAAAATAAAACATCGCCTTCCATATGAGACTGGATACTCTCTTTATTGCTAAAATCTACTATGCACTCCGTGATTTTAGGATGGGTAATGCCAAGGGACTTGCGCAACAATAATTTAACCGATACATATGTCGGATCATCACATAATGCCTTACATAAAAATCCACCAGTCAACCCGGAAGCGCCTACCACAATTGCTTTCATATTATTTGTTTTATCCAAAAATTATTTGACGCATATACTAAAAAATATAATAGCCCACCAAATTAAACCATTGCTGTGTCTTTATTGTTTAACCCTCTGATGAAAAACTATTTTGTTTTGGGAGCTTCGACTGGAATAGGGAGAGCAATTGCTCTTCAGTTAAGCAACCAGGGGCATAAGGTTTATGGCAGCTACTTTAATCACAAACAATCGGACAGTGATAATATTCATTATCACATGGTGGATGTAAAAGATGCGCCTTCATCATTTAGCTTTCTTCCGGAAGTATTGGATGGTTTTGTGTACTGTCCGGGGACTATAAAATTAAAACCTTTTGAAAGAATAAGCCCTGCTGAATTCAATGAGGATTTTAACTTTCAGGTCACCTTTGCAATCGAAAGTCTCCAGAAGATTCTTCCAAAGCTAAAAAAATCATCGAATGCTTCAGTGGTCTTTTTCTCGACCGTCGCGGTTAGTAAAGGTTTTAATTACCACAGCCTTGTCTCTTCATCCAAAGGAGCGATTGAAGGCCTAACAAAATCCCTGGCGTCTGAATTTGCACCTAAGATTAGATTTAATTGCATAGCACCATCCCTTACAAATACACCTCTGGCTTCCGGAATATTAAATTCAGAAGAAAAGATAGAAGCGAATGCTAAAAGGCATCCATTGAAGAGAATTGGACAGCCGGATGACATAGCATCTGTTGCTGCTTTTCTACTTTCTGAAAATGCTTCATGGATGACAGGGCAGATAATTCATGTGGATGGCGGACTTTCATCAATCAATCTGTGATATGCAAAAAATAATTCTTTTATTGCTCTGCATGGTAATTACAATGTTGGTCGGTGCAACCTCCGGATTACTTACTATGGAGGGAATCAAGGAATGGTACCCCTCACTACTCAAACCATTTTTTAATCCTCCAAATTATATTTTTGGACCGGTTTGGACGGTGTTGTATCTGATTATGGGGATTTCCCTATTCCTGATTTGGGATAGCGAATATTCAAAACAACGCACCAATGCCTTGTGGATTTTTTCCATACAATTGACCTTGAATTTTTTATGGTCCTTTTTGTTTTTCTATCTCCGGAATCCATTTTTTGCATTAGTTGATATCATGTTGCTGTGGTGGCTGATCAGTACAATGATTTCGCTTTTTGTTAAAATCAATAAAACGGCAGGATACATTCAGATTCCTTACCTGCTGTGGGTAAGTTTTGCCACCGTGTTGAATGCATCCATTTGGTTTCTCAATAAATAACTGATGTCCATTTTCACTTTACGTAAAACCCAAAAAATTCCTGCATCACTTGAAGACATCTGGAATTTCATCTCCTCACCCAAAAATCTCAAAACCATAACTCCTCCGTATATGGGTTTTGACATCCTCACCGAAAATTTACCTGAAAAAGTATATCCGGGCATGTTGATTGAATATCATGTGAGTCCGCTATTGGGCATTAAAATGAAATGGCTTACAGAGATCACCCACATTGAAGAGGGGAAATATTTTGTGGACGAACAAAGATCCGGACCATACAAAATATGGCACCATGAACATCATCTGGAGGCCATTCCAAATGGTGTTTTGATGAGCGACCTCATTAGTTATGTACCACCTTTTGGATTTTTAGGAGACATCGCCCAAAGCCTCTTCATTAAAAATCAGTTGGATGGAATATTTAATTTCAGATACAAAAAACTGATCGAAATGTATGGCGCGTTTCCAGAATAATATATTTTGCTAATTTATCACACTAGAAGGCACTTTAGAAATAGCCATTGTGGTCTATGCAATTTAATTCATTGGTTCAATTTCACTTCGAAACGGAAAGAGCTCAACTTACTACATTGAAATTGAAAGCACCGCTTTTTTTAGCGCCATAAATTCTTAACCATACCGGTAAAACTGCTTCTGTCCCTCGAGCCGAACTGATGTCACCAAGATCAAGTATATGCTCATCTTTCCAGCCAAATTCATTTAGTAATGTCCTAATTATAGATTTAGCATCTCCATCATTACCACAAATAAAATTAGTGTGGTTCCCGTCATTGATCATGGCAGGATTTACCATAATACCACACCACATCGTGTTCAATGTTTTTACTACTTTAAGCTTTGGAAATCTAGTTTGAATTTCTTCACCAAGGGAATGTGTGTTGGACAAAGAAGGGATGAGTCCCGGTGGCATGCCCTTGCTAAAATCAAGCGGATTGGCCACATCTACCAATATTTTTCCTGCTATTCCCGGACCAGCAGCAAGTATTGCATCGACAGAAACTTCACCTTTGGTACAATTGAATAAAATTTCTCCGAAGTCTGCTGCTTCTGCAAATGTACCGGCACTTGCCAATGATTGACTATGTTTTTGCGCAAATGCCTCCGCTTTTTCATTATTGGAAGTACGTGATCCCATCATGACTTCATGACCCAATTCAACTAAACGAGATCCAATGGTATCCCCAACCGTACCTGTACCAAAAATTCCAATTTTCATATCTTAATTTTTATGTTGATCAAAAATAAAATCACCCAACAATTGCAAATAAAACAACAGGCTCCTAAAGTTGTTTTGAAAATAATTTCATCCAACAAATTCACTGCACAATCAGGCTAATCCAAAATATCGTGCAAATCCCTTTTGATAATAGCATAGATCTGATCGGTCGGTAAATCATTGGGCTCTGTACCGAAAGGATCTTCAATCTCCTCTGCCAAAAGTTCGATACTGGCAAAAATGTAAAAAATCAAAGCCACGATAGGCATGGCCCAATAACCAAACTCCCGCACAAAACCTATGGGCATAGTAAAAATGTACAAAAAGATAATCTTCTTTAAAAACAAACTATAGGAATAAGGTATAGGCGTGTTTTTAATGCGTTCGCATGCACCAATATTATCAGAAAAAGACTGCAGTTCGTTGTTGATAAAAAGTATTTGCTCTGCGGAGATTATTTGATTTTTTAACAAATGGTTGATCTCTGTATAAATCGCTTGCATGATTCGACTTGGCAAATGATGGTGCGATTCATAGTATGCAATTGGATAATTTTCGGTAAAAACAAGGTTTTTCAGATGTAATTTACCACGCAGGGATTCCTTTGCAGCATAAACATAATTGGTAAGCAAAATCTTAAATGTATTTTTGCTGTTTGGGTCCAGATCAAGACTGTTTAATTTAAGTGCAAGATTTCTTGAATTGTTTACAAAACTGCCCCAAAGCTTTCTACCCTCCCACCATCTTTCGTAGGCTGTGTTTGTGCGGAATACCAGCAACAAAGACAATACAAATCCAACCAATGAATGAATGGCCGTAGTGTTTTTAAAGGAAGCATGAAATACTTCATTCTCCAGAAAGGCAATAATTCCGGTGTATATGGCTACACCAAGAATACCAGGCCACATCATACGGAAAGTATCGCTTTTGTGAAAATTAAAAATGAGTTTCCACCAGTCTTTTGGGTTGTAAATTACCATATATCGAATTTATTTGTAAAATATAAATTTCATTTTTTAAATTAAGTATTGCTAGATATCAGACTTATTCGGACCGGAAAGTTAGCTATCTTCGCCATTCCTTTTATCATTTAAACAAACAAAGTATGTCATTCAAAATTCATCTAAACAGAATACTTCTTGTTTTAACAGCTGCTGTAATGATTAGCAATCCAACAAAAGCACAAAAAGAAGAAGCGAAATGGGATGTAGCCAAACCGGATCTGCCAATCAAAACTTTTACTTTAAATACAGAGGAAGGTACCTGGATGAATCTGGACATAAGTCCGGATGGCAAAATTATTGTTTTTGATCTGATGGGAGATATTTTTACCATTCCTGCAACAGGCGGTAGCGCACGCATTCTCCGCAGTGGTCTACCATACGAAGTGCAGCCCAGATTTAGTCCGGACGGAAAGAAAATCAGCTTCACCAGTGATGCCGGAGGAGGGGACAACATTTGGATCATGAATGCCGATGGCAGTCATGCACATCAGGTCACTAAAGAAAATTTCAGATTGCTCAACAATGCAGTTTGGATGCCCGATGGTGAGTATCTGGTTGCAAGAAAACATTTTACCAGTCAGCGATCTCTTGGCGCTGGCGAAATGTGGATGTATCATCATTCAGGAGGAAGTGGAATCCAGCTGACAGAAAGAAAAAATGATCAGCAGGATGTAAATGAGCCATTCTGCAGTCCGGATGGGAGGTATGTTTATTTCAGTGAAGATATGTATGAAGGAGGATCCTTTCAATATAACAAAGATCCCAACAATCAAATCTTCATCATCAGAAGATACGACCGCAAAGAAGGCAAGATAGAAAATGTTATTGGTGGTCCGGGATCAGCTTTTCGTCCTACCGTTTCCAGAGATGGAAAAAAAATTGCTTATATACGCCGTGATCGCACCAAAACTACTTTGATCGTACACGACCTGGCTACTGGTGAAGAAAAAATGATCTGCTCTGAACTCAGTAAAGACCAACAAGAAGCCTGGACTGTGTTTGGAATTTATACCGGATTCAATTGGACTCCGGATGATAAATCCATCATCATTTGGGCGCATGGAAAAATTAAAAAAATTGATGTCGCTACTTCAGAAATTACAACCATACCATTCAAAGTTGAAGTAGAACATAAATTGGTAGAACCTTGTCAAAGCAAACAAATTTGTTATGATCCGGAAGTAAAAATTCATGCCTTGAGACAAGCCAAAACCAGCCCGGATGGAAAGTTATTAATTTTCAATGCAGTGGGACAATTGTATCAAATGCAATTACCAAAAGGCAAACCAAAAAGACTAACAAACGATACCCATTTTGAATTTGAACCTTCCTTTTCTCCGGATGGAAAAGAAATTGTTTATGTAAGTTGGGCTGATGATAAAATGGGATCCATCATCAGGTTAAATCTTGCCTCAGGTGCAAAAACAGTTCTCACTGCTGAAAAAGGAATTTATCGTACACCATCTTTCTCTCCGGATGGAAAAATGATTGTTTACCGAAAAGAATCAGGTAATGATCATCAGGGATATCAACATGTCAAAAATCCTGGTATTTATTTTATCCCTTCTTCAGGAGGAAAGGCCACGTTAATTACTGCTGCAGGTGAATATCCTTATTTTTCTAAAGACAATGACCGCATTTTCTTTCAGACCGGTGGTTACCTATTTGGAAGTTTAAGTAAGTCATTAAAATCCATTGCCCTGGATGGCAAAGATGAAAAAAATATTTTCACAAGTACCTATGCTAATCAATTTGTTCCAAGTCCGGATAACAAATGGGTGGCCTTCACCGAATTATACAAAGTTTATATTGCGGCCATGCCATTGCCCGGCAAATCAATTGTACTCAATAAAGAAACCAATGCTATTCCAATGGCACAGGTCACGGATAAAGCAGGTGTGAGTTTGCATTGGTCCTCTGACAGTAAACAATTACACTGGACGCAAGGCAACGAATATTACACAGAAGAACTCAGGGATCGATTCAAATTCCTGCGGGAAGAAACTGACTCATTGCCTCCCTACGACAGCAATTTTGTTGAAATAAATTTAACGATCCCTGCAGATGTACCGAAAGGAAATATCGCCTTGACCAATGCACGCATCATTACCATGGAAGGGAATCAGGTTATCGAAAATGGTTGTATCCTGATTGAGAATAATAAAATAAAAGAAGTAGGAACTTATGAATCACTTCAATCCAAAATTCCAACCAATGCAAAAATTATAGATTTAAGTGGCAAGACCATTATGCCTGGAATGGTAGATGTACATGCTCATGTCGGTGCATTCCGGTATGGATTAAGTCCTCAGAAACATTGGCAATATTGGACCAATCTTGCCTATGGTGTAACTACCACACACGATCCTTCCACCAACAGCGAAATGGCATTCTCACAATCTGAAATGGTAAAAACAGGTGCAATGGTAGGACCTCGCATTTTTAGTACCGGAACCATACTTTATGGAGCAGATGGAGATTTTAAAGCCACCATCGATAAATACGAGGATGCCGTATTTGCATTAAAACGTACTAAATCATGGGGTGCTTTTTCCGTTAAATCATACAACCAACCACGAAGAGATCAAAGACAAATGGTAATCAAAGCTGCCAAACAATTGGGCATGTTGGTTGTCCCTGAAGGTGGTTCATTTTTTTACCACAACATGAGTCAGGTTGCAGACGGACATACAGGGGTCGAACACAACATTCCGGTTGCTCCTCTTTACAAAGATGTACTTAATTTTTGGAAAGCTTCCGGCTCACACAACACACCTACACTCATCGTAAATTACGGCTCAGTCAATGGTGAATATTACTGGTATCAAAACACGGAAGTTTGGAACAACAAAAAACTTTTACAATTTACACCCAGACATTTAATCGATGGCCGCGCCCGACACCGTACCATGATTCCGCAGGAAGAATATGACAATGGACACATCCTTACTTCCAAGTCTTGCAAAGCGCTCCAGGATAATGGCGTAAACATCAACCTTGGTTCGCACGGTCAGATTCAAGGTATTGGTGCACATTGGGAATTGTGGATGTTTGTACAGGGTGGAATGAGTCCGATGCAGGCATTGCGGTCGGCCACTTTAAACGGTGCAAAATACATCGGAATGGATCAGGAAATCGGATCCATCAAAGCCGGTAAACTTGCTGACCTCGTGATTATGGAAAAAAATCCTCTGGATGACATCAGAAATTCAGAATCAATTACACATACCATGATCAATGGTCGCTTATACAATACAGAAGACATGGAGCAAATTTATCCAGAGAATAAAAAACGAACTAAATTTTATTGGGAATTGCCAGGTGCAGTTTTTCCATTTGATGTAAACGGTCAGAGCAATACCAGCCATGGCGTGAATTGCAGTTGCCAGGGATTGATGATGGAAGGGCAATAAGAAAATGTGAAAATTTGAAAATTAGCTAATGTGGAAATTGGATTGGACTGAACGATCTCTGCGCCAAGCATTTTAGCGTGCGACAGCAAGATAAGTGAAAGAACCCTGCTTGACTGCATCGGAAGGCAGGCGCGAAAGCGGTAACAAAAATAAATTAGCTAATTAGTTAATTTGAAAATTGGCTTGTGGTTGTTTGATGCTTCCTAGCGTCAAACTAACGTAGGGAATTTGAAAATTTGAACATTAGCTAATTAGTTAATTTGAAAATTGGCTTGTGGTTGTTTGATGCTTCCTAGCGTCAAACTAACGTAGGGAATTTGAAAATTTGAGAATTAGCTAATTAGTAAATTTGAAAATGTGAGCATTAGAATTCCACACAAAAGCCTTTTGGAAAAATTAAAATATTTTTTTTACATCCATACTTTTATCAACTCAAAAACAATCATTGAGCTCATTAGTACCGACAGGATAACTTTAAATCCAATGCTGAGTAAAGTACCGAACAAAGTGCCCACTCCTGAACTGGTTGCATCCGGAACATTGCGTCCGGCAATCATATCTCCCAATACTGCACCAAGAAAAGTCCCCAGTATCATACCTATCGGAGTAAAGAACATTCCTGCTACCATTCCTATAATACTTCCTGTTATGCCTTGCTTGGTGGCACCATATTTTTTAGCAGTCCATGCAGGAATTAAATAATCCAAAAAAAATATCACAACAGTCGCAACGCCCAGAAGAATAACAGTCCAGAAATCAAAAGGCTTATAAAAATACTGGACAATCAAAACAGCGACGTAATTCAACGGGTGACCCGGAAGTCCCGGAACAATACTACCGATGATTCCTACCACAGACAATATTAAAGCCAAAGTAATCCAGACAAATTCCATGTAAATAATTTTAATTTTATAAACCCAGCTATTTCATTTAAGTTCCGCTCCCTGCCTTGCAAAATTTTCTACTCAACAATCAAAATTAAAATCAAATAACCGCCAACCAAACCCAGTAGGGATGATATTTTTCTAACGGCAACTCCTGTCAGATAAATCCCGTAGGGGTGACATCTTCAAAAAAAAATATCAAGCCCCGTAGGGGTGACATCTTAATAACAAAACAGCCTAACCTAACCAAGCACCTTAGGGGTGACATCTTAATGACGAAACAACCTAACCAAATCAAGCCCCATAGGGGTGACATCTTAATAACGACAACTCGTGTCAAATAAGCCCCGTAGGGGTGACATCTTAATAACGAAACAACCTATCCTAATCAAGCCCCATAGGGGTGACATCTTAATAACAAAACAGCCTAACCTAACCAAGCCCCGTAGGGGTGACATCTTAATAAAAAAAACAACCTAACTATATCAAGCCCCGTAGGGGTGAAATCTTAATAACGAAACAACCTAACCAAATCAAGCCCCGTAGGGGTGACATCTTAATGACGAAACAACCTAACCAAATCAAGCCCCGTAGGGGTGACATCTTAATAAAAAAAACAACCTAACCAAATCAAGCCCCGTAGGGGTGACATCTTAATAACGAAACAACCTAACCAAATCAAGCCCCATAGGGGTGACATCTTAATAACGACAACTCGTGTAAAATAAGCCCCATAGGGGTGACATCTTAATAACGAAACAACCTAACCAAATCAAGCCCCGTAGGGGTGACATCTTAATAACAAAACAACCTAATCAAGCCCCATAGGGGTGACATCTTAATCCGCCGGCAACGTAAAGCTCAATCACCAAACCTAAAGCATATCTTTGCAAAAAATATGATCAGCCTTGAGCTCAGATAACCAAAACTCCCCTCAAATCACAGATTCAGAGATAGAACAAAGCCTGCGCCTCCTGGGATTGTTAAATCAACACCCCGAGATGCTTGCTGCCTTGGAAGAAGACCAAAGAATTGCTTTGCTTAAAGCCGCCGGCCAACTCTCCAGACCCGACAGAGTTGAATTGAAAAGCCGTAACAAAACCATCAAAAAAGAACAAGCTAAAAAAGCCCGAACCAAAGACAAACACGCCCGTGCGGCGACGGGAATTCGCAAGGCCCGGACAGAAAGCGTTTTCATCGCACCAAAAGAACTACCGGAAAGCTTTTCCGAAAATAAAGAAAAAAAAATCCTGACTTCGCCCCGCAATTGCTACATCTGCAAAGCAGAGTATACAGAGGTGCATCACTTCTACGATGCCATGTGCACCCCCTGCGGTGATTTCAATTATGCCAAACGCTTCCAAATCTGCGACCTGAGCGGCCAGGTGGCTCTTATAACAGGTTCTAGGTTAAAGATCGGCTACCAGGCTACCTTAAAAATGCTGCGTTCGGGAGCGCGCGTAATCGCCACCACGCGATTTCCTGTAGACTCTGCAATCAGATTCAGCAAAGAGGAAGACTTCTCATCCTGGGGGGACAGGCTGGACATTTACGGTTTGGACTTGAGACATTTACCCAGTGTAGAGTTGTTCGCAAGGTATGTGGAGAGCCATTACGATCGATTGGATATTTTGATCAACAACGCTGCGCAGACCGTCAGGCGCCCACCCGGATTTTACGCACATCTGATGGACACCGAGCACAGGTCATTTGATAGTTTGCCCGAAGGTGCACGGCAACTGTTGAAGAAAATGAAAACGCTTGAAAGTGAACTTCAACAAGGTATACCCGCCTTAGGTGAGATAAGCAATCTGCCACTTTCCTGGCATGGCCCGGACAACAGTGTAGGGATCAGATCTTCAGCCGACTTGTCTCAGATCCCCTACCGCTTTGACCAGAGTTTGCAGAGCCATGAAGTATTTCCGGAAGGTAAGCTGGACGCAGACCTCCAGCAGGTAGATTTACGGACGACCAACAGCTGGCGATACAAACTCGGAGAAATTGAAACTGCAGAGATGATTGAAGTCCAACTGGTAAACGCCATGGCCCCTTTCATTCTCAACAACCGCCTACTCCATCTGATGAAAAAAGAGTTGACAGGTTACAAACACATTGTCAACGTTACTGCGATGGAAGGTAAATTTTATCGATTTACCAAAGCAGCCAGACATCCTCATACCAACATGGCAAAGGCAGCCTTGAACATGATGACGCACACAGCTGCAGCTGAACTGGCAAAAGACGGAATTTACATGAATGCGGTGGATACCGGATGGGTTACCGATGAAGACCCTGCCGAACTGGCAAAATTCAAAACAGAAACCCACGATTTTCAGCCACCATTGGACATTGTGGATGGGGCAGCGCGAATCTGTGATCCATTTATTGATGGAATACTTACCGGCGAACACTGGTGCGGAAAATTTTTAAAAGATTACAGGCCGATTGATTGGTAATTCCGTGGTTGTTTGATGATTCCAAGAGTCAAACATAACTGTGATTAAAGTAGTAACATTTAAAATGTAGGTTAAGCCGCTTTCGCGGTTCCTTCCTATGAATTGAATTTCTGCCGAACTAAGTCATGAGGCCCTTAAACCAATTTCTTTTGAAAGCAGAGTGGAATTAACCACCCTACCTTCGCAAGATTTTTTGCTCTTTCAAATATACAACTTTTCTTTACTTATATATCCTCCTATCGGTGGTCAATTTTTAGTTGCCACAAGTATTTATCAATATAGCAAAGTATAATTGATAGCCACACACTCACTTATAGTATTTTGGATACAAGGAACGCGGAAGTGGTCTATTCAACTTTTGCTCGTTTTTAATTTATATAGTAAGAAAAGAGTATAATTTTATTTATTTCAATATTCCGATTTCATAATCTATTTTATTTAACCAAATTGACCTTATACGATTTAATAGTTTTCGTGAAACTTTAATGATAGCTCTTTTACCTCCTACTTTTAGTTTTGTATTATTATAATATTGGGTCATAGCAGGATCACGTCTTATTCCTATCCAGGCGGCTTCTAGGATTAAGCTACGCAATCGCTTATGATGTCTACTTATTATATGTCCTGTACGAATATGTTCCCCACTGGAAAACTCCGAGGGATAAAAACCAACGAATGCATTTAGTTTTTCGAAACTCTTGAAGCGATTCATGTCTTCTATTTCCGTTATTAAAGTAATGGCAGTTATTGTGCCCACACCAGGTACCGTTTTTAATCTAGAAGCAATGGGGGCATACTTTTCACTAACTGCTAGTTTGCGAATATCTTTAAGTACCAGGTTTTTTTCTACCCTTATATTTTCCATCATTTTTATTTGATGGTTTAAAGCAGTTCGTAATGTTCCAAATGAGATAGGTAGGTCTTTTAACCAGTTTATGAATATATTGCTCCAATTTCCGCTTCCAAACCGTTCGGGAATCTCTATACCTACTTGATATAGCATTCCTTTGATTCTATTTTTTGATCTGGTCAGGTCTCGTGTTAATTTTTCATTGGTCCGAACTAGTTGACGATCAGCTTCTGTCTCTTGCGATGGGATGTAGATCGGACACAACATTCCTGCTTGAAGTGAAGATCCAATACGTTTAGAATCGTTTCTATCTGTTTTTGATTTATTTCCTTTGTCGGTCTGGGGTATGTCTGCTGGATTAACAACAATGCAGCTTACACCTTGTCTATCAAATGCTCTCTTTATCCAATAACCGCTAAAACCAGCTTCATAGGCACAACTGTAATTTGCTCCAGGAAATTCACGCTGTAAAAATGAAACTAAAATATCTGGATGAGGTGATTGATGAAAACTTCGCAGGTATTGGCTCCCATAATAAAGTGAAACATTCCAACTCTTCAAATGGACATCTATGCCAACGTAAATGGTTTCTCCTACAAATCCAGCCTTTTGTAATACTTTTGTCATAAGGTTTAGTTTTTAGTTATTTAATTTAAATTGTGGCCTTTGGACCACTTAACTAAAGCTAAACCTTTTTTCAATTACATGGATACTCACTTATCGTGCTGTCGCACGATACTCTGCTCGAAGCAGAGATCGTTCAGTCATCCTCCATTCTCTAATTCTCTAATTCTCTAATTCTTCCGTTAGCCGCTTTCGCGGTTCCTTCTCTTATCGTGCTGTCGCACGATACTCTGCCAAAGCAGAGATCGTTCAGTCATGCTTCCCAGCATCAAACTGACGTAGGAAAATTAGACAATTTGAGAATGTGAAAATTAGAAAATTAGAGTATTTGAAAATTGTTTTTTGGTTGTCGGATTTGTCATAACGTCAAACTTAATGCAAATCAAATAACTATATCGGCAAGGCTGTGCTATTTTTGATTTCGCTCATGACGAAGTGGCTTTCTACCCTTCCGATGTGGTCAATTCCGGCTAATTTCTCTTTTATAAAATGTTGGTATTTGTCCATGGAGCTGACCACTATTTTTAAGAGATAATCAAATGCCCCGGTCACATGATGGCATTCCATCACTTCCGGCAAGTCTTTCACTTCCTTCTCAAATTTTTTCAAGTATTGCTTGTTGTGTTCTTTTATGGAAACTTCACAAAAAACCAGCAATTCAAACCCATTCTTCCTGCGATCCAACATCGCAACATATTTACGTATGAACCCTTCCCTGTTTAATTTTTTGACCCTTTCAAAAACAGGTGTTACCGTCAGGTCGAGCCTGGCCGCGAGCTGCTTATTGGTTAAGGTAGCATCTTCCTGGAGCAACCTTAAAATCTTTAGGTCAACTGCATCCAAAAAATCAGAATTTTTTTCCATAGAAGGATAATCATTATAAAATCTAAAGCATTTAATTCTACAATTATATACATTATTAGGAATATTTTCTAAATTATTAAAATAATTTAGAATTATGTTAATACCTGGCTGAAATTTGTGTGAAAGAAAACGATATGAAAAAGCAACTTCATCCGGAAACACAAATGATGTCCTACGGCTACCATCCTGAGTGGTCCGAAGGGGCAGTAAAATGTCCTATCTTCCAAACTTCTACCTTTGCCTTCCGATCTGCCGAAGATGGAAAAGCGTTTTTTGAAGTTGCCTATGGTTTGAGGGAAAAAGGGTTAAAGGAAAAGACAGGGCTCATCTACAGCAGACTGAACAATCCCGACATGCAAATCCTGGAAGAGAGGCTATGTCTTTGGGATGAAGCAGAGGCATGTGCGGTTTTTGAAAGTGGGATGTCGGCCATCACTACAGCGTTATTTGAATTCCTCAAACCTGGTGACCTGCTTCTTTACAGCAATCCGTTGTACGGCGGCACCAGTCATTTCATACATCAGGTGCTGACTAAATTCGGGATTGAGGTGGTTGGATTCCCTGCACATGCCGATAAAGATGAGATGATGCGTTTGCTCGAAAAAAATAACAGTAAAGGCAGGCTTGCCATGATTTTTTTGGAGACCCCTGCCAACCCGACCAATGAATTGGTAGACATTCAGCTTTGCAAGGAAATAGCAAATTTCTTCGGGCATCCTGAAAGACCTGCTCTGGTAGCTGTGGACAATACCTATATGGGACCATTGTGGCAACATCCGTTAAAGCTTGGTGCTGATCTGGTTTTTTATTCTGCAACCAAATACATCGGTGGTCACAGCGATGTCATTGCAGGTGCCTGCCTCGGCAACTCCGAACTTATCAGCAGAGTAAAAAACCTGCGTACTTTTCTGGGCAACATGATCGCGCCCCATACCGGTTGGTTGCTGATGCGCAGTTTAGAAACACTAAAACTTCGCATGGACAAACAAGCCGAAAATGCTGCTGAATTGGCACTACGACTAAAGGATCATCCTAATGTAAAAAAGGTTCTTTATTTGGGTCTGCTCGACAAACAAGATGAAAAGCAGTATGCAATTTTCCAAAAACAATGTCTGTCCCCGGGAGCTATGATTTCGTTAATTCTGCTTGGAGGTGAAAAAGAAGCGTTCATGTTTCTGAATCATTTGAAAATTGTAAAATTGGCGGTGAGTCTTGGCAGTACTGAATCACTTGCTCAACATCCGGCTACCATGACGCATGCCGGAATTTCCCCTGAAGAAAAAATTGAATTTGGCATTACGGCTAACCTCATCCGACTTTCTGTTGGTGTCGAACATGTAGAGGATCTGTGGTGGGATTTAAATGCTGCATTAAATACTATTGATACGAAAGAAGTAAATTCAATTGAACATCATAGCTCAGCACGTACAACTGCACTGGTGGTGATGTAGTAATTTTAGTAGATAAAAATCTTTTGATAAAAAATATTTGAATCGTATAATGTCCTCTACAAAACAAAAAATGATTTCAAAATTTAAGCTAATGCAGTCGGCGATTCATCAAGAAATCATTAATACAATAATAAAAAAATGCAGATCTGAATTTAGATCCCACCAGTAAACCTAAGTTTAATATATCAGTCCAAGCTGTAGCAAACTCCAAAGTGATTGCTCCATTTCAAATACAAATACTATTTAATTTTGATCAACTTACTAACGCTGGATACATTAGGACATAGCGGGACAAAACCAAAGATATTAGTTCAAGGAAATGGAACCGATATGAGTGATATACAGGCTTTGAGAGGCCGAGCCAAAAGAAAATTAATCACCAATAAAGTAGTTTTGGCCCTCATTGATTTAGCCAATAAAAAAGGTGATCAAATTCGCTTAGGATCATTCTGGAACACTTATCATTGTCAAAATAAATTAATAAGTTCCGAGGATAGACTATATGGAGTTTATTGCAAAAACCGGTTTTGCACCCTTTGTTGCAGTATTAGAAAAGCAGAAATTATCAATACTTATCTGCCAATTCTAAGAAAATGGGAAGATCCATATTTTGTGACCCTAACCGTCAAATCTCCACCTTTAAAGCACTTGACGAAAATGATGGCAAAAGTTGTGGAAGGATTTGGGCAAATTATTGAGAAACATAAAAAGAGATCCCAAAGAAATAAAGGAAATAAATTGGTTGGAATTAAGTCATTGGAATGCAATTTTAATCCAATAAAACGCACCTATAATCCTCACCTGCATCTCATCGTTCAAAATGAAGAAATGGCAAAACTCATTATTGAAGAGTGGTTAATTAAATGGACTCCAAGATTTTCAAATGCCAAAGCCCAACATATGAGAAAAGTTGAAAACAAAGAAAGAGACTTAATTGAAATTGTAAAATATGGCAGTAAGATTTTCACTGACCCAGATATCAAATATAAGCCTAAATCCATTAAAGACCACAAAGTGTATATCAGTGCTTTATACAATATTTATTGTGCAATGGAGAACCATAGGATTTTTGATCGCTTCGGTTTCAATTTGCCCAAGACTGAAAAATCAATAATTGAAAATTCCATTACATTGGATGAATATCAAGAATGGGTTTTTGATGATAAAGCAACAGATTGGAAAAATACTGATAACGAGCTATCCTTAACGCAGTATCACATGCCGCCAAACTTAATTGAATTATTAAATTATAATATGGATATAGTATTGGAATAAAGCAATTTATTGAATCTGTTTCTTTTATATCATTGTTTGTCTGTCTTTAAAACAATTTAATAACGCTTAGCAGCATTTTTCGTTTTTTAACGTGAACTAGGAGAGAGAGGTTGAGCAACTTTTAGAAACAAGTCTATTGGATTAACCAAAAACATAAAGAAATTGAACTTGGTCCAAGAGACAGTATCGTCTCTATTTTAAACTGGTACTGTAAGCTTCAATCCAAGTATATATCCTTCAAAATCAACTTTGCCTACCATCTTTTTAACTGTACGATTCCTGCCAATTGAATTATTTCCTTAAAATAAACTCGAATTTATATTCCATTTTATTTATAACCATTAATTTAATAAAATTATCATTTTCTTATAATAAAAGATGCATATACTATTGATAAACAATCTATTATGAAATTTTATTTCTATTACTAGCTTCTTTGAATTATTTCTTTCATGTAAATTAATCGTTCAATCTTGAAAAAGTAAATGAAAAAAATTTGGAATTTCGGTTGAACAAATTAAATTTACAATTAAATAACAAAATATAATCTCCAAATATTCAATTTAAATAAATTGTTAATTAATTTAAACTTCAAATTATTACCTTAAAAATTATCATTTTGAAAATTATTACAATTCACCAAACAAAAGATTTAATCTGGTCTTTACTAGTCCTAGTGTTGTTTATGGTTTTACTTACTGGATGTAAAACTGAAGATGAACTTAACGAAACTTTAGATACTAAACAAACAGGATTTTCAAAACATAAAATTACAATTGGAGAAGCAAAGGCATATTATTTAAACAAATATAATTCTAATACCAAAACAGGTGCAGTAAAAAGAACCACAAATTTTAGTCCAATAGAAGATTTTGATTTAGAGCTATTATGGGAATTATCTTATTACCCTTCGAATTATTCGGGAAATATACTTATGGTACCAATAATGGATTCTGCCCTAATTTCAGAAAAATGGACTGATGCATTTATGGTATTTTATCATGACACTTCTAACCAAGTTGTCGAAGAGCTTATGATATTTACAATGGACGAAGATTATTATGTCAATTTGGGCGAAGAGCCTTCAGTTGAAAATTATACTGGATTCACTTTTCATGTTAATAGTCAAGGTGACCCAAGTGGTTTTTGTTATTATTTAAACGGCAGCATCATAGGATATACTGATTATATATTGATCAATTCAGATGGTACTATTGGTAGTTTTAATCAACTTAGTACAAGGACATGGTGGGAAGAGTTTTGGAGCTGGCTTTGTGGGAATGATATTGAATGTCCAACTTTTGGCGGAGGTGGAGGCACAGGTGGTAGATTTTGGAAAAGAGTAGGAAGTTGGTTTAACAGTCTTGGTAACGGACTTGGAGGAAGTGGAGGTTCAGGTGGGAGCGGATCTGGAGCATTTAATGGTTACGGTGGGTTTGGTGGATACGGTGGATTTACAGGAGGTGGAGGTTTTGGATCTGGTGGAAATTGGGGTTATGGAGATAGTAATAATAGTGGTAGTGGCGGTAATCCTAGTAGAAATTTGAGAGATTATTTTAGCGAACTCCAAATAAAACAACTGACAAAAGCAGTAGATAGATTAAATGAATATTTTGGGTGGAATAAAGAATTGATAGATTATTTTATTGATTTTAATTTAAATGCTGATTGTCTTGCAGAAATTGCAGCTTTACAAGAACCTTTAGTAGACGGTTTAGAAAGCTTACCTTGTTTGCAAAAATTAATAAAATATACTACACTGAAGGATCAATATGATTTGGACCTTTCTTATGAAGAATTCGAGAATTTCACTTTAAACTGCGAAATAACTTCTCCTGATTTCGAATCATGCTATATGGAAAATGTTATAAGTTTTTGTATGGAAAATATAAACACTTATGGAGATTGGGACGTAGAAGATGGTATAACCAATTTGTGCTGGCAATCATTAACATTACAAAAAATTGACCAAGGATATTATGTATTGCTTCCAAATATTCAATATAAATTCCATCATCAACAAACAAATACATGGATTAATATGAACCTTGGCAATATTTGTATTGAAGTTAATGGAATCGATAATAATGGACAACCGCTTAGTAACAACGACATAAAAATAAACATAGCAAATGCTTTAGAAAAAGCTAGATTAGGAGTTTGGTCCGCATTGAATCTAAAATTGGCAATACCTTTTTCAGCAACACTTAACATACAATATAAAATTGCAGTATTTGCAAATTTGCAAATTTTATTTAGTGGCCTTCCAACTATTGCTACAGGTCCATCTGTGTGCCCTGGAGTAACACCATCAATTCCAACTTGGAATTGTAATTAGTAATAATGTATAAATTTGTATTTAAAACCACTATTGCTGGTGCAATAATTTTTTATAAAATCGTATTTACTTCACCAACAGAAATTTTTGTTAAGTATAATACAATAAACAAAGAGTATTCAGATGCTTATGATAAATATATTTATCATAAAATAGGCAATGATACTGTTAAGGTATTTTGGAATGGTGAATATTTAGAAGAAAGTAGCAAATGGAAGGGTGGATTTATATTAGACTCAAGCATTAAAAATGAAATTCTTAAGGAAACAGAATTCCAACAATCATATTTAATTTGGAATGATGCAAAATATATACAACAAGAATATGAAGAGTTTAGTATGGAGCTTGTTATTGGTTCATTAGAAAATTTTAATTTCGAAAAATATTGGACTACTGAATGTTTTACTGAATATAAATCCAATAATTATATTCTCCTAAAAAGTATTGGTAAATTTAATGGAGCACATATTTTTCATGAAGAAGAACTTATTTCAATTGACACTACATATAGTGAATCTGATCCCGACTTAGTAGAAATTAAACAAATATTTCAAATTCAAGATTGACAAATTTAAGTAAAATAATCTTTCCTTACTAAATTAGTTTGAGGTGGTCCAAAATAATGGTTTACATATCTAGCTTAAATTTGTTATATGGTTCAATCAAAGTCAACTAACTATAGTAAGAAGTATGAATCCGATTTTAAGCTTCAAGCCATTAAATTGCTGGAGTTTACGAGGGATATAAAGGAATTAGCTGATTTTCTGGGTGTTAGAAATAACTTTAGATTTAGAAAATCAAAAATTTAAACACCAAAAAGAAATAAACAACAATGGAATATATACATTAGGACAAAGCGGGACAAAACCAAAGATATTAGTTCAAGGAAATGGAACCGATATGAGTGATATACAGGCTTTGAGAGGCCGAGCCAAAAGAAAATTAATCACCAATAAAGTAGTTTTGGCCCTCATTGATTTAGCCAATAAAAAAGGTGATCAAATTCGCTTAGGATCATTCTGGAACACTTATCATTGTCAAAATAAATTAATAAGTTCCGAGGATAGACTATATGGAGTTTATTGCAAAAACCGGTTCAAATTTACCATCTCAATTCTGTCAAAATTGACTTTACAAGCATGTTATAAAAAATTTATATGCAAATTGTATGCAAATAAAAAAAAGAGTCATGAATATAAATTCATAACTCTTTAACTATCATGTGATCCCGTCAGGATTCGAACCTGAGACCCTCTGCTTAGAAGGCAGGAGAAGAAGTTCCTATTCCAAAATTTATTCCTCCATCCTGGACCAACAAAGGATTTCGTTGAATCAAGCCATTACTTTCTACAACAGGTAGTTGTGGCCCACGCCAACTTGCATTCGCATCATGATACCATAAGTTATTCGAAAACTTAAAACTTCCAGGTAAGGTGTTGGGACCAATGTTGACATCTGTGGACAAACTATTGTTGACTACGACCAAATTATTCGCGAAAACATTGTACCCACAACTTAGAAAAAAACTGGTGTCTGCACTCTCTTGTAAAATTCTCATGATCCATCTTTCAGGATGATAAATGGTATTGTTGACTACCTGAACATTACGACATCCAACGTAAGCAATAGGCGTTACAGCTCCTTCAAAAATATTGCCACTGACCAAAATATCTTTTGCTTCATAATTGGCGCCCGGAGGTCTAAAAAAAGCAAGCCCGGTACTGCCACCCAAATTCAGACTGCGCTGTCCTCCATTGATAAAATAATTTTTTTCGATGTGTAAATTACTGCTCCCACCCTTTGCCTGTATGCTGTTGCTGCCTTGTTGTACAAATCGGCATTGACGTATATTACCATAATGACAACCGACCATGTCGATGCCTGATCCACCGGTAGAACCATTTTCAAACTGACAATTGATAATTTCAAAAGAGTCCAGCCCGGAAAGTTTGAGCATGTCGTTGTTACCTGTAGCTGCCATGTCGCGGAAGACAATATTCTCCATCACCACTTTTTTTGCGGCACTCTCGAAAGTTCCACCATCGTCCAGATTCATTCCATTTCCACTCTGTCCTCTTACGGTAAAGTTTGATAAATGCACATACTGCAAATCTGTAAAATGCATGGATTCGGATCCACCGCTGAACACCACACGCGCAGCATCCGTACCGCGCATGAAAATCCATTTGGACGGCGTACCTTTTAAATTTTCAATAAAAAAAGGTCCCGAATAATTAGCAGGATAAATCAAGATGGTATCTCCCGGGATGGCCACTCTCGCTGCCAGGCCAGGATTGCTGTAAGCCTTTCCCGGACCAACTTCAAGAACCCTTTGTCCGAAGGCTACCGGAATGAGCAAACTGTTCAAAAAAATAAATAGACCCAAAAAAATAAATTTCTTCATTTTTTATGCTTTATTCAATTGGAGAAAAAATATGCACAACGAGATATCTACAAGATACCCTGCACTATGATGTTATTTCAATTTTAAAACTGAATATTGAAAAATGCTCTTTCTTACATTCTGAACATCGGCCGCTCCACATTCCAGATGCCAAAAGGAATCATCAGAATAATGATCAGGATCGCGATGGTAAACCACATAAATCCGGTTTTGAATTTTTGTGCATCGGTGGATTGTTTTTTTGCTTTGGAAGCTCCTATTTGCGCAACGATGATACCAATCACCATTCCCATCATGTGCTCTACACTCCAAAATCTTTGTGCGGAATCCTTCATAGATCCACCAAAATTAGCCATGATGTCTTTCATCATAGGTGAAACTCCAAAATACAAGGCAAGTCCTATGACCAGCTGACTGTGCAACAAGAGCATCAAATAGGTATTGAGTTTTTTGTCCTTATCCGAATACACCAGTCCGGATTTCCAACCATTGTAATTGTTATAAATGACCACAACAGCCATGCCAAGGACCAACCATCTCAGCCAGGAATGTAAGTTTAAAAGGATTTCGTACATGATTTTTAAGTTTTGTTTGTGTTGACCAAAAAGATATATTCATTTCTTTCATCGAATACTGTGCGAATCTAAGTGGAAAAAATGAAATTTTTAGATTAGTTTTTAATAACACTCCCGGTTGTAAAAGCTAAAAACCAATGCATGATTGAACTTTCGGCAAAAGTATCCTTTGATCTGGCTTGAAATAAATGAATTCAAAAAATTTCACAAAAATTTACAATCCAAATTAAGCAATTTCGTTCCATCCTTGTTCTCATCCAAAATGATGCATATGAAAATTCTGTACTTGATTTGTTTTGGCCTGTCAGGCCTGATCATCCGGGCCCAGGATCCTCATTTTAAAGTGGAGGTAAGTTCTGATACCATTCTCCTGGGTAATTATTTTGAACTCAAATACACCATTGAAAACACACAAGGGGATTTTACACCACCTGAGTTCAGCGGACTTAAACTGGTAGCCGGACCCAACCACGCTTCTTCCTATTCCATTATGAATGGGAAAGTCAAACAAAGTACCAGCTACATCTATTTTTTAAAACCTGAAGCAGAAGGACAATACATCATAGAAGCAGCTCAACTCAAAACTGAGGAGGGTATTCTCAAAACTCCCGTTGTAAAGATCCATGTGGTATCCAATCCAAATGGAGTACGCCAAAACCCGGGGCGATCCATGGAATTTGAAGATCCGGATGTACAAATCATCACGCCAAAAGATACAAAGAAGAAAAAGAAAGTATATAAACTCTGATGCCCGCTAAGCAATTTTTTTTAGTTATTTTCTGTTTGCTGTCAAATACGTTGTTTGCGCAGTTCCCTTCTTTTGTAGCAGAAGTGGAAACCCGTCAGGCTTTGGTCGGCAGTCCTTTTAACATCGAATTCAGCCTTAAAAATGCAGAGGGTACCGGATTTACCGCACCTGATTTTGGTGGGCTGCAGGTAGTAGCAGGTCCAAGCAGATCCATGCAGACAACAGTCATCAATGGAAGGATGAGCTCCTCCATTGGATATGTATATTCTTTGGTCGGAACAAAACCTGGAACTTACATCATCAGTCCGGCGAAAATTAGAACCGGAAGTAAAGTACTTAATACGCAGCCCATCACTATTCAAATCATCCAGGCCAGCAAATCTGCACAAACAGGTAAAAACTACTACATCGAAGCCACCCTCAGCAACGAAAAAGCGTACATCGGTCAGCAGGTAATCCTTACCTACAAACTTTATACCCGGGAAAGCATCCGCAACATTGAGGTGGTCTCCTCCCCTAAACTCGAAGACTTCTACAAAGAATACATCGCCAATGGGGATGGCAATCCTAAAAGAGAAATTATCCACGGACAGGATTATACCACCAAAGTTCTTGGCAGGATCGCACTTTTTCCGATCAAGAAGGGTCAGATAAAAATCGAACCTACTACGTATCGCCTCATTCTTGGAGAGGACGACCCCTGGGGCTTTTCTATCCCCTCGATGATGGGTGGAAGAGCAGAAGTTATTCAGACCAATTCACTCCTCCTAAACATCCTTGATTATCCACAACCTGTACCCGATGGATTCAGCGGAGCAGTAGGATCTTATAGGGCAGAATTCAAAGACATCAATAAAGACTACAACCTCAGCGATGCCATCAACATCAGTTTGCTGATCGCAGGAGATGGTAACATGAACAACATTCAACCTAAACTTTTTCCACAAGACAGTCTTTTTACCATCTCAGATGCCCGTCAGGCAGAACCTCAAAAACTATCAGAAGAACCCGTAATATTAAAAAGCAGACTGTACGATTATCTGCTTACGCCGAAGAAACCCGGCAAGGCCTTCATCAAAACTGAGTTTTGTTACCTTGATCCGGAAACCAATCAATATAAATTCATCCGTGACAGCTTTGAAGTACAAATCACTTCCGGGAAGCCGCGCGCCTCTGTACACATTGACGAACTTAAACCCATATCAGGAGTCGTTAAACTTAGTAAGTCTTCTCCATTTTTTCTCGATCAGCCGGTTAATTTGTTCATCATGTCTTTTCCATTTTTTTTATTGGCTTATTTTCTGTTTTTCAAAAAAGGAAAGGAATATTTTAGACATCTAAAATCCATTGAACATGAAAAAGCACACATCCCAACATTACACGGACCATCATTTACTTTAAATGATCTTGAAAAATATGTTTTGGCTGGTTTGACAAAAAAATATCCTGAATTAAAAGAACACCAGACGCTTTATGCCATAAAAAATTATCTAAGTAAAGATCGCACAGATCTTCAAAAAGAAAATTTCTTTGTTTTGATTTCAAAATTGGAAATGCTCAAATTTTCAAACAACAACGATCCCACAGAATTAAATTCAATCAAGGTTCAAATGGATACCTTGATAGGTAAAATTTCCTGATCAATAAATCAGATATTTCCTACAAATTCTAATTCTCCTTATGTGCGTCGCGGTATGCATTCGCGATGAATTACGCTATAAGCATTTTAAAGGCGACCCGTCAACTAAATCTTTCATGTTCGTCGCGGTTTGCAACAGCGATGTAATATGCTCTAAGCATTTTAAATGCGGCCTGTCAACAAAATCTTTACTTCAACTTGAATTCCAAAATTTATTGAGGTGGATTCCTAAGCTTACTGTGCTTCTGACTGTAAAAGAAATAAATCACAAATCCTATTCCCAACCAAATGATCAATCTCAGCCAGGTATCTCCCGGTAGAAAGACCATCATGAACAGGCAGGTCAAAATGCCCATAATCGGAACGAAAGGAACCCAAGGAGTCCTGAAAGCTCTTGGCGCATCAGGCAAGGTCTTTCTCATCACCAGGACGCCCAGACATACAAGTATAAATGCAAATAGAGTACCTATACTGGTCATCTCGCCCACAACTCGGGCAGGAATAAATGCTGCAAACAAACTCACGAATATCATGAACAAGAAACTGCTCTTTGCCGGAGTCCTGAATTCAGGATGTACCTCTGAAAATATTTTTGGAATCAAGCCATCCTGGGACATACTGAAAAATACTCTGGACTGACCCATTAACATCACCAGAATTACGGAAGCATATCCTCCAAGAATGGCCACGATAATTGCGCGGTTCAACCAAGGATAATCGGGCACCATAACCCCACTGGCATTAGGAGAACCCATATGGTCAATGGCAACTGCAACCGGCGCTATTCCGTCCCTTCCTGCAAAGGAGGTATAATTGGTTACACCGGTCATCACATGCGCAAAAAGGATATACAGTATGGTACAAATAAGTAATGACCCAAGAATACCAATAGGCATATCTTTTTTGGGATTTATCGCTTCCTGCGCAGCAGTACTGACTGCATCAAATCCAATGTATGCAAAAAACACAATCGCCGCTGCACGGATGATACCACTGAATCCAAACTCACCAAATGTTCCTGTATTCTCAGGGATGTATGGATTGTAATTGGAATAATTGATATAACCCCAGCCCAGAATAATAAAGATCAAAACGACCATTACTTTCAAAGCCACGATAAAGCCATTAAATTTGGCCGATTCACTGGTTCCTTTAATCAGCAACAAACTGACCAACACTACAATGATCACCGCCGGAAGATTGATGTATCCGCCATCCCAAGGCCCTGCCATATATTCTACCGGCAAATGCACCCCGAATCCTTCTAGGAATTTTCCGAAATATCTGCTCCAGCTTATACTTACTGTGGCTGCTCCGACTGCGTATTCAAGTACAAGGTCCCAGCCGATGATCCATGCTATAAACTCACCCATAGTTGCATAAGAATAAGTATAAGCACTTCCTGCAACTGGTATCATGGATGAAAATTCAGCATAGCATAAACCTGCAAATGCGCATCCTAAACCTGCAACGATAAATGAAATGGTAATGGCTGGTCCTGCATTGGCTGCCGCAGCACCACCGGTAATTGAAAAAAGTCCTGCTCCAATAATGGCCCCAATACCCAAAAGAATCAAATTAGTCGGTCCAAGGGTACGCTTCAAAGTGTGCCCCTCATGATCAGCTTGTGATATCAGGTCTTTCATAGGCTTCCTGATAAAGAGCGTGGTTTTTGCCATAGAATTTGGTTTTGTTTTGTCTTGTTTGAAAAAACCAAAGGTATATAAATTTCGATAATCTGCTCTTTTGAAAGATTTTCAGGGCCGGGAAGAAAAATCTTCCAATTATATGGAATCTCTTACCTTAGGCCCTCAAACTTTTCGAAAAATGAATACCAGAAAGCTCACACTCACCGACGGTGTCATGTTGGTCTCAGGATCTATGATTGGTTCGGGAATTTTTATCGTCAGCGCCGACATCTCCCGTAATCTTGGAGGTGGAGGTTGGATGATGCTAACCTGGCTCCTCGCCGGTCTGATGACCATATTAGCGGCTCTCAGTTATGGCGAACTGGCAGCTATGATGCCTTCAGCAGGAGGGCAGTATGTGTATCTGAAGAGGGCCTATGGGCCAAGAACGGCTTTTCTTTATGGCTGGACTTTGTTTGCTGTTATACAGACAGGAACAATTGCTGCCGTAGGGGTCGCTTTTGCGAAATTCAGCGGGGTCATCTTCCCTTTCTTTAGCGAAAAAAATATTTTACTGGATCTTGGGTTTTTAAAAATAAGTGCGGCACAGATTCTTGCCATCCTTTCCATTGTTTTCCTGAGTTGGCTCAATTCCAGAGGTATCCGCAATGGAAGCCTGCTCCAGCGCACATTTACATTTGCAAAACTGGCAGCATTGTTTGGCCTGATCATAGCCGGCTTGCTTTACTTTGATGGCAATACTTGGGAACTCAACTGGAATTCTTTCTGGTCAGCAGCATCTACTACCCAAGATAAATCAACCGGACAATGGAGTATAGTGAGCCTTAGTGGGTTGACCCTGCTTAGTGCCTTTGGCGTATCTATGGTGGGATCTTTGTTCTCGAGTGATGCATGGAATAACGTCACTTTTGTGTCCGGAGAGATGGAAAATCCAGCTAAAAATGTAGCGAAAAGTATGGTGTTGGGAACTATTGTGGTAACTGGGATATACTTATTGGCAAATGTTGTCTTTCTTGGATTACTACCTGCAATAGGTTCTCCGGATGGTTACGGCGTCATGGAGCGCGGCATCCAATTTGCAACCAACGATCGCGTCGGCACTGCAGCTGCTTACCAGATCTTTGGAGATGCTTCCTTGTACATCATGGCAATTCTCATTATGGTTTCGACCTTTGGCTGCAACAACGGACTTATACTTTCAGGTGCAAGAGTGTATCAGGTCATGGCCAAAGATGGCTTATTCTTCAAACAAGCCGCTGAAATCAACGACGCACAAGTACCCGGAAAAGCGCTTTGGTTTCAATGTCTGTGGACGAGTCTTTTATGTTTATCCGGTACTTACGGTGACCTGTTGGATTACGTTGTTTTCGCTGTTTTGGTTTTTTATATTCTCACGGTAGGTGGTGTATTCATTTTAAGAAAAAAAAATCCTGAAGAACCACGCCCATACATGACCCCTGGCTATCCTTTTGTACCAGCATTATATATTTTCCTGGCCATTGCTGTATGCATACTTTTACTCATCTACAAACCCAATTACACCTGGCCTGGATTAGGCATCGTCTTGGCAGGTTTTCCTATTTATTTTCTGATCAACAAGAAGAAATGAGGAAATGAGGAAATGAGGAAATGAGCAAATTAGCTAATGAGTTAATTTGAAAATTGGTAAGAAAAGTGCAAATTTAAAATTGGTCATTTGACGTTTACCAGCATCAAGTGATCCACGTGCTTTTGAACCAACGTTCCATTATAAAATCATAATAAATTCTTTGAGTAAAATAAATTTACATACCTAGATCTATGCACACGACCGGATGAAAAAGAAATATGATGTGATCATAATTGGTGGGGGACCTTCGGGATCATCAGCAGGTATTACAGCATTGAAAAAAGGTTTGAGTTGTTGCATCATTGATAAAAGTAGTTTTCCTAGAAAAAAATTGTGCGGTGGATTGCTTACTCAAAAAACAATTGACTTGCTAAAGCAAATCAGTTGTGATTTAAATATTAATTCGCTGTACAATTTGATATCTAATAATGTGGAATTGCGGTTCAATAAAGAAGAAATAGTTTCTTTCAACACCAATATTCCATTGTATTTTACTTACAGAGAAGATTTTGACCATCACCTACATCAACATTTTATCAATAAAGGTGGAGACGTTTATCATCACAGTATTTCCACTCAAAACTTTCATCCCGAAAATAACAGCATAATTTTCGGCGAACAAACTTTGGAATACAATTACCTCATCGGAGCAGATGGTGCCAACAGCGTTACCAGAAAGCTTATTGACAAAAATTATAAACCGGATGGCTTGTGTATGGAAATGGAGATAGACTATGATCTTCTCAAATCACGAGAAAAAAATCTTACCTCTGTATATTTTGGTGTGGTGCCAAATGGCTATGCCTGGATTTTTCCAAAGCAAAACGGCTATACGGTGGGCGTAGGTTGTCCGGCAAATTCAAAGACAGACATCAAAAAAATATTCCATCATTTTATGCAGGTAATAGGTGTTGACTTTGGATCTGCTGCTGTAAAAGGAGCCTTCATTCCTTATGGCAGACAACCTTCTGCTCTTGCAAACGGCAACATCTTACTCGTTGGAGATTCGGCAGGGCTGGTGGATCCGGTAAATGGAGAGGGTATCTATTTTGCTCTTTTGTCTGGGAAGATGGCTATAGAATCCATTATGGACGTTAAGCCTTACCTAAATTTATCCACAGCTTATCATGAAAAATCCAAATCTATGATTCAGATTATTCGTGAAGGCACATTAATACATAAATTATTATTCAACAAATACATAGGTCCACTGTTTTTTAGAATTATGAAAGGACACCATCTCTCCGGAAAATATTTTGTCGACAAAATGGTTTCTAATTATACTTACAGCTACATGCAAATAATTAAACTAATTTTTGATTACAAAAAAGAAAGAAAATTGGTAAGTAAGAGAGATGGTATAAGTTAACTTGAACATTTAATTTTAGAAAACTTGTTCTTCAAGAGAATGTGAAAATTTGAAAATGTGTTATTCAGCTAATAAAAAACACATGTATGTTTGTCGCGGTTTGCAACTACAATGCTATATTAAATAAGCATTTTAAATACGGCCTGCTAACTAAATCATGTAATACAATCAATGTCTTTGCAACAATGCCAATCCATTGCATTAATAAATCTTAAAACAAATTAAAAAACATCTTTTGGCAAATCTTCTTCTGCTTCGGTGTAATGCTCGTGTAATTCTACCGGCTTAGTTTTTGTTTTTTTGCTGGTGCGCATTTGAATTAAATTAACCAAAAATGCAAATCCCATAGAGAAATAAATGTATCCTTTTGGAATATGGATATCAAATCCTTCGGCCACCAATGCAAAGCCTATTAATAATAAAAAGCTCAGGGCAAGAATTTTAAAAGCAGGATGTCTGTCAACAAAATCAGCCACCGGAGTGGCAGCCCACATCATAATCCCAACTGAAATAATAACAGCCGTACACATCACCCACAGATGTTCAGCCAGTCCTACTGCCGTAATAATGCTATCCAGTGAAAATACCAGATCCATGATCATGATCTGCACAATTACTGCATTAAAACTTAATCTGTTGAATTCTTTGGACTCGTCCCCTTCTTCCCCTTCAGTTTTATGATAGATTTCTGTAGAGCTTTTGTACACTAAAAACAAACCACCTGCTATCAGGATGAGATCTTTTCCGGAAATTCCGTTATCCAGAATGGTGAAGAGGTCATTCTTAAGTTTCATGATCCAGGTAATTACCGTCAGCAATCCAAGTCGCATGAACATAGCAAGAAACAAACCTAACTGTCTTGCCCTTTTTTGCAACTCCTTAGGAAGCTTCGAGGAAAGAATAGAGATGAAGATAACGTTATCGATACCCAGGATGATTTCCAAAGCAACCAGAGTAACTAAAGCTATAATGATTTCTACCATATCGTTTGTTTTACAAATGCATCAAGATGCATTAAGATTTCAGCGGGGCAAATATAAGGCATTCCCTGAAATGGGCCATTTGATAAGCCAAATATGGAACCAACAACAGCATCAAACTATGATTTGGATCCTTTCCTGTGCTTACCCGTATAAGCTTTCTCACCGGCACGGATGGAGACCTTCAGACGGTTTTCCTCAGGTGGTATTGGACAATTAAAGCCACTGCTGTAGGCACACCAGGGATTATAAGCATAATTAAAATCCAATGGTAGTTTTCCTTCTTTCAACAGGGAATGGTCTATATCCATGAATCTTCCCCCTCCATAAGTCTCTACCCCATTGGTTTCATCATAAAAAGGAATAAAAAAGTGATCCGATCCGGGACCGATTCTGGTACTTAAGTAAGCGGTTAAGGTATGCGCCCTTCCTTCAAGGGTAAAATTCAATAGACCGTACCGAATAAACAATTTTTGTTTACCTGAACTGGTTGGTATGGAAACAGTATCTTTTTTTTCAAATTCCGCAAAATCTGCCATCAGGGAATGCTTTTCTGATGGCACAAAGTAATGAAGATGTCTTATGTCTTTCTTTGTTATGGGTGATCTGGAATCCGCAAGATGATCTTTGGCAGTCTGGGCTCTATACTCTTTTAGCTTGTTATCCAAATCCTGTCCTACGCATACCCCTATACACAAAAAGGAAAAACAGATCATACGAAATTTGATGTATGGTTCTTTCCTAATTGCAATGCTAATTCTTTCCTTATAATTCATGGTACAAAGTTGATGGTTCTCTGGTGAAAAACAAGTCAAGTACGTAAATTATAAAAGACTTCAGAATTTATATTTTAATTTAAAATTCTCTTAAATATTATGTGAAAAAATAAATCCCCAACATTGAAGGTTTATTAAGGTACAACCATTCCATCCTAAAAAGAAGTGCCGCACTACATCAGCAATACGGCACTTTATAAATACAAAATGTCAGAACATTAAAATCAGTTTCTTAAAATATTATTATTGTGGCAAAGCTTTAACATGCGCTTTTACCTTCACGCCATTCACCATCACATTATCGTCCTGATCAATACCCTTCACATCATACATCTGACCGGAGGGTGATATTGCTTTTACCCCATAAAACACATCTCCCCCTGCTACTACTTTTATGTTGTAAATGTTGCCGGTTAAGTTTACTCCTTTTACATCCAGCCTTCGCTTGTCTTCTGTCACCGCTTTAACGTCATAAATTTTACCATCCAGTCCTATTGCCTTCAGTGGGGCGTATTTATCTGTAGATGCCAGAATCTTTACCGGGAGCTTGGTACTTCCAACAAATGCTTTTATGTCCATAATATGACCGTTGCCATTTTCTGCTAAAGCTTTAACATCATAAATTTTTCCATTCTCATCAATTGCTTTAACGTCAATCAATTTTCCGTCGGGGTGTACAGCTTTCACATGCCATAAAAAATCTGTTATACAATCCTGTGACTGAGGAATGGCTTTAACATGTGCTGCGAAACTTATTCCATTGACATTTCCTTCTATAGCTTGATCAGAATATTTAATGCCTTTTACATCTTCCAGCAATCCTTCAGGAGAAAGTGCCTTGATTCCATAAAATTCACCAATATCTGATACTGCCTTTATGTGGTATAAGTTTCCTGCACGGCTTACTCCTTTTACATCAAGTTTTCTTCCATCGGAGGTGATGGCTTTAATATCCAGGATTTCTCCATTGGCGCCGATAGCCTTTACCGGAGCAAAAATGTCTATACTCACCATAATTTTAAGCGGATACTTCACCCCCTGTCGAATGGCCTTGATGTCCATATATTGATGGCCACCGGTCTCTCCCATTGCCTTCACATCATACATGTTGCCAGCCTGGTCAAATGCTTTTACATCCAACAATTTTCCAGCCGGATCCACTGCCTTAATGTGCCAGATTTCCTGCGCATGGATAAAGTTAAAAACCAGAAATGCACAGGTTAAAACGAAAAGTTTTTTCATAAAATAAAATTATTTGTTTTAAAAAAAGATTAGTCAAATCAAACGTTCTGAACTCAGTCAGACAGCCTATAAAGCATCTGCTTTACATCATAAAATAAAACAAGTTAATAAGATTTTGGCTTGTCAGTCAGTTAATGACCCAATAACCACCTGGTCGGTGCTCAACGTACAAATAACATTCATTGAATTAAAATAGTTCAAATATGGCATGCATATTTTGATTTGATCTAGAATAAGCTCGAATACCCAAAATGAACCTTTGCTGCTCCAAAATCAAACCGATCATCCGGTCTTCTCCCAACCGCAAGTTGTAATATAAAAGCTCCGGCTTTTGTTTGGAATTGAATTCCTGCTCCGATTCCAAAATAGTGATCCCAGTCGGTCGCAATATTTTGACTGATAGTCCGCATATAAGCATGATCTGCAAACATCTGCAAAAAACTATTACGGTCCAATAAAAATCGGTATTCAAGGGTATTGATCCAATATGCACTCGAACTGTACCCATCATCATCAAAACCACGAAGGTTTTTAAAACCGCCGATTCGAAACAATTCATTCTGCAATACTTTTCCCTCTGTAAAAATCATAAATCCCTGAATGCCAATTTTGATAACCTGCCTTTTGGCCATGTTCCAATAGTATGCAGATTTAAAATTGGTGTTAAGTTGTAATCCCGAATTGTTCAAACTGTCATATTGCATCTTCAATTGCCCTTCCGGAGTATCGTATTTAAGTACATTGTTGCGCGCGAGGTATTGCTTACTGCCTCCCCTTATTTGCACTTCCAATGACCAACCCCTTGTGGGACTGATTCGATAATCAAGCTGATTGAGGTGGTAATAAAACCCATAGGAATTAAAACTAAAATCCAATGACGCCGGTAGCTTTAAATTATTCTTGATAAAATTGGAATCTGTCTGTAACACATAGGATTGATTTAAGTGCATCAGAACACCTGCTTCCTGACTTGCATTGAGTAGATATTTTATCCGTAGCTGAGATTGAAGATTGACAAATTCATCTCTGAATTTAACCAAATCGAAACTGCCATAAAATCCAACTGGTAAAAAACGGAGATAAGGAAAATCGGCAAGAAAATTCAAACGAGGGGATTGCTCTATAAGATTCTCGTAATGCAAAAGTATTCGTTCCCCTATCTTAAATGAATTCCATAATTCTACTGTTGCCTCACCGGTAATCCGGTACTTTTGCGAACTGCCCGGATTGGACGAATTCAATCCCAGTAAAAAATCAAATTTGTTAGCGGGTTTTTTTTTCAAAAAGAACCACACCATGGCCTTATCCCCTAAAAAATGAACCATCGGTGGATATTGCATTTCTAAAAAAGGCAACTGACTAAGTCGGTCTCCTGCATCCTCTATGTATTTTTGATTGTATGGGTACCCCATGCGTACATTACTCATGCGCTCAAGATATCTGGGTGCTAATAATTTACCTTTGCGCTGATCTGAAGGACCAAATTGGATAAAAGGTCCAGGCTCGTAAACTATATCGGCATACAATGAATCATTACTCACCACCGGGTGGATTAATTTTATCTTACTGAACGGAAATCCATTGGAAACATCAGCCATAATTTTTTCATCCTGCCAATGGTTCCATTCTTCTATATTTTTACTTTCATATTTTACCGCAGAAAGTTTGTTACTTGCCCGAAAAGAAATCCAGGTAAATTTTGGTCCTTTATAAATATGATAATTCCTCGTCAAACTGTCTCTTACCAAACTATCGAGCTGTGCCAGCAGGTATCCACCAGATTTCAAAGTGTTCAGTAGTTTTTCTACTTTGTGCTGAACCTGTATAGAATCTGATTCCTTCCAATTTTCCACCACAACTGAATCATGTCGGGCATATAGATGTATAAAATATTTTACCTGCTGCTGTGCATCAAGATGAACGCTTTGAAAAAAAATGCCGAGAAAGAAAAAGAAGATTATACTTTTGGGTTCCTGCATCATGAAAGAAATCGGATTATACCTGCACATTCCCTATTGCAAACGCAAATGTACCTATTGTAATTTTCATTTCTCCACACAATTTTCTACCCGAAAGGAATTATTGGATGCTTTACATCTCGAAATCCGTTCACGATCCACAGAAGTGCAGGATGCCCGGGTAAGTACTATTTATTTTGGCGGAGGAACACCATCGGTCCTCAGCCCTTCTGAATTGCACGAGATCCTTCTCATAATCAAAACACATTACGACTGTCTGTCGGTTCAGGAAACTACATTGGAAGCCAATCCAGATGATCTAAATCCATTCTATCTGGACCAATTACTGATTTTAGGAATTGACAGACTGAGCATTGGAATTCAATCTTTTTACGACCATCATCTGGAATGGATGAACCGTTCCCATAATGCCACCCAGGGTCTCAATGCTATCCAACAAGCAAAAATTGCAGGATTCACTAAGTTAAGTGCCGATCTGATTTTTGGAATTCCCTTATGCACTGATGAAGAGTGGTTGCAGAATCTGGAATTAATGAAAGCCAATGAGTTGCCACATCTTTCCTGTTATGCACTCACTGTAGAAGAAAAAACGGAATTGCACCACCGAATAGAAAAAAATAAAATGCCGCCACTGATGGATGAACACACCATCCGACAGATGAGTCTGATGCTTGATTTTATGCAGCGCAATGACTATGAAGCATACGAAATTTCCAACTTTAGCCAGACGGGACATCGCGCAATACACAACAGCAACTACTGGAATGGATTGCCCTATTTGGGTTTTGGTCCATCAGCACATTCATACCTTGGAAATTCACGCAGATGGAATATAGCCAACAATAATCTTTATTTAAAAAATGTGCTGCAAGATCAATCTTATTTTGAATCTGAAACTTTGAGTAAAAAAGATCAGTACAATGAATTTATCATGCTTCAACTTAGAAGATGCGAAGGACTTGATTTGGACAAACTGACTGGTTTTGAATTTTCCTGGATATCGGAAACAAAAAAAACACTGGAAGGATATGTTGAATCGGGACATCTAAAATGTTCCGGAAATACATACACCCTCACCAGAGAAGGGATTTATATCTGTGACAAAATTTCTTCTGAAGCTTTTGCTGAATAATTCTTTTTTATTAAAGTAGCATTTAGTAACATACAAAATCTATAAAAGCAATTCGCCCCATTGTAAATCAATTTAACCAAATTGTATCGTTATCTTTTCTCAATTAATTTTTCCCAAGCACATTGCCTATTTCAGCTAATGAAAATAAATTGAATCAAATTTCATTATAAAAATATTTCGAAATCACACTTTGAAGGAATAAGTTTCTATTAGACTTTTAACCATTTTTTAAGTATCATTTCTGTACCAATTTGGAACATGATAAAATACACTCCGGGTTTTAAATTTTCTGTTTTCACAAGATATTTATGATCTACATTTCTTATCCAAACATCCATCTTTCTTCCCTGAAGGTCGAATACATTTATGCGTGAAGGATTGGAAACTTGCGTGCCTTCCAAAATCAATTCATCATGCACTGGATTTGGATAAAGCAGGTAACTCTCATTACCTTCTGGATTTTGTACATCGCTTAGACAATCGTTCCATTTTGGATCTTCCCTAAGCAAACATTGTCCACAAGAGTCCACCCGGAATGGGCCATAAGCCTTTCCCTTGCAATCGCATATTTCTTTAAACCTAGAAGGAGGGATAATACTGCCAATCACTTCTATTTCACCCAGCGTGGCTGCATTCCAATGATAAATTCCACCGGTTACTTCTTTAAATTCAATTCTCAGCGATTGCATCTTCTGAACTTTAGATAACAGAATTTCGGTTCCCTGCGGCGATAGAGGATTGTCGATGTCAAACTGTTCCAGAAGAGTACTGCCAGCTGAATCTTCATAAACACGCACGGTACAAGATTTGACTTGAGCACGATTTGGATCTGGTATGTTGTGAAGAATAATTTTCTGTGCATAGAAAGGTACAATCCAACTTAAATTTATCCACTGCCCGGCCGGAGAAATACCTTCCGGAGTAAACCAATGTTGAGAAGCTTTATAATTCTTCTTGTCTATAAGATAACCAGGATCATTCATTTTACTGGATACATATACACGCGCTCCGGGGGCAAGATTACAAACCAATAATTCTTCCGGATCTTCTGGTACCGGTATAATAGAATGTCCTGCATGGCAACCCACACATGTCACTTTCTGACCTGGTCGTCCATAATTAAATCCTGTGACATGTGCCGCACCATCCATGATACCACCGCCTGTTCTACTTACTTTATACCCTCTTGATCGAGCGGATCGACCTTGTTCAAAAAGTGGCACGTCTGCAGGTGCATCCCGCTCTATCACTCTGCCGAAATCATCTACCGGCAACTCATTATACAACAAAGGAAAATTCAGAGCTTCAATAGATCCGTATTGTTCAGACATCAAAGGATCTGCAAAGAATCTTACGGTGGATAAATCACCTATAGCAGGAGCAGCAAGAATTCCATCGTCCACTTTCCCATTAAAAAATATATTGCGGCAATCAAATTCAAAACTTCCATCCTGCCTCAAATCAGAGAGCCCTTTTGGTGGCAAATTAGAAACCGGAGCAAATATTTTGTCCAAAACCAAAGGTGGCGTCTTCCTTTTTTCAACATATTGTGCGGATAGTTCTGTAGTACCGGGATGATCCAACACCAATTCCTTAGAAGATCCATCTTCATTCATCAGATAAATTCCATAATCCTGCAAAGGATCTGCAGCAACCGAATGTAAAATTTTACCATCCAGTGTTACCGAAGGTTCTGCTGCGTAACTGCCTTTGAAAATTCCATAAGAAGGAGGATCACTAATGTAATAATCAAAATTTCCATAACTCGTCACTCCCGTAATGCCAATTGGTTTTTTTGCTGTGCCACGATAATATTTTTTAATGCCGCCAAAGCCAGAGGATTCAGACTGATGTTCAATAGGAAACCAATTCCCAATAAAATCTCCATCCGCATTAAAAGATCCTCCATAGGCGCTGTTTTGAGAAACATCCCTGTAATGTGCGGAAAAAAGTTTGAGCCCACTACCATCCGGATTAATTTCAGAAAGCAAAAATGCATTGTTGTTGAACATAAAAGATTGTCCGTCGATAACCTCATCCAGATGACTGGTAAGACCATCTTTATAACTCCAACCATTGGTGTATTGAGGATGTGCTTTTGTAGTCATGGGATCATAGGGCCAGTAAAAATTGCGCCACCATCTGGCGAAAACTATTTTACCGGTAAGCGGATCGACAACAGGTCTGTCTGCACCGTTTTTTTCTGAAGTAATTCTATGCAAACCAGATCCGTCTTCATTCACTACATAAAGATTGCTTGTGCGTGTGACGTTGTACATTCCAATGTCGCGGTATCTCGTTGAACTGAAACAAATTCTACCATCAGGCAACCATATTGGATGAGTATCATCATACCCCTGAAGTACACCACGCGCAGCAGGATTAAATTGACTTAAGTCCAACATAGGATCTTCAAATGTAATTTGTTTTAATCCAGAGCCGTCTGTATGAATGACATAAATTCTCCAGGCATTGTGTTCCCTTGGAACTAAGTTGTTGTTGCCCAATACATAATTCCCATCTCTCAATCCTGCAAAAACAATTTTATCCGCTTCCCAATTTAACAAAGGGTTGCTGATGTCAATTAAATTCAAAGAATTTGGACCAGGTTTTGCTCCATTAATCAGGGTATCCATCCGACCATCCGGGTTTAAAATACATAAATAAGCAGGCGCAGCAACCTGAAATCTGGAAAAACCACCGACACCGGGAAGCGCATTGGCTGATTTCATGTACACCGAACCACAACAAGGAATAGCTCTTGAAACAAATAATACAGGCTTCTTAATTGTGGACGGTTGGTAAAGTGCAAGCATAAGAAATACACTAATACCGACACTAAAAAATATAAGACCCCTGAGTATGTAAATCTTCATGGCCACAAATAAATTAAATTAGAAAAAACAGAATTCCAATTTGCTTTGGTGAATATAAACTAAGTTGATCAAACATTTAAGATTACAATCTTATTAGAGTAAAAAATCAGGGTTTACCCTTATGGAATAAAGCAATTAAATTGAGCAAAATTGGATTAGTACAAATTTCTTTTTTGTTCCCAGGTCCATGCATCCGACATGATATCCTCAATGGACTTTTGAGGATGCCAATTCAACAATTTTGCGGCCTTATCTATGTTGGCATAAACTGCAGGGAGATCTCCGGCCCTTCGAGAACCTAATTTGTAAGAGAGCCGAATGTTATTTACTTCTTCAAAGGCTTTGATGGCTTCCAAAACACTTACCCCATCCCCAATGCCAAGGTTAAACGCATCTACAGGTTCAGTTTGATTTCCTGCTTTTAAATAATCTAATGCCAGTGTATGGGCTCTTGCCAGATCCATCACATGAATATAATCCCGAATACAGGATCCGTCCCGGGTAGGATAATCCGTTCCAAAGACCGTAAAGAAGGGCCTTTTACCAAAAGCTGTTTCTGTAATAATAGGAACCAGATTCTGGGGATCATTTATAGGTGACTCTCCTATGAGGTACGATTCATGTGCACCTGCAGGATTGAAATAGCGTAGGGAAATAGCTTTTTGATCAGTTCCAAAGGTATGGTAGACATCTGCAAGGATGAGTTCACACATTTGCTTGGTACGGCCATATGGTGATCCGGCGGGTAAAAAGGGTAGATCTTCCACCACAGGTAATCGATCTGTATCACCATAAACGGTGCATGAAGAGGAAAAAATAAACCAAGGAATTTTCCTCTCCTTTACCCAATATAAAATATTGATTAATCCGTCTACATTGTTGCGGTAATATTCGAGTGGATTTCGGGTCGAATCTCCCACAGATTTTAAGGCAGCAAAATGTATTACGCCATCAAAATCCCCTTCCAATGCCCTTAACTCGTGGATTGCATCGGAAGATTTCAGATCTATCCTGACATTGTCGATTCTTTTCCCTGTAATTGCTTCAATACCGGACAATACGTTTTCATCACTATTCACGAGGCTATCCAGACTTAAGACCTCGTATCCTGAGCGGATAAGATCCACAATGGTATGGCTCCCTATATAGCCACAGCCTCCGGTCACCAGTATTCTGCTCATCTGTTTAAAAGATTGTCCAAATGTATTCAGATTAACCGACCAAAAAAAAATAATTCCTCTGGAACTTTTTAAACCATGTATTTGTATTACATACATTAGGGTGTTCTCATAGTGTTATTAAAAGGGTTTTTGGTCGCTCGGCCAAAAGCCCTTTTTTGTTCACTACAAATACCCTGGACCGGGGATTGGATTTGGAGATTTAATCAAAAGGGGGCAATTCCCTTTAAATCAAGAATCGGCCATTTTCATAAATCATTTTTCCGTCGGCAAATATTTTACCTCCGTCGCGCATATCGGTTATCAAATCCCAATGAATGGCAGATTGGTTTTTGCCACCACATTGATAGTAGGATTGTCCAACAGCCATATGCACGGTTCCTCCAATTTTCTCGTCAAATAAAATATTGCGGGTGGCGCGGCTGATATTGGTATTGGTGCCAATTGCAACTTCCCCAAATTTTCTGGCACCCTCGATGGCAAATACTTTATCCAGAATATCCTGACCTTGTTCTGCGGACCATTCTGAAATCACGCCATCGGAAACATGAAGCTTTACCCCTTTCACATCCTTTCCCATCATAAAAGAGGGGTAGTCAAAAAATATTTCACCGGAGACGCTGTCTTCATGAGGACTGGTAAAAACTTCTCCCGATGGCATGTTGGATTTACCATCTGAATTTATCCAGGTACGTCCCGCTACCCTGAAATTAATTTTCCAATTGCGATGCTCATAACTCATATGATCACAAGAATTCAGTACATCCACATATTTCTGCTGAATGTTACTCAGTGTTTTCCAGTGTTCAGCAGGCAATTCGCGATCCAGAAAACAAGCTTTGAGAATAAATTGTGTGTATTCCTCCAAGGTCATCTCCGCCTGCTTCGCGCCAAATTCTGTGGGATATTGGCATAAACTTCTCTTAAGACTCCCATCGCCCAAACGCTTGAAATAAATCTCACTGAATTCAGCCTGGGCTTTCGTCCGCAACTTCACTTTCTCAGCATCCGGCTCAGGCATATTCATGGGTATATAGGGTGCTCTGATCAGTAAATACGCATTGCAATTTTTGATCAATTCAATTGAATTTTGATTGATACGTTTTAACTGCTCTTCTTGACCATATTGTAATAGCAATTCTTCCTGACCTTCGAAACCAAGCTCTACTTCCACATGTGCACCACGACTGACCGCTTCTTTATAAAATGCCTTTATCAATGGCTCGGCAAGAGTATTACTTCGCACATAAACTAATTCACCGGGTTTTAGATACAAGGAATAATCTGCAAGCAGCTTTCCGTATTTTTCAATCCAACTCATATCAAATTTTATTCAATGACTACCATTGTTTGCTTCGGTAAGGATAGCGGATCAGGTATTGTTTGGAAATAAGTTCTTTGAGTAGTTTTCTCAGGAGTTCAATATTCTCCATGGACTTCGCAGAAATAAATTCCATAGGAACAGGAAATTTATTTTTAAGGGATTGTTTCAATTCCTCCTCCAGTTCATTTTTAGTTTGTCGGTCAAGCATTGAATCATAATTCATTTCCCGGTAAGCATCCATTTTATTAAAAACCATCACTACAGGTTTGTCTTCAAGTCCAAGACTTTTAAGCGTTTCATTGACAGTCTTGATCTGATCCAAATAGACAGGATGGGAAATATCAATTACATGGACCATGATGTCACTTTCTCTGACTTCATCCAAGGTAGATTTAAAACTTTCGATAAGGTGATGGGGTAATTTTCGAATAAATCCCACAGTATCCGACAACAAAAATGGCATGGAATCCCAAACCACTTTTCTTACTGTGGTGTCCAAGGTAGCAAATAATTTATTTTCCGCAAATACATCTGACTTTGAGATGAGGTTCATCAAAGTAGATTTCCCAACATTGGTATAACCGATGAGAGACACTCGAATCATCTCGTCACGATTCTTGCGTTGGGTCACATTCTGCAAATCAATTTTCTCCAGTTTCTTTTTGAGTAAAGCGATTTTTTCTTTTACTATCCTTCGGTCAGTTTCAATTTCCTGCTCTCCCGGACCACGCATCCCGATCCCCCCGCGCTGACGCTCAAGATGCGTCCACATCCCTCGGAGTTTTGGATAAATATACTGAAGCTGTGCCAACTCAACCTGTGTTTTGGCTTGCGCTGTTTGCGCCCTGCTGGCAAAAATGTCCAGGATTAAAAAACTTCTGTCGATGATTTTTACTTTCAGGATTTCTTCCAGAATATTCTGTTGCTTTCCACTCAGGTCATCATCAAAAATAACCATGTCTGCCGGGAAAATCTCCATGTATTTTAGAATTTCCTCTACCTTTCCTTTACCAATATACGTCCTTGAATCCGGACCGTTCAGTTTCTGCACAAATCGCTTTATGGTCACGGCACCTGCAGTGCTTGCTAAAAACTCGAGTTCGTCAAGATGTTCCTTGATCAGCGCTTCGTTCTGATCAGGTAAGATGATGCCTACCAGAATAGCCTTTTCAGGTTCTGTAGGATTTACTTTCTTTTTAGATTCTGTATTCCAACTGGAATTCATGCGATAGTTTGAACAGATGACATTTTCCTAAACAGGAAAAAATAGTATGGATCACTTAAAAAATAGATGGTCTATTTTAGGTTATTGTAACCACCTAGATTTACAACATTCTTAAAACCTGATTTCTTTAAAAATTCTGCCGCCTGACCGCTCCTGCCACCGGAGGCACAATAGAGATAATATGTTTTGTTCTTATCAAAATCCGCAGAGGCCTTTTTAAATTCACCATTATTCCAATCCAGATGCCGAGCAAGTTCATGATGACCACCATTCCATTCCTCCATGGTGCGAACATCGATAAGAATGCCAGGTTTTTTGGCCATTAAATCTTTAACTTTAACAGGGCCTGACTGGCTGCTCAGGCATGAAATCCCTGCAAACATCAACATCACAAACAATAAATATATGCGGTGCAAGTGCTTCATATTAACTTATTTACAATTTATAAGAAAGGTTTAATGAAGAATGTGGGTGTTGGCAGGCTCGAACTGCCGACCTCCGCCCTGTCAAGGCGGCGCTCTGAACCAACTGAGCTAAACACCCAAGGAGGGCAAAGGTAATTAATTTGCTTAGGACTAATGGGTAGATTTGAAAAATTTAGGATAACTATCGGGATGATCCATTTTTGTCAAATCAAAAGAGAAAATTAATTAACAACTTCATACAACACCATTTCCCTTGAAATATTTTTCAATTGGAAGCTACCTAATTTGTTGCAATGAAAAGATTGCTTGACCATTTTATAACAGTCTTCATGAATGATAATCTGATTGACACCGGCTACACTTTGTAACCGTTGTGCGGTATTGACCGTATCACCTATCACAGTATAATCCAGTCTACGTAAAGTAGCCGACCCAATATTTCCCGAAACCATCTCCCCGGAATTAATTCCTATCGAAACTTTTGGTATAAAATCTCCGGCTATTCCGGCATGAGGCAACTCATCCACTTTATTTCTAATTTCCAGACATGCATCTATTGCACGATCCAAATGGAATGGACCTTTGAAAACCGCCATCACACAATCCCCCATAAACTTATCCACAATTCCGCCTTGTGCTATAATTTCAGCCACCATTAAATCAAAATAATTATTCAACAGTTTGACGACTACATCAGGCTTTTCCTGCTCACTAATGGCAGTAAATCCACAAATGTCAATAAATGCAACTGAGGCCTCAATGTTTTCACTTTTTAAAAGACTTCCTTCAAATTCTTTGCCTCCCATAAAATTCAAAACATTTTCATCCACATACATCCTTAAGATGTTATTCTCTTTGATGGCTTTGACGGTGTCCCTTAATTGATGCACATGCTGAATAGTTTTCTCCATGGTTAATTCCAAATCTTCAAAATTGATAGGTTTGGTTATAAAGTCAAATGCCCCTCTGTTCATTGCGGTACGGATGTTATCCATATCTCCGTAAGCAGACACGATCACAGACTTAAGCAAATTATTCTGCTCATTCAATCTAGACAACAAGGTGAGTCCATCCATCTCAGGCATGTTGATGTCGCTTAACACAATATCTACATCTGGATGTACTGCCAATTGTTCCAAGGCATGAACACCATTTAATGCAAATACAAACTCATATTTTTGTTCACGAATCTTTTGCCGGAATTTTTGTTTGATCAAAACTTCCAAATCCGATTCATCATCAACTACTAAAATCTTCGCCATTATTTCACTTCTTTTAGCTTATCCTTCAATAATACAAAATCCAAAGGCTTGGTCAGGAAGCCATCTGCTCCTAATGACATCGCAATATTATAATTTTCATCATCGCCATAAGCAGTAATCATCATAACAACTGGTGGGGATTCATGGTGTTTTTGTTTGATGTGCTTCAACAAGTCCAGACCGCTCATTCCAGGCATGTTGATATCTGACAATATTAATACTGCTTCATGTGTATGCGAATTTAAATAACCTACAGCCTCTTCACTTGAAAACGCAAATAAGAATTCAATTTCATTATTCTTTATTTCCTTACGAAATTTTTGTTCGAATAAAACTTGAACATCTCTTTCATCGTCCACTACAAGTATCTTCATTTAGGTACATTAAACTATGGGTAAAATTATTATAAATTCTGTATATTCCCCTTCTTTAGTATGCACGCTAAGTTCTCCCCCATGTGCCTTCACAATATCATAACTTAAAGATAATCCCAACCCAGTGCCTTGACCGGTTGGTTTGGTAGTAAAGAAAGGCTGAAATATTTTATCTAAAATTTTGGAAGGAATACCAGAACCATTATCACTCACTACTATTTCGACTTTATTGTTCTGAATCCGGGTGGAAACAGTAACTATTGGAATATACCCATTTAAACCTTTCTTCTTCTTTTCTTCCGTTGCATAAAATGCGTTGGTAATTAAATTCAAAACGACTCTTCCTATTTCCTGCGGAACTATATTTATCTTATCAAGATTGGTATCAAAGTTAGTACGCAAAGTTACGTTGAAAGATTTATCCTTTGCCCTCAATCCATGATATGCTAATCTCAAATACTCATCTACCAATGCATTTATATCCACCAATTCCTTTTGTGAATTGCTGCTTCGACTGTGTTGCAACATCCCCTTTACTATGGCATCGGCTCGCTTACTATGAAAATGTATTTTTTCTTCATTCTCAAAAACATCCTGAGCAATAGATTTTGCATTTTTCAGATTTCCCTGATCGATTTCTTCCTTCATTTCGGTAAGTAACTCTTTGTTGATCTCTGCAAAATTTTTTACAAAATTCAAGGGATTTTGGATTTCATGCGCAATGCCCGCCATAAGCTCACCGAGGCTTGCCATCTTTTCAGATTGAATTAGTTGGGATTGGGTGGATCTAAGTTCATTATGCGCTTTTTCCAGAGCAATAAATGCCTGTTTCAATTCTTCTGCTTTTTGCAATTCCAACTCCTTTTTGGAGTTTTCAAATTCAAGTTTTAAATTATTAACTAATTGGTATTCCAGATCCCGGTTTGTATTTGCAACTTGCCTGGACAAATATACAGACATCGAAATAAGTACAGGTAAAATGCCGGTAAGATAAATCAGGATATACCACAGACTAAGACTAAAATAACTAGAACCAACAAGGAGTGCAACACTTATCAGACTCAAACTGAATAATCCAAATCCAAAACCTATTATCCAGAAGTCATTTATTCTTTTACGAATACCAACTATTACTATTCGAATCATTTCAAGAATAAGCACTAAAAATATGACCAATGATAGCCAAAGAATATATCCAAACCAGAAAATAATGGAAGCTACCAGGGTGATGAAAAATATATACCAAAACCGTTTGGGTAAGGATTTGTAAAATAATGAATATAGAAAAGCTACACCGGTCAAAGGAACTAATGCAAAATAAGGGATCCATAATCTTTTGCACAATATTACCACCGAAGCAATTTCGTTTCCAACTGACTCATGCTCCAGGATACCCCAACACGAAAGTGTAATGGTAAATATTGCAAAAAAAAGATTACTCTTCTGATTCCTGTAAAAAAGAAACAATATCAGATGAATTAAAGCAAAGGTTAATGGTATGGCAATAACAAGTGATTCTAAAGGTCGAAAAAATTTTGCATTGCTCATGACAATCGGATGTACGATTTCTGGCTTTCCGATGGCCATTGAAAATCCCAGATTACGGATTAGAAAATTTTTATTTTTTAAAAGATAACTACCTGAATATCGAACAGCAATTACATGTTGGGTTTTAGTAAAAACAATAAATTTAGGTATTAAGGTGGTAGCATTAAAACCTTTTTCCATCTCTGGGTTTTCGCTTATTTCGCCATACTTCAAAAATAATTTTCCATCCAAATATACTTCAGAAGCGCCGAGGTGAAAAATATTTAAGACCAATGGTTTTCCAATCAGCATGGAATCAACTTGTAGATGTAATCGAAATAAACCGATTCCATCCCATCCGGTTTTTGGCAAAGAATCAAGATAAAACAATGAATTTACTGTTTCCCAATGATTATCGTTAAAATAATCATTGGTCCAATCATTACCCATTAAATCAGATTCTCCGGAATGGTATTTCCATTTATGCTCAATCTTGAGGTAGCCCCTTTCAGTTCTGGAGACTGAAGCATTTGACAGCAAACTATCAGAAATATAAAAAACATCATGGTTCGATTGAGCGAACAAATAAAAATTAAAAAAAGAGAAGGCAAAAAATGTTAAAATATTTCTCATTTCAAAATTTTAAAAATACCATTGCAATCATTCTATGCTTCACCGATTGTCAAAAAAAATCTTCCATCCTTGGAACAATTCACTTTTTAATTTTATTCCGCGAATCAGCCTTTTTGCAGCACAACTGTAAATATAACATAATTCACATTGACGATATGTCCGCTTTTTGAGGAAGTAAAACCCCTCTCTCAACTAAAAAGAATCCAATAAAACCCTCTAACTTACTAAAACAGATGCCCTTAAGGTCAGGTAAATTATCAGACTGATTCTTGCTATTGTATCCATGCAAAAAATTCAATAGGAAAAAATCAAATACGATCACCCAAAAAAATAAAGTTAAAAATTTTAACCCATTGAATTTTAAGACTAATTACATTATAATTATTTATAATATATTTTTAAAACTCCTCAATCGCGAAAACTATGCATTGCAAAATTGAATCATTCGCAGGAATCCATTTGTATCCATGCTCCATTATCCCATGAAATGACTAATATTGCCACCATAAAAATCAAATATGTACGATTTTCCAAATTTCGCCAGTGGTGAAGTCATCATGAGTTTTCTCACATTGACTTTTCTTGAAATAGTCCTTGGGGTGGACAACATCATTTTTATTTCCATAACTTCAGGAAAATTACCAATTGAAGACCGGAGAAAAGCTACTAACCTTGGGCTCATCATGGCCATGGTTTTAAGAATTATTCTGTTGTTTGGATTGGTGTTTCTTGCTTCCCTCCAAGAACCTTTATTCCACATTTCGGGTAGCTGGATCGAGGGTGGATTTTCCATTCAAAGTCTGATCCTCATAATAGGAGGTCTATTTTTACTTTACAAATCCGTGACCGAAATTCATCATAAACTAGAGCAGGATGATCTCGAACAAAGCAATAAATCTTCTAAACAAGGTAATCTGTTCAAAGCTATTTTGCAAATTACCTTAATCAATCTCATTTTTAGTCTGGATTCTATACTAACTGCAGTAGGCATGACAAATGGTTTGCACGGAGCGCTTTGGATCATGATTCTTGCAGTTGTAGTTTCCATTATTATCATGGTTGCTTTTGCTCACCCGGTAGGCAGATTCGTCAATGAACATCCTACGATCCAAATGCTCGGACTTGCATTTCTTCTATTGATAGGGTTTATGCTGATTACAGAAGGTGCACACCTAAGTCACTTCAAAGTATATGGTCAGGAAGTTGGCGCCGTTCCTAAAGGTTATCTTTACTTTGCCATTGCATTTGGCTTACTCGTAGAAATGCTCAATATGGGTACCAGAAAAAATAAAAAACCTGTACAACTCCATGGCATCTCCGAAGAAGCAAAAACAGCCGGATATTTTAAAAAAGAAAATGAATGATTTGCCACAATTAGATAAAAACCAATTTTGCACTTGCTTGTTAAGTAATTAGTTGTCAGTCCTACATTTTAAACCAACTCTGGTTTAAAAAATCTACAGCTTTGAAAAATTATGCAACATCCGACGCTCGATTCCATTTTAGAAGAACTCAACCATGCCACTAACCCAATTGCGAAAGTAATTCTTCAGGGGAAAGCTTGCAAGGTTTTAGTTCTGGCCATGAAAAAAGGCATGAAGCTAAAAGAGCATACCGCCAAAATGCCATCAGATCTGCTTATACTTTATGGAAGCGTGCAATACATGGCGAATGATGAAATTATAAAATTAAAGACTTTAGAACATGTTTCCATTCCTGTCGGATTAAAACATGAACTTTATGCAGCGGAGAGTGATTGTGTCTGCATACTTTCCCAATCAGAAAAAAATAATTCATGAAAAAAATAATATCATCCCGTGATGACATCGAAGTTCTTGTCAGGAATTTTTACAAAAAATTATTGCCCAATCCGGTCGTTGGGCATTACTTTACACAAGTAGTATCCCTGGATTTAGAAACGCATTTTCCAAAATTAATTGACTTCTGGGAATCTGTACTGTTCGGTCAATCCGCATACAGAGGAAATCCGATGATTGTACATTTTGCATTACATGACAAATCTCCTTTTGAAAAAAAACATTTTGATGAATGGTTGAAACTTTGGAAAGAAAGTCTGGATGAACTATATGAAGGGGAAGCCGCTGAAGTTGCCTTGACACGTGCAGAAAGTATAGCAGGATTAATGAAATACAAAATGGGCATATCCTGACATTTAACACACCAATTGAAAAATAAAATTATCGATCACAAAAAAATCTATTTTCTTATTTTATTAAAATAAAATGAACCGCACAATTTTAAATTAAAAAATAACTAAGCTAACAAATCATCATTATGGATCAGAATTTCTGGGAATCAAGATGGGAACAAAATCAGACAGGATGGGACATTGGACACGATTCTCCAGCGCTTATAAAATACATGCTTCAAGTACCGGATAAAACCATCAAAGTTCTCATACCGGGATGTGGGAGCGCTCATGAAACTAATATTCTCCTTAATCTGGGATTTAAAGATATACACCTGATGGATATTGCAAAAATTCCTGCCGAAAAACTCCGAAAGAAATTTGAAAATAACCCGGAAGTCTCGGTGCATTGTGAAGATTTTTTTAAACATAATGGATCTTATGATCTAATTCTGGAACAAACTTTTTTTTGTGCCATTGATCCCACACTCCGCAAAAATTATGCAGAGCATTGTCACAAATTATTAAAACCGGGTGGCAAACTGGTAGGTGTGCTTTTTAATAAAATATTTGATGCTCCCGGACCACCATTCGGGGGAACAGAAAAGGAGTATCGAGTCATTTTTAAAGAATTATTCAACATCCACACCATGGAACCCTGCCGGAACAGCATACTGCCACGACAAAATTCAGAGCTATTTTTCATTTTGACAAAAAAAGAAATTAATCTGTGATTACAAATTTTTAAATAATATTATTGGCATTTTATTACTTATTTGAAATAATGATTTGAAATTATTGTCCAACAACATATATTATAACTTTCCATTGCAACCACTACTTTCCTTAATCACATAATTCCTTTCAATTATCCTCCGAATTAAATTTCTCTCCTCATCATTTGTTATAGATTTGCAGCAAATATTTTGAATATGCAATTATTACAAGGAAAAACTGCAGTAATCACAGGTGGTGCTGCGGGAATTGGAAAAGCAGCGTCGATAAAATTTTTAGAGGAAGGTGCCAATGTAGCGGTATGGGATTTTGATGAAACCAAAGCAATGGCGTGGATGGAAAACCACCCGGCATATAATTCTTCCCTCATATTTTGTAAAGTGGATACTTCCAACGTCCAAATGGTAGAAGCAGCAACGGCAGATACCATGTCAAAATTTGGCAGCATTGAAATTCTATTGAACAATGCGGGAATAACTCGTGATTCTACACTACTCAAAATGAGTTTTGAACAATGGCAACAAGTCATCAATGTAAATCTGACTGGGGTGTACAATTGTGCAAGAATCATCGCACCCATCATGGCGGAAAAAGGTTATGGACGAATCATATCTGCTGCTTCAGTAGTGGCTCTTTACGGAAATTTTGGTCAAACAAATTATGCTGCTGCAAAAGCAGGTGTAGTGGGCATGACAAAAACCTGGGCGAAAGAACTTGGCAAAAAAGGAATCACCGCCAATGCCATTGCCCCAGGCTTCATCATGACTGAAATGGTGGCCGGAATGCCGGAAGAAAGAATACAAGCGGTTCGTGAAAAAGTACCGGTGGCAAGATTAGGCAAGGTGGAAGAAGTTGCAGATTTGTATGCATTTCTTGCCAGTGACAAAGCTGCCTACATCAATGGTGCGACCATCAGCATAGATGGAGGTGTTATGCTTTAAGAGTAGATCGTTGGTTTAATTTTTCAAAAATGTTTTTGTTAATCTGAAAGCATTTAAATTTCTGGCATCTACTTGCTGCCTGCTATTCCCTATTGTAATAGAGTAATTATTTTTTTTAAAAAAGGCACCAAATACAAATCGGTACATCGATAAACAAAATTCATCTATTGCAGAATTGGACCCAACCATTTTTTTCCTACACTTAATTCCCAGTTTTTTCTTGCACAATAATCTGTCAATTGATCTTCATGAATTTCCGAAATGCCAAAATATTTGGATTCCGGATGTGCAAAATACCATCCACTGACTGAGGCTGCAGGATACATGGCCATACTTTCCGTAAGCCGGATTCCAATTCTATTCCCTACATCCAGCAAGGACCATAATATTTCTTTTTCGGTATGGTCAGGACATGCAGGATATCCGGGAGCAGGTCGGATTCCTACGTATTTTTCTTTTATGAGCGAATCATTGTCCAGCATTTCACCGGATACATAGCCCCAGATTTCTTTTCTGACTTTAGCGTGCATATACTCAGCAGCCGCTTCTGCAAAACGATCTGCCAAGGCTTTTACCATGATGGCATGATAATCATCGTGCGCACTTTCATACGCAGCCACCAATTCATCCACACCAAATCCTGCCGAAACTGCAAAGGCCCCAACAAAATCTTTCTTTCCGGATTCTACCGGTGCAACAAAATCGGATAAACACAAATTGGCTTGACCACTTGCCTTCTTTACCTGCTGACGCAAATGATGCAATCTATGATGTTCTATTTCTCGCTTATCGGAAGTATATAAAATTAAATCATCGCCTTCTGCATTTGCAGGAAAAATACCTACGATTGCCTTAGCTTGAAATAATTTTTCTGATACTATTTTATTCAACAGTGCTTTTGCATCATTGAATAGTTTTTGGGCCTCCGCACCTACGATTTCATCCTGTAAAATAGTCGGGTATTTTCCTGCTAGTTCCCAGGATTGAAAAAATGGGGTCCAATCAATATAGGTTTGTAATATTTCCAGATCCAAATCATAACTATTTATTCCTTGCTGCACAGGTGGACATGGATCATATTTATTCCAATCAATTTTAAATTTATTTTTCCTTGCTTCCTCTATACTTATTTTCTCTTTCTCTGCATTTCTTTTTAATCGTTGCTGACGAACGGCTTCATAATCTTTCCTGATGTCCTCCAGGTATTTCGATTTGAAGGTAAGATCATCAGATAATAAATTGGATACCACCGTCACCGCCCTTGAAGCATCTAGTACGTGCACCACAGGAGCATCATATTCAGGTTCTATTCTTAATGCTGTATGCAGTTTGGAAGTAGTAGCTCCACCAATCAATAAAGGAATATTCATATTCCTCTTTTTCATTTCAGAAGCTACATATACCATTTCATCCAGTGAGGGTGTTATCAATCCACTTAATCCGATTGCGTCTGCCCCAATTTCAATCGCTTTGTCAAGTATTTTATTACATGGAACCATTACCCCAAGATCATGTATCTCGTATGAGTTACAAGCCAACACTACACCCACAATATTTTTACCAATATCATGTACATCTCCTTTCACCGTAGCCATCAGAATCTTGCCCTTTGCCTTTTGGGCATCCTCTTTATCTTGTTCCATATAGGGCGTGAGGTAAGCAACTGCCTGCTTCATCACCCTTGCACTTTTTACCACTTGCGGCAGAAACATTTTTCCAGCTCCAAACAAATCTCCAACCTCATTCATACCATCCATCAAAGGACCTTCAATGACAAATAAAGGTCTCCTTAATTTTATTCTGGCTTCTTCGGCATCCTGGACTACAAATTCAGAAATTCCTTTTACTAAAGCATATTTCAATCTTTCTTCAACACTCCTTTGCCTCCACTCTTCCTCCGCTTTTTGTATTCGCTTGTCTCCCTTTTTTAAAGTCTCTGCATATTGTGTCAATCTCTCCGTTGCATCTGGTCTTCTGTTAAAAAGTACATCTTCTACCAGTACGAGCAAATCCTTTGGGATCTCATCATACACATCAATCATCCCCGCATTTACAATACCCATATCCATGCCTGCCTGAATCGCATGATACAGGAATGCTGAGTGCATGGCCTGCCTGATAATTTCATTTCCCCGATAAGAAAAAGAAAGATTACTAACCCCTCCACTTATTTTTGATCCGGGACATTGCTCCTTGATCTGCCTCGTCGCTTCAATATAATTTATTGCATACTCATTATGCTCGTCTATTCCGGTTGCAACTGCAAAAATGTTGGGATCAAAAATGATGTCCTCAGGTGGAAAACCCACACGCTGAATCAAGAGATCATAAGCCCTTTTACAAATGGACACTTTACGTTCAATGGTATCTGCCTGTCCCTCTTCATCAAATGCCATCACCACTACGGCAGCTCCGTAATTCCTAACTTTTTGTGCCTGATACAAAAAGGATTCTTCGCCTTCCTTCAGGGAAATGGAGTTGACTACTGATTTACCTTGCAGACATTTTAATCCTGCTTCGATCACCTTCCACTTGGAGGAATCTACCATCACGGGAACTTTGACTATATCTGGTTCTGATCCTATTAAATGAAGAAACTCAACCATGGCTTTTTCTCCATCCAAAAGTCCTTCATCCATGTTCACATCTATGATCTGAGCACCCGCCTCTACTTGCTGATAGGCCACACTGATTGCCTCTTCCATTTTATTCCCCAAAATCATTTTGGCAAATGCTTTGGAGCCTGTTACATTGGTGCGCTCTCCAATGTTTACAAAATTTAGTTCGGGCCTAAAAATTAAGGGCTCTAAACCTGACAATGTTGTATACCTTTCTCTCTTCTCAGGAATTACTCTTGGCGCCATACCCTTCATGGCTTCTGCCATTTGTCGGATGTGATCAGGGGTAGTACCACAACATCCTCCAACAATGTTTACCAAACCTTCGTTTGCAAAATTTCTCAAAAAGTCTTTCATCTCTTCCGGACTCTGATCATATCCCCCTAATTCATTAGGCAGTCCCGCATTGGGATATGAACTAATTCTGCAATTGGCAATTTTACTTAATGCTGCAAGATGAGGTTTCATTTCTTTTGCTCCGAGTGCGCAGTTTAATCCAATGGCAAACATGTCCACATGTGACATTGAAATGTAAAATGCTTCCACCGTTTGACCGCTTAAAGTACGGCCACTTGCATCGGTTATGGTACCGGACACGATTACCGGCCATTTTCTTTTTTTGAATTCAAATAATTCACTCAAAGCAAATAATGCTGCTTTTGCATTAAGGGTATCAAAAATGGTTTCCACCATCAGGATATCCGCACCTCCATCCACCAATCCTAAAGCCTGCTCGTAATATGCCTCCTTCAATTCGTCAAAACCTATGGCTCTGAATCCAGGTCTGTTGACATCTGGGGAAAGACTTGCTGTTCGATTGGTAGGCCCAAAGGCTCCCGCCACAAAACGCGGACCTGGGTCATTTCCTTTTTGCTTCTCATCCTCTAAAAATTCTACTATTGCCTGTTTGGCAATTTTGGCAGAAGCTACATTTAGTTCATAGGAATATTCAGACAGGTGATAGTCCGCTTGCGAAATCGCATTGGCACTAAAAGTATTGGTCTCAATGATATCTGCTCCGGCTTCAAGATATGCTTTGTGAATTTCAACAATAACATCCGGCCTGGTAATGGATAATAATTCATTATTCCCCTTTAAGTCAAGTCCATGATTTTTGAATTTCTCCCCTCTAAAATCTTCTTCCGTCAATGGATATCGCTGAATCATAGTCCCCATGGCGCCATCCAATATCAATATTCTCTTGGAAGCCTCCTGGTTTAGTAAATGAATTGTTTCTTCGTATGTTGTCATCACATGCAAAAATAGAACATATCAGGAAGATAATAATCAAACTTCGTGTTGAATGCTGAAATCTATCATCCCGCATATAATTTAGAAAGAAATGAGAATTATAAATTCAACCGGAATGAAGTATTAATAGATCTATGCTTAGGATTGTTCAATTTTAATTTCCAAAGTTTAACATAAATAAATTCCAGAAACCATAATATCTTAAATCTTAAGAGAAAACATCTGCTCAGTTAAGAACTTTGCAAATAAGTATATAAACTTACTTAAGAAATCATCTATTGGATTTGGCTTACGATGCGTCTCACTACATCGCTGTCCCCCATAGTGTAATAATGAATGCAGGGCACACCGGCCTTTTTTAATTCGCGGGATTGTTCCACACACCATTCTATACCAACTTCTATAACAGCTTCATCCGTTTTTGCTTTTTGTATCGCACGCACTAACTCATAAGGAAGATCTATATAAAAATTCCTCGGAATGGAATTGAGCTGATATTTTTTAGTAAGCGGTTTGATGCCCGGCACAATAGGAACCTCTATACCTTCTTTTTTACATTGTTCTGCATAGTTGAAAAATTTGGCGTTGTCAAAAAACATCTGTGTCACAATGTAATCCGCCCCTGCTTCAATTTTCTTTTTGGTAAATCGCATATCTGACTTTAGACTCGGCGCTTCAAAATGTTTTTCCGGATAACCCGCTACACCAATACAGAAATCCATCGGACTGCCATTTTCTATATTACTATCCTGATAAATTCCATGATTCAATCCATCAATTTGCTTAACCAAATCCAATGCATTGTCATGTCCCCCAGGTTCCGGAATAAATTTTTCATCAAACTTCCTGGCATCACCCCTCAGTGCCAATACATTTTTAATTTGTAAAAAATGCAAATCAATCAATGCGTTTTCTGTGTCCTCCTTTGTAAATCCTCCACAAATTAAATGTGGAACCGCTTCAATTTTATATCTGTTCATTAAAGCCGCACAAATACCTACAGTTCCCGGTCGCTTCCTGATGGCAGTTTTTTCATAATATCCACTGGGTTTTTGATTATATATAAATTCTTCCCGGTGATACGTAACATCAATAAATGGAGGATTGAATTCCATCAATGGATCTAATTGCTCAAACAATGAATGTATACTTCCACCTTTGAGTGGAGGCAAGACTTCAAAAGATACAAAAGTATTTTCCGGATGCTGTGTGAAGTATTCTGTAACCTTCATAAATTTTTACACTAATATTTGATCAAACTCTGATGACCTTGGAATTTATTTAAACCCAATGATCAGAGATAATTGACATCAGATTATTTTTTTCTTCCAAAAATAAGTAATTCCAACAATCCCTGTCAAAATCAATAACAAGGCAATAAATTGAGAAAGCGATGGATGAAATCCCATCACATCGTACCGCGGATTCACACGAATGGTTTCAATAAAAAACCGCTCTATTCCATTCAATAAACAATAAATAAAAAACAGAACACCTCCGTATGGTATTTTCTTGCGCAAGAACCAAAGTATCCCTGCAATCATAAATGCAAGTATGGATTCATATAATGGGGTTGGAAATACTTTTGGTATGAGCTGCTTGCAGTGTATCCAACTACAATTCTCTAATTGAATTCCTTCGTTCAGCACATTGTGCGGATAACTGTACGCCCACCAGTTGTCCGGAAAAATAAACCATGAAGGTTTTGCCATTTCGTTGATTATGCCCCAATCTCCATCACCAGATAAATGACAGCCCATTCTTCCAACAGCATAACCAATCATAAGGGTGGGTGCAATGGCATCAATCATGTGGATAGGACGCAATTCTTTTGCGGATAGATAACGATAGACCACGATAAATGCAAGGATTAATCCACCGTATATCGTTAAGCCGCTACCGGAAAAAAAACTTCCAATCGGATCTCTTACAAAATCACCAAAGTTTTCTAAAACGGAAAATAGTTTTGAGCCCACTATCCCTGACAAAGCCGCGAGCCCGGTAATGTCATATAGTCTCGACACAGGTCTCACGAATACTTCTGCAGTACGAGCTTCTTTATCCGTCTGCTGGGTCATTTTATAATACCAATAAGCCATGGTCAACAAACCGAAACCAAGTCCAAAATATAGATTTCCCTGTTGGGAGAATACTGCTGCGGCAGGATCTGCCTGAAAGGTCTTAAAATCTAAAATGGCAAAACCAAGTTTATAGCCTAAAATAAAATTGATCAAACTTTGAATAAAAATCTCCTTCCATTCTATTGGTTGATAAACTACCACTTTTTCTAAGCGACCTTTTATTTGCCCATTGGCTTCTTTTCGGATCAACTCGTAGTAAAGCATCCACCCACTGCATACAATTGCAATGCCCAATAAAAGTCCAAAAGTCTTTACAATGGAAAATACATTGTCTGGATCAGTCCCAAAGAGGGCATGTAAAATATATGATAAATCCGGATACATTTCTGCCTGTGTATTAAAAGGGCTAAGGTAGAGATTTTTAGGCTTTAGGCTGCATAAAACTGGCTACCCGGATAAGATAAAATTGCTTTACTTTGTCATATGAAAAATCTAATCACGCTTTTCCTTTTAGCCTTCACACTTTCAGGATTCAATGTTCAGGCCCAAAGTGGAGCTGTTGCCTCAATAGGTCTCAGCCTGATGCAAACCGATAATCCGGATGTGTCCAGTGATGGAAATTTTAATCATGGCTTCCATTTAAGCCTTACTACGCGTTTGGGTAAAGATTTTTGGTATCTCCGTACCGGTGCAGAAGTCCATAAAATTGAACTAAAAGCCAATTCAAAGGTGGTCCTGTTTCCGCAGGATCCAAGTGCATTTTTCTTAAAGATACCTGCACAAATAGGTGCAAGAATTCTCAATACCTCTCTGCTTAAAATTAGGCTCTTAGCTGGGGGACAACTGACTTATTTACTTCATGTGGAAGACAATAATTTCGATTTAAACCATGATACCATGACTGACTTTCAGGGTGGATTGTTGTTTGGAGGGGGAATTGATCTTGGACCTTTTACCTTTGATGTTAATTATGAAAGAGCCCTTACAAAACTGTACAAGCCTCGAAGTAATAAGGCCGATTTTATCATTTTTTCAGCCGGATTTTTCTTTTAAGCCTTAACAGGATATTTGGCATCGTATTGCCCTTTTTGGATTTTTGCCAGCTTTCGCATGAGCAATTGTCTCCTTACCGGGGCTACCCTTTCCACAAACAATATGCCGTCAATATGGTCATATTCATGCTGAATTACCCTGGCGTTGATTTCATCAAAGACTTCTTCGTGGGGAACAAAATTTTCATCCAGATATTTGATTCTTACATGTGTGGGGCGCTTAACCTCTGCGTGGATTTTTGGAATACTTAGACAGCCTTCTTCAAAAGCCCACTCTTGTCCGAATTCTTCTAATATTTCTGCATTGATGAAGACTTTTTTGATGCCCTTTTGCTCTGGTTTATCCTCGTAATATGGAGTCGAGTCTACTACAAATAATCTTATGGGAAGACCTATTTGAGGTGCTGCAATCCCCACACCACTGGCGTAATACATGGTTTCCCACATATCTTCAATCAGCTTGTTCAGTGCAGGAAAATCAGGATCAATATCCTTGCCCTTCTGCTTGAGAACCTTATTTCCGTATAGGTAAATGGGTAAAACCATGAATTATTTTATTGTAGAAAACCCTTTAATGGTCATTTTGTTCCTGCAAAAGTAAGCGTTTAAATGCTCTTTCCGTACCCCGGCAAAACCTAAGTAATGCTATATTTTGTGAATAAATTCAAAATATAGATTCCCCTGCATAGTATTGTGATGTGGAAATTCTGGGTTATATCTGCATTCTGCTGATGGGCACACTCCTCAGTATGCTCAGGGCCGGTGGAGCTATCCTGACCCTACATAGCCTGTTTTAATTATAAAATCTTAGGGGACACTGCCCTTGCTTGTTACATGGTTATTGGTGGGGAATCCCGCAGCTTTGGGATTTCTTGATATATCGAAAAAAAATCAATAGCTTTCTTCACCTTTCATTTTTGACGAATCGCATTCTTACTAAAACTTTTATTGGCCGGAAGGTGATAATAACATTAATTCCTGATTCATACTTTTTATAAATTTTTTGATTTTGATTTCAAAAAGAGAGTACATTAGAACTTGATTACGCTTTTTAGTGTTTTCTGCTTCCAAATAATTGTCTTTATGGACAAACATATAAAACATAAATTGTGGGATTAGAATCTGCAGGTATTCGGTGGTTAGCCATTACGTTAGCTTACCTTTTCCATTGTTTGTACCTTGGCGCACAGAATTTACCAAAAATTTGCCCTACTCCCTCTTACATGACACCTACCTGTATAGAAGCATGTCTGATTTGTGATATCCATGGTTTCACCGGTAGGAATACAAGTACCCTACCCGGTGAACTCCCTCCCGATTTTTGTACTACAGTCAAACACAATGGCCAATGGATCGCATTTATGGCCAGTTCCTCAAATTTGAAACTTAATCTCGCAGTGACTAATTGTGTAAGATCCGATGGATTGGAAGTGGGATTATATGAAAGCACAGATTGCAAAAAATTCACCCGTATCTCCAATTGTGACGGGGATGTTTTGGAAAACACATCCACTACATTAACCATCACCAAAAATCTGGTTATCGGAAATTATTATTATCTGGTCATTGATGGTAACAGAGGGGATATCTGTGATTATAAAGTCACCATTATTGAAGGAAGTACGAAGGTTTCTCCGCTGAGTTTCTCAGGAGACATCACGGGGCCTTTAGAAATTTGTCAGGGGGAGAATCTCGATTATCAGGTGAGTCCTGTAAGCGGAGCCGCATGGCAACAATGGACATTGGATGGCGTTGCGCTGGGAACCGGTTCTACGAAAAAAATATTTTGGGACATTGCCGGAACTTTTGAGTTGTGTGTAAAAGCCATCAATGCATGTGATGAAGGTGATCCCACCTGCGTAAAAGTAAAAGTAAATCCCAAAAAAGATACCTTACTTAACCAGTCTGTTTGTGACGGGGATTCCCTTACCATAAACGGCATCACCTATGCAAAAGCCGGACTATACGATATTTTGTTATCCTCTAAATCAGGATGTGACAGCACTGTCCATCTGGCATTGAAAGTGAACCCAATACAAGAACATCATGCAGATTTTTCGATATGCGAAGGAGACACCTTAAAGCTGAATGGAAAATCTTATTGGGCAGCCGGAATATTCACGGATCTCCTGACAAATATTTATGGTTGTGACAGTTTGCTACACGTAAATGTAAAATTGATTCAATGCAATATTCAGGGAGAACTCTTTGCAAAAAATGTACTCTGTCATGGTGGTAATAACGGTGGTTTGGATTTCTTAATCGCCCGGGGCACTCCTCCATTTACTTTTAATTACCATAAAATTTCCGATCCCACTATCAACGGTATGGGCTTCATCCAGAACATTGGAGACAGCATCCACCTTAACAATTTATCCGCCGGAGATTACATCATTACGGTCACCGATAACTATGGCAATCAAAGGGTTTTCTTTGGAAATGTAAATGAACCTGAAGTTGTTCAAATAGAAACTGCATGGTCAAATTACCAAGGATTTCAGATATCCTGTAATGGAAATTCAACAGGCTGGTTAGAAGCTAAAGGAATTGGGGGAAACAGCCCATATAACTTCCTTTGGAGCACTAAAGACACTACTGCCAAAATTACCAATTTAAAAGCAGGCAACTATCAGCTTACGATTACAGATCGCAATGGTTGTATCCAAATTGCAAATTATGAATTAAAGGAACCACCACCTTTAAATCTAACCACCAGTTTCCAAAACCCAAGCTGTGAAGATAGTTTCAGTGGAAAAATAGAAATTACGCAATTGAGTGGAGGTACTGAACCCTACAAAAAGTACCTTGATGGTGGAAATGCAACGGACAAAAATGTTTATACAGGCCTGGATGGAGGAAAACATTTTCTAATTGTCGAAGATGCCAACAATTGCAGGGACTCCATGGAAATCAACCTGCATAATCCCGAGCACAACAACATCCAGTCAAAATCAGAATTCACCATTGAGTTGGGAGATTCTGTCCAACTTTTTGTAAATCGAGATCACGAACCATCAAGGTGGAATTGGTCTCCTGACGAATACCTTTCGTGTAAGGATTGTCCGGATCCCTTTGCCAAACCCATTAACGACATTAATTATCAATTGAAGACTGTGTCTGTGGATGGATGTGAGGACAGTCTTACCATTAGAATAAAAGTATTAAAAAATAGAAATGTGTTCGCCCCAAATGTTTTCAGTCCAAATGATGATCAGATAAATGATTGGTTCAAGCTATTTGGTTCGGGGCAAATCAAGATGGTAGACTATCTTAAAATTTTTGATCGATGGGGAGGGATGGTTTTCCAAAATAAGCATTTCGATTTTTACCAGGAATCACAATGGTGGAATGGCAAGGTCAATGAGCAGGCTGTTTTACCTGGTGTCTATGTGTGGATCGCAGAGGTGGAATTTCTAGATGGGGAGCATCTGATTTTGAGCGGAGATCTCTCCCTTGTTAAATAATTTACCTTCCTAAGTAAACCAACAAAACAGAAATATCTGCCGGAGAAACGCCACTGATTCTGCTTGCCTGACCAATGGTGACAGGTTTGATTTTGCTTAGTTTGGTTTTTGCTTCATTGGAAAGCGCGCTGATTCCATGATAATCATATTCGGGATTTATTTTGAGTGACTCAAGCCTGGACATTTTATCAACCATTTCCTGTTCTTTCCTGATATAACCTTCGTACTTCAAATTGATCTGGATACTTTCCAACGATTCTTCATCCATTCCCGAAGTCGCCTCTTTCAATATGGCATGATGAGATATGAGATCTATTAAGGTTACATTTGGGCGTGTCAACAACAAACCTAATTTTGATTTTTGCTCGATTTTTGCAGATCCTATACTTTCCAAATAAGGATTTATTTCTTCCGGAAGTGCACTTAATTCTTGCAACAATTTGTTCACCCTCACAAAAAAATCAGTTTTCTCTGCGAGCCTAATCATTCTCTCTTCTAAATTCTGCATCCCTTTCTGAGCAGCAATTGGGGTCAAGCGTTGATCTGCATTATCCTGTCGGAGCAAGATTCTGTATTCTGCCCGTGAAGTAAACATCCTGTAAGGTTCTTCCGTACCCTTGTTGACCAAATCATCGATTAACACACCGATGTAAGCCTCTGATCGTTTAAGGATGAGGGGTTCACTTTCCTTTACGCGCAATGCTGCATTCATTCCTGCCATGAATCCCTGACACGCTGCTTCTTCATAACCGGTGGTACCGTTTATTTGACCGGCAAAAAATAAATTGCTTATCACATGGGTCTCCAAACTTAAGCCAAGTTGCGTAGGAGGGAAATAATCGTATTCAATAGCATATCCGGGTCTGAACATCCTTACATTCTCTAAACCCGGAATTTTTGTCAAGGCTTTATATTGTACCTCTTCGGGTAGGGAAGAAGAAAATCCGTTTAAATAAATTTCATGCGTCTCCCATCCTTCCGGTTCTACAAACAACTGATGCCTGTCCCGTTCTGCAAAACGATCTATCTTATCTTCTATAGACGGACAATACCTGGGACCAAGACCTTTTATCCTTCCCGCAAACATAGGACTCTGGTCAAATCCTGTCCTGAGAATATCGTGGACTTCCTGATTGGTATAAGTGATGTGACAACATAGTTGTTTTTCCGGAGTAGGCGTGTCGGTATAGGAAAACTTACCCGGAATTTGATCGCCTTCCTGAACTTCCATCTTACTGTAATCCAAAGACCTTCCGTCCAATCTGGGTGGTGTACCTGTTTTCATGCGGCCTGTTTCAAAACCTAATGCAACCAATTGTTCTGTAATCCCCTTGGCCGGACTCTCTCCTGCACGTCCGCCACCAAATTGTTTTTCGCCAATATGGATGATTCCATTGAGAAATGTCCCATTGGTCAGTACCACACAAGTAGACTCAATCTCCAACCCCATGCCGGTAATGACTCCTTTGACCCTTTTGTCTTTAATCAAAAGTCCTGCGACCATATCCTGCCAAAAATCTACCAAAGGATGATCTTCCAGCATTTGCCGCCATTTCTTGGCAAACAACATGCGGTCACTTTGTGCTCTGGGGCTCCACATCGCCGGCCCTTTCGACCTGTTCAACATTCTGAATTGAACCATGGTATGATCTGTCACAATGCCACTGTATCCACCCATAGCATCAATCTCTCGTACGATTTGGCCTTTGGCCACACCACCCATGGCAGGATTGCAGGACATTTGTGCTATGGTCTGCATATTCATCGTTACCAACAAAACTTTACATCCCATATTGGCTGCAGCTGCTGCTGCCTCACAACCAGCATGACCGGCACCGACCACAATCACATCGTACTTAGGAAACATAGACATAAGTGGTGCAAAGTTATAGAAATGTAATCGAACGGATTACTTTAGCACTACTTCTAGGACAAAATGCCTGATTTAGGGGGAATGATCTACATTTGTTTTTGATTTATATTGGCCAATTGTTATTGAATACCGTATTTAAAATTTAACCTGACTTGAACTCCTCCAAGATAAATTCCTACCAGACCCAAAAGCTGTTACTTGCGGTTTCCTTCGCTTTATTGGTAATAAAATTGACTGCATACTACCTTACGGGCTCTGTCGCAGTGTTGACAGACGCATTGGAAAGCATCGTAAACGTGATCGCTGCAATGATCGGCTTGTATAGTTTAAGCTTATCCGCCTTGCCAAAGGATGCAAACCACCCTTATGGCCATGGCAAAGTGGAATTTCTCTCCGCAGGAATAGAAGGCAGTCTGATTATCCTTGCAGGCTTGTGGATCATTTATGAATGTGTACACAGAATATTTCATTTTACCCCCTTACAACACCTGGACAACGGGATGATCCTATTGGGGATTTCTGCCGTCATTAATTTGGCAGTTGGACAATACAGTGTCAAAAATGGGAAAAAAAATAATTCATTGGCCCTTATTTCCAGTGGCACACATTTAAAAACTGATGCACTCACCACTTTTGGTTTGATTTTAGGACTAGCCATGGTATGGGTAACTGAATGGCAATTTTTAGATTCGTTAGTGGCGATAGTTTTTGCATTGGTGATTATATATTCAGGATTCAGAATTGTACGCAGCGCACTTTCCGGAATTATGGATGAGGCAGACGAACAACTTATCAATCAAATCCTGCAAGTACTTAAAGATCATCGGACAGAAAACTGGCTTGACATCCATAACCTTCGAGTCGTTAATTACGCCGGATTTTTCCATATTGACGGACACATCACGGTGCCCAGATATTTTACGGTGGACGAAGCACATACCGAATTGGATCGAATCACCGCAGTTCTGGCAGCGCATTTTGAGGAACGGGTAGAATTTTCTATCCATACAGATGGTTGCATTCCTGTCCAATGTAGTTTATGCAACAAACAATCTTGTCAGGTCAGATCAGAGCCTTTTATCCGTACATTGGATTGGAATTATGAATTGGTCATCCAAAATAAGAAACATCGACTTCCCCTGGAATAACCTACGCCCAATAGGGTGCTAAAAATCTACATAATTTAACGGATTCACCGGATTGCCCATGTACCATAATTCAAAATGCAAATGCGGCCCTTCCGTTAGGGTACCGGTATTACCAATTATAGCTATCGCTTCCCCTGCTTTAACATGCGTACCCGTTTTTTTCAGCAAGGCTGAATTGTGTTTATAGACAGAGATCAGATTGTTGGAGTGTTGGATAGAAATGGTGTGTCCATTTTCCAGGGTCCAGTCGGATTGGATTACAGAACCGCTCAAAACCGCCCGGATAGGTGTATTCTCCGGCGCAATAATATCAATCCCGAAATGATCTTTTTCCGGTTTGTAGTTGGCGCCCATTGTTCCTCGCAAAGGTGGAAGAAAGCGCATCTCCGATAAATCCACATTAGTTACAGGCTGGGATCTAACACTTCGCAGAGGACCGGATTGAGATCGGATTACTGTGGATTTGTTGTCTTCATACGCCACCCTGAGAAGAGAATCTTCCTTTACTCTAGGTATAGGCACTGCAGCCTCCTGTTTTATACTGACATCTTTAGTGACATCTGAACTGGTCTGAGGGTTACCGGTCAACACCCTTTGGATGCTGTTGATGTACACTTCCCTGGCTGAAATTTCCTGCTCCAGAGCTTCGATTTTCTTCTCCAAATAAATGTATTCCGCCGTAGAGCGTACATTGCCGTAGCCGGGGATAAAAGTCTTTAAAGGCGTTGCAATGAGCAACATGAGCAATAGAAATCCTACCGCAAAAACTACTGTACTCAACAACAGATAAACATTCAGGAGGGTAAGCTTATAGCTGGCCACCTCTTCGAAAGTGTCTTCCTCCCGCAGAATAAACAGAAACCTCTTGGCTAAGTGAGCCTTTACCTGTTGTTTGGTCTTTTTATAGTCAAAAGCCATTTATTAAGCTTTTTTAAAATAAATTTGCGCGAATTATAGTTATATACCGTCTAATTGAGGAAGATCTACCATTAATGAAATTTATCCACAAATACCTTTTCTACAGTTTTCTACTGGTTTTAGCCTTAAGCGCCTGCGTCAGCCGGAAGAAAAAAGGAGAAACTTCAGCTTTGGGAAGATTCTACCACAACACCACGGCCAAATATAACGGTTACTTCAATGCTAACGAAATATTACAAAACAGTATTTCAAATCTTGAACGCGCTCACAAAGATAATTACTCCGAGATATTGCCTATTTTTCCTTACAATGCAGTTGCCAACGCAGACCCTGAAAAAGCGAATCTGGATAAAGCCATTCAAAAAGTTTCTGTAGACATCAGCTTACACCGTCCCAGTCACTGGATGGATGATTGCTACTTAATTCTAGCCAAAGCGCAATACCTCAAAAAAGATTTTGAAACAGCAGAAAATTCATTCAAGTTTATACTGGATGAATTCAAACCTGCCAACCTCATAAAAAACAACAAACGACTCAGAGAAAAATCGGTAAAGGAAAAGACCAAAGAAAAAGAAAAAGTCAAAGAAGAAAAAAAACAAACCGCAGAAGAAAAAAAGAAGCTGGCAAAAAAAACAGCAAAGGAAAAAGCAAAGGCCAAAGAAAGGGCTAAGAAAAATGCGAAAAAGAAAAAAGGATCTTCCTCTAAGTCCGCTCCAAAAAAATCTGTAGAAAAAACAAAGGAGCCGAGTAATGGGGAAATAAAAACCAATCCATCCGGACCTGAAGTTTATGTGCCGGTCGTTGCACCAAAAAAAGCCAAAACACCTAATGTTACCAATGTAGGCTCAAAGTTAGTTCCGCACAGACCCGCATTTTGGGAAGCAAGCATCTGGTCTGCTAAAAATCTTACCGAAAGGGGTAAATATTATGAAGCAAGGGATATTCTCAAATCCCTTCTTGAGGATCCCAATACGCCGGAAAAACTTAAAGGAGATTTATACGCAACCTACGCGCATATTTATCTTCGGGAAAAAAATTATGACAATGCAATCGTTGCATTAAAAAGTGCTGTAGAGGGCACCAAAAATAAAAAGAAAAGAGCGCGGTATGCATACATACTTGCTCAACTCTATCAAAAACAAAATCGCCCGGCAAGTTCTGATGAATATTATACCCAGGTTGTTAAATTAAAACCTTCTTATGATTTGAGTTTTCATGCTAAAATGAACATGCTCATCAATAAAGGCATCAGTGGGGAAGAACCTGCCCAGGTGGAAAAAGATCTGAGCAAATTGCTGAAGGATCCGAAAAATGCTGAATACGCTCCTGAACTATATTTTGCATTGGCACAAATAGCCATTAAAGATAATCGCAAGGAAGAAGGAATACATTACCTCGAATTATGTGTCTGGGATAAAACTCCGGAGAATAATCAAAAAGCATCGGCCTACCATATGCTTGCGGATTTGTTTTTTGAAGATCAGAAATATCAAAAATCAAAATACTACTTTGACAGTACGTTAATGTCCCTGTCAAAAAATGATGAGCGCAGGAATTATGTTACCAAAATGGTATCCAACCTAAAAGACATTGCAGAACAATTGGAAATTATTGCGCTTCAAGACAGCCTGATCAAAATTTCAAAATTAAGCGTTAAAGAAAAACGTGCCCTGGCCATCCAAATCAAAAACAGAGACAAGGCTAAATTAGTACAACCGGAAATAGACCGGCAGGCCATGGGAATGGATCGTCTTCAAATGGGATCCAACAGTCCTTTTGACCGCAGCATGGTGCAGAATCAAGATAACCTGCCAAGTGTTGGGGGAGATAAATCTTCTGGTGGTAAACCAAGTGGTTTTTTTGCTTACGATCAGAAAAATATGAATCGTGGTAAAAGTGGTTATGAACAAATTTGGGGTAACCGGATTTTAGAAGACAACTGGAGAAGATCCAACAAAACTTCATTCACTTTTCAGGAAGAAAAAACAGCGGACCAAAAAGAAAATGAAACAGACAATCTGGAAGAAGATCTTGCCGCTATCCTGAAGGGAATTCCAAGCAACGATAAAGAAATTCTTGAGGCCCACCTGAAGATTCAGGACGCCATGTTTTATTTAGGTGTTTACTACAGAGAAAAAATCGAACAATACCAAAAATCCAAGGAATCGCACATTGCTTTACTGGATCGTTATCCGGATTATGAGCGCAGGGCAGATGCTTTATATTACTTATATCTCAATTGCCTTGACCTGAATGATCAAGGTTGTGCCGCCAGTTACAGTGATCAGCTGAAAGACCGTTTTCCGGATTCCAAATATGCAAAAGTCATCAATGACCCGGAATATGCAAAATCACTGGTCGTAAAACAAGATGAAGTAACGGTGGCTTATACCAAAGCTTATGAACTGTACAGTGCAAAAAATTTCACTTTGGCGAATGAAGTTTTGCAAGCAACAAAAACAAAAGCCGTGAACAATCACCCACTGCAGGCCAAAATTGCCATGCTAAGTGCAATGTGCTCTGCACAGACAGGTGGCAAAGAAATGTACATGAATGCGCTGAGAGACCTTGTGGCGAATTTTCCTGGCACTCCGGAAGAAAGTAAGGCTAAAGAAATTTTACGCTTTCTTAAAGGCGATAATGAAGCCTTTACCGAAATCACCACACAGCAGATTGAAGAATTTCAATTCAAACTCGAGGACGATAAAAACCATTATGCCATCGTGGTGTTTTTTGATCCTCCGGAAAAACAATTGGACAAAGCAAAAATTGCCATCTCCGATTATCATGCAAAATATCACCGCACCGAAAACTTAAAAATGTCCAGTGTGGTTCTGGACATCGATAAAAACATCTCGATCATTCTCATCCGTAAATTTGATGACCGAAACAGAGCCATGAAATATTATGAAGGCGTACAACGCAACATCAGCGAATACATTCCAGGATTTCAGA